>LNAP01003195.1_pt1 | contig 15748 bp, 15 predicted proteins | sample 602601 | NCBI WGS metagenome assembly LNAP01 (sample SAMN02440304, study PRJNA202911) | soil metagenome | biome: Subtropical and temperate rainforests or woodlands; isolation source: soil samples (1 kg each in a 20% v/v slurry with milli Q water) were... ...
GCATGCGCAGATCAAGAATACCCTCGAACAAGCTGCGCACCAGTTGCGGGTTGTGCAGCAGCCGGCGGTAGCTGGCGTCGTGTCGGCCCATGTCGTATCCCCGAAAGAAAGTAAGGGATACCTACTATAAGAAGGACACAGCCCTTTGCGTCACGCCGTGACTGCGAATGTCATAGGGGAAAAGTACCTCTATATTCGACACTCCATAAGCTTTGCAATAGCCCGGTACGCCAGCGCCAATGGACACCTGTGAACCGCATGTGCTAAGAGAAAACAGCCGGCGCCCGCAGCGCCATGGTGGAAGGCCGCTGAGTAGAAGTCGCGATCATCAGTGACCGCGTAATGGCGGAATCAAGATGCGCCATATGTCTGGCCAGCGCCTTGATCTGGCGGCTTAGAAGCGGTTGGCTCATGGACAGCCGCAAGGCAGCAAGCAAATAAACGCACAACTAGGCCGCGGCTGGGCCAAGAACTTCTCGCGGCGCGTCACCTTACGCTTGCTTGCAAACCCGGCATTGGAAAGGCTCAACTGGCTCATCGGGGGTTTCCTGATCGGGACTCGTTCAACAGCCTATATTCTGACAGATCCGAGTGAACTTGTTCAGGCCTTCCCTACTGATTTCCTGAGCCTTTTAATCTATTCATTAAGTGAAATATTGGCCGATTCAATCGTTTTCTTCGATGATTGAATTTCATCGATCAAAAACTCGTGGAACTGCTTCGGGTTCATTTCCCTTATTGTCGCACCCGTGGCAGCCCACTCCTCGCGTAAGGCCTTATCAAGAAATGCATCAGTCACGCTTTTGGCCAAGGCATCGACGACTGGCTGAGGGGTATTGGCCACCGCCATCAATCCGATCCAAACAGTAGCGCTATAGTCAGGGAAGCCAAGCTCCGCTATGGTGGGCACATCGGGCAAGATGGGTGATCGCGCGGTTCCTGTCGTAGCCAAAGCCCGCACTTTTCCTCCTTTTATCAGGCTGCCGATAGTGCTGACCGAATCAAACATCATATCCACCTGCCCCCCCGCTACATCGGTTCGAGCCGCGCCACTGCTTTTGTACGGGATATGAACAATGTCGATATCTGTCTTTGATTTAAATTGTTCTGCGGCGATATGATAGGGAGTACCTATACCCGACGTAGCATAGTTTATTTTGCCTGGATTGGCTTTTGCGTAAGCTATTAATTCAGGCAGCGTTTTGGCAGGAAATTCATTTCGAACAACCAAAACTTGGGGAGCCTCGTTAATAAAGGCAATTGGTGCAAAGTCCCGAAGCAGATCATAAGACTTGTTTTTGAGAAGCGTTTCATTTGCAGTTTGTGTGTTCGACATCAAAAGTATCGTATAACCGTCAGGAACGGCCTTCGCCGCAAATTGCGAGCCGATCACGCCACCTGCGCCGGGTCGGTTATCGATGATAAAGCTCTGTTTGGTTGTTTCACTAAGCCGTTGTGCCAAAGATCTTGCATAGAGGTCGCCTACACCACCTGCGCCAAACGGCACAATAATCGTCACCGGCCGTTCGGGAAAATTCGAAGCGGCATGCGCTGCTGGCGTGCTTGCCAGTATCAGTAATGCAAAATAAACAGAAAGCTTCGAGAATAAAGAATGCAACATGCTTGTCTCCTAATTTAGATTAATCATGGTTTTGTACTTGGATATTGCCACCCAGAAGTGGGGCAGGCTCATCTATAACTTGATTGCGTAGCGTCCCTATGCCCTCGATGTATACCTCGCAAATGTCACCAGCCTGCATGAACAGTGGCGGAGTTCGGGCAAAGCCGACCCCTGACGGAGTGCCGCTGATAATGATGTCGCCGGGGGATAATGCAAAAGCGACGGAAACGACAGATATCAGTGTCGCAACATCGAATATCATGTCATTCGTGGTCGCTTGTTGAACAACGCTATTGTTCAGCTTTGTTTCGATGCGTAGATTTTTCGCGCCAGCAGGCAAAGAATCCGCTGTAACCAGATAGGGACCGAAACTCCCTGACTTATCAAAATTTTTCCCCATAGTCCACTGCTGGGATTTCCATTGGAAATCTCTAACTGAACCTTCGTTAAAGACTGAATAGCCATATACGTGCTCAAGCGCATTTTCGTGGGAAATGTGGCGTCCTTCTTTTCCTATAACGATCACCAGTTCACCCTCGTAGTCAAATTCACTTGATGCTTTAGGTTTATGCAGTTTTTGATCGTGCGCAACCCAGGAAGATGAGTAGCGGCTAAAAAAGATTGGGTATGTTGGGGCGACAAAATCCGCTTCTGCGGCGTGGTCCACATAATTCAGTCCGACCGCAATTGCTTTGGAAGGATTTCTGACCGGGGGCAACAAGGTCACATCGTTGAGTGGTGTGCGAACCTTAGCCGTGGAAACCGCCGCAGCGACCATTTGCAGGCCAGAAGCCCCCAGCTGTATTAGTTCGTCAAGGGTGCTGGGCAGCCCGGCAGAGGTGAGGTCAATGATGTTGTCGTTGACAGCATCGAGAACTCCGATTCGTGGTTGATCCAGATGGGTATAGGCTAAAAGATGCATGCTTATCTCTAAAAAATAGACTAGCTAAAAAAATATATTTTATCCCAAAACATAGATAAATTAGATAAAAAGATATGATATATTTAGGCCGTGTGCATCCAGGTATGAAAAATGACGAGTGTTCCTGAGCTGGCAACCTTTGCTACTAAACTTATTGGGCGCGGCCCTGTACCGCCCGGTACTACGCATACACACCTGACTTACATATCTCTTCGAGAGAGGATAGTTGCAGGAAATTTAGCGCCTGGATCAAAGCTGAACATTGCGCAACTTGCCGCAGAACTAAGCGTTAGCCCAGGCGCTGTCAGGGAGGCCTTGGCCATGCTGGAGGCTGAAGCGCTGGTGGCATCTGAGCCGCAACGAGGTTTTAGCGTTATGCCGCTTACATTAGACGACGTCTTGGCATTAACAGAAGCACGCGTTGAAATCGAAAAATTATGTTTAAGCAGCGCAATTGCACACGGTGATATTGAATGGGAAAGCGCAGTAGTGGGTGCGCTACATCGACTGAACCGAATTGAAGGCCAAGCGGAGACGGTCGGGCGGATGTCCCCCGAATGGACGGAGGCCCACAAAGAATTACACCGAGCGCTGGCCAGCGGATGCCCCAACCCCTGGTTGTTGCGCGTGCGAGAACTCCTGTATCAACAAAGCGAACGTTATAGGCAGGTTTCCGCTCCGGGGGTCAAAGGTGTACGGGATGTGACAGGAGAACATCGGAAGCTCGTGGAAACGGCGCTCTCACGTGATCAGCAACATGTTTGTCGATTGATTGAATTGCATTTGAGCCGTACTACCGAGCTGGTTCGGGAAGCGCTTCTCATTAGAGACAGAAAGCAAGACCGTTCCGAACATGCCCACAACCCGTAGACGGCATCAAACGGATGAATAGCTTCAGTGGGTAGTACAAATAAATAAGATGGAGACACGAGAAATGTTAACGGTGAATGGGCGATCCCATTGCAGCGCGTTGGGTGAGCGTACTCCTCTCCTTACGATGCTTCGCGATGAACTTGGTTTGGCTGGCCCCAAGTTTGGATGTGGAGAGGGCGAGTGCGGAGCATGCATGGTTCTAGTCGATGGCAGAGCCGTCCCGTCTTGCGATTTACCATTATGGGCAGTAGAAGGGAAAATGGTCGTAACGTTGGAAGGGCTGGGTACGCCATCCGCTCCTCACCCGGTTCAACAAGCTTTACTGGACGAACAAGCGGGTCAGTGTGGATATTGTCTTTCAGGTATTGCAGCCGCTGCTGCCGCCCTTTTGGCGCAAAACGCCAATCCGACTCGAAAGGAAATTTGTGAGGCCCTCGACCGGAATCTATGCAGATGTGGAACGCACAATCGTATTATTCGAGCCGTTGAACGTGCAAGCCTAGCAATTCGCCGGCGGCCGGCATGAAAGATGATGTCCATGCCCGGGGGTTTGCCGCTGATAAAAACGACGGCAGGGTTGTGCTACCAGGCAGTCTCCACACAAATCGATTGTTATCGCAATGGATAGATTTTTCCGTCACTGGAGTCGTTCGTGTATATACTGGAAAAGTCGAGTTAGGCCAAGGAATATTGACAGCGTTGGCTCTCATTGCCGCTGAAGAGCTGGATGTGGGGCTGGAAAGAATACAAATAATACCTGCCGCGACCGTTCAGGGCCGCCCCGACGAGGGGATGACATCCGGCAGTTTATCTATTCAGGACTCAGGCAGCGCTATACGGCAAGTATGTGCCAATGTTAGAGAAATAGCACAGCAGATTGTTTCAGTAACACGAGATATCCCGCAAGACCAGTTAAATGTTCGCGATGGCGCTTTTGTTGATGAACTCAATAATACATTCGCGACATATTGGAATGTGATTACCCCCGAGATACTAGAAAAAGAAGTATCGGCCACCGTACGCTTCAAGCGGATTTCTGACTACTCTCTTATCGGAAAAATACGCGCGGCCCGTTTGGACCTTGCTGACAAGGTATTTGGAATTGCTCGCTTCATTCATGATTTAAGGATGGATGGCATGGTGCATGGCCGAGTCGTCAGGCCGCCGTCAGCCCAAGCAGCAATACAGTCTATCGCCACAGACTCCGTCAAAAAGATTGAGGGAGTTATCAACGTCGTGGTTGATGGGAAATTTATCGGAATTCTCGCGAAGACAGAGGCAACCGCTGTAGAGGCCGCACTGGTTTTAAGCAATTCGATTAATTGGTCGGAGCCTCAAAGTCTTCCCGTACAGGCTGAGCTCGCATCTTTCTTAACGAGCGCGCCAAGTGAACAGAAACTGACGTATGAAAGAAGTGCTGATGAAATAGCTTTGGATACTCGTCAGATATATTCATCTCAGTATTTCAAGCCTTATCTCGCGCACGCGTCGATAGGCCCGTCGTGTGCTATTGCCCAATGGAATGGAGAAATCCTTGTCGTGTGGACCCATAGTCAGGGTATTTATAACCTTCGCGAAGACATATACGTTGCGCTCTCTCAGGCCGACATAGTCATACAAAAAGAAAATATTCAAATCCATCATGTAGAGGGAGCGGGCTGTTACGGACACAATGGAGCGGATGATGCCGCATTTGATGCCGTGATGCTCGCAATCTCGTCACCAGGCGCGCCCGTTCGAGTGCAATGGTCTCGTGCAGACGAGCTCGCTTGCGGGCCTCTGGCTCCAGCCCAGCTTGTAAAATTGGACGCGTCAGTTGATTCAAATGGGAACATAATCGCCTGGAAGCACGAAGTATGGTCCAACGGGTATAGTTCCCGGCCGGGGCGGTCAAGCACCCCGACTTTGTTGGCCGCCGGCCATCGCGCCTGTGGTACTCCGCCGCCTATTGCGATTAATGCTCCATTGTCGGCTGGTGGCGGCGCGGAGCGAAATGCGATCCCGGGCTATGACATTCCGAATGTAAAGGTGCTCACTAACCGATTGTTAGTGATGCCAATCCGTACGTCGGCAATCCGGGCTTTGGGCGCTTATGCCAATGTATTTGCGCTTGAATCCTTCATAGATGAAATTGCCGAAACGCTCGGCGAAGACAGGGTAAGTTATAGAAAACGACATCTGAGCGATCCTAGAGCCCTTAAAGTTATTGATTGTGCGATAGACGCCGCGGAGTGGTGGCGCGCGCCTAAAACCAGTATCGAGGGCGGCGAGGTCGGATATGGATTTGCTTGGGCAAAATATAAAAATACAGGTGCCTGGTGTGCTGTGGCCGCACGTATCGAGGTTAATGAAGCCGTTCGCGTAACCGATATCGTATTAGCGGTGGATGTCGGCAGGGTGATCGACCTTGACGGTGTAATAAATCAAATCGAAGGTGGCGCGCTACAGAGTGTTAGCTGGACATTAAAAGAGCAGGTCACTTTCGATCAAACACGTATTACTAGCAATGAATGGGTAGCTTATCCGATTCTGCGGTTTTCCGAAGTGCCAAAGGTGGAGGTTGTCGTCGTAGACAGGCCAGAGGAGGAATCACTTGGCGCGGGCGAAGCAGCACAAGGCCCGGTTGCTGCCGCGCTGGCAAATGCTTTATACGATGCACTCGGCGTCCGCGTAAGGACTTTGCCATTGAGCCAGGACAATATTGTTGCTGCAATGGATTCATGAAACGGGGGATGAGATGCGGGACATCTATGTGAAAAGTGTAGGGGCGGCAAATGGCTTGTTTAATCGGCTTGCCGGCAATCGCAGTGAACATGATATAGGCGTCTTTCATATCGAATTTGGCGCTGCTAATTTAACGCTTGATAGAGCACGAAATGCGCTTTGTGAAGGCGAGAAATGTGACCTGATAGTCCTTACTACTTCTCTACTCAATGAGTTAAAGCTGGAGCATGGGGACCGCATAAGCTCGGATCATGCTCTTGGTACGACGGTAACTGGACTGGCTAAGCTTATAGATTCCCCGGCGCCTGATATGCGCTCGGAAGATGCAGTAAAGCAAGCATTACTCAGCGCGGATAAGGTATTTGTGCCTGATCTAATAAATTCCACTGGCGGCAGGCAGTTCGCGTCAATGTTGGAATCGTTGCGCCTGACACAATTGATGGAAGAAAAACTCAAGCAATTCCCGGGCGGGGTTCAAGCGGTCGCCGCGCTGCGTGACGAAGGTACCGCAAGCTCAATCGCATGTGCACAAATGACTGAAATCGCTACTAGTACTGCGGTTATGTTTATCGGCGGGTTTCCGGACAGCTTCGCCTTATCAACGGCATACTCTATAGCAGTCGTTGGGCAAAATCCGAAAGCCACTTTATTAATTGAGTACTTCAAGTCAGCGGATGGTAAATCGCTACTTGAAAATTGCGGTTTTCAATAGTGCGCATGATGCATGCGTACCAGGGTTTGTGTTCACGAGGAAAATATTTCGCAGTGGAAGCCCCCGTTGCTGGAAATAGTTCGATGCCTCAGTCTGGCTTTTGGCGCACCACATTTTTATGCTCCAGCTTCTTTCGCCATGACAGAGGCATAACACCGAGCTTCCCGTGGCGCGCTTTTGACGAGATATGGCTTGAGGTGAAACTGGCCTATGAGCTCAAAAATGGACAATATTGATTTCATAGTGCTGCGAACTCTTTGTAAATGGCGTCAGGAAAAACGCCACGCAGCGCTCGCCACAATTGTCCGCACATGGGGCTCTTCTCCACGCCCCATAGGCTCTCTTATGGCGGTGCGTGATGATGGCGCCGTAGTCGGATCGGTTTCGGGCGGCTGCATTGAAGACGACCTGATCGACAAGTACAGGCGGCATTTTCCAAGGGACAAAGCACCAGAAATCTTGGCTTATGGCATCAATGCACATGAAGCTCATCAATTCGGGCTGCCATGTGGTGGAACAGTAGAACTGGTCATCGAGTTCGATCCGGATCCTCAATTGCTAGAGCGCTTAACTGATTCAACCAGCCGGGGAAGTCTAATAAAAAGAGAACTGAATCTGAAGAACGGGCAGGTCAATCTGGTTCCAACCGACATTCCAGAAATGCTTGCCTACACTCCCTCCATGATGACTCAAGTATTCGGGCCTAGTTATCGAATGTTGATAATCGGGGCTGGGCAGATATCTGAATATCTTGCAACGATGGCCGTTTTCAACGGATTTTCAGTGACCGTATGCGATCCCAGAGCGGAATATAACCAGCGCTGGTCTGTGGAGGGGATGCAAGTTTTGACGGATATGCCAGACGACGTTGTGGATGCTTTCAAGCCAAACTCAAGGACTTGTATCATCGCTCTGACACATGACCCTAAGCTTGACGATTTAGCCTTGCTTTCCGCCTTGCATACGGATGCCTTTTATGTGGGGGCAATAGGGTCCAGGAAAAATAATGCGGCGCGCAGGCAACGCATGATTGAACATCTCGAGCAGCCCCCCGACCTGATGCGCAAGCTCCGCGGCCCTGTGGGTATCTTTATTGGAAGCAAGACGCCGGCCGAGATTGCAGTGAGTGTCATGGCGGAAATCATCGCATTTAAGAACGGCATTTTCTTACCTGCTCAATATGATATTGAGCACGAAAAAAATCGTATGGACTCCGCGGCATAGAGATCGACCATGCTGCCGCGAAATATGTCACATCCAGCCATCATCCGCGGTTCCATCGCCCCCTTCGATGGGCGCCTAAATTCCGGGCTATCCAGGCTTCATCGTGATGGAATACGCCAATGTCGAAATAGCGCCGGAACTCTTCCAAACCGCAAAGCCCAACGATATCGACCACTGGCCGGACAGCCTGGGGAGGAGCCCAGATGTTAGTTTCCCATCTGGCCCTGGCGCCCGATATACCCATGAAAAGCGACTATGTCACAACACTGCCCTGCAAAGCAGCCAAACTCGTCGCTTCGCACTTTCCGCTGGATGCGGCGTGACGCCGGCACTTATTCGAACAAGCCGTTAAACTTATCACGATGAAAACCCAACCCCCGCCCATTCCGGATGTAATCCTGCTCGAACCAACGGTATTCACCGATCACCGCGGCTTTTTCTTCGAAAGCTATAACCAGGCGCAATTCGAAACAGCCATCGGCCGACAAGTTTGCTTTGTCCAGGACAATCATTCAAGGTCGGGCAAGCAAGTACTGCGCGGCCTGCATTATCAAATCCGGCATCCGCAAGGCAAGCTGGTGCGCGTGATATCGGGCGTAGTCTTCGACGTCTGCGTGGACTTGCGCAAAAGCTCGCCCACCTTCGGCCTATGGGTCAGCCATACTCTTAGCGCCGAGAACAAAAGGCAGCTCTGGATCCCGCCCGGCTTTGCCCATGGCTACCTGGTGCTATCCGACGAAGCCGAACTCCTGTACAAGACTACCGATTACTACCATCCGGAAGCCGAGCGCGGCATCCGGTGGAATGATCCCGACATCGGCATTCAGTGGCCAGGCATCGGAGCCCCGGTCCTTTCCGCCAAAGATGAGACCGCGCCGCTGCTTGCCCAAGCCGAGGTGTTCGAGTGATCCATGGCAGGACACCCTGGGGCCGAGCCAGACATTGGGTAAAGTAAACGTAAACGCATGAAGATACTGCTATTAGGAAAACATGGCCAAGTCGGCCGTGAGCTTCAAACGAGCCTGGCGCCGCTAGGCGAACTGATTGCGCTTGGGCGGCAGGAATGTGACCTGGAGGACTCGGCCCATCTTGAGCTAGTCCTGCAACAACATGCCCCCGATATCATCGTAAACGCCGCTGCCTACACCGCCGTGGATAAAGCCGAAAGCGACGAAATCACGGCCCGTAAAGTCAATGCCTTGGCGGTGCATATACTGGCAAACTATGCCCGCGCCAATAACATCCTGCTGGTGCACTACTCCACGGACTACGTGTTCGACGGGAAAAAGCCCGAGCCGTATACAGAACAGGATCAAACCAATCCGCAAAGCGCCTACGGCCGCACAAAGCGCGAAGGCGAAGAAGCCATCCTGCGCAGCGGCTGCCAGGCGCTGATTTTCCGTAGCAGCTGGGTGTTTTCCGCTAATGGGGACAATTTCATCAAGACCATCATGCGGCTAAGCCGTGAACGCGACCACCTGAGCATAGTGGCCGACCAGATCGGCGCGCCTACCTCGGCGGAATTGATAGCGGACATCAGCGCGCAAGCCATCATCGCATGGCAAAAAGGCATGCTTCCCGCAGGCATCTACCACTTGGCGGCGTCCGGGGAAACCAGTTGGCATGGATTTGCGGTACACATAGTCGAACGGCTGCAAACGAATGGTCTCGCCCTAAATATGCTTCTGCAGGATATCAAGCCAATTGCAACAGAGGAATACCCGACACTGGCCCAACGCCCGATGAATTCCTGCCTGAATACGGGTATGTTAGCTGCTGCTCTAGGCACGGAGATACCGCAGTGGAAGGGAGATGTTGATCGGGTTATCGATCAATCAGTTAAGGCAAGCCTTTAGCAGGCACTGGGAGCATCGACAGCGAGTTTCGAAACGGAAATACGCAAGCTGCAATGGTATTGGGTTAAACAAACTTGGCCATCTACCTTACAATACCTCCCGTTGTTTCGAGCGAATGTCAAAGCATTATCACAATGAGGTAGCCCATGAGCCGGAAAGGCATCATATTAGCTGGCGGTTCCGGCACACGATTGCATCCTGTCACCAAAGCGGTTTCAAAACAATTGCTGCCGATTTACGATAAGCCTATGATCTATTACCCCTTAAGCACGCTGATGCTTGCGGGTATCCGTGACGTCCTAATCATTTCCACTCCTCAAGATACGCCCCGCTTTGAGCAATTGCTCGGAAATGGGAATGACTGGGGGCTTAATTTGCAATACGCCGTCCAGCCCAGTCCCGACGGCCTAGCACAAGCTTTTACAATTGGCGAAGAATTCATTGGGGGCGGCTCCAGTGCTTTAGTGCTTGGGGACAATATATTCCATGGCTCCGATTTTATTACCCGTCTACAAATAGCCATGGTTCAACCGACCGGGGCTACGGTATTCGCTTATCGAGTGAAAGATCCAGAACGCTACGGCGTCGTGGAATTTGACCGGGAGGGCAAAGCCATTAGCCTGGAAGAAAAACCACAGAAACCAAAATCCAATCTCGCCGTTACCGGCTTATATTTTTACGATAGTAATGTCATAGAAATAGCAAAAAACCTTAAGCCCTCCGCTCGTGGCGAACTGGAAATTACCGATGTCAATCGCATTTATATGGAACAAGGCAACCTAAACGTAGTCACTATGGGACGCGGGCATGCATGGCTGGATACCGGCACACACGAATCCATGTTGGAAGCGAGCAACTTCATTGAAACGATCGAGTCTCGTCAAGGATTGAAGGTATCTTGCCCGGAGGAAATCGCATTCCGGCAAGGGTTTATTACATCAGAGCAATTTCATAAGCTGGCACTGATGCAAGGAAAAAGCTCATACGGTCAATATCTTTTGCAACTACACAATGAGCTGGTAAGGCAATAAATCCATGATTATCGGTACCGGTCTTGTAGCGTCGGCCTTCGCTCATCATGCGTTTACAGACGATAAAAATACAATTATCTTTGCATCAGGAGTTTCCAATTCTCATGAAACCAATACGGCGGAGTTTTCACGTGAACGGGATTTGCTACTGAAAGCCTTAGAGCACGATAAATTAATCTTTTATTTTAGTACCTGCAGCATCGAAGACCCTGAGCTGCAGACATCTGCCTATGTTGTCCATAAAACAGCAATGGAAGCGTTGGTCAGTTCAACCAATAAGTACGGAATCTTTAGGCTGCCACAAGTCGTTGGCAGGACATCAAATCCAAATACGTTGACTAACTATCTCTATCGACATATAAAATCCGGAACTCCATTCCATGTGTGGACCCAAGCCAGCAGGAATATTATCGACATTGACGATGTTGCATCAATCGTTAACCATTTGCATAATTCGAAAAAAATTCACAATATCACTGTGAATATTGCATGTCCTTTTTCTATTTCAGTCTTAAAGCTCGTGAATACCTTTGAATTGATTTTAAAGGCCCGAGCAAATTATAAAACTGTGGTTGCGGGCGGAAGCTACTTTATCGACGCTGCCGTCGCATCCCAAGCGGCACGAGAATTAGGCATTGCTTTTGATGAGACGTATATCGAAAATTTGTTGAGGAAATATTATAGTGAATGACCAATCCTGCAAATTATCCATTGTGATTCCGGTGTACGGGAGCGAGCTTGTACTGGTTGAACTCGTTACGCAAATAAAGAGCGCTATTGAACAGCTAAGCGATATAAATAATAACTATGAAATTATTTTTGTCTGCGATAATTCGCCTGACGATAGTTGGGGCGTAATCCAAGCTCTTGCGCAGAATGTATCGCAGGTGCGAGGGATTCTCCTGCGAATGAACGCAGGGCAGCACAACGCCTTAATGGCGGGCTTTAGCCATGCAAGAGGAGAAATAATTGTTACGATGGACGATGACCTTCAACATTCTCCATCTGATATACCCAAGCTTCTTTCTGAAATAGAGCATGGTCATGACGTGGCCTACGCGCGGTTTAAAAAGCGAAAGCATGCATCTTGGAAAATTGCCGGGAGTCGACTTAATGATTTGGTCGCCGGATACTTGATGCAAAAGCCCAGCGATCTATATTTATCCCCGTTCCGAGCCATCAAGGCGGCCATCCGGGATGAAATTCTGCGCTATCAGGGGCCCTATGTCTATGTAGACGGCTTAATCCTCAATGCCACACGAAAGATCGCTACTGTGGATGTTGATCATCATGACCGCTACGCAGGTGATAGCGGATATAGCCTACGGAAGTCGGTTTCCCTTTGGCTAAAAATGGCGACAAGTTTTTCTATAGTGCCGCTTCGACTAACGTCGCTTTTAGGTATCGTTATCTCGAGCTTAGGTTTCCTTCTAGCGATTCTTCTGGTCATTCAACGCTTCACATTAAACGCCATGCCAATAGGGTGGTCGTCGTTAATCGTCACAATTCTGATCATTGGTGGTTTCCAACTATTGGCCCTCGGTATGCTCGGCGAATATCTAGGACGCGTGTTGTTAACAATAAATTGCCGGCCGCAGTTTGTGGTGGCGGAAACTATCGGTTTGGACAAAGCGATCCAACCTAAATAAGACTGAAATCCTAATGCAATTTTTACTTTATTGCCTTTGCGGCGGTATCGGCGTAGCCACCGACTATTCCGTCTACTATACAGCTCTAACATTCGGCCTTTGGTATCAAGCGGCTAATATTTCAGGATATCTTTCTGGCACGTTAATCAGCTTTTTTCTTAACAGAAAAATAACTTTCAATGTGCGAGATAGAGTGGCGCATCGTCTTGCCATTTTTGTGGGCGTTGCTGCTATCGGTTTTTCAGCTTCAGCATTAATGCTTTGGCTAATGGTAGATATTTGGTTTCTTGACGCGAAAGTGGCAAAGCTTCTAACGCTGCCTGTTGTTGTGGTTATCCAGTTTCTTCTGAATCGCCAACTGACTTTTAATGAAAAAACGCAAAAAGCTCCGTCGATAGATAAGTCCTGATCGGCACAGAGCCGCCGCGCATTTCAAAATAGGTATTCATGTGTCTGAACAGTATGATGTAGTAATCGTTGGTGCCGGTTTTACCGGGCTCACTGCCGCCTATACGCTTTCCAAACAGGGCTATAAGGTTAAAGTTCTCGAATCTGATACTTCCGCTGGAGGGCTCGCCGGAACTTTCGAATTTGCTGATGGTGTAAAGCTGGAAAAGTTTTACCACCACTGGTTTAACAATGATGTGTATGTGCCTGAACTAGTCAAAGAGCTCGGCATGGAAGGCGATGTTATTACTTTGCCTTCTCGTACCGGCATGTACTTCAATGGTCGCATGTGGAAGCTTTCCACCCCTTTGGATTTGCTCCGCTTTACAGCGCTGTCGTTTATCGACCGCATCCGTTTGGGCTTGCTGGTCTTCCAGGTGCGACGCATTAAGGATTGGCAGTCCATTGAACATCTCAGCATTCGGGAATGGCTCGAGTCTCTATGCGGCAAAAGAGTTTATAAAGTGGTTTGGGAGCCTTTGATCACATCAAAATTTTCCATCTATGCAGAGGCCGTTAACGCCGTCTGGATGTGGAAAAAACTGGTATTACGCGGCAGCACGCGAAATGACAAAGGAAGCGAAGAACTCGCTTACTTTAAAGGCGGCTTTGGACGATTGGCCGAAGCTATGGTGACGGCAATCGAAAGAATGGGGAGCACGGTCGCCTTCGGGGCCAGAGTAACCGGTGTGGTAACTGATGGTGGCGACACGTTAAAGGCGTTGCAAACTGATCAAGGCATGGTATCCGGAAATAGGTTCCTGTTTACCCCCGCCTTTCCGATTATTGCCAATATTTTCGAAGGTGTGGCAGACACCGAGTGGGTTCAAAGTCTTCGGCGTGTCAAGTACCTTGGCAACATGTGTCTCGTACTCAGACTAAAGCACAGTTTGTCGGATACCTATTGGCTGAATGTAAATGATCCTGGCTTTCCTTTCGTTGGCGTCATCGAACATACCAATTTCGATACACCAGCAAACTACGACGGATCTCACATAGCCTTCCTTTCACGCTATCTAGCGGTGCAAGACCCTGTATGGGCATATAGCGATGAAGAATATGTCAATTTTGCATTGCAACATCTACAACGGATGTTTCCGGAAATGGATCGATCGTGGATCATTGAGCACAGAGTTTGGCGAGCTAAGTACGCGCAGCCGGTAACCGAGCGCGGTTATTCAAAGTATGTTCCCGACCAGGCTACCCCATTTGGCAATGCATTTATCTCTACTATGGCGCAAATATACCCGGAAGACAGGGGAACGAATTATGCAATTCGTGAGGGCCGGGCGATCGCCAAAAGTATTGCGGCACAGTTGAAATAATAAGCAAAATGACGATTTTTCCTGGGCCCAGTATCTTCTGGATTACGTTGGCTTCGATCGCCGTAATTCTTACACTCTCCACGTTGATCGGGCGTGCTTGGGGATCATTATTTCCCGATAGCTTGGCAGGATCGGCGCGGTTTTATCTAGCGCCTGTTCTAGGCATGGCAACCTTAACAATTTTCGCAAGCCTTATCGGGAGAGTGTTCCCTTTGGGAAGCTCGGTCTTCGTTCCGATATTCATTTTGAGTCTGGTGATTGGCGCCCTTGCTCTAGAATCAGTAATCTTTCAAGCAATGCGCCATGCTGCCGTGATCAGTGTATTTGGTGTAACTTGCGGTGCCAGCGTCCTTGCGCCGTTGTTTGTTTTCGGAGCATTCAACGCTCACAATGATGCTTTTACTTATCTTGTGCATGCAAACTGGCTTCAACATAATGCATTCAATGAAGTTATCTCAGCCGTAGACGTCACCCCATTGAATTCCCAAGTTTCGCTCTATCAGCGGGAAGGATTCCGCATGGGAAGTTCTTTTCTCCTCGCTCTTGCACAATCTTTCTCGAATTTACAATGGTCGTTCGAGGTATATCCAGCAGTTATGGTGTCTGCTATCGCGACCTGCTGCTTGGCTATGGGGTTTCCCCTGGCAACGCTATTGCGGCCCCTACGCCTTGATATACGTCTTGCCACGCTATGTTTACCTGCATTTACACTGGGCGGATTGGTTTTTGGGGCCAATTTCGGCTTCCTTCCACAGACTGTTGGTCTGGCCTTCGGAGGTGCTCTCTTATTTGCTATTGGGCCACTGTTGCAATGGGCATCAATCGCTCCGAGAGCATGGAGCGATATCATCAAAGCAGCTTGTCCCGCCGCCTTGCTTTTGGCCGCCGCCGGATTTGCCTATTCTGAACTCCTACCCTTTCTATTAACGGCTGCGATAGGTAGTGGTTTTATCTTAGCCCTACGCTCCGGTTCCTGGCGACAAATCCTGGGATATATAGTGCTATTAGCAGGCGGCGCCGCGATACTGCTCAATACGGAATTGATTCGAGCCTATGTGGCCTTACGAACACAATCCGCGCTTCATCCGTAATCCGCTTTATGACGATATCAAGGCGTCCATCCGTGAGCGAGGTCTGGATCAACCACCGCCGATTACCCGCCGCCCAGGAGAAACCTCTTTCATCATCCGCAACGGCGGTAATACTCGCTTAGCGATTCTCGGTGAGCTGTGGCAGGAAACCCGTGACGAGCGCTTCTTCCGCATTCATTGCCTATTCCGACCCTGGACCAATGAAATCACCGCCCTTCTCGGCCATCTGGCCGAAAGCGATCTGCACGGTCAACTCACCTTCATCGAACGGGC
>LNAP01006933.1_pt1 | contig 15744 bp, 14 predicted proteins | sample 602601 | NCBI WGS metagenome assembly LNAP01 (sample SAMN02440304, study PRJNA202911) | soil metagenome | biome: Subtropical and temperate rainforests or woodlands; isolation source: soil samples (1 kg each in a 20% v/v slurry with milli Q water) were... ...
CCACATGGGCCACGGCGGTCAGGTCCTTGGTGGGGTCCCAGGGCAGGTTCTTGTAGAGCCAGGGGCCGATCACCAGGTTGTCCTTCTGGCCCATCACGAGGTCGTAGCCCGTGGGCGCGGCCTTTACCGCCTCGCCGATGCCGATGGTGCCGCCGGCACCCGCCTTGTTGTCGGCCACCACGGTCCATTTGGTGCTTTCGGTGAGCTTGGTGGCCACCAGGCGCGAGAGGATGTCGGTGCCGCCACCGGGCGGGAAGGGCACGATCAGGCGGATGGGCTTGTTGGGGTAGGCGGCCGCCGGTGCGGGCGCCTGGGCATGGGCCGTGGTGGCTCCCAGGGCGAGGGCGAGGGCGGTGAAGGAAAGCAGCGTGCGAATCATCAAAAAAAGTCTCCGTCAGATAAAAGCAGCCGGGGCGGCCCTGGGCCGCCCGCGGTGGGCAAGGGTCAGATGCGTTCGAAAATGGCCGCAATGCCCTGGCCGCCGCCAATGCACATGGTCACCAGCGCATAGCGGCCCTGGATTCGCTGCAGTTCGTGGATGGCCTTGACGGTGATCAGCGCGCCTGTGGCACCGATGGGGTGGCCCAGCGAGATGCCCGAGCCGTTGGGGTTGACCTTGGCCGGGTCCAGCCCCAGGTCGCGCGTGACGGCGCAGGCCTGGGCGGCAAAGGCCTCGTTGGCCTCGATCACGTCCAGGTCGTTCACCGTGAGGCCGGCTCTTTTGAGCGCCAGTTGCGTGGCGGGCACGGGGCCGATGCCCATGTATTTAGGGTCCACACCCGCGTGCGCATAGGCCACCAGGCGGGCCAGGGGCTTGGCGCCGCGCGCCTTGGCGGCGCCGGCTTCCATCAGCACCACGGCAGCGGCGGCATCGTTGATGCCCGAGGCATTGCCGGCGGTGACGGTGCCGTTCTCCTTGAGGAAGGCGGGCTTGAGCTTGGCCAGGTCTTCCATCGTGGCGCCGGGGCGGAAGTGCTCGTCGGTGGCGTAGTGCACGTCGCCCTTTTTGCTTTTCAGGGTGACGGGCACGATCTGGTCCTTGAACACGCCCGACTGCGTGGCGCGCTCGGCGCGGTTGTGGCTTTCCACGGCCAGACGGTCCTGGTCTTCGCGGGTGATGCCCCATTTGGCGGCGATGTTCTCGGCCGTCACACCCATGTGGATGTTGTGGAAGGGGTCGTGCAGCGCGCCAATCATCATGTCCACCATCTTGGTGTCGCCCATGCGGGCGCCCCAGCGCATGTTCAGGCTGGCAAAGGGCACGCGGCTCATGTTTTCGGCGCCGCCGCCAATGGCCACGTCGGCGTCGCCCAGCAAAATCGACTGGCTGGCGTTCACGATGGCCTGCAGCCCCGAGCCGCACAGGCGGTTGACGTTGAACGCGGGTGTGCCTTCGCCGCACCCGCCGTTGATGGCGGCCACGCGCGACAGGTACATGTCCTTGGGCTCGGTGTTGACCACATGGCCGAACACCACATGGCCCACATCCTTGCCTTCCACACTGGCACGCGCGAGCGATTCGCGCACGACGAGCGCGCCCAGTTCGGTGGGTGGCACATCTTTCAGGCTGCCGCCAAAGGTGCCGATGGCGGTGCGCACTGCGCTGACGACGACGACTTCACGGGTCATGGGAATGTCCTTTCAGAGTGATTTCAGATCAAATGTGCCGCCAGTGCTTATGTATAAAGCGCCTGCAGCTATTAAAAACGAAGCGTGCCGACTCAGGCATCGCGCACGTCGGCCACCGGGTGGGTGCCGAAGTCTGCGCGCTCCAGCCAGGCCAGCACGCGGGTAGCGGCGTCGGCAGGCGATGTGAGCTGGCCACCCGTCTTGAGGTTGGCAAAATTGGGTGCGGCGGGGTCGGTGCCGCGCAGTTGCTGCTGCATGTCGGTGTCGATGACGCCCGGCGCCAGCGAGCACACCTTGGCGCCCTGGGGCTTGAGGGCTTCGTCCAGTGCCACGCAGCGCGTGAAATGGTCCATGCCCGCCTTGGCGGCGCAGTAGGCTGCTTGCGAGGCGATGGCACGGCGGCCCAGGCCCGATGAAATGTTGAGCACCTTGCGCGGCACGGCCCAGCCCTCGGTGGCGCCCAGGAAGGCGGCCGTGAGCAGCATGGGCGCCTCCAGCCCCACGCGCAGGGCGTTGGCAAGGTCGGCTGGGGCGCTGGCCGACAGCGGCGCGATGCGCGGGATGACGCCGGCGTTGTTGATCAGCGTGGCGCTGGCAAAGGCAGCGGGGCCCTGGGCCGTGAGCCAGTCGCGCAGCGCGCGCGCGGCCTGCTCGCCTTGGGACAGGTCTTGCTCCCATTGCTCCAGCGTGGCACCGGCCTGGCTTGCCGCCTGGGCGAGCTCGGCATTGCGGTGGCGTGAGATGCAGACCAGTGTGTGGCCGGGGCGCAGCAACTGGTGCGCCATGGCCAGGCCCATCCCGCGCGATGCGCCGGTGAGGAGGGTGAGGTGGTTCAAAGGCATCCTGCCATGGTACTGCGGGAAGCCTACAGCCTGCTGTCGCCGGGCGGCTGGGGTTAGTGAAAAACCCGGTAACTATCAAAATAATAGCTGTTTGCGCAATGCAGGCAGGCGCTACAGGCCGATTTGGCTAAAACTCGGCGGCCCATTCCAGGGTGAGCAGCGCACCCGTCACCGGGTGCGTGAACTCCAGGTGGCTCGCATGCAGCAGCAGGCGCGGGGCCAATGCCTGTGTGGCGGCGTCGGCATAGAGCGCATCGCCCAGGATGGGGTGGCCGATGGCGGCCAGGTGCACGCGCAGCTGGTGGGTGCGTCCGGTTACGGGCTCCAGCTCGATCCGCGTGGTCTGCGTTGCCGCGTCATGCGCCAGCGCGCGCCAGCGTGTCAGGCTGGGTTTGCCCAGGGCGTGGTCGATCACACGCAGCGGACGACGTGCCCAGTCGGCCGCAATCGGCAGGTCGATGTCCTGCCAGGTGTTGTCGTCACCGCTCAGCTGCCCTTGAACGACCGCCTGGTAGCGCTTGTGCACCTGGCGCTCGGCAAATGCGTGGCTCAGGCGCCGCTGGGCATCGGGATGGCGGGCCATCAGCACCAGGCCCGAGGTGGCCTGGTCCAGCCGGTGCACGACCAGCGCACCGGGCCAGCGCTGCTGGGCACGGGCGCTTAGGCAATCCTGCTTGTCGGGGCCCCGGCCGGGCACGCACAGCAGGCCCGGCGGTTTGTGCAGCACGAGCAGGTCGGCATCGACATGGGCCGCCTGCACGCCGGTGTCTGCAACTTCAGGCGGGTTCATTGCCGCTCACAAGTCGCTGCACCGTGGCGCACAGTTCTTCCACGTCGTTGGGTTTGTGGATGAGGGCGCTGGCGCCCTCGGCCATGGCGGCCTGTTCGATTTCTGCCGTAACGTAGCCCGATGCCAGCGCCACGGGCAGATCGGGGCGGATGCGGCGGGCCTCGCGCACCAGGTCCACACCGCAAAAGCCGGGCATGTTGTAGTCGGTCACCAGCAGGTCATAGCGTTGCGGCTCGGCACGCAGCGCGGCCGTGGCCTCGTGGGGGTCGGTGAAGCCGCTGACCTGGTAGCCCCGGCGGCGCAGCAGGCGCCGCACCAGAAATACCAGTGCCTCGTCGTCATCGACATACATGACATGGTGGCTGCGCTGCGTGCCTGGCTGTGCGGCGGGTGGTGCTGCTGCAGGCGCAGTGGGCGATGGCAGGGGCGCTGGCGCTGCTGCCTCGTCCGCAGCCGCAGGAAAATACAGCGTGAACCGGCTGCCCTGGCCCGGCACGCTGTGCACATCGACCGCGCCCTCATGGGTGCGCATCACGCCATGCACCACCGCCAGGCCCAGGCCCGTGCCCTGGCCCACGGGCTTGGTGGTGAAGAAGGGTTCAAAAATGCGCGCCAGCAGGGCCTCATCCATGCCGGGGCCGTCGTCGCGTACCGTCAGCGCCACGTAGTCCACCGGGGCCAGGGCCAGGCGCTCGCACAGGCGCTGGTCGGGTCGCACCCGGGCGGCCTCCACATGGATGCGGCCGCGTTCCGTGCCAATGGCATGGACGGCGTTGGTGCAAAGGTTCAGCAGCGCCTGTTCGACCTGTGTGGCATCGGCCAGCAAGGGCGGCAAGCCCGGGGACAGGTGCATGTGCAACTCGATCGCCGGCGGCAGCGTGACGCGCAGCAGCCGCTCAGTATCGTGCGCCACTTCGGCCAGGTTCACGTGGGTGCGCTGGGGTGGTTCGTTGCGGCTGAACGTGAGAATCTGGCGCACCAGATCGCGTGCGCGCCGTCCGGCCTTGTCGATCTCGAGCAGGCTTTCCAGCACAGGTGATTCGGGGCCGCAATCGGCCTTGGCCAGTTCCACATTGCCCAGAATGGCGCCCAGAATGTTGTTGAAATCGTGCGCGATGCCGCCCGCCATGGTGCCCACCGCCTGCATTTTTTGCGATTCGCGCAGCTGCGCTTCCAGCTCGTTACGGTGCGCCTCGGCCTTTTTGCGGCCGGTCAGGTCGCGGGCGAAGACGGTGGTGGTCTCGCCCTCGGCATGGCGCTCGAACGACACGCTCACTTCCACCGCCAGCTCCTTGCCGCTGGCCGTGAGGGCGGTCATTTCGCCGAGCATGGCCTGGGTGGTGAGCTGCGCAAACGCCAGGGCCTGCGCTGCGTCGGGCACAAAACGCTCCAGAGGGCTGCCCAGCGCATCGCTGGCGCTGCACTGGAACAGCGCGGCCGCCGTGGGGTTGAACACCGTGATGCGCTGGTGCTGGTCCACGCAGACGATGGCATCGAGCGCCGAGTTGATGATGGCCTCCAGCCGCTTTTCGCTGGCGTGGAGTTGTTCATTGCCCTGCTGCAGGGCCTGGCGTTCGGCCAGCAGCGGGCCCTGGTCGATCACGGCGCACAGGAACTGCAGCACCGGTGCCGCGCCATCCTGCGCCATCTCGATGCAGGCGATGTGCAGGTCGGCCGTGATGCGCCCGCTATCGCCGATCATGAAAACCACTTCAGTGGCTTCGCTGTGGCCCTGCGTGCGTGCCGCGCTGAAGGCATCGTGCACGCGCTGGGTGTCGCCCGCGCATACAAAGGGCATCAGTGCCGTGAGCGGGCGGTCTTGTTCGGTGGGCTGAAAAGAGCGGTGCGCCATCGCGTTGGCTTGCACCACCACGTCGTATTCGTCCAGCACCATGAGGGCCAGCGGCACGCTGGCAAACAGGGCTTCAAAGCGCTCCGAGGCGCTTTCGGCGGCGGTCTGGCTGTATTGCAGCACCTTGTTCTGGGCCTCCAGCTCGGCCTGGTAGCTGCGCAGCTCGGAGATCAGCTCGGCGATGGGTCCCTCGGGACGCAGGGGCGAGCGGCGCTCGGGCTGGGGGGGAGGCGAGGAGGGCCCAGGCACTTCTTGCCCCTGGTCGCGGGACGCCTGGGCTTGGTGCAGAAAGGACAGGTCTGGAAGGCTCATGGGCGGTGGGCGCCGGCAAATGCCGCGCCCCTGCGCAGCAAGGCCTTTGCCTGTAGCAGGGAGTGTACGTCCGCGCGCACGCTCCGCTGCGGCGGCTTTAGAACGTGTTCACGATCTCCCAGAGGCCGCGCAGCGGTCTTTGCGGGATGGGATGCAAGGCGCGGTGCCCAGTTGACAGCTCGGCTATCAACAAGCGCCGCAACGCCGCAAACCGCCCGCAAAGACCACTGCCCGAAGGGTTGGAGCGAAATCGGGCGATTGGACGCCCCGTCTGCTGGCATGGGCATGAGCCCATGCGGCGCATCCGAGACATCCACTCATCCCGATTGCGCTCCAACGCGGCCCCTGCGAGATCGTAAACACGTTCTTCGAACGGGTTTACCGGCGCACGGACACCAGCTCCACCTCGAAAGTGAGCGTGGCGTTGGGCGGGATCACGCCGCCAGCACCGCGCTCGCCATAGGCAATGCCAGGCGGGCAGGTCAGCTTGGCCTTGCCGCCGGGCTTCATGCGCTGCACGCCTTCGGTCCAGCAGGGGATCACGCGGTTGAGCGGAAACTCGGTGGGCTCGCCGCGCTTGTAAGAGCTGTCGAACTCCTTGCCATCGAGCAAGGTGCCTTTGTAATGGACCTTGACGGTATCGGTGGCCTTGGGCGACTCGCCCGTGCCTTCCTTGAGCGATTCATAGACCAGGCCGCTGGCCGTGGTGACGGGCTTGGTTTGCGCCATGGCGGCAGGGGCGATGACCAGCGAAGTGAGCAGGGCGAAAAGAACGCGCATGAAGAAAGCTCCAAAAAAACAAAGGCCGATGGTAGGGCCTTGATGCAGGGCAATGCGGGTTGGGGCGCTGCCAGCCTGCAAGGGGGGCAACCGGCGTTGCTCAGGCGGTGTGAAACTTGCAAAATGATAGCTGCTAGCGCTTGCTGCGCAAGCGCTGGAGTCTAAAAAGACCGAAAACCTGCGCAGCACACCAGGCGAAGCCCGGAGAAACGGCAACGCCGCGGCGAACAGCGCCGGTGAAGGGGAAATGCCGCTTTGGTAATCATGGGCCTGAATAATGCGGGTCTTGCGCGGGACTAACGAAATAAAGTAAGACGCCCGCCGAAGGCGGGTCGGCTTGACTGATGGGTTAGCCGACACGCTTTAGGCGATAGCCCTTACCTTGCATGCACAAACTGTGCAGTTCTTTTTGTTCTGCTACTGGTGTTTTATTGAGACGTACCTGGTATGTGCACTCAGAAGTGTCATTTGTGCGCTGATGGTCTGATGCCCCTTCTTTCACCCATGCATATCGCGCAGGCGAGGCACAAGCCGAAAGGATAAAAGCAGCAGAGGTGATAAATATGAGATTTCGCATCTGTAAAAAGCGGTTGAAAAGAAAAATTGGCTAACAGCCAAGGTAAGCGGCGGCGAAGCCGTCCGCTTGACCGCAGAGTTAGACCCGAAGGCCAAAAGGGGGCGCCCACCCTTGAAGACGTGCGCGGCCCAAGAAAAAGCGCTGGGCCACGGAAGCGGCGCAGCGCTGCAAGAAGGATAGCTGGTGGCGCTTGCCGCACAAGCGCTGGAGGCCCAAAAGGCAGATAAGCCTTTGGAACAGGGCGGAGCGCTGGAACAGGTGGCTGCGCGCATGAAACGGGTGATGGGACTAACGGCCAAAGTAAGCGGCTTGCCGTAGGCAAGTCCGCTTGACTGCAATGTTAGAACTTCGTAGCAACTAATTTAACTCTGCCAGCTCTTTGATGCGATTTATTTGTTTGATGGTCATTTCGAGAAGACAACTTGTGTAGCGTGCTTCTCCCATAGGACCTTCTAATGGTCCGATTTGTTCAAAACGGCACCATTCTTCGCGAAATTTCAACCACGCCTTCTGGCCTTTCGTCAGTGCTTCCTTTTGCTCTGTATCCAATTTTTTCCGCAGAGATTGGTAGCGGGAATTTAATATTCCATCAAGAATATTTAGCTCAATTTTGTCACAGATAGCCCACTGGCTATTTTTCATTGCTCCAAAATCAACGCTATCACGGCATTTCTCAGGATTTTCCAAGTTAAGTTTTGGAAAAAAGAGTTGCCCGTTTATTGTTGGTTTTAGCTCCTCCTTGCCGTATGGTTCGGCGTTCGTCATGCTGGAAAGGCAAAATAAAGCAACGGAAATTATTACGGTAGAAGAAAATTTTTGTAGTGTCATAAATAAACTCTAACGCCCTGAGTTCAGCCGCCGCCGTAGGCGGTCGGCTGCGACGAACAGTTAGACCCGAAGGCCAAAAAGGAGCGCCCTGACTTGAAGACGGGTGCAGCCCACGAAAAAGCGCTGCGCCACGGAAGCGGCGCAGCACTGCAAGAATGATAGCTGGTGGCGCTTGACTGGCAAGCGCTAGAGGCCAAAAAGACTGAAAACTGGCCCAACGCATGCAGGCGAAGCCCAGCGGGCAGCCCAAACCCCAAAGGAGAAACCTTTGAGAAAGGCAAAACCTTGGAATTAATAACGGCCTGCATAAAGCGGGTGATGGGACTAATGCCGAAAGTAAGCCGCCCCCGAAGGCGGGTCGGCTTGACTGCACAGTTAGACCCAGAAGCTAAAACGGGAAACCCCAGCTTGGCGACGGACGCGAATCGCGAAAAAGCACCACGCCACGGAGGCGATGCGACGCTTGCAGCTTGAGTAATATGAGTTTCTAATTGAAATTAACTTGTGGAAACTAATATAAATTCTCTTGGTGCTTTTTCCGAGTTTCTTTTTTGGTAGGGGGAAAAATACAGCGTTGTAATTTCTTTTCCGTTGGCATCAGTTATTTTATACCCATCTACAGGGCTTGTTGTGACCGGAGAGGTGAACGAGCCGATGCGTTTAGATGAAATTTTTCTCCCGTCGGGTGTGCGAAGACTTTCAAGGTAAATCATGCTGCCCATGATTGTATTGGATGGAATTGGATTTGTTAATGCAGTTCCAAATTCGCCTTGGCTATTTGGGAGTTCGTCGGCGTCAATCCCGTCTTCAGGCGATAGTCCCATAAGAGTCTTTATTTCATCTAATGCGCGCATGGTCTCATGTAATGAGTCATTTCCAGGGTCAGTTCGGATTTCATGGAATTCTCTGGCAAGTCCATTGGGGGTTTTTATTTTGCCTTCCATAAAATCAAAATATTCCTTTCCGCCAATCGTTCTGGCTTCGGCAAAGGCACGATCGTTTTGATGAGTTAAGAATTTCTGGCCATGAGCAATGGCTTTATCTTGGTCCCTATCGAAAAAATGTAAAAAACCAAGTGAAATTAATCCAAAGACTTGTGGGTCTTCCTTTGGGCGGAGTCCTGAATATTGCAGTGTTGCATCGAAAAAACCGCATGCGTAACCAGTGAAAAATATCCCATCAATGAAATGACGATATTTTTTGGCATCTGCATTGCATGTCATTAGTTGGATGTGAAGCATTTCTGCCGATCGAGTCAGTGAGTCATTTGCCTTTGATCCAACAGACTCCGTCTTAGTTTTCTTTTTAAAAAATCCAAACAAAATTTATTCCTTTTAATGTTCTGAATTCAGACGCGGCTGAACGCGATCGGCTGCGACGAATGGTTAAAAAATAGCGTTAATGGCTAACTTCTTTTCCCTAGTCCCTGTGTTCCAGATAATATTTCATGGCCTCTAATTTTATTAAATCCAGAAATCTTATGAAAATCTTCAATTTTGATTTTTTCTTCAACATCTAAGATTTGAATAGGTATTTTTTCTTCGTAATTTCTGAAGTTGTAATTGCGATATCGGACTGAAATCTAGCTAAACGTTTTTTAATTTTTTAGCTCGCTTTGCTTCCTTCTTTTATTGCGTTTTTTCATAATCTCTAACGAACGAAATTACGCCGTCAGCCGACGACGGTTCGGTTTGAATGCTGGGTTGGAGTCAGTGGAGAAATTGAAATGACATTTTCAAATATAAACTTAGACCATGATAAATCCAGTGAATTCTTTATTCATACCATTGCGAAATGTGATGCAGTGTGATTTTTTTGCATGCTTCACTAATTCTCCATAGTCAGTGCATAAAAAAACGGGCTTGTTGCAATCGGTGCAGTGGCGAATTTTTGTTTCGCCTTCAATGATTTTTAGATCACCCCATTTTTGTTGCAAGGAATTTCAAGCTTGCAAGTGACTGAGGCGTCCTCATTAATTTCTATATTTAGTTCAGTCACTATTTCTCCTTTGATGAATTGAATATCTAAGCGGCTAACGAACCAAGTAAGAGGCTGGCCGTAGGCCAGTCCGCTTGACTGCCGGGTTAGCCTCAGAAACCAAACTAGCAGCACCGGCCATCAAGAGAAGGCATGACGATAAAGAGGGCTGTAAATGAATCATTGCGCTGAATATCGGGGGGAGGCTACCGTCGGGCCAGAAGTAGACAACGCTCAAGCCATTGGCGCCCGACGGTGCCGCAGGAGAGCACGAGATATCGCGACACTTGCCGCGAGTGCCAAGCAAAGCACAGTAAAAGACAGCATGCTGTCGCGCTGAAGCTCCGTGCAACGCTCGATCAGTTGCGTTCTCGCACTTGGTGGCGTCCACGCGTCGGCGCATAGGAGGCTATCGAGCGCGCGTTGCAGATCAAGTGCAATTTGCGGTCCAAGCACGAGAAGGCTCGCCGCGAAGGTGGAGCGAGCCCACCAGTTCAACAAACTTCCGAGCAAGAACCCCGCAACCGAGGCCTTGGTAATGCCTTCCCAGCGCCAAGGGCTCGCACCGAGGCTCCATATAGCCAAAAAGACCCCGACGCCTACTGCGAGGACCACTGGCAGTGCGTGATTGGGACGTTGGCGCCGCAAAAATGGGAACCACGTAACGGCGACTGCTGTAGTGGCGACCAAGGCGTAAACGAGACTGAGCCAGAGTGGCATTTTGCAGACTAACGAAATAGCTCAGGCGCCGCCGGAGGCGGTCGGCTGGAGCGATTGGTTAGATTCACTGTCGGTGGGTTTCGTGTCTATGACCGTTGCGACTTCTGTCATATTTAGAAGCTGTTTAACCTCTTCAACGGAATAGCCTTCTAAATGAACAATCTGCTTATCTCTTAAGGTAAGAATAACTTTACGGCTTGCACGAGCCTTAAGCCACGCAACCAGCACTGCTGCAACCGAAGTGGCAACCGCAGCGGTTTGCGCTACGGTTATATAAGTTGCCGATGCCATGATGCTGCCGGGCATCGGATTTAATTCTTCGAAGTGAATTTCAGATTCGGCGAGGTCTTGAAGAAATGAGGCTCGACTGTCTTTGAAGAGAGCTATTCGCAATTGTTTTCCCCTTTTACCTAACGCCCTGAGTTCAGCCGCCGCCGTAGGCGGTCGGCTGCGACGAACAGTTAGACCCGAAGGCCAAAAGGGGGCGCCCTGACTTGAAGACGGGCGCGGCCCATGAAAAAGCGCTGCGCCACGGAAGCGACGCAACGCTGCAAGAATGATAGCTGGTGGCGCTTACTGCACAAGCGCTGGAGGCAAAAAAGGCTTGAAACCTGCGCAGTGCAGACAGGCGAAGCCCGGCGCAGCGCCAAAACCCCAAAGGAGAAACCTTTGAGATTGGCGAACCGCTGGAGTAAATGCTGGCCTGCATAAAGCGGAATATGAAGGGACTAACGTTCAGCTTGAGGGGCGCGTAGATAGCAAGCGAAGCTTGCTGGCGGAGCGTCCCTCTCGAAGCGTTTGTTAGGCATGGACTTAATTAGCGAAAGTCACGATAACCTTTACGCCCGCCTTCCCAGCAGCATGAAGGGGAACTTGAAATAACCGCTCGATGTTCTCTGTTGTTCTGTCTCTTGCAGACTGCACCAATGCGGCTTGCTGGCCCTGTTTGATGGCTGACTTTCGAGCAGTGTCATAGTTTATTTTTGTGAGCGCTTGGACTACCTCGTCATTTAGCGTCAGCAATCCATTGTTGATAATCGTTGCTCTTCTTGGATCAAACTCTACGGTTAGCATGAGCTTCGGCAAAGTAACCGTTACAGTGTTTGTGGATTCGTCGAAGGTGGCACTAGTTTCGGTAAGTTGGGCGAGATCTATGAAGTACGAAACTGTAGCCGGTACGATTAATTGTTGATTACCATTAAAAACAATCCATTTATCCCTGTCGATTGAAACATTCTGCGTCCCAACGTACGAATAGCTAACAAGACGAGATTCCGACTTGAGGCTTTCGATGGTTGCCGAGAGCACCTTCTTGGTGTCTACGGTTAGGAACCCAACATGTTCTACTGTGCTATCTAAAATCTCTCTCGGCGCGACTTGATAGCCGACAACAAAAGAGACCCCTGCGACTGCGGCCAGTGTGAGTGCGGCGTGCCTTAAATTAATGTCCATGCTGTCCTTTTATGATGCTGTGGGTTCGCCTTGTGGGGGGCGCTGCCTAACGCCCTGAGTTCAGCCGACGCTGAAGGCGGTCGGCTGCGACGAAATGTTAGGTATCTGGCCGTCTATCCCAAGTGCAATATTTCCATGGCACGACATTTTCAAGAGCAGTAAATCTTGGGATTGGCATGCCTGGCTCTCCAAATTCTCCAAGCGTAGCGAGCTTGCGCTCATAAACAGGGCGCCGGCTCTCTGGTAAAAAAACCCAAGGCAATACTTGCCAAGAAGCATCAACGCCACAGTCTCTTTGCAGGGCGAATTTTAATTCTGGCCAATGTGTCTTCCATGCTTCAAGACGCTTTATAAGCGCGGACGCACTTGTGGCGTATGTGACTTCGCATAGGTAAACCATTTTCTCCCGAAGGGAGACCGCCATGAGGTCGCAATACCAAAATCGGCCCTTTTTGGGGCTGGCTCCAGGTTCAAGCTGAAGCAATATCTCGGGGTTTACAAATACTCCGCGATCAGCCCGTAAATACTCTGCTACAACACCTTGAAAAAAATCCGTCACAAGTCCTTCCCCCTGTACCTAACGTTTGACATGAGGGGCGGCCGAGGGCGCTAGCCCTTGGACGTCCCTCTCGATGGAAGGGTTAGGCGGCGCCAAGCGCACTGCCGCGACTACGTGTTTCAGAGAGGGGCCCAGTTGTGGCCCCATTCCTTCACCGTCTTCCTCGATCGACTCTCTACCAATGGAAAGTAGCGAACCTGATATTGCTTGCAATTGTGCGTGACTATCGTTCGTGATTTGGCATTGGGATACAAGCGGTCCAGTTCCTCGTTCAGCATGTCGGACTCGCTCTTCTCAACCAAGCCCTGGTGCTTCAGGCTTTCCTCAACTCGCCTGACCTTGATTGCTGCATCGCGCCTCTGGGCTTCGTACTTGTTTGGGTTGTTGCTCCGATCGTCCGCAAAGGCATCGTTCCATTTTTCTAACTGTGCCTTCGCGGCAGCTAGATCATCTAAGGTGTACATGTTGACTCCGAAGGTTTCCAAGAGCGAGTGCGATCTACTTCTTTGGTCTGTAGGGGAACTGCGGGAACGTAACTCTAAAGTTCATTAGGGCGTGCAGTTCAGCGATCAGATCGTGCGTCAGATCGAGTTCCTCGTCTGAGAAGTCGAACTCACATGCCCAGCCTTCGTCGATGGGCTGTATCCACATCGTCACAGTCTTCTCAGACTGAGGTTCGGAAATCTTCTTCAGCTCGGCGATTATTTCGTTGATTCTGTTCATGTTGGCAAGTGGAAAAGGCGCTCCCTGCGACGCCTAACGTTTGATTTAACCGGGTCGCCGAAGGCGAGTCCGGTTGAAGGAAGGGTTAGGTACCAGCACCAGCCAAGGAATTGATATACCAGCGTTTATGGAGCTCAGTGAAGTCTTCCATTTGCTTTCCGAGGACACCAATCATGCCGCCCGTCCATGTGCCAAACGCAGGCGTGCCATCTATATTGAAGACGTTTTCTGGAAGTGTCCGCATCGTGTAAACCGGGTTTTGAGTTCCGTATTCCATGCCAAGTTTCTTAAAGTAATCACCCTTCAAGATAAAACGGGCGTCACCACGGAAGGCCAATATGACTCGGTCATAGTTTTTGTCCTTTTGCTTTGCAGAAAACTGTAGAAGAAGCCTGAAAACATCCGCCGAACTATTTGTTGAGGCGACGTCTCGGAGATCAATCCTGATTGTCCCAGGAGTCACCAACTTATCGTGATAGGAATAAAAAACCAGGCCAGCATTCCTCGGGTCTGAGTCGATGGCCGCGCGCATGTCGCGGTGAACAAGAAAGTAGTTGCCGGTGGCGATGCTGATCGCGGCCAGTGCGAACGCAGCTAAAAGGATGAGGAAACGGCGCATACTTTTCTTTCTGGGGGCTAACGATTGAATTTAGCGGCCGCCGTAGGCGGTCCGCTGGAATTTTGGGTTCGACCTTACTACTGGAAGTCCTGAACTGTGCCGTCGGAGAAGAGGATCTTCTTGAGCGTAAAGATCACTTTGGTGTTTTCCGTTTCAGCATTGCGTAGGCGCTCGTGCGATGAGATGAATTGGTTGTAGTCCAACTTACCTTCCCATTCGAGAGATCCTCCGGCGGTAAGCACATCATTGACGGCGAGACCAGCGCTCAGGATTTCGTTCCCGAGGAGGTCGGTAAATGTAAGAACACCGTCGAATGCACGAATGTCCTTTCCAGTAGCGTTGGAAAAGTTAGCAGCAAACGTGATTTCGCTTCGCCCGTAGTCCAGAGCTCTAACGCCTTTCCGAAGGAGCGTTGCTTTCACTGGGAAAGGCTTGGTGACCTTCGGCTTCCTTGGTTGCTCAGTCGGCTTGACGACAGATCCGCCGAGAGCACTTTTGATGCCAGCCGCGGCGTTCTCCAGCGCAGAACGCATCTCGTACTTGAGGTGCTCCCGGCCAACGAAATAGCCGGCAAGAAAGCAGCCAATGGCAATTGCAATGAAGATCTGCTTCTGACGGATGAACACTCCGGCTCCATCGCTTGTCGCGGATGGCCTGGAGGGCCGAGCGTCCGTTTTGATGACGCCTGGCTTGGGTTCCTGAAGTCGAGAGGCGAACTTTGCATAGACGATCCCACACTTTGGGCATTCGTAATCAGGCGCTTTATCCTGCGGTAGTCGGACGTATCCGCACTTTGGACATTCCATTCAGATTCCCTCCAAAATGATCTGATGTTATGAGGTCGAACGAGCAAGTTCAGCCGCGGCGCGAAGCGACGTCGGCTGCAACGGTTTGTTAGGCTTCATGTTGACGTTTCCGAGGTTGCTTAAGAAAATCATTGACCGCCCCCAAGAAGAGTTCTGGAGCCTCCTTATGCACTTCATGGCCGGAAAATGGAACATTGAAGAAGTTCGCACCTTCAACCTTCTTACGCAATTCTGCTGCCTCACTCAAGGACAATAAATGGTCTCCGTCGCCGCGCACAATCAGGCTAGGCGCAGTGATATTGGCGATTTCGGTATTTGGATAGCCCGTTGCGGTTTGATCCGTCCATAGACCTACAACTGCTTGGACAAGGGTGTTGAAATTCGGCGTTGGATTGACGGCGCTGTAATATTCAACGGAGTCAGGAAACATCTCGACCCACATTTCAGCAGTTAGCCCATTCAACATCTCGAACACTGGCCCTCCTACTTCCAGTTTCCACCGTGCGCCAACAGTAACGATTGACGCCACTCTCTCTGGTGTCTGCGCGGCAATGCGATACGCCACGATGCCACCATCGCTAAAACCAAGTAGTGCGCAGGAATAAATGCCCAAATGGTCAAGAATACTCACAACATCGGTCTGATATTGCTGGTACGTCAGCGGAGCCGAACCGAGCGTGGATTTGCCGTGCCCACGAAAATCGATGCCGATGAAGCGATAATGCTCGGGCAATTTGTCGAGGATCAGGTTGAAATCAGCTAGATTCCCCAAGCCGCCATGGAGAAGAACAAGCGGAGTTCCTGTCGGGTTCCCTGTCACTTCGAAGTACAGACTGGCATCGCCGATCTGGAAGTTCTGCCCGGATGAGTGGGTGAAGCGAGTCATCTTGAGACCTCCTCAATATGCGATATGAAGCCTAACGGCCAAGGTAAGCGGCCCGCAGAATGCGGGTCCGCTTGACCGCAGAGTTAGACCCGAAGGCCAAAAGGGAGCGCCCTGCCTTGGACAAGGGCGCAGCCCACGAAAAAGCTCTGGGCCACGGAAGCGGCGCAGCGCTGCAAGAAGGATAGCTGGTGGCGCTTGCTGCACAAGCGCTGGAGGCCCAAAAGGCTAGAAAGCCTTTGGAACAGGGCGGAGCGCTTGAACAGGTGGCTGCGCGCATAGAGCGGGTGATGGGACTAACGGCCAAGGTAAGCGGCTGGCTGAAAGCCAGTCCGCTTGAGCGCAGAGTTAGACCCGAAGGCCAAAAGGGGGCGCCCAGCCTTGAAGACGTGCGC
>LNAP01003196.1_pt1 | contig 15742 bp, 18 predicted proteins | sample 602601 | NCBI WGS metagenome assembly LNAP01 (sample SAMN02440304, study PRJNA202911) | soil metagenome | biome: Subtropical and temperate rainforests or woodlands; isolation source: soil samples (1 kg each in a 20% v/v slurry with milli Q water) were... ...
GCCCGGCGTCGCGGACTCCGGAACCTCCAATCCCTGGAATTCGAAATCCCCCAAGATGATCCGAGTGGCAAAGGGATCCCCGCCCGGAGCAAAGTTGTCCAGGAAGCTGGTAAAGCTCATGGGTTCTTACCTCGGGTAGGCGGCGCTTGGAGTGCCAGGCATCAGCATGCTGCGTGTTGGGTCAAAGCCCTGCGTTCCGGTCTGCGGCCTGTTGGCCTCGCGGGTCATTCTCTGGATCACGACGTCAGTCATTTTCTTGCCGTCGATGTAGAGGTTGATGTTTTGGTCGTCCTTGCCTGCGGATTTGTTGGGGATTGGCACCACAAGTCGGCCGCCGCCATCCGTGCCACGATAATCATCGGCAAAGGTGGTCTTCGACAGTCGCATGGAATCCGGCATCACCTTGTTCCAGCCAGCAATCAGGGTATTGAAGATCGTCTGCCAGCCAGTCAGGAAGACCAGCTTGAAGGATCTAAATGCACCGCCGAAATCGCCCTCGAACAGCTGAACAAACCCTCTCTTCATGTCGTTCCACATGAGCTTGAGCGCACCACTGATTTCCTTCCAGTTGTTCCAGAGAAGGAAGGCGGCCGCAGCAATAGCGGTGACGACCAAGCCAATCGGGGTCATCAGCAGCGCGCGACCAAGAAACAGCAATCCCTGCCCCAAAAGTTTCAGAGGAGACAGGAAGGCCATGACGATCCCGCGCAAGAAGCCAGATGTCAGGAACATGCCGACTGCCTTGAAGGCGTCAATGACGAAGATCATCAAGTAGGTGCCGAACCTTGCCATGATTGGCAAAAGGGGGCCGCCTAGAAACATTAGTGCTTTGCTGAGCAGCCAGAACCAGCGCCCGGCAGCAATGACCATGTTGATAAGACCGCCCGTGATCAGGAAGGCCGACAGGCCCATGAGCGCATAGGTGAATGCCTTGACCTTTTCAGGGTTTTCGCCAATCCACTTCGTTAGCGAAACGATCCCATCATTAAGCTTGGTGACGGCCACAATGGCCATTGGGAGTATTTGATCCCCAAGGAGCAGCATTAAGTCTTTCCACTTCGCCGCCAGCTCTACCTCTCGGCCGGAAAGGGTTTTGCGGGTCTTCTCGACCGAAGCATCAATGCCAAGGGCCTTGTGCTGCGCCTCAAGCGAGTGATGCAGTTTCTCGATGTTCTTGTCGATCAGTGTGAACATCGCACCGCCGGTTGACCCGAACAGCATGGCGTTCGATTGGCCGATTGCGGCGTCCGACGTAACCCCCATTTTTTTATGCATAGGCATGATCACCTTTTCATAAAACTCAATGGAGTTAGAGCTAAACAGATCCGCCTCTTTAAGCGGGTTCCCTTTGAAGGCCTTGATTCCGCCCTGCGAGTTCCAAATAACTTTCTTATTATCCCAAATCCCGTTATTCACAAGCTCATGGGCAACTTGATTGGGAATTTTTACAATGCCGTTTAGCCTATTGTAAGCAGTTCTCTGAGAGAAGCCGGCAGTCTGCCCTTTCAGCATGGTAATGATGGGTTCAAACATCGCCATCGCATCATCAGTCAAATTCATGGCCGCGATACCGCCGCGCGCCTTGAATTGGCGCAGCTGCTCCCAGTTCACTGCGCCGCCAGAGGTCTGGGTCATCTTCCAGCCGGCGTCTGCCAGCTCATTGAAGCGCTTCGGAGACTTCAGGCCGCCAGAGTCTTCGATATAACGCATCATGGCCATGCTGCTGGTTTTCATCATTGCCTGAGATTCTTCGCTCAAGCCGGACGTGGCATAAGCGATCTTGGACAGAACAGGAGCGGCAATTTTTGCCCCTTCCAGCGCCTCCATGCCAGGCAACCCGCTCTCCCGGAAGACGCCTTGCGCCTCGGTGAAGAGCTTCATGTTTGTCGTAATGCTGGTGCCGATAGAGTTCATGCCCTTGACGAAGCGTTCCGACTCGGCATTGACCGCATCAGACATGCCATACAACGAGAACTTGGCCATTTCCGTCTGGAACTTCTTTGCTTCGTCCAGCGGCGCCTTGAACAGCGCAGCCAGACCCAGGCCGCCCGCAAACATCGCCGCGCCAACTGCGCCCTGCTTGCCGATGGATTTCAGCTTGGCATTCAACGCATCAACATCTTGCCCGGTGCTATGCAGACTTTTACTGATCAAGGCCATGCCGGCGCTGACGTGGTTGATCAACGAGAGCTTAACGGCGACGGAATACGCTTCGAATGCCATACTGACAGTTCCTCTTCTGGGGTTGGATCACATGGCAAGCAAGCGCACGTACGAGTGGGTAAATGGCAGGATCGAGACTGCCAAGGCCAGGCGGCCTCACGAAAGGATGCTGTTAAACGTTCTTGAGAAGCCGAGACCATTTATGAAGCCTGCGCGAACGACTGGCCTCGACTTCCAGACCGGGCTGCTTGTTTTCACATGCAGCAGCGTGGTCATGGTCTTCGCTCTTCCTGCGCTGATCATTGTCCTGTTCGTTATCTATTCAGTTGTCTTTGGGTGAAACATGAAGAAATGGATATTTCTATCGCTGCTTGCCAGCGCGAGTGCGATAGCTTCAGACGCAGAAACTAACTCATGCTCGGTTGTAGCTTGCTCTCCGGGAGATAAAGTCACGACATACGCGTCAAAGAGCGAGTTTTATTACGCCTGCCCGACGCGAGAGCTCGCAGATTACACAAATACTGTCGCAGGGCTTGTGGTGATGACTTACCAGTTCACGGGCAAGCCACCAAATATCTCTCCAGACACAGGAGAGCCGGAATATGAGGGGGATTCAAAGTTGTTGCTTGATTCCTTGCGCGAAAAATCAGGTGCCAGGACTTTTGATGAGGCTCTTTCGGTTTGCACTCAAGGAAAAGGCAAGCTCAAGGTAACAATAATGAATATTCGAGATGACGAGGGAACCGTATGGGTTGCCGAGGCAAATAAAAAACCATTCTGGCTACCTAAGTCATTTCTGATTAAGCGTTAATAAAAGCCCCGCCGAAGCGGGGGTTTTTACCTCAAATCAAGCAGCAGCTGCATACCCACCCGGAGAGCAGCCGGTAGACAGATACGTGCTGTAAATTTCCGACCTCCGTGCATCGAGATAAGAAAATGAAGATCGCCCCTCGTTGATCTGGTCGAACACGCGAATGAGAGTTCTTGAGTCAAGGAGTCGTCCTGCCGAAAGAATGGCTTCGCGATCGCGCATGAGCGAGGCATGGCGACACATCAACAGGTAGATGTGCTGAACCTCATGGGTATTGAAGAACAACCCATCCTTATCCAGACGGCCAATCCATTCGCCTTCCAGGGCATACGCGGCCACGAAATTGCATGCGTCCGCCAGGTGCTCGGCCGGAATCAGCGCTGTACGTTGTACGTTAAAGCGCGAGCGCAACCGACTTTTCATCGTGTGCTTGAAGCTGCGCTGTAGGGCATGCGGAACCGGCGAGGCCTTTTGGTCGATCACCCGATCTAGGACGTGCTCGCCACTGGTACCGATCACAGCACCGACGAGGTCACCCATTACACTATGGTGGTCGACGTAGTGACCATGCCTGCGGATCGACGGGAGAACCTCGGACGTAACCCATTTCTTGAAGCGCTTTGCCTCTGCCTTGTCACTGCCAAAGATCAAAGCGTACAGACCCGACTCATTGATAATGGTCTGGTTTGGGTTACCTGGCTTTCCGTCGCGTATCGCGACGGTATTGCGATCATCAGCATCCACATGCTTTGAAATGGCGTCGCGGGAGTTAACGTATTCAAGGCAGCCTGTAACGTCCGACGCCACAAACCATGGCTCCTCATTGATGATGAAGCTACGAACCTCTTTCGCCTCAAAACGGAACGGGATGACATTCGATACCGCTGTGCTATTATTCATGTCGTGATTTCCGTCGAAAGTTTTCACACCCGAAGCCCCGTCGCCTGCAAGCGTTGGGGTTTTTTTATGCCTGCTGCTTTCCATGCTCCAGCTCCTGCTCAAATGACTTTCTCAAGCGATACACGATTTCACCGCTCAGGGTGCGCCCGTGCTCTGCTGCGCTTTCCTCAAGCTTTTGACGCATGTCGTACATCATTCGCACTGCTGTAGTGATTTTCTTAGCACTCATGTGAACCTCCTATTTGCGTTTTGTGAGTTTAGTGCGTTTCATGCCTTTGTCAAACAAATTTTGCTTTTTGTGAGTTTGTAGTACGCTTGCGTAATACACGGGGCACTCACATGACAAAAGACTTCGCAACAAAACTCATCGAGTTAAGAGGTGAGAAAAACCTCACACAACAGGAGTTGGGAGACGCTGCCGGGGTATCGCCTTCCCAGATTTCACGCTATGAAGCCGGCATAGCAATGCCAAGAAAGACGGTCATGAGGAAGCTTGCCAATGCCCTTGGCGTTTCACCTGAGGCTCTCCAGGGCGAAGGCAATCCAGATGACGTTGAGCTGATGTTCGACGTCAACTATCGAGACTTCGGAAAAATGCGATGCTCCGTGCATTTCACCAGGGCGCAGCATGCAAAGCTGACAGATATGTACCAAGAGCTCGACGAAAAAGGGCGAGCAGATTTACTCGGCGGATTCCTGAAAAAGGCCACACTTGAATCGGACATCTATGTCGAACCTGGCCAAAAATTAATTCCAGATAATGATGAGATAACCAGTATTTCTGCGCGATTCGTCATTCCAGGTGTTTCGACCGATGAAGATGGCTAACCTGAGTTGTAGCCAAGCGCGGCATGAATCAGTCTTCCGCCTATCAATCCTTCAATGGCGGCCTTGCCCAGCGTTCGCCGGATGAACTCCTTGTTGATCAGCACGGCTGACCCCACAACCACCCGTGGCGGCATGTGAATCGTACCGAACTCGTGGTAGACCATCTTCGGATCGGTTGAGCCTACGATTGCCTCCAGCCCGTGCCGTTCATGCCGGAAACTGTCTCCCATTTCACCAGATGCTTTCAGTGGTGAATCAAGCGGGTAGCCCTTTGCCGCCTTGCTCTCTTCGGTCGAATCTGCAAGTTCGGCCCACTCGGCAAACGGACCAATGCCCGGCTGGTAGTGGCCGATCTCAGCCTTCATCGTCTCTTCTAGGCGCTTGGCACAAGCCTCAAGACCATGCTCAAGGCTTGCCACTTCGGCAACGGCGGCCTGCGCAAAATGTAGCGCCAGGCTACCCAAGCTCTTGAATTCCATGGTCAGTCCTTCTTGTCGAACTGCAGGGTGGACCAGTTCCAGACGCCAGCGCCTTCGAACTCGGAAAACATGATCGAAAAGGCCATGCGCTCGTAGTCAGTCAGCAGTCCGCAGTCAAACACCCGATCAAAAGGAACCCCGTTCTTCACCAGCCAGCATCGGCTGCGAAAATCGGGGTCCTCTGTCAGTTTTTTGCGGCGGCCTGCTCAGAGCTGAGCTCTGCCTTGGCGCTTTCAGCTTCAGCCTTGGCTTTGGCAGCCTCGTACTGGGCCAGCATGTGCTGCTCAAGCGCGGCATAGCCTTCATCGCCCAGTTCAGCCAGCATCGCGTCGATCTGCTTCTGGGTCTGCGGCAGGCCAAAGCCCACGTCGTCGATGTACACGACAGCGGCAGCAGGGAAGGCAAACATCCCCATGTACATGGTGTTGGCAGCCACATCGGCGCCGACAGCCATGATGATGCGGGACTTCTGCAGCGGGTCCAGGGTGCGCAACTGAATGGTGCGGCCGCGCACATCCTGAATCGAGGTGAATTTCGGCTTCTGATCAACGTGAACAGGAGCGGCGGATTCGGTAAGGGTAACTTTAGCCATGGGTAAAGCCTCTGGTCAGTGAGTCGTCAAGGAGCATGGCGTGCGGGGTGACGAGTCCCGCGCCCTGCGTGCCGGGCTGCCATGCAAAACGGTTAAACCTTGTAGCGACGGCGGGAAGTGAAAGATATGGTCTGACGAATCGTCTTATCCCCCTCTTTCTTGCCCGCATCCTCAAACTTTAGGATTACGTGGGCATGGCGATAAGCGTTGATGGTTCCGTCTGGATTAGAGATCGTCTCCGTGATGGTCCCTGGCACTTGGTTGATGCCGTTGAAGTAGTCGCTCTCGAACTGGGCCCACCAATCATCCAGCGTGCCATCAACGCGCTCTGCTTCGATGGTTCCAGTCCAGCCTTTCGGAATCAGAAGTTCATCGGTAAGGCCATTGAGCGGGGTGAGCTCTTGGCTGGTTGTTTTCGGCTTGCAATCGAAAGACATGATCTTCGGGATGCGAATCGGGCCATATGGGCCGTTGATGTCTACAGCGACATCTCTCCCCGTGTTGTATCCACCTTGCATGGCGTTCTCCAAATGAAAAACCCGGCTCTAGGCCGGGCTTGGAAGTGGTTTTCAGCGCTTACTGGCGCGGAGTGGCGGACGCAACGATCGAGACGGACTGGCCGGCTTCGAGGTTGACGAGGAAGTAGCGGATCACGGACAGGTACTTGACCTGCACGTCGGCCTGCATGTAGCCGAGGGCCACGCGGGCATCCGGGTTGTTGGCTGCGTCGAGCTGGACCGAGAACGCCGGACCGCCGTTGACGTCCCCAATCAGGCCCTGGATTCGCAGGGTGTCGAGGAAGCTCTCCATGGTCGACTTCGTTTCGCGTCGCACATCTGGCGTCTGGAGCCGGCCAATGGTCCCGCCGAAGGAAGCGGCGATCGTCAGCGAGATGAAGTTCGTCATCCGCGTGTAGTTGTCGCCGTTCACCGCCGAGTTGCTGGAGCAGTTCAGGCCAGACCGGTGACCATAGGAGCTGCCGGCAGGGATGGGATTGGTGATCACGTCCAGGCGCGCCGTGTTGATCGCGCCGATTTCGGCAATGCTGTACGGCTGCTGCGACAGATTGCGCTGGGTCGAAATGGCGTTGGTCAGCGACTTGTTCAGCGGGGTCTGATTCGGCGACAGGGCGGCGATCTTGGCGGCCGAGAACGTGGCCGGGGCGATCATGCGCTGAGGCTGGCTGTTTACCTGATCGTTCCAGTAGACCCAGTCGCCAACCATCACCTTCAGCGCATAGCTGTCACAGCCGGCGGTGACCAAGCTGGCCGATACCGTCACGTAGGAGGCGCCTGCCGGGCCCTGGGTGACCATGTAGCAACCTTCGGACAAGCCGTAGGTCAGCATGGTCGGCCACTGGGTCGAATCGGTTACATCGACCAGGTTGGCGACTTGGGCGCCGCTACCACGCAGGGCATACATGCCTTTCCGAGTCGGGCCGGTCACGCCGTCCACGCCAACCAGTACGGCGTCGGTCAGCGTGGTATTCCCCGAGGTGCCCGAGGTGAACACAATCGTCTGCGTGGCCACGGGGGCGAGGACGCTCGCGCCGGCGGAGGCGATCACAAGCTGCGACGGACCCCGCGTTGCCGCCTGGCCGTTGTTTACGGCATTGACGATGTTCGCCCACAGCGCGCCGGCTGTGCCGGTGATGTTGTCGAACACTTCAGGGGCAACCCCTGGAAGCGAGATCACCAGCTTCCAGCTCGATGCGGCAGAGCCGGCGGACAAGGTGGTGCTGAGCGAGTTACCCAGCGTACCGGTGTAGTACGCGGTCAGAGTGACCCCGATGGCAGCCGCGGTATCCTTCAGCGTCGAGGTTGCGGCGGTATCGGTACCATCAGTCACCCGCACAGCGCGGATGTTCGAGGCGCCACCCTGAATCGACACGGCAATCGCAGTGCACAGGTCGTACTTGCGCACTACTTGGGTGCCGAACTTCTGCGAGGCATCACCTGGGGAGCCGACGAGGGTTGCTGCGCCAACCGGGCCCCAGTCAGCCACGCCGACGATGCCGAGGATGTCAGTCGCCACGCCGTTGATGTAACGGGTTTTTGGTGGCTGGATTTGAATGTACAAATCTGGCGCGGTGAGCGCGGCCGTGTTCAAGCTGCCTGCCGGGTAAATGGGCATGGCGTCCTCCTAATGAAAAAACCGCCTCAGTGGGCGGTTTCTTGTATGTGGGTTTCGCCTGTTAGGCGTTGGCGACTTTCAGGACGTTGCCCGCGCACTCGCCGGCCAGAACGGCAGCGACCTCATCGGGGTCAGTGATCTCCTGGCCGACTTGGTAGTCAGCAAAGGCGAACTTGACGGTCAGCTTGAAGGGCGATGCTGCTTTAGCCTTTGAGGCTGGCACAGCCACGGGAGTAACTGGGGTATCGGAGTCCATGTCGGGCCTCAAGGGTTCAGCGTTTTAATGGGAAGCCCGGACTGGGCGTTGACGATATTCAGCACCGGAGCGATGACTTCGGTTTGCTGCTGTGTTTGCGTGGTGGCGTAGTCGACCATGTAGAACAGGTCGAGCCGGTAGAGTCCGGCCTTTTGGAGTTGGTCGGTCATCAGCGAGCCGGCCGAACGGATGATCCCGTAGGAGCCGTCCGTGAAGCTGATGCTGTTGCCGTCGGACAACGCCGAATCAATCGGGCTGGCAACAGCATCACGCGCGGCAGGGGTTGCCGCCCAGATGATGATCTGCACCGACTGTTCCTGGCGCTTCGTTTCCTTGTAGGCCGCACCGAAGCCACCGACTCGCGCAAAGACGCTGTGAGCCCCTGTCAGCGTGATAACCGGCCCAGTGCTGGAAGCGCCAGGGATCATCGAGGCCAGCGCTGTGGCGGCACTCGTCAGCGTGTCCGTGAGCTGCATGGCGTAGACGTAGCTGACACCGTTGAGGTTGATCATCAGGTTTTGCAGGCTGATGGTTCCCGACAGCGTGACAACCGCGCCCACAACCGTCATGACGACGGTATGGGTGGGCGCGGTCAGTTGCGTCCAGCTTCTGCCGATGTAGCGCGTGGTCTTGCGATCCTTGCCAGCCGGGTAAAGGCTGATGTGTGCGCCGCCGGCCGCGAGGTCGGTTTCCAGCACGTTGGGAATAGGCCAGCCGGGGTAAATCTTGATCGGGATTCCTGCCGCGCTGGGCTTCCCGGTGCCGTTCGGATAGGCGATGGCCGCGACCTGCGCCGCGATCTGTTTCAGTACATCGGTCAGACTCGCCATCACGCCACCGTCCAGTCTTCCGCCATAAGGTCTTCAAAGCTGAGTGCATATGGGTAGCCTTCAAATGATCCAGATCTGGATATTTTCAGATGCCCATTAATACAATGGACATGCGCGCTTCCGCCCCATGCGGCACGGTAAGCAACTGCTAAATCACTTGAACGCAGTCTATCCGCGACATGCTTATCGAATTTTGTGCTGCGCTTAACATCGATGGTCATGGCTATACCTGCGCTTGCATGGCTGTTATGCGCCAACCCATATCGGTCAGCTCCGCACTAGATATAACGTACTTGCGGCCCAGTTCGTCGCGAATGATGTCGCTGGTGCGGAACACGACACCGGGATAAGCCGGCATGAGGATGGCCCACCATGGGGTTTTGACATCCCCTGGCAGCTTCACATCGTTCGTTTCGCCTTTGGCGCCCTGCAAGATGCTGGCAGGCCAGCCCTGCATCAAAGGAACCTCGGTCGCCGCGGTATCGCCTGCCCAGCCTCCAAGGCCAACACCCGCATCCATGCCGACGCGCAGGACCGAGACAACCCGGTTGGTCTGCACGCAGTAAATCGGCAGCGTGGCTTGCATGGCGGCAATAAAGAACGTGCCACCCTTACCCACCAGGTAATCGCCAGGCAGAAACGTTCGCCCGTCGAACAGACCCAGCCAAGTGGCTTGCCCGTACTTGTTCGGCGCCGAGTAGCTGAAATTCGTGGTGAACGACGCAGGCAGCGTCTGCAAAGCGGTTGTCAACAGCGGGTTATTGGCGCTCGTCGCGCGGAATTGCTGGTAAGGGAAGCCGATTCGCTTGGCTGCCTGCCCGTATCCTTTGTAAATTTTGGCCTGGAGCGTTGGACCGTCCATATCAGCCCCTGGTCAGCGTGGTGCTGCCTGATCCGCCAAGGCCAGGACCTGGAGGTATGCCGATAAAGGCGCACAATTCCCGCCGCCAGAGTCGGTACAGGCTCATCCGGTCGCTCACTTCGTTCTTGTTGTGCACCCAGACGGCGGCCTGATCGGTATCGAGGTTAGCGGTTGCGCCAGTCACATCGGTTTCCAGACCGGCCAGCGTGGTCAGGAAGATGATGATCCGTGCTTCTTCCTCTGGTCGCAGCTTGGTCAGCCGGTGCTGCAGGGTTTGCCAGATGATGGGGGACACCCAGCCAAAGGCCAGGTCCCTGCCGCCATCCATGGACACATCGCCAGCGTACGGATAGCCCGCATAGCGCCGAGTGTCTGCGAGCTGAGTGTCGGTAAGCATCTCTGGCCGTCCTGTGATGGTTTTGTTTGACTCAGTCGCCAGCGTTGCCAGACATCATCAGCGTGCAAGCGGCGTTGATGCCGGTGATTGCCGTCAGCGAGCCGCGCACATAGGGGAACGGTGAAAGCGTGTCCACATACACACCGCTGGCTGCGTTGGTCCCAGCCGTGCCGCTGATGCTGATGGTGGTGCGTGTCGCCCAGTTGATGCCGTCCATGCTGACCTCAATGTGATGGTCGCAGTGACTGCCCCAGAACCTGTAACAAAGGCCTGGAACGCTCGGTTCAATGGCCGTGCCTGGAATGCTTGGCCGGTGACAGTCGTGGTCGCGGCATTGATGACCGTTTCCAGTGAGCCCGCAATTGGGGTTCCAATAGGCATGATTAAGCCTCAGGCTCGGCAGTTGGCGCTGCCTCGGCTGGTGCGCCTTCAGGAGCAGCCTCTACCAGCGCTGGCTCTGCAGCTTTTCGAGTACGACGACCACCTTTGGCGATTTCCTCGACAATTTGGTCAGCGTCGGTCAAATCGCACGCATTGATTAGCCGCGTTCCGCCATCCACTGACTCGTCCACGATCCGCACTACATCGAGCACGTCTGTAGAAATGATTTGCATGTCTGATCCTCTGCAAAGCGAGTCGACGGCTCGGTCTCAAGCCGCCGACTTCAGGCGCTGATTAGCCAGCGATCCGAGTACCCAACTCCGGACGGACGCATGCGCCGCCATAGAGGATGTCGAACGAGTAGCGGGTTTGCTTGTGCTGGCGGGTGATTTCCAGTCGCAGCGACAGGCCGGAGACCGGATCCACTTGCGATACGCTGATCACGGCCGGGTGCGTAACTTCTTGCAGCGGACGAGTAGCGAAAGCAATCGCGTCACGGTGAAAGGCCAGGTTCATCACATGGCTGGCTTTCAGGGTGACGGTTTCGCCGCCAGCCGTGGCCACGGCGAGACCCGGGTAGATCGACACGTTGGTGTTGCCGACCGCCAGAGTGACAGCGGCAGTAACCACGTAGGTCTGAGAGCTGCCGGCGAAGCTGATGATGTCACCCTTGACCAGCGGGCTGGTGGTGGTCGCCTTGGCAATCGAAACCACCTTGGTGCCAACAGCGTTCACGCCGTTAGCCGTGCAAGCGCCGGCAGTCAACGGAGTGGACACAAAGGTCGGAACCTGCTGATCTGCATACCAGTCAAAGCCCACCTTGCGACCGATCACACCTTCAACCAGGGTGGTGTTGTTACCAGCCATTTGCGCCTGCTGGAACATCGGCAGAACGATGGCGTTACCTTCCGCATCCATGTCCAGCACGATGCGACGGTCACCAGTCGGGGACAATTGCTTGTTCAGCAACTTGCGCGCGATCGATGCCGCTGTGGTGTCGGAGGCGAACGGAGTGGTGCCCGGGGTGCCGGACATGCTGAAGAAGTTGGTGCCCAGGTTGAGGATGTAGGCGTTGACGTTGTTGGCGATCGCCTTGACCGCCTCAGTCGCCTGCATCGGCACATAGCCATTCATGACGTTCATGGCTTCTTGGTCGGTGATGTAGAACGGCGCCTCATACCACTGATCCAGGGTGATCGGCACGCTGGTTGGCGAGGTATCGGCGGTCACTGGCGGAGTAGCGCCAGGAGCGACTGGTTGCGCGGCGATAGCGGACGGGATTGGTACGTTGATGACCGAGTTTTTTTCCTCGGCGGCGCCCTGGTAGTCAGAGTTGACCAGGCGCGGCATGACGTTCATGGAGCGCAGCGCGACCAGGCCTTGAGCCAGGAGGGGCGTTGCGACCTGCGTTAAGATGTTGGACATGTGAGCGGCCTTTTATGAATTTTGCCCAAAAAAAAGCCGCTGACGTGAGCGGCTGGAGGCTTGATAGGTTCGGTTAAACGACTTTGATGCTCCCTTTGGCAATGGCCTCGAGGTTCGCACCAATAGCGGCTTTGTCAGTGGAGGCGACGGAGGTAATCCCGCCATTGCTGTTACTGTCGGGCTGCTTCCCGCTGCCGTTTGCGCCGGAAGCCTCAAAGGCCCGGCCGTAAATTGCATCGCCGCGCATCTCGCTGACGAATTCTTGAATGCTGAGAGGGTTGCCAAGTGCGTTGACGCGCGGATTGCCTTCCTTATCGACGATCACGGTCTTGTATTGGCCGTTATCGTTGATGACCTGCGTGGCCGACTTGACGTGCGGCAGCAGCAGTTCAGGAGAGCCTTTGTGCTGGGCGATGGCGGCGATGGCGGCAGCGTCGATCAGGTGGCTTTCGAGCGACTTCTGCATGGCAGCCTTCTCGGCATCACGCCGCGAAATCTCTGCCTGGGACTTTTCAAGGTCCAACTTGCGGAGCTTTTCAAACTCGCCAGCCTTGAGTGCGCTCTCCTCTTCGATTTTTGCCTGAGCATCGATCAGCGCTTGGATTTCTTCCGGGGTTTTCCCCAGCGATTTCCATGCCTTGGATTGCGCCTCGCCTTCACGCGCAGCCTTGCGCTCTTTTTCGAGTGCGCTCTTCAAGCCACTGGTGTCTTCAAGACCGGACACGTCCAGCTTGAATTTAGCGCCATCAGCCACGTACAGGCTGCGAACAGCCTCTGGCAGCGCATCAAGCGAATCAACAATCAAATCAAGCGGCATCTGTAATCCCTCTCGGATTTATTGCGCGAGCATCACGCCCACAGAGAAAAGCAGCAAACCGTCACGGTCAGCTGCCTGTAATATTTATGTTGGTGGGTGCCAAGTCAGGAGTCAGAGGCGTTTTCGGCAGTCGCTTGCTCTCATCGTCCCAACTGAGGTCGGGATTGATCGCGCTGCGTCGAACCATTTCATTGAAGAACGTTTCTCGCGAAATCAGCCCGGACTTCGCAGCATCGAGCAACACGGCTTCGGTTTGTCCAGTAATGGAAGACACCACGAAATCGTCAAACACGTCGATGTTGCCAGTCTCATCAAGACCGGCCCATTTCTGCATGGTGTGCACGACCTTATCCAGCGCATTTTCTAACCCCTGCGCCATGGCAGAGAGCTGGCATTCCTGGCTGGATGAATCCAGCGCGGCCTGGGTCGCTGTGACATCGCCCACGGTCGGGATGAGCAGCTCGGCCCCGAGAAAGCGCATGCGCTCTTCGATGTCCTTGATGGACTCGCGGCCGGCGCCAATGGCCTTACCGCTGTGCTCGACAAACCGCAGATCTGCATTGGGCGGAAGATCGACGATCGATCCGGCGCCGATGCTGACTTGTGGTGCGATACCACCCTGATCGACAACGCCAATCCGAGCGAGGATCGGTACCCTGCTGATATGCAGGATTGCCGTCTGGTCGCTGTAGGACTGCCAGTGCTCGATGTTGAGGTCTGCCAGGTTGCGCAGTGGCGGCTCCGCAGTCATGAAGCCCGTGCGCTTGGTGTAGTAGGTGATCAGCGGGATGAAATCCAGCGGTGTGCCGGCCTTGAGCAGGACTTCGCCGCTCTCGGCCAGCACCCAGTCGTCTTTGTCGTTCTTCCGATACGTGGCCCACTTGCCTATTTCAAGCACGCGGACCTGCGTAATGGTCTGGGTGCCGAATAGACCGTCATCCTCGGTAACCGATTCTCGAATGCGCAGCTGAGTCAGGCGCTCGACGCCGCCGATCTTCTTGCTCTTCCAGCCCAGAATGCTGGTCGGGAGGACATGCACGGCGTAGGGGCGAATGCCCATTGCACGCTCATCGGCAAGAGTCTTTACGCTATCTGTGCGGTCATAGTCGACCAAGATGTGCGTCAGCCCGTACTTGAGGCCGGCTGTCAGCACTTCGCTGGCGAATACGTGCAGATTCCGCTCGGACAGGTCGAGGTTATCCATCCAGGCATCAGCGGTTGTGCCGAAGCCTTCATACTTTACCGGCTCGGCAAAGGGCTTCGAGGCCAGATTCTCGACCGTGTGTTCCAGAGCATTGAACAGGGTCGAGGTGTTCAAGCGATAGGTGTAGTTCTCCGGGCTTTCGGCCTTGAACCGCGGCAGATACAACTCGCCGGCAGCCCGCATCGCCTCAGTACCACCGCAAAGCGCATCGATCTTGGCCCAGCCGCCCTGCATATCCTTGACCGCCTGGGACGGCTCATTGAGTTTTTGCATGTTATAGGCTCAGGCTGGAGATGCTGGAGGTGCGCGTTCTGATTGGGTAGCGCTTCGCAATGAAGTAACCAGCCGCATCGTTCATGTGGTCATGACCCTTCTTAGGGTCTTTGTCCGGCTCGCCCTTGTCGGTGTAGGTTTGGCGTTCCAGGCACTGAGCAAGCTGCGGGCATTGGTCGATGTTGACCTTGAGACGACGCTCGCCATAGGTGTTCATGAACATGGCGTTCATCGAGTTAACCCGGTCTTTCACGCCCGGGTTGGTCGAGTCAACAACGACGGTGAAGCCGGCCTTCATCAGCAATGACAGGTCGGATTCGCTCGCATTCTTGCTGCTGGTGTTCTGGCCGCTGGCATCGGGGTAGACCGTGATGGAGTGGCCGACGAACCGAGCCTTGATCTTCTCGATCATCTCTGGCGTGTCACGCACCTTGTGAAACTCATCCAGCGCCAGCGGAAGCCCGTCGCGCACGACGTAAACCACCGCAGCCATCTTCATGACGTTGAAGTCCATGCCGATGTGCAGGGCTTCGTCGGGCTTGATTCGCTCATTGGTACGGCATTCGGCCCGATTGAAGGTGTAGTAGACGACGCCCGAATAACTCTCGAACCCAGCCTCGTATTCTTGGCGAAACGTGCGCGGGTCCATCTTCCGGCAAGCTGCTTCCAGCTCCTCGGCAGGGACATTGCCGCCCTGAAGCGAGGTGTATTGCCAGCTTTTGTGGTCAGGCTCGCCACCTTCTTGGCCGTCGCGATAGGTGTCGTAGCAGTGATTGAATCCTTTAGGGGTCCCGATGCGCAGCGCATGGCCACCTTTGCGCAAGCCAACGCCTGGAACCGTGTATTGGCAGGTCGAAAGCATCGGACGCAGCACTTCTTCCCAGGCTGCGTATTTGCAGTCAGCCCACTCATCCACCAGAGCAAAGAACAGACCAGACCCGCGGAGGTCGTCGTAATTGTCGAGTCCGACGCAACGCATGACGTGCCCAGACCTCAGCACGATCGAACATTCCGTCTCGTTGGGGCGAGACTCACGCCAGGCCAAGGGAATGGCCTGCTTCAGGCGGCGCCAGAACACGCGCTTGGCCTGTTTGAAGGTCGGCGCGCAGTACCAGATCTCATCCTCGACACTTACGCCCCATTCAGCAGCCAGTCGGGCCGCGCGGCGCATCTCTGCCTTGCCGAGAAAGGTCTTGCCAAACCGGCGACCGCAAACCGCATCACGAAAGCGCGCCTCAGGCTGGAATCCCCAGCAATAAATGTTCGCCTGCTTCGGCGTCAGCTTTACAGGTGCGTCAAAGGTGCGGGGTAGTCGGGACATTCTCGTCTGGCTCCAGCGTGTACTCAGCAACGGCGTGCTGCTGGTCCGCCTGGGAGCCCAGGGGTTTTTC
>LNAP01003197.1_pt1 | contig 15735 bp, 12 predicted proteins | sample 602601 | NCBI WGS metagenome assembly LNAP01 (sample SAMN02440304, study PRJNA202911) | soil metagenome | biome: Subtropical and temperate rainforests or woodlands; isolation source: soil samples (1 kg each in a 20% v/v slurry with milli Q water) were... ...
CCCGTGGACATTGCCGGCTACACCCTGAGCCCGGCGCTGGCGCGGGGCCTGGCCGCAGCGCGGCTCCAGCCACCACGGCGGCCCCCTGGTCAACTGGTCTGGCTGGAGTTGGCAGCCCAGGCAGATCCCGTGCTGAGCCCGGCCTCGGAAAAGCAGATCGCCGTTTGGCGCGCAGCCGGCTGGGCGGTGTCTGCGCAGTCGCTCACGGGCCCGCTCTTTTGGCAGACCGTGGCCACCGACGATGCCCCCGCCCTCGTGCAGGCCACGCTCGACGCGTTCACCAAAACCGCCGCGCAAGCAGCGCCGCCATGAACAACCACGAGCACCCCCTGGTCATCCCCGGGCCGAATGCGCAGGACATGCTGGGCATCGTCAGCCTGCCCGCGCCGGAAACACCGCAGCAAAACAAAGGCGTGGTGATCGTGGTGGGCGGCGCGCAATACCGGGTGGGCAGCCACAGGCAGTTTGTACAGCTCGCCCGCTTTCTCGCTGCAGCGGGCTACCCCGTGTTGCGCTTTGACTTCCCCGGCATGGGCGACAGCCCGGGAGACCCCGTGCCATTCGAAGACTCAGCCCCCCACATCGCCGCCGCCATCGAAACCCTGCATCGCCAGTGCACAGGGGTGGACAAGGTTGTCCTCTGGGGCTTGTGCGACGGTGCATCGGCCAGCCTGCTCTATATGCAAGCACAGCAAGACCCGCGCGTGGCGGGCATGGTTCTGCTCAACCCCTGGGTACGCTCCGACGCCGGGCTGGCCCGCGCGCAGGTCAAGCACTATTACCGACAGCGCCTCATGGAACCCGGCTTCTGGCGCAAGCTGGCAGCCGGTGGCGTGGGCTGGCAGGCACTGCGCGGCCTGGGGAGCAACCTGCGCACCATGCGGCAAAGAATGCCAAAAACACTCACATTTCAGGAGCTTATGACGCATGGCTGGCAAGCGCTTGAAGGCAAAATGATGCTTATTCTGAGCGAGCGTGATCTGACGGCACAGGAGTTCGTGGAACAGGCAAAAACGCACCCCGCCTGGCGCGGCCTGCTGTCACGCCCCGGCGTCACCCAACACGCGGTCCGCGGCGCAGACCACACTTTTTCCAGCCCCTCGGCGCAGCGCGAAGTGGAAGCCGTGGTGCTTGCGTGGCTGAACGATCTTCATCGCTGAGCCTCCACGGCACGCCGGGTTGCGCATGCAATAGACAAAAAAGGAAAGGGGGCTGCGCCGAAGCGAGCCCCCTCTTGATTTCAAGGCACCACCGCTGGGCGATGCCTATGTCAAGCCCTCAGGCGGCAGACCGCCGGCGGCTTACAAAACCCAGGCCCGCCAGTGCCAGGCCAATCAGAGCCAGCGATCCGGGTTCTGGAACCGCCAGGCGCTCCGACGAGATGGTGAGGCCGAAAGCCAGGCGGGTATTTTGCCCTTCCACCGTGGTGAAGCCAAAACAGCCATTTGCGGCACCGGCGGCAGCGCAAGCGCTATTGGACAGCGTGCTCAGGTTACCGCCCGAGGTCGGGAAGGCATTCACAAAGTACGTCTGGCCGTCATAGAAGAAGGACTCATTGAGAAATCCATCAACCAGCACAAAGATGTCGTTGCAGGGGTTTCCGGGAGGGCTGGTCGCTGCGCAAGGAGTGGAGTTCGGCGTTTCAGTGAATCTGATGGCGTAGTTGATATTGGGCAGCGGCAAATTGGGGCCAACGGGGTTCGTTGGCTTCAGCGTCACAACAGCCGTCAGCACTGCGCTCGTCAAAGTTCTTCCGGTGATGGGGTTGTTCGAATGTGTCAACGCAATGCTCGGGGCGATATAACCGGCGGGAGGAGTGCCACCCCCATACCATGTCGGAATATTTGTCGTTGCCGGAACGGGATTGTTGATCACCAACGAGCTTTGACCGCTCCCGGTGGAAGCGCCCCATATCAATGTCAAAGGATTTGGATTGCTAACAGGCGCACCCGCACCGGCGCTGGATGTAAAGGCAGTCCAGGTGCCAGAGGCTGTGACATCCCAATCGATCACAGGGGCAGCATGGGAAAGTGCGCTGATTGCCAACGCTCCTGCCGCAAGCAGGGTTTTGGTGAGGTGTTTCATGGTGACTCCTATTAAGGGTTGGCGTAAGAGGCTGTCTGGTCGCCGGGAAGATCCCAGTTGTTGACGCTTCAAACCGCCTCGCCATTCATGTATGCACATGCCATGCCAGGAATCAAAAACACTCCAAGCTATTGAAATACAAGGATATTTTCGGATTTTTTTGATCCGCCACGTGGGTGACGTAAAAAAATTCGACAGTCAACTGGTCGCTGCAGCGACGTAAGCAAACTTTCGCTCGAAGTCCAACAGGGGCCGCCATGGAAAGTCTTGGGGTTCGACCAGTTCCACTTCAAGTTCCGCAAACCCATGCCGGGCGCAGAGATCCATCAACTGGGCGCGCAGCGCGGGGGTGACTGCAGCGGCGTTATTGGCCTGCAGCGTGAGCTGAATGCCGCCATGGTCGTTTTTGGCGAGGCGGAAAGCGCCGCTCAGCTGGTCGGCGATGGCATGGTCCAGGTAGAGCAGCTCTTTGATGCTTTCTACCGAAGGCAAGCCCACAGGCCGGTCCTTGATGCGCCCCTGGATGGCCACCAGCGGCAGCCACGGGGCGGTGGTGCCCGCCATGGCTGCGGCCTGGGCTGTTTCCTGTGGGCTGATGAGCCTGCCCAGATCGCCCGTGGCGTAGCGCGGCAGCGCAATGACGGCGTGGCTGTCGAGCATGGTGACGCAGAGCTCGCCGAAGCCGCTTGCATCGGGATTCAGAATTTCGATGTGGGTGCGCAGCGGGTTGTAGCAAAAAACGGAGGGCATGGCATACAACACCGCCGCCGAACCGCAGAGCAACTGCGCCAGCGCCGGCTGGGTGCGCATGGCGCGGCGCATGCGAATGGTCTCGCGCGTTTCAAACAAGAGGTTCAGGCCCAGTTCTCCCACCCCGAATGAGCTGCCCACGATGCGGCGTGGATCATGATCGATGTCAATGCCCATGCGGGCGGCAATGTAGTCGCGCTGCGCTTCCACCAGCACCTCTTCGCCCACGATCACGCTGGTGTTGAGCGCGCGCCAGTCCACACCAACCCTTTGGGCTTCGTCCAGCACCCGGCGAATGAACAAGGGATCGGTGCACAGCAAGGTTTGCTCAAAACCCGGCCCCACATCACGCAGGATGGAACAAGCCATGTCCTCGCGCACGCTGACATTGGCCACCGTCACCGCCCTGGAATGGAACACCACCCCCATAGGCAGGCAGCTGACAAGCAGCGTGGGCTTTTCGTCCACGCCAAAGACGTCCTGAAGGCCCAGATCGATAGAAAACCAGGCCTCTTCGTGCTGTTTGCGCGCCGTCAGCCGAAAACCGTAACTGTGGCCACCTCGGCCGGAACTGGTGAGTACATCGGCCAGCGCGTTGGCCGGCAGCGGCCGTGAGAGCTGGGCCAGCGGGAAGCGCTCGAAGGTATTGGCCTTGGTCAGGACGGGCAGGCGATTCCAGTCGATCTGAGGGCCGATTTGGGCCGGATCGACACCCTGCTCCTGCAGCAAGGTTCTGTAAGCCGTGCTGAGCCTGGCGGCGTCCCTGATGGCGCTGATCGCACGGCTTTTTGAGGTGGCCAGCATGCGATGGCTGCCCATGCGCCGACCCTGACTCAACATGAACTTGCGCAGCGCGCGCACTGCGCCCGAAGGCAAAAGCGTGAGCAGCCCCATGGGCGCTCAGGTCAGGGCAACGGCGCTACGCATCCAGGCCAGCAGCGCCGGGTTTCGCTGGTCCAGCTGGCGCTCAAGAACCCGCAAGTCCGCGACGTAGGGAGCCACGGGGCCGTAGTAGTCGGTGGCGGGCCCGATTTGCTGGAAACCAAAATTCATCCGGGTCAGTATCCGTGCCAGGGACCGCTCCATGGCGGCATACCAATAGCGAATCTCGTTTTGCAGACTGTAGGCATACATTTCGCGATATAGGCTCAGCAAGATCTGCGGCGAAGGGTTGCGCATCTCGGGGGCATGTGCCGGATCGGGCTGGTCGGTCGAAGCACCGCTCGGTGGTTGCTCGCCATGGCGGCGTCGATAATCTTTACGCACCATCAGCCGGCTGATCTCGGCCGAGAGCGAAGCAGGAGGCAAAACCACGTCATCGAGCAACGTCACGCAGTGAGTCTGAAACGGAAAAGTCTGGATCGCGTCTGGAAGCACCAAGCGCACATACCCGGCCACCTCCTGCCTGAAATTCAGCGCCGCGAAATGCGCCGAGTTGCTGTCATGCTCGTCGCTTTCTCGCCCGCTGGGGCAGTCTTCAGGCTTCAAAAATCCGCATTCCTCGCAATAAACCTGGTAACGCAGCTCCTCCACGGAACGAAACAGGGGACCATCGTGATGGGGTAAGACCTCGCGGCCGGAGAATTGGACAGAGAGCTCTTGCTGTTGCTGTGGCTGTGGCTGTAAAACGGCATTCATGCGGGGCGATCCTGCGTGTATTGCGAGGGCTAGGGCGTGCCTCGTTGGCGACGGAAGATGGCCCGTTCAGTGGGTCACACAAGCCGATGGAGGATGAAAAAACCGCTCCTCATTCCGTTTCCAAATCATTCGTGTCCAGGTGCGAAGCCGCAGGCAGTGCAGCAGCACGACAAGGCGAAGCAACAACGACACGGATGATTTAGAAATGGAATCTGACGGTTCTTGGCTCATGATCGCCCAAGATAACGCTTGATCCGTAACACTTAGTGAACAAAGTCGGTGGAAGAACGGCACCCCCAATCAGGAGAGAACGCCCCTGCCGCGCATCGCCTTCGCCTCGTTAACGCACACTTACCAAAGTTTCCAAATAGCAACGCATGCATATCCTTCGGGGACAGCCGTGAAAAGCGCGGACAAACGCACCCCAACAATGCAAAAACTGATGGGAATTTTGCGAGCCCTTCGAGCGGGCTCACCACGCGGAACGTCCGAACCTGCGCCAACGCCCCAAAAGATGCCGCCCCCCTGCCAGCCAGCCACGCCAATGCCACTGGTCGAAGGCCACCAACCCTACACGCTCACGGCGCTGGGCCATCCAGTCGCGCTTGTAGGCGTCGTCGCCGCTCAGATAGTCCACTTCTCGCACACCGTCCACGTCCATGGCGTGCTCCATCAGCGCCGCCGTGAGAATGGAACCCGGCGACAAGCGGTCTTGCCCCTTCACATAAGCCAGTTTGTAGATATTGGCCTTGTCGCCATGCACCAGCCAAACCTGCGCGGCCAGCGGCTGCTCGCCCAGCCACAACACACCCAGGCGTAGCCAGCCTTCGCGCGCGGCGGTGTACACGAGCCCCGGCATGAAGCCGGGACAGGGCTCAGGCTGCTTCCAGCTTTGGGAGTAAACCGTCTGGAATGCGGCCAATGCGATATCCAGGTTGGCTGCGTCGCCCGTGTGGATATCGATGCGCCAGGCCCCAGCATGGTCCAGTCGGCGCCGCCCACGCTCCACGCTGTGCCGAAGGGCCGACGGACGCTGTTGCCAGTAGGCGCCAAACCCGCCGTCAGGCACCGGCTGGTACCAGTTGCCAAAGCAGAAAAAACGATCGGTCCAGTAGCCGGCGGCGCGCAGACCGTTTTGCAGCCCCGCCAGCCACGCGCTCTCGGCGTCCAGCGGCTGCAGACGCAGCACGAAGCCACCCGGCAACCGTCGCAGAGCCTGAGCCGCCGCTTGCCACTGCGGGGCCGAGAGTTCATGGATGGCTTCAGCCGAGCCCACGGGACCATAGAGGCAACTGTAGTAATTGCCCAACGCTGCCAGCGGCTCGCCGGGCGATTGCTGCATCAAGCGCAAATGGGCAGCTTGGCCGTGCTGCGGGGCTGGCAGCTGCCACGTCCAATTCTTGTGGGGAAGCCGCTCGAAACCATGGGCCAGCAGGTTGGCAAACCAGGCCTCGGTCTCGAACACGTCGCCGGGCATGCCGCCGCCCTGCCTTGGTTGCTCAGCGGCCGATGGCCAGGTAGTCAAACCCCTGACCACGCACCAGCACAGGGTCGTACAGGTTGCGGCCGTCCACGATGAGTGGCTGCTTGAGCCGCACCTTGATGAGGTCAAAGTCCGGGCTACGGAACTCCTTCCATTCGGTCACGATGACCAGCGCGTCCGCCCCTTCCAGGGCCTCGTTGGGGGTCTGCGCGTAGCGGATGCGCGGATCGTTACCCAGCACGCGTTGCGCTTCGTGCATGGCCGCCGGATCGTAGGCGGTGACCGTGGCTCCGGCGGCCAGCAGGTCGGCCAACAGCTCAAGGCTGGGCGCTTCGCGCATGTCATCGGTGTTGGGCTTGAACGCCAGGCCCCACACAGCAAAATGCCGCCCCGTGAGATCGTCGCCCAGGCGTTGCTTGATCTTGCGGCCGAGCACGTGTTTTTGCGCGTCATTGGCCGCCTCCACTGCCGCGAGCACTTTCAGGTCCACGTCGCCCTCGCCGGAAGCGGTTTTAATGAGGGCTTTCACGTCCTTGGGAAAACACGAGCCGCCGTAGCCACAGCCCGGGTACAGGAAGTGATAGCCGATGCGCGGATCTGAGCCCATGCCCTGGCGCACCATTTCAATGTCGGCACCGAGCCTTTCCGCCAGATTGGCCAGCTCGTTCATGAAGCTGATGCGCGTGGCCAGCATGGCGTTGGCGGCGTATTTGGTCAGCTCGGCGCTGCGCGCGTCGGTCACGATCAGGCGCTCGCGGTTGCGCTGAAACGGCGCGTAAAGCGCGCGCATGAGCAAAATGGCCTGCTCGTCGGACGCGCCGACGATGATGCGGTCGGGGCGCATGAAATCCTCGACCGCCGCGCCTTCCTTGAGGAACTCGGGGTTGGACACCACCGCAAAAGGCGTCTGTACGCCGCGCTGACGCAGTTCATCGGCGATGGCGGCATGCACCTTGTCGGCCGTGCCCACAGGCACCGTGCTCTTGTCCACCACCACCTTGTAGTCGGTCATGAGGCGGCCAATGTTGCGCGCCGCCGCCAACACATATTGCATGTCGGCCGAGCCGTCTTCATCGGGCGGCGTGCCCACCGCGATGAACTGGATGGTGCCGTGCTGGACGGCACGCGCCACATCGGTGGTGAAATGCAAGCGCCCGGCAGCCACATTGCGCTGCACCATTTCCTGCAGGCCGGGTTCAAAAATAGGGATGCCGCCTGCCTCCAGGACACGAATCTTCTCCAGGTCGAGGTCCAGGCACAGAACATCGTTGCCGACTTCGGCCAGGCAAGCCCCGCTGACCAGCCCCACATACCCTGTCCCGATTACTGTAATTTTCATGATGCCTGATTAAAAAAAGCCATATCACTTGGGGATGTAACGAATGCATCATAGCCACGGCGCATGGATGATCGCTCTCTTGCAAACAGTGCACCAGCCTGCCGGACTCCCCGCCAAGCTGCATGTACAACGTGGGCAAAAAAACCAAGCAAAATTGGCATGGAAGGTCGATCTGACATGCCGCACCCATTGAAGCGTGGGCGCCTATTTTCAGGACCGTGCGACCAAAAAAACCCCGGCGCAGATCAATGCCACGCCACCCGCCCGCAGCGGCGAAACCTGCTCGCCCAGCATGAGACCGACCATCACCGTCAATGCGAACCCCAGTCCGACGAGCGGGTAGGCCTTGCTGACGTCCCATTTCGACAGAACGCCCAGCCAGATGACGGCCCCCAGTCCATAGAGCAGAAAGCCCCCCAAGACATACTTGTTGGCAATCACCGACGCCATATTGCCCAGCGAATACGGCTGGGCCATGGCATCCCGCACCCCCTGGTCCGACATGCCTGCTTTCAGCGAGAACTGCGCAGCCACCGACAACGCGACGCTCAGCAGGGCAATCGCAAAGGTGTTCATGGCTGAAGCTCCAACGTAAGAAAATAGGCTGCCAAGGCTGCGCCGATCATGGCGAGCACCGTCAGGCGGCTCCCCCGGTCTTTGACGGCATAGACGACCGGGTCGTCGTGCATCTCACCGCGTGAAGTCTTGACCCACAGGCGGGCCATCCAATACACCAGCCCAATCGCCACGAGCCACAACATTTGCGGGGTGGCGTAGCGTGCCTGGGTCTCGGGGGCGCTGATGAACAGGCCAAACACCACCACGGCACACAATGCCGCGCCAACACCCAGCGGCCACAGCACCACCAGGTCGCTCACCCGGTAGTCGCGTCCATGGGTGGCGCCCGCACCGGCCTCTTTCAACGACACCAGCTCGGCACAGCGCTTGACCAATGCCAGGCTCAGGAACATGAAGGCCGAAAACGCCAGCAGCCAGGAACTGGTGGCCACACCGATCGCCACGGAGCCGGCCAATATGCGAATGGTGTAGAGAAGCGACAGCATGAGCACATCCATCAACACGTATTCCTTGATCACCCAGCTGTAAAAACTGGTCAACACCAGGTACGTCACCAGCATCCAGAAAAATCCTTGCGACACGGTGCTGGCCACCACAAGAGACAGCCCCAGGGCAATGCCCGCCACAAGGAGTCCGTGCAGAATCGGCAGCGCGCCACAGGCAAAGGGACGCAGGCGCTTGCGGGGGTGGGAACGGTCGCTTTCGAGGTCCCACAGGTCGTTGACGATATAGGTCGCAGACGCAGCGAAGGAGAACGCCAGGAAGGCCAGCACCATGCTGCCCAGCTTGTAGATGTCCGTGAACTCGAACGTGGTGAGCAGCGGGACGAACAACAACAGGTTCTTGATCCATTGGTGCACCCGCAGCGCCCGCAGCCACACGGCCATGCCGCTGTTCTGCTTCGGGTATTCGCGTTCAATAGGGACCTCGCGCCGCACCAGCGCTGCCGTGCGTTGCCCCACACCGACCAGGATCGCCGCCTTGCCCTGCTTCCAGATAGGAAGGTCGGCCTTGCAATCGCCGGCATACACAAAAGCCTCGCCCACGTTTTCCTGGATCGCCTTGAGTTTCGCCAGGCCCTTCAGATTGTTCCCGGCTTGGGTGGCAAGCACTTTGTCAAAAATGCCCAGGTGCCGGGACACCTCCTGGGCAGTCGTGTGGTGGGCCGCTGTGGCAAGGACGATCTGGCGTCCCCTGGATTTTTCCTCGCGGAGATACTCCAGCAACGGTGCGCAATAAGGGATTTTTCCGGCGTCAATGGTGACGCGCGTCGAGATGGCGTCCTTGAACCCTGCCCGGCCCCGCATCAGCCACAAAGGCAGTCGCAGGAGGCTCACCGGAGAATGCTTGAGCAGTTGGACCAATGACTCCAGCAAGGTGTCGGTGGGCGTAAGGGTGCCGTCCAAGTCCACGACCAACGGCATGTTTGATGTATCCCCCATCCGCCCTCCTCCATGATGTGAGGCAAGTTGTAGCAGATATCCCCAAAAATCCCGCGTCCTTTCTGCGCGCTACCGCCTCATGGACCGTAAAGAATATGACCGAAATCGCTTGCCAGCAAAGCGGTAACAGCTATTTAATTTATAGCATTCAAAGCGGATTGCAGTGCGAAAACCACCCGCCGGCACGGCAGGGTGCCATTGGCGGCGGTTCGAAATTGAGCCGCAGCGCGCCTGCACAAGCCTGACTCAACGCATATATGTTTGAAGATGTTGCAAGCGAACAGAGCGATTCATACCTGCCGTTCGAGGCATATGAAGTCCCTTGATGCAGCAGTGGCATTGGTGGAGCGGATGGCTTTTTTACGACGACTTAACCCGACCAACCACATACCCAACCTGGGGTTTGTGCTACACGTTTTTCGCCTGCGGCACCGTCGACCCAGAGCTTTGCCAAGTGCTCCGAACGGAGTCTATCAATAAGCTAGAGCAGTGCCAGACTGGAACTTCGGCTGTGACAACCAGTTTCGTCTGGGGTCACACCCTCTCGGACAATCGCTCGTCTGCTGTAGGTCGAAGCGGAATTTTTCCGTAGTCAATGCTCGCAAACCCCCGCTTGTTGCGTGGCCCAGTTGCTCCTGGCGCACCACCATTCCGGCCTGATTCCATGGCGTCACCCTGCATCGGCATAAACCTTATGCCCCCACACCTTTGAACACCCTCCAATCGAATGGCCCGATTCACATGATCACTGCACCCACCCACCATCACACAATCAGAAACGATTGTCGCAATGGGATTACGAGCCTGCTTCTTTTAGTCACCCTGTCAGCGTGCGGGGGCGGTAGCGATAGCGCTGCACTCGGAGTGGAGTCCGCTCAAGCGTCCGATTCCGCTCTGGAACTCCAGCGACTGCGCCAAAGTCAATCCTCTACGCCCTCGACCCAAACCGTTGCGACGCCAGGCATTATTACGACGCCGGGCATCGTTACAACGCCAGGCATCGTTGCGACACCAGGCATAGTCCCCACCCCAGCTCCAGCTCCAGCTCCAGCTCCAGCTCCAGCTCCAGCTTTGCCACCAGCCCCGACCCCGATTGCCAAGGCCCCATTTAGCTGCGCTTCCGGAGCCATCACCTGTGTCGAGGTGGCATCCACCAGTGCGCAGGCGCAGGCCAGCCTGCCGGTCACCTTTGGCCAGCCCTTCAAAGCAGGCGACTGGTTGCACGCAACGCAAGGGCTCGTGGCTCAGGTGGGCGGAGCGACCATTCCCCTGCAGACCGACGAGATATCGTCGCACCGCGACGGCTCTGCCCGATTCGCCGTCCTCAGCGCCCAGTTGAGCAACGTCCAACCGGGCGAAGCACGCATCATCAACATCTTCCCTGGCGCGAAGACCAACAGCACCCCCAGCGTACCCGCGACCCCTGACTGGAACCTGGAACTCGAAGCCCAGGTGTACGACGCCAACGGCAACGTCACTGCCACGCTGGTGGCACAACCCCAAAGCCAACTCGTCACGCAAATCGCCAACAACACCGGCCGCCGTCTGGCTGGCGCCGTGGCCACCGAGTACACCGTCGCACTGCCCTTCAAGAACAAGGCCACCGGCACCCCGCACCCGCACCTGAGCGCACGACTGCACACCCGCTTGATGGATGGCGGCCAGCGCATCCGTACCGACGTGGTCATGGAGAACACCCGCACCTGGACGGCCAGCCCCGGCAACATCACCTACTCGTTCGCCGTCAAGCGCAACGGCAGCACGATCTACACCCAGCCCAAGTTCACCCACAACCACCACGCGCGGTGGCACAAGGTGTTGTGGACAGGCACCGGCGCCGAACCTCAAGCCCGCGTGCGCCACAACATGCCTTATTTCATGGCGAGTAAGGCTATCTGGAATTACGATCTTAAATTGCAGATTCCAGAAACGGTACTCTCGGCGTTCTATTCCCAATACACACAAAGCAAGACAAACCAAGCCAGCCAGGGACCAATGGCCAATTTGATGATGTCACCCTACTTTCCGACGACGGGTGGTCGACTTGAAATTGGACCCGTGCCTCAATGGACCGCGTTCTACCTTATCTCTCAAGATGATCGCATGAAAGAGATAATGCTTGCCCATGGGGACGTCGCAGCCGCTGTACCAGTGCACTATAGGGATGAATCTACGGGCTATCCCCTTGACCTAGACAAGTACCCCAATGTTTCGACGTTGAGAGGCACCTCCCAACCCGCGCTTCCCACATTAATAGATGGGACCACTATCTGGGAACCAGACACCGCTCATCAAGGATCTTTTGCATACATTCCCTATCTTCTGACTGGAGATGCATTTTATCAGGATGAATTGAGTTTCTGGGCCGCGTGGAATATGACGGCAATGAGTCCAGGATATCGCAGTTTTGGGAAAGGCTTGCTCTGGGAAGATCAAGTGAGAGCGCATGCATGGACCTTGCGTGCTCTTGGGGATGCAGCGCGAATTTTGCCTGAGACACATTATCAAAAGGCGTATTTCAAGCAACACCTTTCCAACAATCTAGAATGGTTCTACCAAAATTGGGTAGTTAATCCAGACCGAACGCAGGTTCCACCGACAAATACTCCCATCAGCCCCTATGGACTTACAATTACTGTTCCATGGCAAAATGACTTCCTCGCGATCAGCCTCTCGCTGCACGCGGAAAATGATGAGCCTCGGGCGTTCGAACTTGTCAAATGGATGAGTGATTTCGGCGTCGGCCGATTCTTGGCTGAATCTCAAGGATTCTGCCTCTCCAAAGCGGCTGCATACAACATCAATCTGAAAGACTCTAACGGCAATTTTGTTACTGGATGGAACGCACTTGCTCAACTCAATTTTCCAGGATTTAATTGCTCAACACCAATTGAGTATGATGGCTATCCCAGTTGGGCTGGTGGCTACGCAGCAAATGCGAGAGCAATGCTAGCAACAGCCTCAACGATCGGCATTCCCAATGCTCGCCAAGCGTATGATCTCTGGAAAAGCAAGACTACTGGCATCGACAGCGACTACCTAAACAATCCCACCTGGGCAATCATTCCGAGATAAAAAGGCAAGCGGAAAATTAACAAAGCCCTCTGTAGCTCGAATACAGAGGGCTTTTTACATCCGCTTTATCCAACCATTTATTCGAATATTGTTTGAGTAATTTTTCCAAATAACATCCAAAACTACCGCCGCACAGATAACAACGATTGGAATTATCGGCTCTCGATATCTATAGATCACATAAAACAGCATGTGCACGCCCGTGTAGGCCCCAACCATAGAAAATAGCAGCAGCTTAGCCCGAGCATCAGGCCAGACAACAAACAGCGATGCTACACAAAGCACGGTTAACACCAAGAATTGCACCAGCCAAGCAATTCTAACGAGCTTCTCCAGTGCCCCCCCGCCTTCGCCCTCATGCGTCGGAGGCCACCAAAACAGGGCAGCTTTTTTTGCCGTCAAACTCAAAAATTCAGCTGGATTATTCTTAATCCAGCTAATAGCATTATTTTTAAGATTTTCAGAGGCCCCATACTCTCCCTCAGTAGCTCTCAACTGCTGCCAAGTTGCCCCCATTGGGGTATCGGCAATCGATACAAAATAACCAGTCGCTCCAGGGTTGTTCCCGAGATACAAATTAAAGCCTCCATTTGTATTCAGAACTGGAGAGCCAACCACCCTCTGATTTCTGTGCAACCAAGGAAGAAGCAGCACAAAGGCAAGCGAAAATATTCCAACCGCAGTCAGAATTCTCTTGGTGCCGGATGATTCACCCAATAGCAAAGCCAGTCCGAGCGATGCCATCAGCGCCAGCCCAGCATTCCCGACAAGCGCAATGAGTGTCACAGAAATTGCAGCAACGAATGAATTTGCCAGCGTGCCCCCCCGAGACAACCTGACCACACAAAGCGCCAAGACAAGCATCAAAAATGTCAACAATGTTTCTTTGGCTATGTATACAGCATATACACCAGTGGGAAGATACGCCGCATACATGGTGGCCGATGAAAGCCGCCCAACCACACCCAACCCCACCTCACGAGCGATCAAATAGCATAGGTGTACGGATACCACGCCGAGCAGTACATTCACATAGCGGGCGCCGTCTAACACCTCATTGAACACATAGGATGTGGGAATCAATACGAGAAGGGGATAGCCCGCATTGTAAAATGCAAAATTTCCCATAGAGTCTTGCAAGCCACGGCCATCAAGAAAATTCTTTGCCATAGCCAAATATGCAAGTTCGTCGCTAGCCGGCTCGTGATGTAGAAAAATCACCGACAAGATGCGGAAGGCTGCCCCAAAAATCAAAATTCCGAACAGCCATATTTTTTCTTTTTCCACGATGGCATCCTTTAATTTTGGATCAAGCACCTGAAATTCAGAATACATAAGTATCGATCAAAAAATCGTCAACATCCATATCAACCACATAATTTTCAAACCAAAAGTTACCGTCAATCTTATTGGCCACGCATGCGCCGAATTTTGCTGACGACTCTTCTATTGAAGAATTTGAGCTGCGTTAGGTAGTCGATATCAAATCCTTCGTCAACTGTATAACCGGAGGCTCTTACCCGCACTGCTTGAAGAGATAAATCCCCATTCTTTAGAAAGTTTTTTCTGACCATATGTAAAAGAATCGACTCGGCATTCATCGGAATCTTTCTTGAAATCACCTCATCAATTATTGATATTCTGTTGGCATAGATTTTTGCAGCATGCAGGTTACAGAGGCATACCCTGTCGTTTAGCCCTCCCCAGCGGTGCCATGCAGGTGTCAACAGATCAAAGTTGCCATCAAGCACCTTTGGCAAAACATCTGCCGATATAAGTGGGTTCAGATACTCGAGATCAGGGCGGGCAAATAGCACAGCATCTACTTCATCTCCATCAATATTCTGTATTATTTGCATCACAGCATGCAAGCTACGATACTGATTTATGAGATTTCTGTGCGTATTAACGGTCGTGTCGTTGCTTTGCAAATTGTGCAGCTTGAATTTTTCAAGCAAGTCTGCCGTTTCCTCGTCTTTTTGCGGCGCAAGTATGACGTGATCAAACGGTAGCAGCTGCACCCCTTTATTCTTGAACGATTCTACAATTTCGCCACTCCGGGCATTTTGAATCATCTGGGGCATATTGAAGTGCCCATACAATTTGACTTGGGCGCCATACTGCTTTAAAGGGCGCATCAAGTTTTCGCGAATGCTGCGGTGTGTCCACGGTAGTGAACGATTCAAGCCGAACAAGGCAATACATACGCGCATAAATATTCTCGAGGAATAAAGTTATTCAGCCCATTCCCGGCCGACCATTGGACGATGAGAAAAATCCATCCATTTATTTACTTCCTTAGACGACATGGTGACCTTGATTAAGAACATCCGATACACAGACACCATCCGAAACAACGCCTTCTCAGGTCAATAATCCTGCTTAAGTTGCCAGATTAATGATCAGGCCTCTTTACAGGACTCCAAACCAACCAAAACCAACGAGTTACCTCCAAGAACCTCATTGAAAACCAGCCTCATCGAAGCAACTTATCTATTTATAAAATAATTAAATTATCAACATAGTAGGCATACCTATGGGCATATCTATCCAGGAACGTCACAAAAGATGCGCGACCCCAACCCTCTCGGCGCACCCCTTTAACTCAAAATTATTGCTTAAATCACGCGACAAATCGCGGAATTCATTGTTTGGTGATACACGTTTATACCCGTCAAATTTGATTTGAGAAAAGTGCCCCACGGTGAAATATTTTTCTGGCAAAGAGAGCACGCGGCCGCCATGCTGTCGATTCCAATAAAAAACTCCCGTGCCATGGTCCCAGTAATACCTGGACAACTGCCGATCGGCCGAGTTCACTTGCTTGTTCCGGTGTGACTGGAAATTGATCCACCAACCACAACCTTTTTCATACTGATCTCGACTAGCAGCACGGGTTGTGCAACCAATCAACTCCCAATAGCGTCGGTGACGCAGAGAGAAAAGGTCACGCCAGCCAGTGGTGCTAACGGCTGCCGTCGCGCCGTCTGGCAACTCGGCGAACAACTTGGCCATCTCACGCATCTTGGGTTCGGGTAAGAGCAAGTCCGAATGCCAAAAAGCGATGCGGTCGACAAAAAGAAAGGCGAATTCCAAGGGGAAGTGCGGATACAGCACCGGCAGTTGGAGGTCGGCGTTGAAATCTACAACCACAGCACCCGGCACCACATGCTCGGGCACCCCAACCCGTGGATCAAAACCCACCACCGGCGTCCAGCCAGCATTCGTCACTAACCGCTGCTGCAAAAGACACCAGTCCGAATCGACGTTCCAGCAGAGCCACGGGCGTTGCACCCCCGACAATGCCGTCGCCCATTTTTCGGCGGCACGAAAGATGGGTGCAA
>LNAP01003198.1_pt1 | contig 15734 bp, 14 predicted proteins | sample 602601 | NCBI WGS metagenome assembly LNAP01 (sample SAMN02440304, study PRJNA202911) | soil metagenome | biome: Subtropical and temperate rainforests or woodlands; isolation source: soil samples (1 kg each in a 20% v/v slurry with milli Q water) were... ...
ATCGCGCCAGGCGTTGCTGCGCAGCGTGCAGGCGAGCGTCGCCGCCACCGTCGCGGCAACCTGGTTCGAGCTGCAGGGGGTCGAAGCCGAGCAGGCGGTAGTGGCGGACATCAGTCAAAGCCAGCGTGACAGCCTGGGCCTGGTGGAGCACTTGGTCAGCGTAGGCGCCGCCACCGAATTCGATCGGCTGCGTGCCGAGGCCTTGCTGCGCAATGTCGAGGCGGTAGCGCCTGGCCTGGAGCGACGTCGGGCAACCACCACCAACGCGTTGGCGGTATTACTGGGGCAGGCGCCACAAGGGTTCAAACCACCGCAGGCCCGGCCCGGCCGTGAGACCTTGAACCTGCGCACCCTGCAGGTGGGCGACCCGGCCGGCTTGCTGGCCCGGCGCGCCGATATCGCCGCAGCCGAACGGGTGCTGGCAGCCGAGACCGCGCAGATCGGCGTGGCAACAGCCGGTTTGTATCCGGATATCCAGGTGCAGGGCTCCATCGGTCTGCTGGCCGGAAGCCTCGGCGCCTTGGGCGACTCGGGCATGCAGTCGAACTTTATCGCACCGGTCATTCGCTGGTCGCTGCTGGACACTGGGCGCGTACGCGCGCGGATCGCCGCCAGCGAGGCGCGCACCCAGGCGGCATTGATCAGCTACGACCAGACCGTATTGCGCGCCCTGCAAGAAACCGATGACGCGTTCCAGGCCAACAGTGCCGCAGGCAGCACCCTGGGCTTGCGGCTGCTGGAAGCGGCGGCCAATCGTGAGGCGGCGAGGTTGGCCCGCACGCGCTTCACGGAAGGTGAGGGGGTGTATCTGGACGTCCTGGAGGCCGAGCGCGCGGACTTCAGCAGCCGCCGCGCACTGACCGTGGCGCGCACCGAGCAGCGCTTGGCGGTGGTCGGTATCTACAAGGCATTGGGCGGTGGCTGGCAGATCTGCGAGCAGGCGGGGCAGGTGTGCAGCGGTGCTGCGGCACTGCGTTAGACACCGTTGTTGTACGCAAGCGCGCTGCTTGCGGTGTTCGGCGAAGAACGGCCTGGCGGCAGATTTACTGTCGCAAGCCACCATTTATCGAATGAGGAGTCACCCAGATGGATACCAAGCAGGTTCTAACCGTTGGCCTGGCAGTGCTAGGCGCGGCGACAATGCCGTCGATGGCAGCCCAGGAAAGCATCAAAGGCACGTTCGCGCTGCCCGGCGAGAGCGAAAAGGCTGTTGGCGCGCTGATCGTCAAAGAAACCGGCCCACTGACACGTGAGTTGTCGATTGCCTTTACCGACAAGGCCACCGGGCAACCGATCGTGCAGTTTGACGAAGAACTGACCCAGCGCCTTCATGTGCTGGCGACCGACAGCCATTTCACCAGCTTTATCCATGAGCACGCGGCCAAGCTGGGCGCTGATGGTCGCTTCAAGGTCGCGATGAAGTTTCCCCGGCCGGGCACCTATTACGTCTATGCCGATGCCGTGCCGAGCGGGCTTGGCCAGCAGGTGGTGCGCTTCGAGGTGCCAGTACAAGGCGGCAGCGATGCGGTGGCCCAGGCGCCGGCCAAGCCGGAGCAAGGTAGCGATGGCCCGTACACGGTCAAGTTGGACACGTCGGCCTTGCGTGCCGGCAGCGAAAGCATGATGTCGCTGACCGTGCTCAAGGATGGCAAGCCGGCCCAGGACCTGGACACCTACCTGGGTGTGGCGGCCCATGCGGTTTTCGTCAGTACCGATGAGCTGGACTATGTGCATGCGCACGCCATGGCGGCGCAGGCCGCCCACGGTGACCATGGCGACCCAGGCGCAGTCTCGGCGCAGTTGATGCTGCATGCCAAGCCCGCGCATGCGGGGCCTTATGCCTTGTGGATTCAATTCAAGGGAGGCGACAAAATTCGTACCGTGCCTTTCCTCGTGACAGTTCCCGCCGCGTCCTGAAGCCTCCCCCCGGCATCCTCGCCTCGCCGTTGGTCAGCCATCGGCGGGGCGAACAGCCCTGGTTACGGGCTGTTTCAACTCAATGAAAAGAATTTTCCTACAGGTGTTGACCTTGCCACTGGAGGAACCTTTAGGATTTTTTTCGAGTACGTAAACATCATAAAAATAAGGATCAAAGGGGTTATCAATGGATACTGCTGCCCTGCAACAACGCCCGGACGCCCATCAGTGCACCATCGCTTCGGCGCTGATGGCTGATGCTTTAAAGCCCGGCGCGCCATACACCCAGGTCACCAGCGCGCTGGAAGCGCTGCTCGCGCTGACCCGGCAAGGCCTGTCGGGAGACGCCGGCGCCTACGCCCACTACCAGTCAGCACTGCTGCAACTGCACATTCCCGGCGAGCCGCGCACCGAGCCGACCCGTCGCTGGATGGCCAGTGAGGTTTACCGCGTTGAAGATGAATTCGCGGCCGACCTGCCGAGTTTCACCGCACTGCCGGCGGATGAGTTCCGCAAGCAGGTCGATGCTGAAATCGCCGCACGCAGCCGGGTCAATCATCCCATGTCGGTGCACCTGTTCCAGGGCACGCCGCCGGTGCAAGACGTGCGCTTCTTCCTGGAACACCACTGGACCCGCTCTTACAACTTCTACAGCCTGCTGGCCGAACTGGCCTTTCGCTTCGAAGCCATTGAGGACGCGTCGGTGTTCTACCGCAACCTTTACGGCGAAGCGGGCGCGGAGACACCGGAGCGTTCCCACCCGGCGATGCTGGCCCACCTCATGGAGTATTTCGATATTCCGCTGGCGATTGACTTCCCGGCACTGCACCCCCTGGAAAAGGCCTACCTGAACAATCGCATTCGTTGTGTGCGGCACACCGATGTGGCGTGGGGCCTGGCGTTGCTGTACGCCGTCGAGTCGGTCAGTTGCGTCAACCATCGGCGCATCTACGAGTTGTTGCAGCGCCTCGATGTGCCAGAGGGGCCCAGTGAGTTCCACCGCCTGCATGGCACCCAGGATGAGATCGACACCGAGGAAATGTGGGCACTGATCGCCAAGTTCGCCGGTGATGAAGGCTTCCAGCGCATGTTCATGCGGGCGCTCAAGCGTCACTTCGAAATCAACAAGGCCTACTTCGACAGCCTGTGGCAGCAGATGCAGGAACAACGCCTGCCCGCCTGATCCTCCCAGCGACCCTAGAACAAAAAAATGGAGCACATGATGAGCCCACGTAATTTCTCGCTGCCGCAATTACAGAGCATTCACACCGCTGAAGCCCGCCTGCTGGCTGAGGCGCTCAAACCTGACACGACATTCAACCGCATCGAAATTGCCGCCAATATGCTGCGCGCCTTGTGCGAATCGGGCCACCGGGGCGATGCCGCGAACGCGGCGCAGTGTCAGCAATTGTTGTACATCCTGTCGCTGAGCGATGACGTCGCCACTGCCTCGACCCGGCGCTGGCTGGCCAATGCCATCTATGGCGTGCAAGAGCGTTTCATGCCGTCTGCGGACCTGGCATCGCCCTTGTCCGAAGCTGGCTTCCAACAGCGCCTGGAAGAGGAAATCGCCGCGCAGTCGCGCGAAAACCATCCGATGTCGCAGTACATATTTGAAGGCAAGGCCTCCCGTGAGCAACTGCAGGTGTTCCTGCATCACCAGTGGTTCCGCACCTTCCGCCTGTACCGCGACGCCGCGGACCTGCTGGTCAACCTCACCGACGTGGACGAGGCAGCCGCGCTTGGCCGTTACCTCTACGGCGAGCTGGGCGAAGAGGACGAGCAGCGCTCCCACCCACGGCTGTTGGCCAAGCTCCTCGGCGCCGTGGGCCTGCCTGCCGATTTCGACGCCATCTCGACCATGCCCGAAGAGATCGCCTACCTGAACAACCGGGCCCGGTGCTTTCGCAACCCGGATGTCGGCTGGGGCCTGGCGGTGTTCTACATCACCGAACTGGTGGTTCCCGGCAACCACGGCAAGTTGTACAACGCCTTGCGCAACGCTGGCCTGAGCCAGGACGACGCGGAGTACTACGAAGTGCATATCAGCCTTGTCCCGCCGCGGGCCAAGCGTGAATGGGCGCTGATCTCACGGCGTATTCCGGACCTCGCGTTCCAGAATTCATTCCTGACGTCCCTGGCCCAGCACTTCCGGCTGGAGAGGGCTTATTACGACGCTGTCTGGGAAGAAGTGCAGCGCGTGAAGTAGCCCTCCCTGGACAACGCGAGTAACCCGACATGCCGAGTCATATATCAGAATCCCGTATCCACGGGGGCGCTTACTCGTCCCCGGAATTTGCCGCGATCTTCTCTGATGCCAATCAGGTGCAGAAGTGGCTCGATGTTGAAACAGCGCTGGCGGCGACCCAGGCGCAGATGGGCATCATCCCCCATGAAGCTGCGCGGGAAATCGCCCGGGTGGCCAGTGTGGAGCTGCTCGACCTCGACGCACTGGGGCGCGAGAGCATGGAAACCGGGCACATCCTGGTGCCGACCATTCGCGCACTGGAGGCCTTGTGCGCCGATGGGTTGGGTGAATACGTGCATTACGGCGTGACCACCCAGGACATCCTCGACACCGGGCTCATCTTGCAGGTTCGCGATGCCTGGGGCCTGGTCTTGCAGCGTTTGCGGGGGATTCGTGGGCATTTGCTCACGCTCGCCCTGCAGCATAAGCACACGCCGATGGTCGCCAGGACCCACGGGCAGCAAGCGCTGCCCACCACGTTTGGCTACAAGGTCGCGGTGTGGGTCGATGAAATTGATCGACACCTTGAGCGCTTTGATGAGGCGTATGCCCGGGTAATGGTGGGCAACCTGACCGGCGCCGTGGGCACCTTGGCGGCCTTGGGCACACAGGGCCTGGAGGTACAGCGCCGGACCCTGGAAAGCCTTGGCCTGGCGGCACCGTTGAGCAGTTGGCACAGCGCCCGCGACCGGGTGCTGGAGGCGGCCTGGCTGCTGGTCCAGGCCTCGGCGACCTTGGGCCGGGTCGCCAATGAGATCTACCACCTGCAACGCACCGAGATAGATGAAGTGCGTGAAGGCCGCCGGGCAGGGCAGGTGGGGAGCAGCACCATGCCCCACAAGCAAAACCCGTCGACGGTGGATCTGATCAGCGCGCTTTCGCGGCTGGTACGCGCACAAATGCTCGCGCTGACCGATGCGGCGTTCCAGTTGCACGAGCGTGACGGCACCACCTGGCGCATCGAATGGGCGGCCTTGCCGGAGCTGTTCATCTACGCCGGTGCCTTGCTTGCACGGATGGAGGGTGTGCTGCTGGCCGGGTTGGACGTGCGCGAAGCGCGCATGCGCAGCAACCTGGATTTGCTGGACGGGCTGATCCTGTCGGAGCGGGTCATGCTCGCGCTGGCGCCTCGCCTGGGCAAGCAGACGGCCCATCAGTTGGTTCACGAAATAGCTCTGCAAGCCCAAGGCGCGGGTGTTTCTTTTCGCGAAGCCCTGCTCAACGATCAGCGTTTGCACGGCTGTTTCACCCGCCAAGCGCTCGACGACCTGCTTGACCCGACCACCTACACGGGGCTTGCGGCACAGATGGTCGAGTTGGTGGCGAACAAAGCGATACCCCGGTCTTCAAGCGATGGCCTTGAAGCGGTGATGGCAACCCCAGGAAATGTCGGTCAGTCCCAGTACGCGATGGAGGGTATGTGATGGATTCGCAAATGTTGGAAAAGGTAGCCCGTGCATCTTGCACAGCTCGTTCGGAACACCTCGGCCTGGGTCATGACGGCGAGCAGTGCCGGCACGAACACAGCCACATCCTCGACTCGAAAACCCACGGTTCAGGCTATGCCGGCCCGCAGAGCCGCAAGATCTTCTGCAGTCACTGCCGCCTGCAGCGCTGGCTGGATGTGGAAGCTGCGCTGGCCATGGCCCAGGCCGATGTCAATATCATCCCGCTCGAGGCCGCCCTGGAGATCGAAAAAGCCGCCTTGCTGTCGGGCATCAATGTGCGCCAGTTGGCCGAAGGCGTGGCTGCCACCGGTCATTCGCTGATGCCCTTGCTGAGCGCCCTGCAAAAAAACTGCAGCCCGAGTGCCCGTGAATTCGTGCACTACGGCGCCACCACCCAGGACATACAGGACACCGCCCAGTCCATGGAAATGCGCGACGTCCTCGACGCGATGGACCTGGCCCTGGAGACCTTGCTGGGCAAACTGTCGACGCTGGCCGATGCGCACCGTGATTCGCTGATGGTCGCCAGGACCCATTCGATCCCAGCCTTGCCAACCACCTTCGGGCTGAAGGTCGCCGGCTGGATTGATGAACTGCTGCGCCACCGCCAGCGCCTGGCTGAGGCCCGCCAGCGAGTGCTGGTGGTGCAGCTGTTTGGCGGGGTCGGCACGATGGCGGCGTTCGGTCCGGACGCGATGCCCATGCTGGAGCGTTTTGCGCAGCGCTTGTCGCTGCAAGTACCCCTGACCGGATGGCACGTATCCCGTGACCGTGTCGCAGAGTTCGTCAGTACCTTGGCCATGGTCACGGCATCGCTGGCCCGTGTGGCCGACGAAATCCGCACGCTCAATCGCTGGGAAATCGGCGAGGTGGAAGTGGGCTGGAGCGATCAGCAGATCGGCAGCAGCACCATGCCCCACAAGCGCAACCCCGAGGGCTGCGAGCAGGTCGTGGTCCTGGCGCGGTTGGCCAAGGCCCAGGTCGTGCTCGCGCTGGACGCGATGATCCTCGAGCACGAGCGCGATTACCGTGGCACGCGCCTGGAGTGGTGTGCGGTGGCGGACGTTTCGCACTATGCGCTGATGGCGCTCTCGATCCTGACCGAGACCATCGACGGGCTGACCGTTAACGTCAAGAAGATGGAATGCACCGCCCAGGGCTATGGCGATGCGATCTGCACCGAAGCCGTGGTGTTCGAAATGGCACGCAAGCTCGGCAAGAGCAGCGCCTACCAAATCATCTTCGAAGTGTCCCAGGCGAGCCAGCGCGATCACGTGTCGATCCGCACGGCGATCGAGGCCGATACCCGGGTGGTCGCTGTCATGGATGCAGGCGTCCTGGCGCGGCTGTTCGAGCCTAGAAGCCATCTGGGCATGTCCGAACGCATTGTCGATAACGTGCTGTCCAAACTGACGGACCGCTGACCCTTGCTCAATGAGCAGGCTTGCAAACTTATCAAGGAGAGACAGATGTCTAAGGTTATGGAAGTTGATAAAACCAAGGTCCAGCAGTTTTCCGCGCGGATCATGGAGGATTACGGCAACACACTGCGCGGTGCGATGCTCTACATCGGTGACCAGCTTGGCCTGTTCAAGGCACTGGCCGACGGTGAGGCCGTGACCCTGGAACAGCTGGCGCAGAAGACCGGCTACAACGCACGCTATTTGCGCGAATGGCTGGGCAGCATGGTCACCGGCAGCTATGTGACCTATGACGCGCAAACCCGTAGCTACCAGATGCCCGCTGAATTTGTGCCGGTTCTCGCCGATGAAGACTCGCCCTATTTTGCCGGTGGGATCATTCAGCTGAGTGTGCCGTTCGTGAGCATGGCGCCCAAGGTCATCGAAGCTTTTCGCCACGGTGGTGGTTGCGCCGAAGAGGCGTTTCCGCTGGAAACCTGGAAAGGCATGGAGCGCATGACCATGCCTTGGTACAAGCACTACTTGGTCCAGCACTGGATTCCTTCCCTGGACGGCGTCGAAGAGAAGCTCAAGACCGGCGGCAGTGTCCTGGATTTCGGTTGCGGCGCCGGCCTTGCGGCGATCACCATAGCCAAGGCGTACCCTGAGGCCCGGATTGTCGGCTGCGACTTTCACCTGCCTTCCATCGAGCTGGCACGGGCCAATGCCGAGGCCGCCGGGGTCGGTGACCGGGTGCAATTCGAGGTGAACGATTCGGATGCCTTGCGAGGCCAGCAATTCGACTTCGTGACCACCTTTGTGGTGATCCACGATGCCACCGATCCTCAGCAGATGCTCAAGGACCTGCGCGCCGCGACGGCCGAAGACGGCACCTACCTGATGGTCGAGCTCAACCTGTCCGAAGAGCTTCACGAGAACATGAACCTGTTCGGTCGTGTGATGTATCCGCAGAGCACCCTGTATTGCATGACCTGCTCGCTGTCCCACGGTGGGGCAGGGCTGGGGGCGTTCATGGGCGAGAAGCGCGCACGGCAGATGGCGCAAGCCGCCGGGTTCAGCCACTTCCGCAAGGTACCTTCCGAATGGCCGCCAATGCCGGCCTTGTTTGAACTCAAGCCGTGACCTAGCGTGCCCGGGGGCGTGTGGTACACGTTCCCGGGCATGCTCCTGCGACACCTGCGTGATGGACCGCCCAACTCTGTTATCGTGGCGCCCCTCTGAACGCACGGAAGCAATCACCCATGGATTTCTGCAAACCCCTGGCAATCGTCCTCCTGGTGTCGATTGGCAACCCCGCTGTGGCCGCCGAAAACAATAACCCGTTCCAGGGGGCGCTTATGCTCACCTCGGTAGCGCCCTTTGTGATTACCTCGGGAGCCACCGCCGGTACTTCCTACATTCCAGAGCTTTTCAAATCCTCCAAAAGTGACGCGCTGGCGTTCATTGGCTCCGATGGTGAGATCCGGGGTGCACAGTTCGAGCAGGCAAGCAGGTTTTATCGCTCGACCTACACGCCGCCGCTGATGTCTGACGCACAGCTGGCCCTGGCGATCGCGGCCTCATCTATACCGGCACTCTAGTGTTGGTTGTTCACGCCGCTCAACGGAACGTATGATCTGAGCCAGCCCTCCTTAGTTGGGGCTGAGCCGACTCACACCCGTTGAAGGACATGAGCATGCAAAAGCACTTCGGTAATTCAGGCCTGTTCAAGGCTGCGTCGTATCACTGCAACAACTCCCTGGTGAGCGGCATCGCGCGCTGGGAGCTGAAAAACATTGCGCTGAATACGAAGGAGTTTTTGATATGTCCAAAGAACTACTCGGAGTTTTTGCTCTAGGGTTGATGGTGATCGGTGAGTTTTGTGCAATCTACAGCGAGGTAGTCACCGCCAGGCTGGCCCATGCCGGCGACGGTTCATGGCAGGCATTCATCATGCCTGTAGTGCTGATGTGCTTTGCCGGGCTTTGCTTGCTAGGCGCCTATTGGCTGGGGTATGTGGCGGTCGGTGATATCTGGATCGTCACCGTGGTCTCGGTCACGTCCTTGCTGCTACTGGAGCCTGTGGTGGTCTGGGCGCTGTTCCATGAGGCACCTGGGCGCGGCGCATTGATCGGCTTTTGCCTGGGGGCGCTGGGGATGCTGGCTACGGTATTGCTGTAGTTGCACTTTTCTGGCCCGGCATGCAGATGCCGGGCACCCCGCTTTCAGCCAAATCCCAGACAAAGAAAAGCCCGCGATGGGGAGTGCGGGCTTAAAGGTTTTCACTAGGAGCTGGGATCACCTTAGGCGCCCGACTGTGAAAGGGATGTGAAAGCGTTAAGCAATCTGCAGTCGCGCTGATCAGCGCTGTATCGGTAAGCGATAAACCCCCACGGGCCACTGCACCAGGGATTTACCCTTGTTGAACAGGGCTACGCGGTCCATTTGTGGAGTGGGCAGCCACAACGTCCCGTCCTTGTCCAGGAAGGGCGCGTCAACCCAATGCAGGCGCTTGTCCACGATCAGGGTTTCGATCTGTCCGTCAGGGCGGCGCACGCGCATGGCGTCGTGGGCCAGGTCGGAAAAGTACAGGTTGCCCTGTGCATCCATGACCGAACCTCCCGTTGCCGGTATATCGGCAAAGAATTCTACCCGCGCGGCCAGTTGTTCCGGGGGCAGGGCCGGGTTCGCAAGGTCCTGGATCCGCACCTTGAACCACGGGCCTTGCAGCGCGCCATAGTACAGCCAGACGCCGTCAATGCTGACTTCCAGCGGGTCGGCGTTGACGCGCAGGGGTTGGCCGTTGGGGGCCTTGACCACCTGGTTGCTGAGGATCAAGTCCCGGTCGGGCCGGGCGACCACTGAGGCATGCTGGTTCAGCACGCGCCGGGCTTCGCCGGTCTCCAGGTCGACGACAATAATGCCGGCATTTCCCGCATCGGTGAGGAAGGCCTTGCCGGCGCTGAAGCGGACGTCGTCCACGTAGCTGCCGGCCATGGCGATATCCGGCCCGAAGAAGTAGGTGCGAACCACCTGGTTTGTAGGCAGGTCGATACACACCAGCTTTGCGCCTTGGCTGACAGGGTTGCCGCCGAATTCGGGCGAGCCGGTATCCACCACCCACAGTTTGTCGCCCTCCAGGCGCAGGGCATTGATGTTCACGAAGACGTTGGCAGCATCCCGCCCTGGTGCCCAGCTGTTCCAGGCACCGCTTGGATAGGCAGCGCGCTGGCCATTTTGGTCGATTGCCGTCAGTTGTGGCCCCTGGGTCCCGGTCCAGCGTGGCCCAGAGAGAAACGTGCGGCCGCTGTAGTGCGCTACGGCGTTCCAGATCTGCCCGGAGCTTTGGACCGCGACGTCCAGCTCGGGCTGTTTGACAGTGGCGCACCCGGCAAGCAGTGCCAGCATGGCGGCGCCCAGCAGCAAGCGGGTCATGAGCGTGCTCCCCCAGCGCGGGCACAGGTATCCCACAACTCGGTGAGGCGTTGATGGAGGGTGTGCATGAACTGGCTGACGGTGGCTTTCGACATGATGATTCTCCTGCATCTGGTGACGTGACCTAACGAGGAGATAGCTTGATTGCTGGCGTTTAACTGAAAAAGCCCAGGTTCGATGCAATCAGTTTCTTCAAAATATTGATAATCAGCGTTCACACAGCCCAATACGCCACGTTCGTTGCGCAATGTTTCCCCGGGTGAGAAACTGGCCTAATTGTGAACGGTTATCATCTGCCACCTATGCCATCTTCTTCCGCACGCATCCTGGTCATCGAGGATGACCTCGAGCTGTGCACCTTGCATAAACACGCCGGCAAGCCCTTGTCCAAGCGGCGCAAGCTCGTGGCGATGAACCTGCAGATGCTCAGCCAGGGGCGTTAGGTCCGCCAGGCTGGCACGCCCTTGTCGTCGATCGTCCAGTGCGGCTGCCCCGGTACGATCTGCACGCCACCGACCCAGCGCTCGTGGCTTGCATGATCGGGCCAGTACTCGCTGCCACTCAACACCTGGTGGCCCAGGGGCGTCAGCGCCAGTGTGCGGCCAGGCCAGGGTAGGTGGCTGTCGGACTCAGTCAGCAAAGGAGAGGCCCCGTCGATCAGCGGCCGCATCAGGGCATGGAACATCATGTCGCCGAGGTAGGGTAGGGGTTCACGCTTGGCCATCAGCTCGGCGAACACCCGGGCAAACGGCGTGGGGCCGACTTCTACCAGATACTGCAGGGCCAGGCGCTCGGTCAGCGACAAGCCATCGCGAGCGCCGGGCAACTCCTGCAACTGTCGGCGCAGTGCCGGGGCCAGCAAGGGCAAGGCGGGGAGGGGGTTGCGGGCCAACTTTGCCAGGGCCACGGGCGAGCTGTCGCAATAGGCCGCCCACGCCTGCCGCGCCAATTGGCGCATGGGCTCGTCAACTGGCCGGCGCTGGGGCCACAGCCAGGCCAACACCTGCGGGGCCAATTGCCCGATGCCGATAAAGCGCTGCACGCCGGGAATGCGGTCGACCGCGATCAACTCCAGCCTGGCCGGCGTGTGCTGAAGACCTGCCAGGGCACGGATCAGGAACAGTTGGTCATAGGCATCCGCTTCGCACCACAACACGCTGTGGTCGGCGCTGCCCAGCTCTTCAAGATGGCTGTACTCATCGTCCAGGCGGCGTGCGGCATCTGCCACATCCAGGGTAAACGCCTGGCCGATGAAGCGCGCCCGCATCGCCCGGTAGGCCTCGCCAGGCAAGGTCTGGACCGGGCCCATGCACAGCGGGTCGCTGAGCATCCGAAACCGCCCCTTGAACCCCGCCACGCCGAGGCTGTGGGCAATATCATTGCCGCAGCGCCAATGGGTGGTGCGCGCTTCATCGCTGGCTTCGAAACCGGGGTGGTTGGCGGCGAAATCCACTGCATCCACATGGGCCTTGAGCTTGGGCCAACTGCTGAAACCCAGTTGCCGGGCAATCAGCCATTGGGCATCGGAAAGCGTCGGGTGCGGGTTGGCAAGCAGCGCCAGTTCGGTTGGCGCGGTGCCATGTTTCAGGCGCTGCAACAGTTCCTTGGCGCGCTTGCGCTGCTGCTCAAGGTTGATACGGCCGTCAGTGGCTGATGAGGCGGGGCGTTGCGACATACGATCTCCTTGCACAAACCTTGTCCGCTTTAAGGTTGGGAGTCGTAGTGATGAGGTCTGCAGTCATGTCCTGGGCGCAGCCCTTTCCGCGGAAGGTGGCGTAGATGGCGCCTGGCGCGAATATAGGTAGGGGGAGGGTGGATTGCAAGGTGTTCTGTTTCTGGATGTTGAAATCGGCAACTTCTCCAAGAGCCGAAAAAACACTTGAGGTAGCCTTATTTCCTACAGACAACAAGGAGTCGTCATGCAACGAAAAACCATCAATCCCCCGACAGTCTTCAACTCCCTGCAATACGGTTTCAGCCAGGCCATGGAAGTGCGCGAGGGCCGGCGCATTCTCTTGTCCGGCCAGGTGGGGGTGGATGCTGACGAGCGCACCGTCGGCCCCGGCATCGCCGAGCAGACCGCCACCGCCCTGGACAATATTGAAAAGGTACTGGCCGCGGCCGAGGGCGATCTGTCCCATGTGATCATGCTGCGCCTGTATATCGTCGAGTCCGCCCGCGATCAGCAGGAGCCTATCGCTGCCGCGCTGCGCGAGCGTTTCCCCGACAATCCGCCGCCGTCGTCATGGATCATCGTCAGCGGCCTGTCGCTGCCCGAGTGGTTGATCGAGATCGAGGCGGAGGCGCTGATTCCGGGGTGATCAATAACGCATCATCACCGACTTGAGTTCGGTGTAGTCCTCGATAAACGCGCTGCCAAACTCCCGGCCAATTCCCGAGGATTTGTTGCCACCGAACGGCACGGCCGGGTCGAGCAGGGTGTGCATATTCACCCATACCGTGCCGGCGTTGATCGCCGGGACCATGCGCAGCGCCTTGCCCAGGTCGTTGGTCCACAGGCTGGCGCTGAGGCCGCCAGCGGTGTGGTTTATCAACGCCAGCAACTCATCCTCATCGTCGTAGGGCAGGAACGTGGCGATAGGGCCGAAGGTCTCTTCGGTGAGCAGCGTGTCGTTGATGCTGTTGGCGAGAATGATCGTGGGCTCGACATAGCAACCCGGCCGATCCATTGGCTGGCCGCCATGGATGATCGTGTTGTTTTCGGCGCGGGCGGTGGCAAAAAAACCTTCCAGCTTCAGTTGGTGCTGACGGTGGGTGACCGGGCCGAACTCGGTGCGCTCATCCAGTGGCGAGCCGATATTCAGTCGGCTCAAACGCTGGGCCAGGGCTTGCATGACCGGGTTGATCTGCGAGCGGTGGACGAAGAACCGCTCGGCCGCCGCGCAGATTTGCCCGGAGTGCAGGAACCCGGCTTCGATAATGCCGTTGACGGCGGTTTCCAGCTTCACATCGGGCAGGAACGCCGCGGCGTTTTTGCCACCCAGTTCCAGGGTCGCGCGAGTCAGGCCGGCGCCCATGGCCGCGCTGCCCACCGCAAGGCCGGTGGGCACCGAACCGGTGAATGACACCTTGTCGGTGCCGGGGTGTTCGATCAGCCCCTTACCCACCCGGCCGCCGCCGGTCAGCACATTCAGCACGCCAGCTGGCAGGCCGGCTTCCACCGCCAGTTCGGCAATGCGCAGCAGGGTCAGCGGCGTGAACTCGCTGGGCTTGATGATGATGCTGCACCCGGTCACCAGGGCCGAGGCGAGTTTCCAGATGGCGATCATGGTCGAGAAATTCCACGGCACGATGCCTACCACCACGCCCACCGGTTCGCGCAGGGTGAAGGCGGTGTAGCGCTCGCCGGCAAACGAAGGCAGTGACGGGGTGAGGGTCTGGCCGCTGATCTTGGTCGCCCAGCCCGCGTAATAACGCAGGAAATGCGCGGCCTGGTCCACCTCGAACGCCCGGGAAATCTGGATGATCTTGCCCGACTGACAGGTCTCGATCTGTGCCAGCTCCTCACGGTGGCGTTCCAGCAGGTCGGCGAGTTTGAGCAGCACGTTACCGCGCACTGCGGGGGCGGCCTGCGACCATTGTTTAAAGCCGTGCCTGGCGGAGGCCACGGCCAGCTCGATATCACTGGCTTGCGCGTCGGCGACCGTGGCGATGACCTGGCCGGTGGCGGGGTTGATCACTGCCAGGGTCTGGCTGGACTGGCTGGGGACATAGCCGCCGTCGATAAACAGGCCGTGGTCTCGACGCAAGAAGGCTTCGACGGTGGGCAGCAGCGCGATATCGCTCATGGGGAGGTTCCTGATCAAAAGGGAAACCCCGAGGCTAACCAACGCTGCAGGCGACAGCTTGACTGTGCCTGCCGGGGCGTATGTCTGTGGCTGCCATGCCCCTGTGGGAGCGGGCTTGCCCGCGATGGCTGAGTGTCAGTCGATACATTCGGCGGATGAACTACCGCTATCGCGGGCAAGCCCGCTCCTACAGGGGAAGTGCGGTGGTTCAGGTGCAACCCACGGCTTAGAACGGCACCGCCACCACCAACTGGCTATACACGTTGGTGCCGTTGCCACCGACCTGGTTGCCGCCCGTCTCCTGGTCCTTGTCCGGTTGGTACAGGCCAATCAACGGCGTGATGATCAGGTGTTCGTTCACCGCCCATTCGACATACAGGTCCAGCTCGCGGCCATCCAGGTCGAGCATGTTGCGCTTGCTGACAGTCTGGTAGTCGAAGAACAGTGCGCCGAGGGTCAGGTTGTCCAGCGGCTTGACCTTGAGTGCCACGTGCTGCACCGAGGTGTTGCTGTTGTAGGGCCCGGAGTAGTTGCCCGCCACTTCGCCCTGGACCCAGGTACCCAACCCTCGATTGAAGCCAGCGAATAGCGCATCCCAGTTTTTCGAGTAGCGCGCATAGCGGTAGGTCAGGTCCGGCGACCAGGGCAGGTCGGCGAAGGTGTAGCCGGCCTCGGCGTACCAGGCTTTTTCCGGGCCGGGGTCTTTGTCCTGCCAGGCGTATTCAAACGAGAAGTGCGCGTTGTCGATCCCGGCATTCCCGGTGCCGCGCAGGCTGTAGAGGTTCATGCCCTTGCGTTGGCGTTGCAGGTCGTTGGCAAACCGCTCGTCCACGTCGATGCCATGCAGGTAGGTCAGACCCAGGGTGCCTGGCGCTGCGCTGTATTCCAGGGTGCCGATGGCCATTTCGGTCAGGGCCTGGGCGCGGTTGTCGGACTCGATCCACATCAGGCTGCCATGCAAGCCGTCCTTGCCGCCCAGGCGCATCACTGCAGCCTTGTCGAACGCATGCCGCGCCGCGATGTAATAGGCGCCGCCGCGGTCGAACTCACCGTCGGCCACGCCATTGCCCAGGTTCGGGCCATCGTCGTTGATGATAAAACCGTCGCCCACGGTGATGATCTGGCGCCCGTACGACAGGTCCAGGCCATCCTTGCCCAGGGCCGGCAACAGGTCCCCCGAGCGCCAGCCGGCAAAGGCTTCGTCGAACTTGGTGGTGCGCTCGCTGCCGTCAGTCACGCGGGAGGCATCGCCATCGCCCCAGGTGCCGGAACTCACCAGGTTGGCGGTGCCATACACACTGGCGTTGCTGCCCAGGGTCTGCTCGACGCTCAAGCCATACTTGATAAAGCCTTCACGCCAGGTCGAACCGCCCTGGCTGCCCTCGTAGTTCTTGCGACTGTTGAACATGCCGTACACGGCCAGGAAGTTGCCGGTGACGGTGGTGTCGTCGTCGGCATACAGTTCGATTGCCTGGGC
>LNAP01011506.1_pt1 | contig 15734 bp, 16 predicted proteins | sample 602601 | NCBI WGS metagenome assembly LNAP01 (sample SAMN02440304, study PRJNA202911) | soil metagenome | biome: Subtropical and temperate rainforests or woodlands; isolation source: soil samples (1 kg each in a 20% v/v slurry with milli Q water) were... ...
GGGAACAGACGTTGCCATGGAAAGCTCGGGTATCACGCTGCTGCAGGGTGATCTGATGGGCATCGTGAAGGCGCGTCAGCTCTCGCAGGCCACCATGAGCAACATTCGCCTGAACCTCTGGTTCGCATTTGGCTACAACGTGCTCGGGATTCCGATTGCGGCCGGCGTGCTGTACCCGTTCTTCGGCATCCTGCTTTCACCGGTCGTCGCAGCTGCCGCGATGGCGCTGTCCTCGGTCAGCGTGATCGCGAATTCGCTTCGCTTGCGCACGAGCAAGCTCGTGGATTGAAGCTCAAGGCGGCGCGACGCTTGGTCCCTACCTTACGTGCCGCCGGGGCGAGGGCGGTGCGGGACGGGCTGCGGCGGCGGCCGCGTAATAAATCACCTAGAGAGGCTAGCGCGCCCTAGACAGGTGGTCTTCGCACCAGCAGATAATGATCTGTCACAAAGGACGATCATGGCGATCAAAGGAATGACGCGGCTGGAATTCGAAGGCGTGATGGCGGCTTACGTTCGCCCGTCTGACGCCATCGACAGCTTCGAGCATCTGGTTGGGCGGGGCCTGCAGCTTGAGAGAATCGAAGAGGCGATCGTTTCGCCCGGCAAGCACGTATTCATCTACGGCGACAGAGGTGCAGGGAAGACGTCTCTCGCGCAGACGATTGCGCACGCTCACAATCCGTCATCGTCGACGCCCGTCCTCGTTGCCTGTGGCAAGAAGACGACCTTCTCTTCAATCGTCTACGACATCGCGGCTCAACTTATCGGGCGATCTCGATTTTCAGTCGCCGAGGGAAGTCGCACATTGGGGGCGCAGCTCGCCGCCGGGCCTTTCGCGGGCATCAGTGGGGGCGTCAATGGCAGCACAACCGTCAAGATCGCCGAGAGACAGATCGACGTCGTCGACCTTAACGCGGCGACCGCGTTGCTCAGCGAAGCTGCGAGCGTTCGCGGTAGCCGCTCGATCGTGGTGATCGACGAGTTCGAGAACCTTCCGGCCTTGGAGGATAGGCAGCTTTTCGCAGAGCTCATAAAGCAACTGTCCGATCGCAAAGTCCCCGTCACCCTCGTGTTCTGCGGCATCGGGGAATCCCTGCAAGACCTGCTTGAAGGACACGGTTCGTCCGACCGTTACCTACATGAAGAAAAGCTGCCTACCCCGCCACTGAACTTTGGGCAGCAGTGGGAAATCGTCGACTCGGCAGCAGCAAAACTCGGCCTGATGGTCAACAGCGATTCACGACTGCGCATCGCACAGGTTTCGGATGGATTTCCGCACTACGTTCACTTGATCTGCGAAAAGCTCTTTTGGCGTGCGTTCCGAGCCGATGAGGAGGTCGACGAACTCACCCCAGATGACTACATGGCCGCAGTACAAACTGCCTTGAACTCGGTTGAGGCGCGCCTGCGGGCAGCCTACGACCTTGCGGTGAGAAAGGACCTGGATCAATATCAGGAAGTGCTCTGGGCTGTGGCAGACCACTACGAACTGACCCGCAACACACAGAGCATCTACTCGAACTCATACGAGCGGATCATGAGTGCAAGAGGCCGGCCGCCCCTGACGCAGAAGATGTTCATGGCGCGCATCGCGGCATTGAAAAGTCCAAGGCATGGCTCGATTCTGACTGGCGATCGACGGGGCTGGGTACGGTACTCCGAGAATTTGATCCGAGGCTACGTTCGTCTCATCGCAGAAGCCAGCGGTGTCCGCCTCGCGCTCGAACACGAACCGGCACCGCCGCCCAAAGTGCTGACGGCAAACGCTGGACGACGAGGCATGGACCCCGCAGCCCCCAGACGCAGCTATGGGTCTTGGGGAAAGGGGATGTGAAGATGTGGGGGCAAGCTGCCGGCCTGCGGCAGGCTGTCCCGCGGCGCTTGACGATCGTTGCTGCCTGCACCTAGTGGCCGGCTGGAAAAAAAGCGACAGTCCGAGGAGGCATTCGAACGCTTTGGTCATAGGCCTAGTGATCACATCAGGTTGTGCTCCCTCGTGGATAGGTAGCCCGAACGCATCTCTGATGGGGCAGGCGAGCGGGTCCGGAGCAAACCTTGTGCGCTTAGCGGTGGCTAGGACGATGTGACTTTCCCAAAACTTTTCGAATCGCGCGCGCGAACCCAACGGGGAATACGGTTCGCCCGTGCTCCGTCAAGATCTCGCCATGCGCGCCTTCGCGCCAGCCTTGGTCATTGAGGAACCCCGGAGAAATGGATCTGGTCAGCGCCTCGTGCTCAGAGTCGGTCAACTGTGCGTCCATCAGCAATACTGCCACGGGTTCACTTTCGCCGGAGGAAACAACGGTCGCGCCCAACGGCCGCCGATCAATCGTAAGAACGGTTTGTGCTTTGAGTAGGTTCAACTGAGCGCGAAGCTTGTCCCGCTCGACCGTTGTGGCCTGCATGATTGAACGAATCGCCGGATCGTCGATGCGTCTGAGGAATTCATGACTGGCCAAGGGTCGAGCCTTGGGCGGCGGCTTGCCTCGATCCACACCGCTGAAGGAGGCCCATGCGCCAATCAGGCTGACATAGTCCGCAGATGCTGCGTTGTAGAGCGCCCGCCCCTTGATGACCCCCTCTGCCTCGCAGATGCGGCCAATCGCGGAGGTCGTGAAGTCCTTCGAGCTCGCATGTTGGCGGCGGCATATGGCGTGAACCTTCTGAAGGTTCGCAATCCGCTGGGAGCGGCCACCCTTTGCAACCAGGGCCTCTAGCACTGCATCTGGGTGAACGTTTGTCATGCTGCCTCTTCAAGGTTGCGCATGCGCGGCGTACTGCGTTCAAGAGGGATTGGAAACGCACGCCCTTGGATGACGCCGAGGTCGATCCCGAAGCGCTTGCCAATTGCCTCACCTGCGTCGATAAGACGTATCACCTCGACCCGTCCAAGCGTTGGATTCTCAGGGCGCGCCTGATGGGCAAGCTTTCGCATTAGCGCGTTCCCTTGGACAAGTTGATCATGTTCAGACAACATAAGGAAAACAGGTGGAAGCTTCTCCCGGTATAAGGCAGCATCTAATAGTTGGCTGCGACGCAGGACCGCTTTTCCAGGCTCGAGATCGGGATACACCTCCGCATCCTCGCAAACGCCTGCCAACTGCCTGAGCTCCGACTCGGTCTGCTCGAACGCGAGCCGAACGTCGACGAGCGACCCGCCAGCAACTATTTGTGAGCCGGATGTCGTTCCTCCGCTGAGCGCATGTTGGCATCGCTCTATGAGCCGATAGCAGGCGACCAAGCTCTCTGCGAGGTCGCTGAACGTTGACATAGCGCTCTCCCAAAGTCTTTCTGCTTGACGGTAATCGACCATCCTTGAGAACGGCCGCCCAACGTCCTCAGCGTCGATCTTCTCGATACGAAGAGCTTGCAAAGCATCCTCGCGGGCAAGGCACAAGTTCCGAGCTTCGTCGAAGTGATATGCGATCGTGTTGAAGTGAGCTGCCAACGCCGGCAGGTAGTGTGGCTCAGTGACGAACCACCTGCACCGGACACAGTTCCGTGCACCGCCCGGTACTGCAGCGTGGTTCGGATTCGACAAATTTCCGATATTCGGGCCGCCGTTGTGGCACCCGCCCACCGGATAGCCCTCGACCTCAGAGGTGTTCCCGCCGACGAGGCACAAACCGTGGTGCATTGGCATCCAACCAGCGGCATTGCGTTCGAGAGCGTTGACGGGTAGAGCCGCCGAAAGGCTTGTCGAGCAGTTGCTGATCGCAGCGGTAACCAATGTCTCATGTTCCGTATTCATGAGGAAGTGCTGGATGCTGCGCTCCTTGCCTGTCTCCAGCCGACGCGCGGCGTCGCGTAGTTGCTCGCGGATGTGTGCAGCCCCGGGCTTCGTATAGTACAGCGTCATCAAGAGCCGACTGTGTCCAACCAGCTTCTGGAGAATCGGGAACGGGACATTCCCATCCAAAGCCAAGGCCGTGATGAGCGATACGCGAAGACTATGTAGAGGAAAAAGCGTCCGGATGCTCTTGTCAACCAGCCGCGGAAGAAAGTGAATGGGCGCGCCATCTGCGTGTGTCTCCATGCGGATGCTGAGCCGCTGTTCCAAGGCACGCAGTAGGTAGAACCAAGCTCGGTTGAGCATTGCGTCCGTCACCGGCAATCGGGCTTGCCCGGAAGGGGATTCAGGCGTTCGAAAGAGAAAGCACGCATCCGAGTAGCCGGCCAGCTGAACATCACTTTTGGCTTGGAGATATCGTCCATCCATCTCAGTCCAGGACGTGCGTCGCAAGACGGGGTTGAACTTCTCCTGCCAGTTTCGGAGCTTCTCTAGCCAGTAGAGCACTCGCTGATGCACTTCGCCGTCCGCGGGCCATGGCAACAGATAGCCTTTGACCGCGCCAGAAACATATCTGTCTGCGGTCTTATTCGTGTTGACGTAAATGACCGTGGTCAACGCGTCGCTCTGCGGCCCGAGGTGGCGTCTGAAAACGCCGTTCTGCAACGGACTCCCAGGGGTGGACTCGGCAAGTGCTCCCTCGTTCAGCGACCACGCGCCGCTCGAAAAGCGCCATGTATCTGCTTCGCCTGAATCAAGCATGCGAACCTGCATCGTTCGCAGCGGCAAGATGAGCTTGGTCAGCAGGGCAACCCATCGTACGGGGCTCCACATCTCAAGGACCGGCGGATCTTGCGCGCGAGGGCGCCAACGCCAAACGCAGTCGGGATCCCCGTTGTCGATGTCATCCTCGGTGACGGGAAACCAGTCCGGCGCCACGACACCTTGCTTGCCGATCTCCGGTCCCGAGACTGTATGCGCCCAGATCCAGTCTTTGAAGTTCGGACCCGAAGCAAGGATGCGTCGGAGTTCATCGATGTACCCGTACGGAAGCGGGGAGTGGACGCTTTCATCGAGTTTCGGCTGACCACTCCTGGATTTCTTGGGAACGGGATTGCGGAAGGCCGGCGACACAACAGGTGCACCGTCATCCGCTGTCTCGCTGAAGTCACGCAGCAGCACCCAGTTCAGGAATCCGTGGATGATGTTGTTGTAGGCGACGCCTGCGTTTGATGCGGGGCAGCAAGTCGAGTAGAAGTCGGGGAGCAGCGTTTGCCGCGACAAGAACACCGACACGTGCAATGGGAGGCGGCGGTGGATCAAGTACTTTTCAAGGAATACAACGAGAGCGGACAGGCGGATGTGTACGGCCTCGGTTTCTCCGCTCATCCAGCCCGTCGCGAGCGCACGCCATTCGTCGAGTTCCGGATAGTCACGCGCAACCCAGGCTAGCTCCCGGTCTGACACGCGACGCTGACCCACCGGGCTTTGTCGTTTTTTCTTGGGCGCTACGGGGGGTTCAACAGGAATCAGCACTCCGTTGTCGTCTTGCTTCACGAGGTCCATTCAATATCGGTCAAAGGGCTGGAGGCAGCATGGCTGGACTGCCGTTGAGAAAACCATGGGGATCGGTTTGCAAGCGCGCCGCTGCTATGCGTAGCGCCTTCGTTGCTTCTTTGATGCCGGGCTGCGTGTACACCTCCTGGCTTGCCATAGACCCGTGGTGCAGGACCCTGCGAATCAGCAACTTGTCCACTCCGCCGGCGGTCAGGCGCTTACCGTAGGCGTGGCGATGTCCATGAGGGGTTGTTCCCAGATCTTTGCTCACGGCCAGTCCGATTCGTTCGCAGGCCGCGCGATGGGCTTTATTGAATTGTCCAACGCAGTACATGCCAGCCTTCGGCTCAGCTCGCAGGTTGATGAAGGCGTATGGATGACTTCTCTCCACCGCGGCGACGTCGTGCATGTAGTCCAGCCACACCTTCAGAAACAGCTCTCCATATTCAGGAACGAACCAGTGCGCCTGCTTGAAGAAGCGGCCGTCGTGAGTGCCGCCTTTCCACCCGGCATGCTGGCTGCCCATCATCTCCGTGCGCGGAACGCGCCCGAACTTCTCTGCCAAGTAAGCGGCGCGGTTTCCGTTTGATCTCTTCCCGTTCGTCAGGCGCCAGTCATCAGGGGCAGCACCAAAGGTCGGATGATGTATTCGCACAAGCGCTGACCTTGGGTTGCTGGGATCTGTCACGACGTCGGAGACGAAGAGGTGGAAGGGCTCCGACGCTCGAAACCCTGCTCCATGCAACAACAGCGCAATGAGCACGTTCCGCCGATCCAATCGTCCATTAACCGTGAAACCAACGTTTAGGAGTTCAAGAAAGCGATCGTCGGGGAATTGCGGTGGGTCGGCGCATTCAACTCGGGGCGTCCGTGCTGCCCTCACGAGACGAGATCCTGATGGTTCAGTGGCATGGGTGAGCCAAGCGTGGCCCAGGAATGCCCGGCTTCGGCAAAACTGGAATGCTGCCTCGTCCATCAACCGGTCGTAGGCGTCACCGGCGTAGCGAGGGTTCACAACGGCTGCGCCAGGTCGAGTTGCGCCAAGCCAGTCAAACAGCCCCGTCAGCTGACTCACGATGCCGCTGCAGTCATGAGCACTCAGCGGCGACCAGCAAAGGCCACTCGGATCAAGCCTGGTCACTCGGTCAAACGTCCCCGTTCGCAGTCGCTGAGCGAAGTTTTGGAAGAGCTTGTATGTTTCACGCTCTTCCGGATTGGCTGCCAGGTAGTCGAGGAAAAGAAGAGTCGACCGAACGACCTTCTTCATCCACGCGAGGCTTCTGTCGTGGGATCTCGACAGCAGGTAGTCGAGCAGGGGGCTCAGAACGCCTGCGCTGGTCAGAACCACGGCGCAGGCGCCAGTCGAGTCCGTATAAACCTTTGCTCGAACCGCAAGGAAGGAGCTTGTCATGTCCGTTGAGCGTTCAACGGCAAGGCAGCCACTGAGTACATCCTATGCACATTGAAGGTAGAAGATGGAACGAGACGGGCACGCATTAGCATCAGAAGCTCACACCGTTCTGGCGAAAGGCGCGAATTATCCGCGACATCTATGCACGATTCGAGGGTCGAATAAGCATCGACGAGTCCTTCCTCGACTTCACCGGAATCCGCGAGGACCTCGTGGCGATCGGCCGCGACATGCGCGCGACCATCCTCAAAGAGACCGGCCTGCCGACCAGTGTCGGCTTCGGCGCGACGAAGACCTTGGCGAAGTTGGCTAACCACATCGCCAAGACCGCGGACCGCAAGCCTGGCTCCTATTCGGCGCAACTCGCGCAGGTCTGCAACCTCAGTGCGTTGCAGCCTGACGAGGTCGACCGATTGTTCGCAGCGACCGACGTCGGAAGCGTTTGGGGTGTCGGCCGACGGATCAGCGAGAAGCTGAGAGCAGGCGGCGTGCATACCGTTCTGGACCTGGTTCGAATGGATGCGCCGGCGCTTCGTGCGCAATTCTCCGTGGTGCTGGAGAAGACGTTGCTCGAGCTACGCGGCACATCGTGCATGGAGATCGACGAGGCACCGGGCCCGCGGCAGCAGATCCTCGTGTCGCGCTCGTTCGGCACCGCCATCACGGACGTCGACGGGATCATCGAGGCAGTCAGCGAGTTCACGTCGCGCGCGGCCGAACGCCTGCGCCAGCAAGCAAGCCTTGCCGGCGCCGTCGGGATCTTCTTCATGACCAGCCCGTTCCGTTCGAACGACCGGCAGCATGCCGTGAACGTCACCGTGCCGCTGGTGCGCCCTACCGGTGACAGCGCGGTGCTACTAACTGCAGCGACGGCAGCAGTTCGGGCACAGTTCCGAAGAGGGTTCCGGTACGCGAAGGCCGGAGCGGTGCTGAGCGATCTGCGTGCCGTGGGGCAAGAACAGGGTGAGCTCGACCTGTTTGCGTCCGAAGAGGATGAGGTCGCCAAGGCCTCGAACGCGAGCGGGCGTGCGCGTCTCATGGTCGCGATGGACGCCCTGAACAACCGGTTCGGCCGCGATTCGCACCGCTGCAGCCAGCAACGGGGCAGAAGTCCGTGTGTGGGCGACGAAGCAGGAGCGGCGATCACCTCGGTACACCACCAGGTGGGACGAGATGCCAGTTGTATTGGCGAAATAGCCTGCGAGGCGGCCGCCTTGGGCGGCCCGCGTTGAGCGCGTGTCGTATCTATAGCGCAGCGGTTCGGGTTCGTACGACGCTGGCAAGCGCGTCAAAGCAGACGATACTTTGGCGCCGACTCATCCGTTCTGAAGATCGACGCGTTTTCACCTGCGCACTTCCGAGGCTCCCATGCAACTGGCCGACTTCATAAAAACCCATATGGAGACCATCGTCTCCGAAGCGGCACGTTACGCCCAGACGCTTCCGCCGCTGGCGCACGCGAGCGAAGAGGCGCTGCGAGACCACATCCCGAAGATCCTCGAGGCGATCGTCTTGGACCTTGAGCACAGCCAGACGTCAGCCGAAGCGCACGCGAAGTCGCTTGGCCATGCCTTCATTCCTGTCGGCACGCCAGATTCGGCAGCACAGACCCATGGAAGCCTCAGGGCCAAGAACGGCCTCCAGACGGCCCAGCTCGTGGCTGAGTACCGCGCCTTGCGAGCTGGAGTGCTCAGGCTATGGGCCGAGAAAGAGACTGCTGAACTGCCGGTCGCGGACGTGATCCGCTTCAATGAGGCCATCGACCAAGCCATTTCCGAATCCGTGAGCTTTTTCGCTGAGGAGACAGACCAACTGAGGAACGTGTTCCTCGGCGTACTCGGACACGATCTTCGAGGACCTCTCAATGCCATTCTGATAACGGCGGAACTTATCTCGAGGAAGACCAAGGATTCCCCGCTGTCCGAGGTCGATGTCCTCATCAGGAGCGGGCGCCGCATGGCCACACTCCTGGACAATCTTCTGCAGTACAACCGCACCGCGCTCGGGGGAGGGTTCAAGGTCCATTGCGAACCCTGTGACCTGGGCGAGGCTTGTGCGGCTGAAGTCGAGTTGTTGCGCGCCGCCCATCCTGAGGCTGAGATCAGCTTTAAAGTTGAGGGCGATGCCGCAGGTGAGTTCGATGCGTCAGCCGTCAGGGAGGCCCTGGGCAACCTGGTCAACAACGCAGTGGCCTACGGCGACCGCGCACCGATCTTGGTCGACCTGGACAGCAGCCAATCGATGGTTGCACTCAAGGTGTCTAACCGGGGCCGAGAGATTCCCATCGCACAGATACCTGAGCTGTTCACGGCGCTTCAGCGCGGACACGTTGCTCATGCGAACAATGATCAGACCAGCCTGGGCCTAGGGCTCTTCATCGTCAAGCAAATCGCGGCCGCCCACCACGGGACGGTTCATTGCCAGAGTTCCACAGCGCAGACCACCTTCGAGATTCGGCTCCCCCGGGTAAGCCGCCAGCATGGAGGACCGTAGCTGATGTGTTTCGCGGCTCCCAGGGGTCGAATGACGTATGAAAGCTTTCGTTCGTCCGCGCCGGCCTGCCGGCGTGCGGCGTGAAGACCGACGAGGAGCTGTAATGAGCCGTGCAATATCGGCCCATGTCCTTTCCAATCTTTCTCGTGGAAGACGATTCGAGGCTTCGCGACAGCATTGGGGAGGCGATCAACAGCATCTGTGACGCCGAAGTGGTCGGCATCGCAGAGACCGAACTCCAGGCGATCGAGTGGCTCAACGCTCATCACGGACCGTGGCGGCTCGCTGTCCTCGATCTCTTTCTGAAAACCGGCACCGGTTTCGGTGTGCTGGAGCAACTCACGCCCCGAAGCGCCAGGGAACAGGTCATCGTCCTGACCAATTCAGCAACCCATGAAAATCGCAATCGCTGCCTTGAGCTCGGCGCGCTGGCCGTGTACGACAAGACGGCTGAGTTTGAGGAGTTTCTGGATCATTGCCTGCGCCATCGCCAGCAGTCGCGGTCCTAAAGCGAGGTTGCGCTGCGCGAGCAGACCATCGATCCTGCGCTGATGTCATCCTCCCGATGAAGCTGCCTTGGCCCGGATACGGCGCTCTCCGGCAAGAACAGTCGGAAATGCGCCTACCGACACGTCTCGTCCGCATACAGAGACTCCGGTAGCGCCTGGCCCTCTGGGCGTGCGGCCCCGCCGCTTTCGGATCAACAAGGAGATCAGCATGTCAGACGACAAGACCAAGACCGGCGGCCAGGACCGCAAGCGCATCAACCTGAACGAGGATTACGAGGTCAGGGACTGGTCACGGAGCAGCAGCTGCGTGATGCGGTGAAGGCAGTCGGTGACTCGGCGGACAAGGTGCGGGCGCACTTGAAGAAGTAGGCGGTTTAGCCGGAAAGCGGGCAGGAGGTGACGAAATGTCCAGGGCGGTCGGCCCTGCGCATCCGCGTGCCAATCCGGTATGGCTTTGCAAGCGTCTTCGCGTGGCACGGCCTCGCAGGCCACCGAAGCGGCAGGGTCCATCGACCCTATCGGACGCCACCATGACCTCCTTCCCGGTCAAATGCGTGTAGGCCCGGGCTCTGGCTCAGAGGGCGGGCGCGCGTCTGCGGCCGCCAGCCGTGCGCCTACTGACGCTTGGTCGATAGTGCGAAGGGGCGTCGCTAGCCAAGCCAACACGGCAGCGAGCACCAACAGCAAGCCGCAACCTGCGAACAGCTGAGGCAACGATACCGCCTGTAGCAACCACCCCGCGGCTGCGGATGAAATGGGCACGAGCCCCATGAAGATGAACATGAAGAGACTCATCGAACGACCCAGCAAAGCCTGTGGCACGCGCTTCTGAACCCAGGTGAATACCGCGACCTGCATGAAGCCGCCGAGCACTCCCACGAGTGCCATAAGCAGGGCGCCCTGCCAGGCTGCAGCAATTCGGCCCATAGGCACGAACAACAGCCCGATAGCGATGTCGGCCACCAGCAGGCTGGTACCGAGTGAGCCAATACGCAACCGTTCGCGAAGGCCCGAGGTCAGCATGCCGAGCAGGGTGCCGGCGCCGTGTGCGCCGGCTATCAGGCCGAGGGCGGCTGCACCCAGTGTCGGGCGGCTTTGCGCAAGGACCGGTAGCGCGACGTGCAACGGGCCGAGCACCAGCACGGCGACGGCGGCCCAATACAGGTAAAGAGTCCGTAGCTGTGCATCGCCCCAGACGTGCTGCACGCCAATTACCATGGAGGCCCAGATCGGCGCGCGGCGAGTGGGGTCCGCCGGTAGGGTGCGCATCTTCACGTGTGCGAGCGTCCAGGCGGACAGGGCGAAACTGGCGGCGTCGAGCGCGATCGCCAGCGCGATGCCGCCAGCGTCCTGCACCCCGCCCGCGCCGCCGGCAGAGAGCGTGATCAGTAGACCAGCCGTGAGTGGTCCGAGGAACATGCTAAGTTGGCGCACGCCCATCATGACGCCGTTGGCGGCCCCCAGCTGCGCTGGCGGCAAGGCGTGCGGCAGCATCGACGTGCCAGACGGAATGCTGAAGGCACTGCTGATACCAAGCACCAAAGAGAAGCCATAGATCGCAGACAGCGTTAGCGCACCTTTCCACACGCCCACTGCTAGTAGTGCCAGCACTACTGCGTTGACGTGCTTAGTGAGCATCAGTACGCACTTCGGCGAGAAGCGGTCGACCATCGCGCCGCCCACGAGAATGAACACGGCGCGCGGAATGCCTATCAGCGCCAGCACGCTACCGACTGCGACCGCGTCGCCGGTCAGCCTCAGCACCAGCCAAGGCAGCGCGAAAAGCGTGAACTGGTCGCCCAGCAGTGAGACGGCGCTGCCCGCAATCAACCAACGAAAGTTTCGGTCCTGAAAAAGTGCCGCGTGCGCAGCCGGGTCTGTCTTCATAGTCATGTCGGTCCTCTGCAGTTGGGACCGACTGTGCAGGCTCACGCTACGTGAGGGTCAAGCGGTTTCATCGATGGGCGAGAGGAATTCGCGCACGTCGCGTCCGAGAGGAAGTCCGGCCAGCAGCAAAGGGTGGCCAAGATGCAGCGTCGCGAGCTTGTGGAGCAGTGCGGTGTTGCCGCCGCTCGTCTTGTGCAGCAACGCCATCCACCGTTTGCGCAGTGCCGAAGCCTTCGCGCTGTCCCGACGCTCACCGGCCCTGAGCAGAGACTGACCGTCCGTCTCGATGCTCTTCGCTTCGGTGTCCGGCGTGGGAGGCAGGCGGAACTCGACGTCGCCGCAATGCTGCTCCATCAGCCGCACGCGCAGCTGGATGGCCGCATCCATGAACTCCATCATGTCGGTCGGCGGCGCACCGCCTTGCCCGCGCACTGTCGATTCTTGGCGGAACATTGCTCCCCACCGATCCATGAGCGCGTAGTTGCCGCCCATCCAGCGCACCATCAGCATCGTCCACCGCCGGGTGAGCACCTGGCATTCCCAGGTGTCGACGCCGCCGCCTGTGTCCATGTAACGCCGCACCTCAGCCTGCAGCTGCAGCCATTCATCCGCAACATCGATATAGGAGCCGAGGATCTGCTTCAACTCGCCCGCTTTGAAGTAGCGGCCAAAGGTGGTCATCTGCGAAAGCGTTTGGACCCAGTCGTCCATGCTGGGGCTGGCGCCGATGCGCAGCATGCCGTGCATCAAGGCGAGGCGCTCGCGGAGTTCGGTGGCTTGGCGAATCTGATGGTCCAGCGCGTGCATCTGTTGCTCGATGACACGTTGCGGCGCCGCTTCACTGCCGTCGAGAAGCGGGCCGATTTCTGCCAGCGCCAGCCCGAGGTGTCGAAGCGCTTGGATGGCATGAAGGCGGGCAACGTCGGCTTCGGCGTAGAGACGATAGCCGGCGTCGGACCGGCCCGATGGTCTTAGCAGGCCGATTTCGTCGTAGTGGTGAAGGGTGCGAACGGTCAAGCCCGTGGACCGGGCGAGGTCGCCGACTTTGATGCGCATATCGGATTGTGGCGCTGGGTCAAGCGTCTCGAATTGCATACTGCGTCTCGGGAACCGGCAGGACAGCATTCTGTGCAACAAGCATGGCTTTTCCTGGTGCGGATCAGCAATGATGAGGAGGGGTGGGGCCGCTGTCGCTAAGCAGTTCCTCCAGCAAAGAGTCATCGAGTCCTGCTTGCTTCCAGGCTGACGCAAGTTCTGGCTTGCACTCGTCGGGGATATCCAAGTCGTCCGCATCCGGCTGCCATTCGGCTCCCTCAGGACGCAGGTATGCGTCGACGAGCGCAGCCGCGGGGGTCAGCGACGCAAGCGCACCGTAGTTCTCGCCTCGCTGCATCTGTCCATGGAACTGCTGATACCACTCGCGAGGCCGCAGGAAGAACTCAACCTGGTCCCAAACGGGCACTGTTCGGCGACCGTCTCGCTCTGCGAGACATGCGATCTGCAGTTTGCTGGGGATCTGCGTCGTCCAGCCAGCGTCGTGCAGCACGGAGGCCCCGATGAGCACCGCGCTCGGGAATGCAAACAGGAGCGCGTCGACGAGATGTTCCTCGGCGGCCTTCGGGTTGGACACCAGGTTGAAATAGACGCCCGATCGTGGGCCGGTTCTTTGGACCATGCCGCGCTTCTTCCAACGCGCCAGGTAGACGCTCGTCATGGCGTTGTCCGCCGCGCCGAGGTACCGGGTTGCCTGGTTCACGTTGAACACAACGGGCCAAGCACGCAGGCGCTCGAATGCGCTCTGGTTTAGCCTCTCCGGCGGCTGCATCGTCGTGTTCTCCATCCTTCCGGAGGTGTCGATGAGTTGCCGCCCCGAGCCGAGCCCCAACTCAGGTGAAGTGAGGTGTCGCCGTGAAATGCGATCTGCCTGGCCTTCCAATTGCCCTCGGACACAACGCCTCTACGTAGAGGACGTGAGCGTGCTGAGCCAGCTCGTGGGACGGGCGCGTGAGGAGGTGAGCGCGTGGCGGCCATATTTCCCTAGCAGGACTGTTAAGAAAATTGTACAGCTGCCTTGCCTGTTAGCGTAGGCGCTCGGCGCCGTTTTGCCGATTGCACCGAGCCACAGTTGGTGCACCCGGCTAAGTTGCTGGGCCAGTCGAATCGAAGTTGGTCTTTCCCGCGAAAGGGCCGCTGTGGCATCCTTCGGCCGGCTGCATTCGGCCATATCGGACGCTCAAGCCGACTACGTGACGTCCGCTTCAGATGTTAGCGGACATACCGGTCGACGATGCGCAAAGGTGAACTTCAACCCCACGCCCGGACCCTCGCGCTGCGCGGGGGTCTTCTGCGGATTTTCGGTCAGGAGTAGAACAACGTCATGAATGCTCTCACCCACCGCGGAGTTTTGGCGGCCATCGGCGCGGCGGCGCTTTTTGGCGCGGGGACACCCGCCGCTAAGCTGCTGCTCGCGCACACGAGCCCATGGTTACTCGCTGGGGTGCTCTACCTTGGCTCCGGCCTCGGACTCTGGGTGTGGCGCCTGCTTTCCAAGGCGCCGACCATCAGCCTGCAACGAGCCGAACTCGGCTGGCTGGCAGGGGCTGTCGTGGCAGGAGGCATGCTCGGCCCGTTGCTGCTGATGACCGGATTGGCGGGGATGGCCGCAGCCGACGCTTCACTACTGCTGAACGCAGAAGGTGTCTTCACCGCGCTCCTTGCCTGGTTCGTCTTCAAAGAGAACTTCGACCGGCGCATCGCCTTGGGGATGGTTGCCATCGCGGCCGGGGCCGCCATCCTCAGCTGGCCTGACAAGTCGGGCATTGGAGCGCTGTGGCCGTCGTTGGCCGTGCTGGGCGCATGCCTGGCCTGGGCGGTCGATAACAACTTGACGCGCAAGGTGTCGGTGGCTGATGCGTCTTTCATCGCGATGACCAAGGGGCTGGTCGCCGGCGCGACGAACCTCGCGCTGGCGTTCGCCACGGGCGCGTCCTGGCCGTCGGCGGCAGTCGTTGCTGGGGCAGGTCTCCTCGGCCTCTTGAGCTATGGAACGAGCCTGGCGCTTTTCGTCGTCGCACTACGGCATCTCGGCACCGCCCGCACCGGCGCCTACTTTTCGGTGGCGCCCTTCTTTGGCGCTTTGCTGGCAATCGGCCTCTTGGGTGAGCAGGTCACGCTTCAGCTCATGCTGGCCGGGGTCCTGATGGCCATTGGCGTGTGGCTGCATCTGACGGAGAAGCACTGGCACAGACACGCGCACGAGCCGTTGGAGCACAGCCATGAACATGACCATGACGCGCACCATCGGCACGTTCATTCCGATGGCTCGCCCGCTACAGCCAAGCACACGCACTGGCACCGCCACGAGCCCATGGTTCATAGTCACGACCACTATCCCGACATCCACCACCAACATCCCCACCCCCATTGAGAACGCCTCGCGGCCGCCTTAGTCGGTTTTGCTCTACGGGTGACGACCGCTGTCCGTAGCTTTGCGGGCGTTCACCGCAACTCGACGTTGGTCAGCATGGGGCCCAATGTCGTCCTTGATGCGGATGCAATCACGCGCCAGACTTCGCTTCATGTTCTGCGACCCTTCAGGAACGAGCACGCCGCCCCTGGTGATTCGAGGCATCACCTCGGACGTAGGTGAGACGTCAAGTCTGGAGCCTCGCTGAGGTACTGGGCGTAGCGTCTCAGAGCCTCATCCGCGTGCTTTTCGGCGATGGCGTGTGCAAGGTTCAACTCGGCCAAGCGGGCCGGTCCCTCCGTGTCCCCTAAGCGGCGCTTGTGCTTTGCCAATGCCTGCAGCGCAGCCTTTCTCACGGCGCCCGTCGCGCGTACGTTGAGACGCAATGCCTCTCCATCGGCCGCCGCCATGGGCGACGCCCGTTGGAGCGTAGGCTCGAACTGGTCGTCCAGTTCCGGTCGGGGGTCGCGGACAGGTTCAGGGAGGCGAGAGAGGTACATGGCTCCCCCGTTATCGGCCCTTGATGGGGTCTCCTCGTTTTCAGTGCAATAAGTGACGGTACGAAAAGCTAGCACTGGCGCGGAGGTGGTGTTGGTAGATCGTTGATTTCATTGACTTTCC
>LNAP01003199.1_pt1 | contig 15732 bp, 11 predicted proteins | sample 602601 | NCBI WGS metagenome assembly LNAP01 (sample SAMN02440304, study PRJNA202911) | soil metagenome | biome: Subtropical and temperate rainforests or woodlands; isolation source: soil samples (1 kg each in a 20% v/v slurry with milli Q water) were... ...
CCGGCATGTTGTTGTTTACTGCGCTGGAGACCCGGCGCAGCCATTGATCGGGAGATCGCCATGAAAGCGAACATTGGAACCATTGACCGTAGCCTGCGCGTTGTCGCTGGTCTGCTTCTCATTGGCCTCAGTCTATCCGGTGTGATCGGCGTGTGGGGTTGGATAGGTTTGGTGCCGCTGGCCACTGGCATTTTCCGTTTCTGCCCTGTCTATACGTTGCTAGGCATCAAAACCTGTAACCGTTGCTGAGCGGCAACCGTTGCACACTAGCGGGCGCCTGAAGGTGCCCCTGGTGGTTTAGATCGCAGCACTGATCACGGTTCCTTACCAGAGCCCGTTGGTAGATCAGCACTCCACTTCGTATATCGAAAAGAGAATTCCATCATGAAACCACATGTAGAAGCTTTTTTTGACTCCGCTAAGCATACCTATAGCTATGTTGTCAGTGACCCGACTATAAGGTCCCGGGTCGAGATGAATACCGCAATGAAACAACCATTGCAGAGCAACGAACTCATAACGTCCATGTGCATCATGGGCACCAGCGAAGCAGATTTCGTTGCTATGCGCCAAGCGCGGAATGCCACCTTCGGTACGCCGACACTTATCCACCCATCCGTGCAAGTGAACATGCGGGCCGGTCAGTTACCTCCATTTTAAGGAAGTGGCACTTGCTACCTGAAAATGACTCTTAACGTGCTCTGAGTTGCTGTCGTTAATTGACTCACTTAAATAATTGGCATGCGTCAATACCGTCGCTACCTGACAAGGGCAGATGCACGTTTTAGATCGTGACTCACCACCCCGTCAAGGCCATGTTTGTTAACCCCAACAGTTCGATCGAGAAAAGTATGAGGAAATTGATATGCGGATGGTAACGATTTTTCTGAGCGGAGCATTGAGCGTTGCAGCCTATGCTGACGACCTCGAAAAGATGACTGCTGAAGGGGCTACTCTTATTCCCCCCTTCCAGCAGCATCTTATGGACACCGTGAAATCAGCGATGCAAACAGGCGGAGCGGTTAACGCCGTTGAGGCTTGCCAGTTGCTCGCACCACAAATTGCTGATCAGCATAGTCAAACACCGTGGGTTGTGGGTCGGACAGCATTAAAGGTTCGAAATCCGGATAACGCGCCAGATGTTTGGGAAAGGCAGATCCTTGAGCAGTTTGTTAAGCGCGCTGCGGCAGGTGAAGCATTATCTGGTTTAGCGTATTCGGAAATCGTAAAGGGTGAATTCCGAATGATGAAGGCTATTCCCACAGGTGAGGCGTGTTTAGGATGCCATGGTAAGGAGCTAAAGCCGGAACTGGCTGCGGTAATAGATCAACGATACCCACAGGATAAAGCCCGCGGCTTTGCTCTAGGAGAGTTGCGCGGTGCATTTACTCTACGCCGAATCATAGAGACAACAAATGATTAACTTAGGAACGCAAAAAAATACCCATTCTGGGTGAGCGGTATTTCTGTTAAGCCTACAACATTCGATCCTTGAGCCGAACACTAGAGCATTTCAATTTTTATTAGACCACTACATATGGAGCCTAAGTAAGAAAAAAACATCTACACGTCTACGTGTCTTACTTATAAATTTAACAATCGCTGCTAGCTGACCGGAATCGAATCTACAATCGTTCAAACAAGGATAACTTAATATCTGACCTGAACGATCCATGAGTGTTTTTTGCCGCTGAGGGAGCCTTGCCGGCTTGGAACCGAACCAGTCTTTCGCTTATGACATTTGGCTTCGTGATTGAGCGATTCGGATTACTTTTTCAGTTGCTAAAACCAAGCGTATTGGGCAGCCCAGAAAGACAATCTTCCTTGTGCAGGTGCAGCGTGGCGCAGGTCTTGTCTTTCAACTGGCCGGAAGCCAGGAAGTGGTCCAGGTGCGCATCGGTGTGGATGATGCTCACCACCTTAAGGCCCAGGCCCAGCGCGTCGAGCCGCGCCGCGCCAGGATCAGCTCATGGTTGCCATACGGATCGACCACGATGGCCTTCTTGGTGACCCGCCGATGATTGTGCAGTTGCACTGCAAAGGGCCGACGGGGAAGGTTTCGCGGATCAGTCGGGGGTTGTGGCGTGCATAAGGACTCCCTTCTAGCTGTTGGCCCGTGCGGCGTGCAGTTTTTTGTAGCTGTCGATCAGCCGCAGGTGTCGATCCAGGCCTTCGAGCTTCATGCTGGTCGGGGTCAAACCATGGAACCGCACGCTGCCCTCCACCGAACCAATGGCGGCGTCCATGCGCTCGTTGCCAAACATCCGGCGGAAGTTGGCCTCGTAGTCTTCCAGCTCCAAATCCTCGTCCAACTGCATCTCCAGCACCGCATTCACTGCCTGGTAGAACAGGCCGCGTTCGACGGTGTTGTCGTTGTATTGCAGGAACATCTCCACCGCTTCCTTCGCCTCTTCATACTGCTGCAAGGCGAGATAGATCAGCAGCTTCAACTCAAGGATCGTCAACTGGCCCCAAGCCGTGTTGTCGTCAAATTCGATGCCGATCAGGGTGGTGATATCGGTGTAATCATCCAGTTCACTTTCCACCAGGCGCTCGACCAGCGCTTGCAGGCCGTCTTCATCCAGGCTGTGCAAGTTGAGGATATCGGCGCGGAAGAACAACGCCTTGTTGGTGTTATCCCAGATCAGGTCGTCAACCGGATAGATTTCCGAATAGTCCGGCACTAGGATGCGGCAGGCCTTGGCGCCGATATGCTCGTACACCGCCATGTAGACCTGCTTGCCCATGCCTTCGAGAATACCGAACAAAGTCGCGGCCTCTTCGGCGTTGGAGTCTTCGCCCTGGCCGGAAAAATCCCACTCCACGAACGCGTAATCGGACTTGGCACTGAAGAAGCGCCACGACACCACGCCGCTGGAGTCGATGAAGTGCTCGACAAAGTTGTTCGGCTCGGTCACCGCATGCCCTTCAAAGGTCGGCTGCGGCAAGTCGTTCAGGCCTTCGAAGCTGCGGCCCTGAAGCAACTCGGTAAGGCTTCGCTCCAGCGCCACTTCCAGGCTTGGGTGGGCGCCAAACGAGGCAAATACGCCGCCGGTGCGCGGGTTCATCAGGGTCACGCACATCACCGGGAACTCGCCGCCCAGGGACGCATCCTTGACCAGCACCGGGAAACCCTGCTCTTCCAGGGCCTGGATACCGGCGAGGATGCTTGGGTATTTGGCCAGCACTTCAGCCGGGACATCCGGCAAGGCGAATTCACCTTCAATGATTTCGCGCTTCACCGCACGCTCGAAAATCTCCGACAGGCACTGCACCTGGGCCTCAGCCAAGGTGTTACCGGCACTCATGCCGTTGCTCAGGTAGAGGTTTTCGATGAGGTTGGAGGGGAAATACACCACCTCGCCGTCAGACTGACGCACAAACGGCAGTGAGACGATGCCACGTTCTTCATTGCCGGAGTTGGTATCGATCAGGTGTGAGCCGCGCAACTCGCCATCGCGGTTGTAGATTTTCAGGCAGTACTCGTCGAGGATTTCCGTCGGCAGCGCGTCTTTACGGCCGGGCTTGAACCAGCGCTCCTCCGGGTAATGCACAAACGCCGCGTTGGCGATGTCTTCGCCCCAGAACTGGTCGTTGTAGAAGAAATTGCAGTTCAGGCGCTCGATAAACTCTCCCAGGGCCGACGCCAGTGCGCCTTCCTTGGTCGCGCCCTTGCCGTTGGTAAAGCACATCGGCGAATGGGCATCGCGGATATGCAACGACCAGACATTGGGCACGATATTGCGCCACGAGGCGATTTCAATCTTCATGCCCAGGCCCGCGAGAATGGCCGACATGTTGGCGATGGTCTGCTCCAGCGGCAGGTCCTTGCCCGCGATGAAGGTGCCCGCGTCTGACGCAGCCGCCGGCATCAGCAACGCCTGGGCGTCGGCGTCGAGGTTTTCCACCTCTTCGATAACAAACTCGGGCCCGGCCTGTACCACTTTCTTGACCGTGCAGCGGTCAATGGAGCGCAGGATGCCCTGGCGATCCTTGTCGGAAATATCCGCCGGCAACTCGACCTGAATCTTGAAGATCTGGTTGTAGCGGTTTTCCGGGTCGACAATATTGTTCTGCGACAGGCGGATATTGTCCGTGGGGATATTGCGCGTGCTGCAGTACAACTTCACAAAGTAAGCCGCACACAACGCCGACGAAGCCAGGAAGTAGTCGAACGGACCGGGGGCCGAGCCATCGCCCTTGTAGCGAATCGGCTGGTCGGCCACCACGGTGAAGTCATCGAACTTGGCTTCAAGCCGGAGGTTGTCGAGAAAATTGACCTTGATTTCCATGCGGGATTACCAGAATAGCGGAGCAAACGAATTGGCCGCCATTATCCGGCTTTTACGGCGCAAGTCTCCCCCTTACCCCAACAACCCCATCTCCTGCGCCCGCGCGACTGCCTGGGTGCGGCGCTCGACCCCCAGTTTGCTGTTGATATGACTGGCGTGGGTCTTGACGGTGTGCAGCGAGATAAACAGCTGGTTGCTGATTTCCTGGTTGGAGCACCCTTGGGCGATCAACTGCAGCACTGCCAGCTCACGGGCGCTCAAGGTTTCGCTGGAATGGCTGGTTTCGACTGGCTCGCGCGGGGCAACCGCCGGCAGCAGGGCCCAGAGGCTTTGCCGCATCAAATCGTTCGGCGCCTGGCCCAGTTGCTCGCGTACCCAGTCGGGATAACGTTCCAACAGGCGCTGGAAGGGTTGCAACGCGCCACCGCTGGCCATTTGCAAGGCGCGGGCAAACAGCGGCCGGGCTGACATTGCCTGGCCGTCATCCAGCAACAACAGCACGTGCTGGTTCAGGGCCATCACCGCGATCATCTGCTGGCCTTTGCCTTCGGCTTGCCGCGCCAACCCATCGAGTCGACGCCGGGCGCTTTCGCACTGGCCACGAATAGCATCCAGGGCCGCCTGTTGCAGTTCGATATGTTGCGCCAGGTGCGGATGAAACTCCGGGGCGGCGGCAGCCTGCTCGCCGTTATAGGTTTGCCCCAGGCGCACCAGCCAGGCATCGGCCAGGTCGGTACGGCCCTGGGCCAGCCACAACTCGCATTTGATCAGGGTGATCATGGCCAGGTAGTAGATCGGCGGCACGTCCCAGATATGCATCAAGCGCTCGGCTTCGGCCAGTTCGGCAAAGGCCTTGGGAAAATCGCCACGGCGCCCCTCAAGGTTGGCGATGACACAGTGGCCGATCAACACGCTGATATCCCGGCAGGCGCGGGCTTCGGCAAGCCCTGTACGCAAACGCAACAGGCCGGCCTCCGGCTGGCAACGCATCAGCAGCAGGAACCCTTCATACAACGACAGGCGTGCGCGCACCGCATACAGGCGCTGGGATGCCAGGCCCTGCAAGCGTTGCAGGCCCTCGCGCACCTCCTCCAGGGAACGCAGGATTTCCCCACGCGCCTGCAGCACCCGTGCCCGGTCGTAATGGGCCAGGGCCTCGAACAGCGGGTTGCCGACGCGTTGCGCCAGTTCCAGGGATTCGCGATTCAAGCCCCGCGCACGCCACAGGTCGGCGTCGACGATGGCCAGGTTCGACAAGGTCGACAGGCACATCAAACGCTGGCCGTAACGCTTGTGCGGCAGGCTTTCCAGGGCCTCTGTGCAATACAAGTGGGTCAGTTCCCGGTCGCCGCGCCCACGGGCGATGATGCCGCTGAGGGCCAGCCACTGGGCGAGCATCGACTTCTGCGCAGTGGCCGACGGTGCCGGCAGGAAGCGGCTGAGATGGCTGGACAACTCTTCCGCCGCATCCAACTGGCAAGCCAGCCCCAGCGCCCAGCTATAGAGCACGATCAAGCGCGGCGTGCTGATCAACAGGCTGTCGGGCAAGTCCATCTTCCAGCGCAGGAGCATGCCGACGTTCTGCTCGGCCAGCAGTTGTTCTTCGGACAGGTTCTGCACCAGATTCGCCGCCACATCCGGATGCCCGGCACGCAGTGCTTGCTCCACGGCCTCATCGAGCAAGCCCTGGGCGTTGAACCAGCGGCAGGCGCGCAGGTGCAGGCTGGCGGCCGGCAACATCGCATTTGGCGAGCGCCGGGTGCGCAGTAAATCGGAAAACAGGTGGTGATAACGGTACCAGTGGCCCTGCTCGTCCAGCGGCACCAGGAACACCTGATGGGCTTGCAGGTAGCGCAGGATTTCCGCGCTGTCATGGGCCTCGCGCACGGCATCGCACAACTCGCTGCAAAAACGCTCCTGGGAGGCCGTGTCGTAAAGGAAGGCCTGGACTTCCGGCGGCAGGCAGTCGATCACCTCTTCCAGCAGATAGTCACGGATCAGCCCCTCCCCACCATGCAGGCCCTGGGGCAAGTCGGCCTCGTTGCCGGCTTCGGAGGCCGCCAGCAACCAGAAACGCAGGCCGGCCACCCAGCCTTCGCTGCGACGGATCAGGTTGTCCAAGGCTTCACCGCGCAACGAGCTGCTATGACTCTCGAGCAAGGCCAGGGATTCGTCGTTGGTCAGGCGCAGGTCTTGTTCATGCAACTCCAGCAGATGCCGGGACAAACGCAACCGTGCCAAATGCCAGTCGGGACGCTGGCGGCTGGTGACCAGCACCAACAGGCCATCGGGCAAATGGTTGAGAAAGAATTGCAGGCAGCGATCCAGCACCGGGCCCTGGGCCAGGTGGTAGTCATCCAGCACCAGTAGTAACGGGGTACGTGTGGACAGGTGGACGGTCAATTCGTCGAGCAGGCCATCAAGCCACTCTTCAAAGGCAAACGGCTGATGGCGCTGGCGCATTTTCAACAAACCCAGGGCCTGGGTGCCGACCTGCGGGAAATACTGCTGCAAACCTTCCAGCAGGCGCTCAAGGAAGCGTCCCGGATCACTGTCCCGCGAACTGAGGCCCAGCCACAGGCTATGCCAGTGATCAGGCAGGCTTTGGCAGAACTCCACCGCCAGCGAGCTCTTGCCAAACCCGGCCGGCGCGCTGACCAGTAATAGACGCCCGTCCAGGCCGGCGCTCAAGCGCTCGCACAAACGCGGGCGCAGCACATAGCCATCGGGCAGCGGGGGTCGGTAGAAGCGCCCTTCCAGCGTGGGGATTATCGCACTGGCAGGCCCTTGGATTGGGGACAGATCAGTCATCGCCGGGCTCTTGTAGTAGGCTGTGGTCGGCATTGCAGATGTCCGCAGACTAGCGTTAAAAGCCGTCGCTTTGTAGATCTTTGCAACATTTGTCTGAAAAAGACTACAACAAGAAATAACCAACTATTTTCCGGATGCCCAAAAACAAATGTGGGGATGGGCTTGTGTGGGAGCGGACTTGCCCGCCCCCACACAAGCCCACCCCCACAGGTGCGGACTTGTCTAGCGCTGTTTAGCGAACACCATCCTGACGCAGAGCCGCCGGGGTGAAGTCGCTGGTGGTGGCAGTGAAGCCGAAGTCATAGGCCTGTTTCTCTTCGTTCTTCATGCCCAGGGCCAGGTAGCGGCCGGACTGCAGGTCGTAGAGGGTTTCGAGGGCGTACCACGGCACTTGCTTGTCGTAGTAGTTCTCGCCATGGGCTTCCGCTACACGCCACAGTTGGCCACGACCGTCGTAATGGTCGATCACCGCTGCTTGCCAGGTGTCTTCGTCGATGTAGAAGTCACGCTTGGCATAGATATGGCGCTGGCCTTCCTTCAAGGTGGCGACCACGTGCCAGACGCGGCGCAGTTCATAACGCGCCAGGTCCTGGTTGATGTGGCCGGCCTTGATGATGTCGGCGTACTTGAGCTTCGGATCGTCGAGTTTGTAGCTGTTGGAGGCGATGTAGATTTCCTTCTTGCCTTCCAGCTTCCAGTCGTAGCGATCCGGGGCGCCGTTGTACATGTCGAGGTTGTCGGAAGTCCGCAGGCCATCGGCGGCAGTCCCCGGCCCGTCATAGGACACTTGCGGCGCGCGGCGCACACGACGCTGGCCGGCGTTATAGACCCACGCGGCGCGCGGTTCCTTTACCTGGTCCAGGGTTTCGTGCACCAGCAATACACCACCGGCCAGACGCGCAGGAGCGGTCACTTTCTGCTTGAAGTAGAACAGGATGTTGCCCGGATTTGCCGGATCGTAATCCTTCATCTTGTCGCGGAACACGAACTGGTCCTGGAAGTACACCAGGCTGTACGAGCCGTTGGCCTGTGGCGTGGCCTGGGTTACCAGGCGTGTCACGCTGCCGCCGCGATAACGGGTGATGTGGTTCCAGATCACCTCGACCCCGCTTTTCGGGATTGGGAACGGAATCGCGGTTTCGAAGTTTTCCAGGCCGTTACCACCGCCTACCAGGTTGGTGCTGGTGGCGTTTTTCTTGATGGAGGCGAACACTTGCGCCGGCACGGTGGCACCGCGATGGGTGGTGTACACCGGCATCTTGAAGGTTTCAGGGTAGCGCTTGAACATCGCGTACTGCCCCGGCGCCAGCTTGTCTTTGTACTGCTCGACGTTCTGCGCGGTGATGATGAACTGCGGCTGCTCGCTGGCATACGGGTTGGCCAGGAAGCCTTTGGCGTCCACGGCGCCGGCGTTGGTTGGCAGGGCTTTCCAGGCAGGGATGGTGCCGGCAGCGTTGCCGGCCATTTCCGCGCCCATCGGGGTCAACGTGGTGCCCAGCTTGGCGGCTTCATCCGCCGAGACGGCCGCCATGACGCTGCTGGCCATGATCGACAGTCCCAGCACACCCACGTGCAACAGACTTTTGGTTATTTTCATGTTCTGGTCTTCCTGAAATGCAGTGTACTTAGAAGTTCGCGCCGAAACTCAGGGCCACGAAATCGCGGTCAACCGAGGTGTTGTAGTCGCCACCAAAGAAGTTGGTGTAGGCCAGGCTCGCCGTGTAGGTGTTCTGGTATTCCGCGTCCAGCCCCAGGCTCACCGCTTTGCGACCTTCTTCAAAGTTGCCGCCAGGACCTGGCGAGTAACCGTTCACATCATGGGACCACGCCACGTTAGGCTTGAGGTTCACGCCGGCGAAGACATCCGGGTATTCCCAGATTGCCCGGCCACGGTAGCCCCAGGAAGTGGCGGTAGTGAAGCCATCATTGTTGCAATTGGCAGTAAGGTTGCTGGCATCGGTGCCAGGTCCGGCACCGGCAATTGTTCCGCCGTTAAGCGTTGCACAAAGAGCGCCTTGCCCAGGGCCATACACCGGATCACGCCCGTAACGTGCTTTGTTACTGCTTTCCAGGCCACCGACGTGGGTCACGCCCACTTCACCGACCAACGTCAAGCGACTTGCTCCCATCACTTGATCGAAGAAGTGCGTAAAGGTCGTCTGGAACTGGGTAACTTCCTTACGCCGGTAGCCGTTCAGATCCTGGTCAGCAGAGCCTTTAAGTGGCGAAGCGTCCCCCAGGCCCAACAGCGGCGTTACGCCCGCATACAAAATATCGGTGGTATTGAGTTGCACTGGCGCATTCGGCCGATAGCTCAATTCACCACTCCATGCGGTCCCTGTCGCCAGCGTGGTGGAGAAGCTCAAGCCATACAGCCGAATATCCTCCGGGTACTCGACAAAGTAGCTGGAGTTACCGGCCACAATGAGAGGACGCAACTGACTGGCGCCGGGTGTAAACGTCAATGCGTTAGCTGCTGCGTAGGTCGCAGCGGAGGCGCCCCTGGCGCTGAAAATCGGCGCACGGCTGTGATAGTTCATGAAATACGCGCCGAACTCAGTGTCCAGCGGCTCAAAGTTGTAGTGCATCGCCACGCCGAACTGACCGCTATCACGTGCGTCGCGATCAGGGCCACGCTTGACCAGCACACCCTCCTCATTGATGTTCACGCCAAACGCGTTCATCAACGGCAAACCACCGCCCGCCGCGATCACTGAACGCTTGCTGAGCAAGCGCAAGTTATCGTTGCAGCCGTCAGCAATCACATCCGGCTGCGAGAAGAATGTCCCGCAGTTGTCGGTGATCGTCTGATCCCATTCCAACTGGTAGAACGCTTCTGCCGACAGGTTATCGGTCAAGGATTGCGACACGTAGAACATGTTGACCGGAATCAGGCCTTCCTTGATTTCGGCGCCCGGACGACGGAACGCAGACACGTCGATCGGGTTGACGGAGTTGATACCACCGCCAATGAAAGTACTTTCACCCCAGCTCACTACTTGCTTACCAAAACGCACCGAACCCGGCGCATCGGCAATGGAGTAGTTGTGGTAGATGAACGCATCGAGAATCTGCCCGCCGGAAGACTTGGCGCCCTCTTTGCGATTGTGGTCGCTGATGTCCTTGAACTCGCGGCCTTCATCCTTGAGTTCGAAGTCGTACCAGTATTTGCCACGCACGAATACACCGGTATCGCCGTACTTCAGTTCCAGGTCATGGATGCCCTTGAAGATCTTCGAGAACGTCTCCCCGCGCTTGAAGTTCAAGTGACCGTCATCGGAGGTCTGCGACAGCCCCTTGCCACCGTTGTTGACACCAATCAGGTCGCGATCGGGCTTGGCCGTGCTCCAGCTGGCCCCCACCGACAGGGACGAGTCGAAGCTGCCTTCGACCTCACCAATGTTGAAACTGACGCCGAATGCGGGCCCGGCGAGGGTCGAGGCAAGACTGACCGCCAGGGGTAATCTCGCCCGGCGCCAGAACTGATTTACTGAGGTCATCGACGCTACTCCATGTGCATTTTATTGTTATGGCAGTGAGCCTTTTCAAACACGCTTGTAACGGCCGGAATACAACGATTCCAATGCCAGACAGCCACCGGACCACCCAGGACCGCAGCGCCGCATCCTTGAAAAACTCTGGGAGGGACTATAGCCAGCAGGGGGTACCGCTTGATCCCTCTAAAGTGTGATTTGCATCACCAACCCGTCTGCGACAGCCCTTTCGCCATGTCAGCGAGGGCTGACGCAAAAGAGGATGGCTGAAATTCGGCAAATGACAAGGCGAAGGCTTGTAATAGAGCATTGCCGTGCCCGAACGGGCACGGCACAAGGGCTCAGAGCGTGGACAGGAAGGTGCTGTTATTGGCCTGCCATTCAATGATGTCGATACGGATACGTTTCTTGTCCAGCTTACCGACGCTGGTCTTGGGAATTTCCGTAACAATGGCAATCTGACTTGGAATTGCCCACTTGCTCAGGTGGCCCTGCTCGACATACGGCTTGAGGTGTTCCTTGAGTTCGCGGGCGCCAATCCCGTGGCCTTCACGGACCACCAACAGGGCAAACGGACGCTCGCCCCACTGCGGGTCGGCAATCCCGACCACCGCTACTTCGCGTACCGCCGGGTGACGGCTGACCAGGTCTTCAAGGGCCAGGGATGAAATCCACTCGCCGCCGGTCTTGATCACGTCCTTGATACGGTCGCGAATGTCGATCACACCGAAGGCATCGAGGGTGGCCACGTCGCCGGTGTGCATCCAGCCGCCTTCCCAGAGTTCGGCGCCCTTCTGCGGCTCGTTGAAATACCCCTCGCTGAGCCATGGCGCGCGCAGCACCAGTTCGCCCTGGGACTCGCCATCGGCCGGGAGGAAGTTGCCGTCCCCGTCGATGATCGCGGCTTCCACCAACGGCCCCGGCACACCGGCCTTGATCCGGTAGGTGGTGCGCTCGTCTTCGCTGCCGGCCATCAGTTCTTCGTTGAGGTGGGCACAGGACACCAGCGGGCCGGTCTCGGACATCCCATAGGCCGCTGTCAACTGGATGCCACGGGCCTTGGCTGCTTCATACAGCGAGCGGTTGAGGGCGCTGCCGCCAATCACGATTTTCCACCCGCCAAAATCCACGCCCTGGGCGGCCTTGGCGTTGAGCAGCATCTGCAGGATGGTCGGCACACAGTGGGAGAACGTGACCTTCTCTTTGCGCCACAACTCCACCAGGTATTCCGGGTCGTAGCGGCCAGGGTAGACCTGCTTGAGGCCGAGCATGGTCGCCACATACGGCAAGCCCCAGGCGTGGACGTGGAACATCGGCGTGATGGGCATGTACACATCGTTGGTGCCCAGCAGGCGCACGCTGTCGACGCTGCCCATGATGGTCGCCACGCCGATGGTGTGCAGCACCAGTTGGCGGTGGGTGAAATACACACCCTTGGGGTTACCGGTGGTACCGGTGGTGTAGAAGGTGGTAGCCACCGAATGCTCGTCGAAGTCCTCGAAGGTGTAGTGCGTGCTGGCAGCGGCCAATAGCGTTTCGTACTCGCCTACCAGGTTGGGCAGATCGGCGGTTTTCTCGTCGCCATCGGTCAGCAGCAGGGTTTTGTCGACGGTGGTCAATTGGCCGGCAATGGCCTGGTACAGGCCGACGAACTCGCTGTTGACCAGCACAAAGCGGTCCTCGGCGTGGTTCATCGTGTAGAGGATCTGCTCTGGCGACAGGCGCACGTTGATGGTGTGAATCACCGCGCCAATCATCGGAATGGCGAACATGCATTCCAGGTAACGGTGGCTGTCCCAGTCCATCACGGCCACGGTATCACCGGCCTTGACCCCGGCTGCGGTCAGCACATTGGCCAGGCGGGCGACGCGTTCGATCAGGGTGGGGTAGGTGTAGCGCAGCTTGTCGCGGTAGACGATTTCCCGGGTTTTCTCGTAGCGCGCACCCGACATCAACAGGCGCTTGATCAACAGCGGGTATTGGTAGGCGCCTTCGGCGGGCGGGATAACACGAGTCTGCAACATACGAATCCCTTTTTATGACTGCACGGTCTTGGCTAAAGGATTTGCACTGTAGAGACCTTGCACGCCGGCCAAATCAGCCGAAGGAATGATTTGCAGAGCCGGATGAATGCTAGCTTTACGCCAGCATTCATTCAGCCAGCGGCGCCTTTAGCGCTCGGTGAGGGCCACTTTCACGCCAATGGCAATCAGCACCGCACCCATGCTCCGATCAAACCAATGGCCCATGCGCGCAAACCCGGCGCGCACGCGCTGTTGGCTGAACAACATGGCCACCATGCAGAACCACAGGGCGGTAGCCACGGCCAGGTACAGGCCATAACCGGCCTGGATGGCCAGCGGCGTGTGGGGGTTGATCACCACGGTGAACAGCGACAGGAAAAACAGCGTGGCCTTGGGGTTCAGGCCATTGGTCACAAAGCCCGAGGTAAAGGCGCCGCGGGCACTGCGCTCGCCCACTTCGCGGTGCAAGTCTTCTTCACTGGCAGGCTTGGCCGGCTGCGCCCGCAGGGCTTTGAAGCCGATATACAACAGGTAGGCCGCCGCCGCCCATTTCAAGGCGTTGAACAGCACGATGGACTGGGACACGATCAAACCGATACCGAGCAACGAGTAGCCAACGTGAAGGAAAATCGCCGAACCGACGCCCAACGCCGTCCAAGTGCCGGCACGCCGGCCATGGGTCACGCTCTCGCGTACCACCACGGCAAAGTCCGGCCCGGGGCTGGCCACGGCCAGCAGGTGAATCAACGCCACGGTCAAAAACTCGGTGAGGTACATGCACACTCCAAGAAGTAACTGATTATTTCATCTGGTAGGCTCGGCAGATTACGCCTTCGAACCCTGTCGCAAAAGGTACAGTTGATGACGAACAATCGCCGCGCCGTCTTCCTTGATCACCCTTCCCTGGACCAGGGGGACCTTGACCTCAGCGGGTTGCGGGAGACCTTCAGCGACTTGCAGTTGTGCGAACAGACCTCGGCCGATCAAGTGGTCGAGCGCCTGCAAGGCGCCCAGGTAGCGATCAGTAACAAGATCCTGATCAACGCCCAGACGATGGCCGCCTGCCCTGACCTGAAACTGATCCTGATCGCCGCCACCGGCACCAACAACGTCGACCTGGCCGCCGCCCGCACCCAGGGCATTACCGTGAGTAACTGCCAGGGTTACGGCACGCCGTCAGTGGCGCAACACACGATCATGCTGCTGCTCAACCTCGCCACGCGCCTGAAGGACTATCAAAAAGACGTCGATGCCGGGCTGTGGCAGCAAGCCAAGCAGTTCTGCCTGCTGGACTACCCGATTGTCGAGCTGGAAGGCAAAACCCTGGGTTTACTGGGCCATGGCGAACTGGGCGGCGCCGTCGCGCGTCTGGCTGAAGCCTTTGGCATGCGCGTAGTGCTGGGCGCCATCCCCGGTCGCCCGCCCCGCGCAGATCGGGTGCCACTGGACGAACTGCTGCCGCAGATCGACGCCCTGACCCTGCATTGCCCGCTCAACGAACATACGCGGCACTTTATCGGCGCCCGCGAACTGGCGCTGCTCAAGCCGGGCGCGTTCGTGGTCAACACCGCACGCGGTGGCCTGATTGATGAACAGGCCTTGGCAGACGCCCTGCGCGGCGGTCATCTGGGGGGCGCGGCCACCGATGTGCTGAGCGTCGAACCGCCGACCGCCGGCAACCCGCTGCTGGCGAGCGACATCCCACGGCTGATCATCACCCCACACAGTGCGTGGGGCAGTCGCGAAGCGCGGCAACGGATCGTCGGCCAATTGACCGAAAACGCCCGGGGCTTTTTCAGCGGAGCACCGCAGCGCGTCGTCAGTTGATAAACTGCGCTCCTTTTTCAGGGAGCAGACCATGGATCCGCGCAGTGAAGTACTGCTTCGTCAGGCCGAACTTTTTCAAGGCAATGTGTTACTGGCCGGCCTGCCCGCCGACGACCTGCTGGGCCGCCTGCCCAATGCCCATGGCTGGTGCTGGCATGCGGGCGATCAGGCGGCGCTGGATGCGCGGTTTGCCGAGCGCAGCCATTTCGGGGTGAATGTACCGCAGCGTGCCTTCGACACAGCCGTGGTATTCCTGCCCAAGTCCAAGGACCTCGCCGACTACATCCTCAAGGCTGTGGCGGCACGGCTGTCGGGCGCCGAGTTGTACCTGGTGGGCGAAAAACGCGGCGGCATCGAAAGCGCCGCCAAACAACTGAACGCCTTCGGCAAACCACGCAAGCTCGACAATGCGCGGCACTGCCAGCTGTGGCTGGCCACCGTGGCCGACGCCCCGGCAGCCCCCGACCTGGCAAGCCTGGCCGAGGTCTTTGAAGTGCCACTGGCCGACGGGCCGCTCAAGGTCGTCAGCTTGCCCGGCGTGTTCAGCCATGGCCGCCTGGATCGCGGCACCGCGCTTTTGCTCGAACACCTGGACAAGCTGCCCAGCGGTCATCTGCTGGACTTCGGCTGTGGCGCCGGCGTGCTCGGCGCGGCGGTCAAGCGGCGCTATCCGCACAACACCGTGACGCTGCTCGACGTGGACGCCTTCGCCACCGCCAGCAGTCGCCTGACCCTGGAGGCCAATGGCCTGGAAGGCGAAGTGCTGACCGGTGATGGCATCGACGCCGCGCCCATGGGCCTGGATGCGATTCTGAGCAACCCGCCGTTCCATGTCGGGGTGCATACGGATTATTTCGCTACGGAAAACCTGCTGCGAAAAGCACGCCAACATCTGAAAAACGGTGGCGAACTTCGGCTAGTTGCCAACAGCTTCCTGAAGTACCAACCACTGATCGAAGAGCATCTGGGCGTGTGCGCAGTCAAGGCCGAGGGCCAGGGTTTTCGCATCTACCGTGCCAAGCGCGGCTGACGGGCGTTTGAAAAAGAACGCTTGCCGAATGGATTTTGCCAAGGCAGAATCCGCTCCGTCCTAGGGGAGTAGTCTCCCACGAGCAACATGCTCGTCCGGCATACGTCAACATACTTGGTCAGCAGACCATGGCGTATGCGACCCAGGAGTCCGCACAGACGGACCGGGGTTTGACAAGACCTATGACACGCACACCTTACCCGGGGCGGGAAGGCTGTACGTGTCATAGCCGTGTCGACCCGCCCCTGGAAACC
>LNAP01003202.1_pt1 | contig 15725 bp, 13 predicted proteins | sample 602601 | NCBI WGS metagenome assembly LNAP01 (sample SAMN02440304, study PRJNA202911) | soil metagenome | biome: Subtropical and temperate rainforests or woodlands; isolation source: soil samples (1 kg each in a 20% v/v slurry with milli Q water) were... ...
GGGCGTCGTCCAGCGCCGGCTGCAGCGCGACCCGCTCCGGCGCGTGCTGGTCGCGACGGGCGAAGGCGCGCAGGTGGGCGATGATCGACGCCATGCGCGCGGTCAGTTCACTGATCAGCCGCAGATTGTCGCGAGCTTCGGCGTTGCGCTGCTGGTCGAGCAGCACCCCGGCGTTGTCGGCATAGCTGCGGATCGCCGCCAGCGGCTGGTTGAGTTCGTGGCTGATGCTCGCCGACATGGTGCCCAGCGCCGACAGCTTGCCGGCCTGCAGCAGCTCGTCCTGGGCGCGCACCAGCTCCTGCTGCGCCTGCTCGCGCTCCAGTACCTCGACCTTGAGTCGGCTGTTCAGCGCTTCCAGGTCGCGCGTGCGTTCCAACACGCGCTGTTCGAGCTGCTGGCGCGCCTGGGTGTCCAGCGCCAGGCGTTCGATGAAGTGCCGGCGGCGCTGCATCAGCAGGCCGATCCAGAGCAGCAGGGCGAGCAGTGTGGCGGCGCCGATGGCGACCACGGTGCGCACCGGTCGCTCGATCAGGTTGATCGGCGCGAGGATGCGCACCGTCCAGCCGGTCTCCTTGAGCTCACGGCTCTGGATCAGCCAGGCATCGATGTCCAGCGTCAGGTCCTGCGGATAGAGGGTTGGATAGGGCTGATCGAAGGCGATCTGTTCGCGCTCGTCGACGCCCAGCCCTCGGGTCGCGCGGAAACGCCACTCCGGGCGCGAGGTGAGAATCACCACGCCGAAGTTGTCGGTCACCAGCAGCTGCTCCGGGGTGTTGCCCCAGAGCGTCTCGGTATGGTCGAGGTCGACCTTGACCACCAGCACGCCTAGGATGCCGCGCTCGTCGCGCACGGCGGCGCCGAAGTAGTAACCGCGCTTGCCGGAGGTGGTGCCAAGGCCGAAGAAGCGCCCCAGGCGACCTTCCATGGCCTGGCGGAAATAGGGGCGGAAGGCGAAGTTGCGGTCGACGAAGCTGTCTTCCTCGTCCCAGTTGGAGGCCGCCAGGGTATTGCCGTCCGTGTTCATCAGATAGATCACGTCGGCCCCGGTCTGGTTGCGCAGGCGTTTGAGCAGACGATTGGCATTGTCCCGCACGGCCGGCGCTTCGGCCTGCTGCAGGACGGCGCGCAACGCCGGCAGGTCGCCGAGGATGCGCGGCAGCACCTCGTAGCGGTTCAGCGTGCCGCGCAGGTTGGCGACGTAGAGGTCGAGGGTCTGGCGATTCTGCTCGGTCAGCTCGTTGCGGTAGTAGCGCTCGGCGAGCTGCTGCAGCGGCCAGAGCAGGGGCGCAAGCAGCAAGGCCAGCAGGGCGAGGTTGCGCCAGCGAGGGCGGCGGGGTGGATGCAGTGCAGTCATGCGTGGGCGCCTGGATGTCGGGCGCATTATGCACGCAGAGCGTGCCGGCGTTCAGCGTCGCTTATCGAGCTGGCCGGATCGGAGCAGAGTGGCAGAGGCAGCCGTGAGGCCTAGCCGCTGTTGCCTCAGCGGCCGGCTGCAGCGGTCTGGGGCGCGTTCGCTGCATCGAAGTGCCGGGATTGGGCAAGGCACTCGTGCAGTGCCGTCTCCCAGTCCGGCAGGCGGATGCCCCAGTCCTGTTGCAGGCGTGCGCAGTTCAGGCGGGAGTTGAGCGGACGCTGGGCGGCGGTCGGGTAGTCCTTGGACAGGATCGGCGTGATCTCGGCGCGCAGGCGGCCCTGCTGGCGAAGCTGCTCGGCAATGCTGCAGGCGAAGCCGTACCAGGAGGTCTCGCCGCTGGCGGTGAGGTGATACAGACCGCTGGGGCCTGCCTCGCCCGCACTTCGCTTGCGTACCATTTCTGCCGTGGTGCGGGCGATGGTGGCGGCCCAGGTCGGCGAGCCGATCTCGTCGCTGACCACCGACAGCGCATCGCGCTCCTGCAGCAGGCGCTGCATGGTCAGCAGGAAGTTCTTGCCGTGCTGCGAGTAAACCCAGCTGGTACGCAGGATCAGGTATTCGCCACCGACCGCCTGAATCGCTTGTTCGCCGGCCAGCTTGCTTGCGCCGTAGACGCTAAGCGGTTGCGGTACGTCCGCTTCGCAGTAGGGTTCGGTCTTGCGACCGTCGAACACATAGTCGGTGGAATAGTGGATCAGCGGCACGCCAAGACGTGCAGCCTCTTCGGCGAGCACCTGTGGCCCGCGTGCGTTGACCGCGAAGGCCAGTTCACGGTGGCTTTCCGCCGGATCGACGGCGGTGTAGGCCGCCGCATTGATGATCAGATCCGGCCGCAACAGGCGTACCTGTTCGCGCACCTGATCCGAGTCGGACAGGTCCAGTGCGTTGTGCCCAAGCGCCAGCAGCTTGCCGGCGCCCGCCAGCTCCAACTGCAGCTCACGGGCGAGTTGCCCCTTGCTGCCGGTGATCAGGATTTTCATGGAAACAGCTCCGCATAGCTGAGGCGCTTGCCAGCCTGGTCCTTCGCGGACAGTTGCGGTGCTTCGTCGAACGGCCATTCGATGCCGAGCTCCGGATCGTTCCACAACAGGCTGCGCTCGTGCTCCGGCGCGTAGTAGTCGGTGGTCTTGTAGAGGAATTCGGCGCTTTCGCTGAGCACCACGAAGCCATGCGCGAAACCTTCGGGGATCCACAGCTGGTGCTGGTTCTGCGCACTCAGGTGAGTGCCGAACCAGCGACCGAAGCTCGGTGAGCTCTTGCGCAGATCGACAGCGACGTCGAACACCTCGCCGGCCACCACGCGCACCAGTTTCCCCTGCGGCTGCTGGATCTGGTAGTGCAGACCGCGCAGCACGCCGCGCTGGGACTTGGAGTGGTTGTCCTGGACGAACTGGCGCTTGAGCCCCGTGGCCGCTTCGAAAGCGGCCGCGTTGAAGCTCTCGTAGAAGAAACCGCGTTCGTCGCCGAAGACCTTGGGCTCGATGATCAGTACGTCGGGAATGCTGGTTTCGACGACCTTCATGCGTCTTCACCCGCCAGCTTGAACAGGTACTGGCCGTAGCCGGTCTTGCCCAGAGCGTCGGCGCGGCGCAGCAGCTGCTCGCGATCGATCCACTTGTTCTGGTAGGCGATCTCTTCCAGACAGGCGACCTTCAGACCCTGGCGATGCTCGATGGTCTGCACGTACTGCGAGGCTTCGAGCAGGCTGTCGTGAGTGCCGGTATCCAGCCAGGCGAAGCCACGGCCGAAGCGCTCGACGTTGAGGTCGCCACGTTCGAGGTAGGCCATGTTGACGTCGGTTATCTCCAGCTCGCCGCGTGGCGAGGGCTTGATCGACTTGGCGATCTCGATGACGTCGTTGTCGTAGAAGTACAGGCCGGTCACCGCGTAGCTGGACTTCGGCTTCTTCGGCTTTTCCTCGATGGACAGCGCTTTGCCGCTCTCATCGAAGTCGATCACGCCGAAGCGCTCCGGGTCCTTGACCCAGTAGCCGAATACGGTAGCGCCGCTTGGCTGGGCGGCGGCGCGTTGCAGCTTCTCGGTGAAGTGCTGGCCGTGGAAGATGTTGTCGCCGAGGATCAGGCACACCGAATCGTCACCGATGAACTCTTCACCAATCAGGAACGCCTGGGCCAGGCCATCCGGCGAGGGCTGCTCGGCATAGCTGAAGTTGACGCCGAACTGGCTACCGTCGCCCAGCAGGTTCTTGTACTGAGGCAGGTCCTGCGGGGTGGAAATCAGCAGGATGTCGCGGATGCCAGCGAGCATCAGCACCGAAATCGGGTAGTAGGCCATCGGCTTGTCGTAGATCGGCAAGAGCTGCTTGGATACGCCAAGGGTGATGGGGTGCAGACGGGTGCCGGAGCCTCCGGCGAGGATGATTCCTTTCATGCGTTCTCCAGGGCGCCAAGGCGCTCGCGTTGATAGCTGCCGTCCTGAACACGACGGCACCATTCGAGGTTTTCCAGGTACCACTGCACGGTCTTGCGCAGGCCGGTCTGGAAGGTTTCCTGCGGCACCCAGCCGAGTTCACGCTCGATCTTGCTGGCGTCGATGGCGTAGCGCAGGTCGTGGCCCGGGCGATCCTTGACGAAGGTGATCAGGTCTTCATAGCGCGCAAGCCCGGCAGGCTTGCTTGGCGCCAGCTCTTCCAGCAGTGCGCAGATACCGCGCACCACCTCGATGTTCTTCTGCTCGTTGTGGCCGCCGATGTTGTAGGTCTCGCCGACCACACCTTCGCTGACCACCTTGAACAGCGCGCGGGCGTGGTCTTCGACGAACAGCCAGTCGCGGATCTGCGAGCCATCGCCGTAGACCGGCAGCGGCTTGCCATCGAGGGCATTGAGGATGACCAGTGGGATCAGCTTCTCGGGGAAGTGATACGGGCCATAGTTGTTCGAGCAGTTGGTGATCAGCACTGGCAGCCCGTAGGTACGCTGCCAGGCGCGCACCAGGTGATCCGACGAGGCCTTGCTGGCCGAGTAGGGCGAGCTGGGCGCGTAGGGTGTGGTCTCGGTGAACAGGTCGTCGACGCCATGCAGGTCGCCGTAGACCTCGTCGGTGGAAATGTGGTGGAAGCGGAAGGCCTCGCGCCGCTCGACCGGCAGGCTCTGCCAGTAGGCGCGGGTGGCCTCGAGCAGTTGATAGGTGCCGACGATGTTGGTCTGGATGAATTCGGCCGGGCCGTCGATGGAGCGGTCGACGTGGGACTCGGCGGCCAGATGCATGATGGCGTCCGGCTGGAACTCCAGCAGCGCCTCGCTGACCCGCTCACGATCGGCGATGTCGGCCTGGAGGAACTGATAGCGCGGGTTGTCTTCCACGGCTGCCAGCGACTCCAGGTTGCCGGCATAGGTCAGCTTGTCCAGGTTGAGCACGCTGTGCTCGGTATCGAGAATGAGATGGCGGATCACTGCGGAGCCGATGAATCCGGCCCCGCCGGTAACGAGAATGCGCATAATGATTGGGCTTCCTTGGCGCGCTGTTGAGCGTCAGGCTCTTAGCATGTCGGCACGATAGACCGGCCGTCGATACAAAAATTCCCGAGCGGTGACGGTAGCGGATGGCGATTACGGTGCGGCACGGCTTGATGGTTAATCGCGGTACCGGGCGACCCCGCGTTACAGAGCAATCGCTCGATGGCCTCGAATGTTCCGAGATGCTCGCAAAGGAGATTGGTCTTGTCGCAGCTTCCGCCAGCAGGTGCTGATCACGATACGCACGCGGTGCCAGCGTCCGGCGAGCAGAGTCATGGCGTCGCCAGCATCCTCGATCGCCTCGATGCGCTGGTTTACGTCTCCGACATGCAGACCTACGAATTGCTCTACCTGAACGAGTACGGCCGCAACGTCTGGGGCGACTACCAGGGTAAAACCTGCTGGCAGGTATTGCAGGCCGACCAGGACGGGCCATGCCGCTTCTGCAGCAATGGAAGGCTGCTCGATACCCAGGGGCGGCCGGCCGGCGTGCATGTCTGGGAATTTCAGAATACCGCCAACGGTCATTGGTACCAATGTCGGGACCAGGCGATACCCTGGCCGGACGGGCGTATCGTGCGGCTGGAGATCGCCACCGACATTACCGCGCGCAAGCGCATCGAACAGGAACTGCACCTGGCCGTGACACGCGCTGAGGCACTGGCGCGAACCGACGAGCTGACCGGGTTGAACAATCGTCGGGCATTCTTCGAACTGGGCGAACGGCTCTTCCCGCACAACCGTCGGGCGCGGCCGATGGCAGTCATCATGTTCGATATCGATCACTTCAAGCAGGTCAACGATACCTATGGGCATGCGATAGGCGATCAATTGCTGCGCTCGGTAGGGGAGGCGCTGCGTCCGTTGGTGCGCCCGAATGATGTGCTCGGGCGTCTGGGCGGTGAGGAGTTCGCAGTGATTCTCGCCGATACGACGTTGGAACAGGCGGTGGCCACTGCCGAGCGGCTACGCACGGTAATCGAGGCGGTACAGGTGGCGGAGGGTGATCGAACAATACGCTGTACCGCGAGCTTCGGTGTCGCTGCATGCAATTGCGCCACCTGCAACCTCGACGCTGTGCTCAGCGAGGCCGACGACGCCCTGTTCCGGGCCAAGCACAGGGGACGTAATCGCGTTGTGGCAGGTAGATCGGCCTAGCGCAACGACACCCGCAAGCGAGACAGTGCGCCAAGAAAGAACACCACGCCGATCACCACCAGCGCCAGTAGCTGCGGCCAGACGATCGCCGCGCCGGCATTGCGGAACAGGATCGCCTGGGCCAGCTCGACGAAATGCGTGGTGGGTGCCACCAGCATGATGTTCTGCACCAGCTCCGGCATGCTCTCGCGCGGCGTCACCCCGCCGGAGAGGATTTGCAGCGGGATCAGCGTGAGGATCACCAGCAGGCCCAGCTGCGGCATGGAGCGCGCCACCGTGCCGAAGAAGATGCCCATGGAGGTGGCGGCGAACAGGTGCAGCGCCGCGCCGCCGGCGAACAGCCACAGCGAGCCCTGGATCGGGATGTCCAGCCAGCCTTCTACCACGAAGCGCAGGGCGAACGCGGCTGCGGCCAGCACCACCAGGCCCATCGCCCAGACCTTGCCGACCATGATTTCGAATGGCGTCACCGGCATCACCAGCAGGTGCTCGATGGTGCCGTGTTCGCGCTCCCGGATCAGCGCCGCGCCGGTGAGGATGATCGCCAGCATGGTGATCTGGTTGATCACCTCGTTCACCGCGCCGAACCAGGCGCGGCTGAGGTTGGGGTTGAACGCGGTGCGCACCACCGCCTCGACTGGCAAGGCATCGCTGCTGCGGTAGCGGCGGACGAACTCGGCGGTCTCGCTGGCGATGATCTGCTGGATATGCCCGGCGCCGGTGAAGGCCTGGCTGACCTGGGTGGCATCGACGTTGAGCTGGATGGTCGGCTGGCGGCCGGCGAGCAGGTCCTGCTGGAAGCGCGGCGGAATGTTCAGGGTGAAGGTGTAGAGGCCATCGTCCATGCCGCTGTCCATTTCCTGCAGGCTGATCGCTTTCGGCTCGATGAAATAGGGCAGTTGAAAGGCGTTGATGATGCGCAGCGAGGCTTGCGAGCGATCCTCGTCGACCACCGCGATGCTCGCCCGGTGCGGTGCCTCAGGCACAGCGGTGGCACCTTCGTAGATGGCCAGGGTGAACGAATAGATGATCAGCACCAGCATCGCCGGGTCGCGGTAGAGGCTGCGCAGCTCCTTGAGGCCGAGCTGGAAGATGTTGCCGAGCTTGCGTCGCAGGCCGCCCATGTCATTTCTCCTGCTTGCGCAGGCCAGCGACGCTGAGCAGGGTCAGCAGCGGAATGGCCAGCAGCATGGGAATGAAATAGGGATACAGCTCGGCCAGCCCGAGCGCCTTGGAGAATACCCCGCGGCTGATGATCAGGAAGTGGCTGGTCGGGTAGAGCTTGCCGATGAAGGCGCCGGCGCCCTCCATCGCCGAAACCGGGTGGATCAGTCCGGAGAACTGGATGGCCGGCAGCAGGGTGACGATGGTGGTGCCGAAGATCGCCGCGATCTGGCTATTGAGGATTGATGACATCAGCAGGCCCAGGCCGGTGGCGCAGGTGACGTAGAGCAGCGCGCCAAGGCAGAGGGTGAGGATGCTGCCCTTGATCGGAATACCGAAGACGAACACCGCCAGCAGCGCCAGGGTGGCGAAATTGAACATGCCCAGAGCGATATAGGGCAGTTGCTTGCCGAGCAGGAATTCCAGGCGGGTGGTCGGCGTGACGTAGAAATTGGTGATCGAGCCCAGTTCCTTTTCGCGCACCACGCCGAGGGCGGTGAGCATCGCCGGGATCATCATCAGGAGCAGCGGGATCATCGCCGGTGCCATGGCTGGCAGGCTCTGCACGTCCGGGTTGTAGCGATAACGAATGGCCACGTCAGCCGGTGCCAGCTGCCCGTCGACGCCCGCCTCGCGGGCCAGCTGCTGCAAGTAGTTGAGGTGGATGCCTTGCACATAGCCCTTGATGGTGTCGGCGCGCATCGGCATGGCGCCATCGATCCAGAACGCGACTTGCGGCACAGCGCCGCGCTTGAGGTCGCGGCCGAAGTTCGGCGGAATCTCCACCGCCAGGCTGATGTCGTTGCTGCGCATGCGCTGGTCCAGCTCGGCATGGTTGGCCAGCGGCGCCTGCTCGATGAAGTAGCGCGAGCCGGCCATGTTCAGCAGGTAGTGCTGGCTGGTGGTGGTCTGGTCGCGGTCGAGCACGGCATAGGTCAGGTTCTCCACGTCGAAGCTGACGCCGTAGCCCATGATGAACATCAGCAGCACGCTGCCGAGCATCGCCAGCGTGGCGCGGATCGGGTCGCGGCGCAGTTCCATGGCTTCGCGACGGGTGTAGCTGAGCAGGCGGCGCAGGCTGAAGCGGGCCTGACGGGCATTGTTGCCGGCCGGTTGGATCGGGTTGCGCGTCGCGGCAGGCGGCGCTGCTGGCTGGTCGGCGGCATGTGCGGCGGCGGCTTCCTCCAGGTAGGCGATAAAGGTCTCTTCCAGCGTCGGCAGGCCGCGCTTGGCCATCAGCGCCTGCGGCGTGTCGCTATCGAGCACCCGTCCGGCATGCATCAGCGAGATGCGGTCGCAGCGCAGTGCCTCGTTCATGAAGTGGGTGGAGATGAAGATGGTCACGCCGTCCTCGCGGGACAGCTGCACCAGCAACTCCCAGAAGCCATCGCGCGCCACCGGATCGACCCCGGAGGTGGGCTCGTCGAGGATGAGGATTTCCGGGTTGTGGATCACCGCCACGGCCAGCGACAGGCGCTGGCGCACGCCCAGCGGCAGGCTGCTCGGCAGGCTTTCGGCATCGCCGGTGAGATCGAAGCGGGTGAGCATCTCCTGAATGCGCGTGGCGCGCCGCTCCACCGGCAGGTGGAACAGTCGCGCATGCAGCTCGAGGTTCTGCAGCACCGTCAGCTCGCTGTACAGCGAGAAGGCCTGGGACATGTAGCCGACCCGCTGGCGGGTCTGCATGTCGTGCGGGTCCACCGGTTTGCCGAACAGCAGGGCGTCGCCCTCGCTGGCCGGCAGCAGGCCGGTGAGCATCTTCATGGTGGTGGTCTTGCCGCAGCCATTGGAGCCGAGGAAGCCGAAGATTTCGCCGCGGGAGATGCGGAAATTGACCTGGTCCACCGCGACGAAATCGCCGAAACGCATGGTCAGGCCGTGGGCCTCGATGGCGATGCTGTCACTGTGCGGCTGTGGCGGAATGACCAGTTCGCGATGCTGGCTGCGCTTGGCTTCCGGCAGCAGGCGGATAAAGGCCTGCTCCAGCGAGTCGCTGCCGGTGCGCGCCAGCAGCTCGGCCGGTGTGCCGGTGGCCAGCACCTGGCCGGCGTCCATCGCCACCAGATGGTCGAAGCGCTGCGCCTCGTCCATGTAGGCGGTAGCGACCAATACGCTCATCTGCGGGCGCTCACTGCGGATGCGCTCGATCAGCTCCCAGAATTGCGCGCGCGACAGCGGGTCGACGCCGGTGGTGGGTTCATCGAGGATCAGCAGGTCGGGGTCGTGGATCAGGGCGCAGCAGAGGCCGAGCTTTTGCTTCATGCCGCCGGAGAGCTTGCCCGCCGGGCGCTCGACGAAGGGCGCGAGGCCCGTGCTGCGGGTCAGTTCGGCGATGCGCCAATGGCGCTCTTCGGCGTCCTGACCGAACAGCCGGCCGAAGAACTCGAGGTTCTCGAACACCGTCAGCGTCGGGTAGAGGTTCTTGCCCAGCCCCTGAGGCATGTAGGCGATACGCGGGCAGACCGCGCGGCGGTGGCCGGCATCGCCCATGTCGCCGTCGAGCACCTGCACTTGGCCCTGCTGCAACTTGCGCGCACCGGCGATCAGCGCCAGCAGGCTCGACTTGCCGACCCCGTCCGGACCGATCAGGCCGACCATGCAGCGCGCCGGCAGGCTCAGGCTGAGGTCATCCAGCGCGCGGGTCTTGCCGTACTGCAGGCTGACTCCGCTGATCTCGGCGACCGGGTCAGGAGACTGGTTCATTTGCCGACATTGATCTGCAGGTGCGCCGGCCATTCGGTGTCAGCGTCTAGCTTCAGATAAGCCATGCCGGGCAGCCCGGTCTTGACCTGCTCCATGTGTTTTCTAAGGAGTTCCGGATCGATCCGCGCCTTGACCCGGAACATCAGCTTCTCCCGCTCGCTCTCGGTTTCCACCGTCTTCGGCGTGAACTGCGCGACACTGGCGACATAAGTGACCTTGGCGGGAATCACGTACTGTGGCGCCGCATCGATCACCAGGCGCACCTCGCTGCCCATCGCCACCCGGCCGGCCTGGCGCTCGGGGAGGAAGAAGGTCATGTAGACGTCGGCCAGGTCGACCAGATTGAGCAGCTTGCCGCCGGCGCCGAGTACCTCGCCCGGTTGCGCCACGCGGTACTGCACGCGCGCCACGCGATCGGTCTTCAGTTCGCTATCCGTGATGTCCGCCTGCAGCCGAACCACGCTGGCCTGTGCCGCCTCCAGTGCAGATTGCGCTTCGATGACCTGGGACCTGGCGGCGGCGATACCGGCGTCGGCGGACAGCACCTGTGCGCGGGAGGCGGCCAGCGCGGCCTGGGCGCTCTGCATGGCGGCGAGATCGTCGTCCAACTGCTGGCGCGGCATGGCGTTGCGGTCGACCAGCGTCTTGGTACGTTGGTGGCGTTTCTGCGCGGCGGTCAGTTCGGCGCGCCGCTGCAATACCACTGCCTCGGCTGTGGCCTTCTCGCTCTCGCGCTGGGTGACCAGCGCCTGGGCGGTGAGGATGGCGTTTTCCGCCTGGCGCACCTGGGCGCGGGCCTGGTTGAGCTGGGCGTCGAGCACTTCGGTATCCATGCGCGCGATGATCTGGCCCGGCTGGACGAAGTCGCCCTCGTCGACGGTGATCTCGCGGATGCGCCCACCGAGCTTGGTCGCCACATCGATCTCGGTGGCCTCGATCCGGCCGTTGCCGCTGGCAAAGCCCTCGCCCAAGCCATCCGTGCGCAACTCCGACCATGCCAGCAGGCCGATTACCACGAGCGCGACGAGCGCGAACAGCACCCGTCGAAGATTTTTCTGGGCTGGCGCTTTCATGGGCGTTCCTTACGTGAAGCGATAGTTCGCATGCTAAGCGATTGCCCTGAAGGTTACGCTTAGCCTGAGTCAATAAAACTGCGGTTCAGCGTCTTTAATCGACTTTTTCGCCGGTTTTCACTGCGCGGGATGGCTTTTTGCTACTGCCACGACCCAGCTTTGCAACTGCTGACTCAGCTCGTCGCTGGCCTGGGCGAAGGCATCGACGACGCTTTCCAGTTGTGGGCTGTGGGCGGGCTGGAGAATGTCGAAGCGGCGACTGGCGAGAATCCGCTGGTCAGCGGTCGAGGCGAGCTGCGCGTCGAGACGGATCCGCACATGAGGGTGGCCGTCGATGTATTCGCTTTGAAACGCCCTCAGATCGCTGAACAGCTCCAGCTCGGCGAACAGGTTGCTTTCCTCATTGCTCACTGCCGCGGCCTGCCCGCCTTGCCTGAACTGCTCGACCAAGCGGTCGCGCAGTAGCGTCGGTGCCGCATCGCCCCAGCGCGCGCCCTGATAGCTGCTGATCTGGTTGCCGTTCGGCACCACGGCGATGCGTGGCCCGGCAAGGATGCGGCTTGCATGGGGGGTATGAATACGCAGTGCCTGGCGCAAGGTGCCAGTGGACTGATTTGCCGGCACGTCGCCGGTCGGCAGCAGAAACACCCGGATTGGTTCGGCGTCGGGCAGCAAGGTGCAGGCCGAAAGCGTGCCGAACAGCGTCGCGAGGGCGAGGGGGCGGAACAGCGCTAGGCGGCTCATGGGGTGAACTCCTGAATCTTTTCGCGGCCGAGCAGGAAGCCGCTCGGGTTGTCTTCGAGGCGCTGGGTGACGCGACGCAGCGCGCCGAGCGTGCCGCGTAGCTCGTTGATTGCCGGACCGAGGTCGCTGAAGCCCTGCAGGCCGTTGTTCAGCGCGCCCTGGTTGTCGGACAGCAGCGAGTCCAAGCGCGAGGTGGCACGCTCCAGCGCGGCCATCGATTCACCCGCGCTGCTCAGCAGTTGGCGTCCTTCATCGTCGATCAGGCCGTTGGCGTTCTGGGTCAGGCGGGTGATTTCCGCCAGTGCGGTGTTGGTCTGCTGCCCCAGTTGCCCGAGCTGGGTCAGCGCTTCGCTGAGATCGCCCCGTTGCTCGGCCAGCACGCTGGTCGCCTGTTCCAGATTGGCCAGGGTGCGGCCGATGAGACCGGCATTGTCTTCGGAGAGCATCAGGTTGGCGCTGCGCAGCAGGTTGTTGATGTTGGTCATCAGGTCTTCGCCGTTCTCCAGCAGCGCGCTCAGCGGCGATGGGTCGGCGATGATCAGTGGCGGCTCGCCGCGCTTGCCCTCCAGTGGCGGGCTCTGTGGCGTGCCGCTGTGCAGCTGGATGATCATGCTGCCGGTGATGTTGGCCAGCGCCAGGCGGGCGCGGGTGTCCTGCTTGATCGGCGTGCCGGAATACACGCGGATGCGCGCCCGCACCTTGCGTGGGTCGTCCGGCTCGAGCCACAGCGCTTCGACGTCGCCGACCTTGATGCCGCTGTACTCCACAGAGCTGCCGTTGGACAGCCCGCTGACCGCGCGATTGAAGCTGATCTCGTAATAGTTGTATTCGCGATCCATGCTCGACTTGCCCAGCCAGAGCGCGAACAGCAGCGCGCCGCCGACAGCCAGGACGGTGAACAGGCCGATCAGTACGTGATGGGCGCGGGTTTCCATGTCAGCTCTCCTGCAAGTCGGCAGCCTGTTGCGCCGCCCGGCCACGTGGGCCATGGAAATAGTCGCGGATCCAGGCGTCGTCGGTGGCTTCCACCACCTCCAGGCGATCGGCCACCAGCACCCGCTTGCGCGACAGCACGGCGACCCGGTCGCAGATGGTGTAGAGCGTATCCAGATCGTGGGTCACCAGAAACACGCTCAGACCCAAGGCATCGCGCAAGGTCAGGATCAGCTGGTCGAAGGCCGCCGCGCCAATGGGGTCGAGGCCCGCGGTGGGTTCGTCAAGAAACAGCACCTCCGGGTCGAGCGCCAGCGCCCGGGCCAGGGCGGCGCGCTTGACCATGCCGCCGGATAGTTCGTCGGGGTACTTGCAGGCGGCGTCAACCGGTAGCCCGGCCAGCGCCAGCTTCAGCCGCGCCAGGTGTTCGGCGTCGCGGCGCTCAAGCCCGGCGTGTTCGATCAGCGGCAGGGCGACGTTCTCCTGCAGATTCAACGAGGTGAACAGTGCGCCGCGCTGAAACAGCACGCCGAAGCGCCGTTCCACCTGCGAGCGGCGCTCGGCCGATAGCTCCAGCAGGTTCTCGCCGAACACTGAAACACTGCCTGCATTCGGCCGGCGCAGGCCGACGATGCTGCGCAGCAGCACCGACTTGCCGGTGCCCGAGCCGCCGACCACGCCGAGAATCTCGCCGCGGCGAATGTCCAGGTCGAGATTCTCGTGCACGGTCTGGCTGCCAAAACGATTGACCAGCCCGCGTACCTGGATCAGCGCGTCGTTGCTCGTCACCAGCCCATCTCCATGAAGAACAGCGCGGCGATGGCATCCAGCAGGATCACCATGAAGATCGCCTGAACCACGCTGGAGGTGGTGTGCTCGCCCACCGACTGCGCGCTGCCACTGACCTTGAAGCCCTCCAGGCAGCCGATCACCGCGATGACGAAGGCGAACACCGGCGCCTTGGCCAGGCCGACGAGGAAATGGCTGACGGCAATGTCGCGCGCCATGATGGTGAAGAACATGGTCGGTGAGATGTCCAGCGCCAGCACGCAGACCACCAGCCCGCCGGCGATGCCGCTGAGCATGCCGACGAAGGTCAGGATCGGCAGGGTGATCAGCATCGCCAGCACCCGCGGCAGTACCAATAGCTCGATCGGGCTCAGGCCGAGGGTGCGGATCGCGTCGATCTCTTCATTGGATTTCATCGAGCCGATCTGCGCGGCGAAGGCGCTGGCGCTGCGCCCGGCCAGCAGAATCGCCGCCAGCAGCACGCCGAACTCGCGCAGGAAGGAAAAGCCCACCAGGTTGACGGTGTAGATGGTTGCGCCGAAGTCGGCGAGCACGGTGGCGCCAAGAAAGGCCACCACCGCACCGACCAGAAAGGTCAGCAGTGCGACGATCGGCACCGCGTCGAGCCCGGTCTGCTCGATATGCACGGCCAGTGAGGTCAGCCGCCAGCGCCGCGGTCGCGGCAGGGTCAGCAGCAGCGTCTGCAGAGTCAGGCCAGTGAAGCCGAGCAGCTCGCGCTGCTGCTTCCATACCGAGGTGACCGTGCGGCCGATATGCGCCAGCAGATCGCCGAATTCATACCCGCGCGGCGGCTCGGCGGTATCCGGTTGATCCAGGGCGGTGGCTACGGTGCGCAGCAGCGCCAGGCGTTCGGCCGGCAATTGCGGCGCCCAGGCGTCGATGGCGGCGATCCGCTCGCGGCCCAGCAGCTCCACCAGCAGGCCGGCGCCTGCAGTATCCAGCGCACCGAGCCCGCTCAGCTCGATCTGGCTGCGCTCGTCGATCCGCGCCTTGAGCCGCTGCACCTCACGACGCAGCGCTGCGTAATGGGCGAGGGTCCAGTCACCGACGATGTGCGCCCGCAATGGTGAAGCCCCTTGATCGAGGGTCACCGAACCGGGAGACGAGGACAGGGTGGCGCTCATCTGCTGCAAACGGGTGCCTATGTCGGGCGATGGGGTCCTGATTGATGCTAGCAGGGCTCTGCCCGGCAAGACAGGACCGGGTGGTCCAGGTTCGGCAATCGGCGGCAGGCGTCGGCTGCTGATCCATGGACCACAACGGTCGCGTCAAAGTGCGCCGTTACGCTCAAGCCGATAGCTGCTGATCGCCTCGTACACCGCCTTGCGCAGCCGATTGATGCCGCCGATGGGGCGATGTTCCGGCAGTGCGTGCCAGGGATTGAAGCTGAGGTTGTCGCAGGCGAGGTTCTGCTCGGGGCTGTCGAAGTCCTGCGGCGGCAGTCGGATGTCGGCGACCGTCTCGAATGGCGCGATGGCCTCGTCCCACTCGATGCTGGTGTCCTCGATGGGCATGTAGTGCTAGGCGTTCTGCCGCTGCACCTGCAGGGCGAAGCAGGCGGGTGCGCGGTCGAGGGACAGCTGCTGGTAGAGCGCACTGCGCAGGAAATTCGGCAGGTCGCGGTTCTGCTCGGGCAGCTGGTAGGTTGGGCAGTTCTCCGGCGTCGGGATGACCCGGTACTTGATGTTGTGCGGGCCGAGCTTGTACGGCGCGACGGAGCTGTAAGTGGTGGCTACCGGAGTCTCCGGCGCGGGCGCCAGGGTCTGCAGCGCGATGAACAGGTGGCGCATCTCCCAGCTGCGCGGATCGATACTCGGGAAGAACGCCAGCGCCTTCTTGCCCTGCGCCTGGGCGGCGAAGTTGCTGCGGTATTCGGCAACGTCGCGGACGAAAAACACCGGGTGGTTGAACATCACGAAATCCTGCTCGCTGGCGTGGCGCGGGTCACGCGTGAGCTTTTCTCCCGGTACATCGAGCAGCTTGATCGCCATGCCGCGGGCGTCCCGGATGCGGTCGAACTGCGGATAGGCGTTGCCGTTGGACAGCCTCACCCAGGCCTGCCAGGTCTTGCCGGGCTCGCTGAACACACCCTGGCGCAGTGTGGGTTCTAGGTCGGCGCGCACGCTGACTTCGGCGCGCACGCAGCCGTGGGCCTTGGCATGGGCGTCGCGCAGCACACGGGTGTTCTCGCTGTGCTGTTCGACCACAGCGATGGCGTCGGCGATGATCGCCTGGGTGTCGGCCGCTTCG
>LNAP01003801.1_pt4 | contig 15724 bp, 13 predicted proteins | sample 602601 | NCBI WGS metagenome assembly LNAP01 (sample SAMN02440304, study PRJNA202911) | soil metagenome | biome: Subtropical and temperate rainforests or woodlands; isolation source: soil samples (1 kg each in a 20% v/v slurry with milli Q water) were... ...
CGACTACTCGAAAAACCTGATCACCAGCGAAACCCGTGACCTGCTGGTAAAGCTGGCCGAAGAAGTGGGCCTTAAGGAAGCCATCGCCGAGATGGTCGAAGGTGACCTGGTCAACGCCTCCGAAGGCCGCCCGGCACTGCACACCGCCCTGCGCCGTCCGGTTGGCGATCGCCTGGCCATCAACGGCGTCAACGTGATGCCCGACGTGCACCGCGTGCTGAACCAGATGACCGAGCTGGTCACCCGCATTCACAACGGCCTGTGGCGTGGCTACACCGAGAAGCCGATCACCGACGTGGTGAACATCGGTATCGGTGGCTCCTTCCTCGGCCCGCAACTGGTATCCGAAGCCCTGCTGCCCTACGCCCAGCAGGGCGTGCGCTGCCATTACCTGGCCAACATCGATGGCAGTGAATTCCACGAACTGTCCGAAGGCCTGAAGGCCGAGACCACGCTGTTTATCGTCTCGTCGAAATCCTTCAACACCCTCGAAACCCTGAAAAACGCCCAAGCCGCCCGCAGCTGGTACTTGGCCCAGGGTGGCTCGGAAGGCGATCTGTACAAACACTTTATTGCCGTATCGAGTAACCGCGAGGCCGCTGTGGCCTTTGGTATTCGCGAAGAAAACATCTTCCCGATGTGGGACTGGGTAGGCGGGCGTTACTCGCTGTGGTCGGCCATTGGCTTGCCGATTGCCCTGGCCATCGGCATGGCCAACTTCAAGGAACTGCTGTCCGGCGCCTACGGCATGGACCGGCACTTCCAGACCGCCCCGTTCGAAAGCAATATGCCGGTGCTGCTGGCCTTGCTCGGCGTGTGGTATGGCAACTTCTGGGGCGCGCAAAGCCACGCCATCCTGCCGTACGACCACTACCTGCGAAATATCACCAAGCACTTGCAGCAGCTGGATATGGAATCCAACGGCAAAAGCGTGCGCCAGGACGGCAGCGCCGTAACCTGCGAAACCGGCCCGGTGATCTGGGGCGGCGTGGGCTGTAACGGTCAGCACGCTTACCACCAGTTGCTGCACCAAGGCACCCAACTGATTCCGGCCGACTTTATCGTGCCCGTGGTGAGCTACAACCCAGTGGCCGACCACCACCAATGGCTGTACGCCAACTGCCTGTCGCAGAGCCAAGCCTTGATGCTGGGTAAAACCCGCGACGAAGCTTGCGCCGAATTGCGCAGCAAAGGCCTGCCAGAAGAAGAAGTCGAGCGCCTGGCGCCGCACAAAGTCATCCCCGGCAACCGCCCGAGCAACACCCTGGCCATGGAACGCATCAGCCCCCGTCGCCTCGGCGCCTTGGTGGCGCTGTATGAACACAAAGTGTTTGTACAAAGCGTGGTGTGGGGCATCAACGCCTTTGACCAATGGGGCGTGGAACTGGGTAAAGAACTGGGCAAAGGCGTGTACCAACGCCTGACAGGCGGCAACGAACAGCCGGCCGAAGATGCCTCGACCCAAGGCCTGATCGACTACTTCCGTGGTCGTCACCGCGGTTAATCGTTCAGCGCAAAACAAAAAGCCGGCCCGCTAAGGCCGGCTTTTTTATTTCCTTTCAAGATCTGTATCGCCAGCCCGCTGGATTCCCGCCTGCGCGGGAATGACGGTGTTCTTCTGGATAACTCCGTCGTCCCCGCGCAAGGCGGGGCCCCAGAACCTCGAAAGCTGCCCACCATTTCGAGGGGTTGTAACCGGCCGCAGCCGCGGTGCACCCTAACGGTCTATCTTTAGCTTCACCCTTTGCCACATCCAGCGGTCAAAACTCGCGGTTAACAAAAACAAGGACTCCGCCATGTTCAAGATCTCCGACCACCCCGTCGCCGACGCGGTGCGCGAGCGTGCCTTGCTCGACAGCGACGGCTATCAACGTCTATACAAGCAATCCATCGACGACCCCGAGCAGTTCTGGGGCGAACAGGCCAAGGCCTTTCTCGATTGGTTTCAGCCGTGGCGCAGCGTGTACCGCGGCGATATGCGCACGGGGCACGCCACTTGGTTCAAGGACGGCAAGCTCAACGTCAGTTACAACTGCATCGACCGCCACCTGGAAAAGCGTGGCGACCAGGTGGCGATCATCTGGGAAGGCGACAACCCCAGCGAATCAGCGCATATCACCTATAAAAAGCTCCATCACCACGTCAGCCGCCTGGCCAATGTGCTGAAAAGCCGTGGCGTAAAGAAAGGCGATCGGGTGTGCATTTACATGCCCATGGTGCCGGAAGCCACCTTTGCCATGCTCGCTTGCGCGCGCATCGGTGCGGTGCATTCGGTGGTGTTTGGCGGCTTTTCCCCGGACGCCCTGCGTGACCGCATTCTCGATGCCGATTGCCGCACGGTGATCACCGCCGATGAAGGCGTGCGTGGCGGCAAATACGTGCCGTTGAAGGCGAATGTCGACAAGGCGCTACAGAGCTGCCCGGACGTATCCACCGTGGTCGTGGTGCAACGCACCGAAGGCGATGTGCAATGGAACGAAGGGCGCGACCTCTGGTACCACGAAGCCGTCAGCGCCGCCGACAGCGAGTGCCCGCCCGAGCCGATGGACGCCGAAGACCCGCTGTTTATCCTCTACACCTCCGGCTCCACCGGCAAACCCAAGGGCGTATTGCACACCACCGGCGGCTACCTGCCATGACCCATAAGTACGTGTTCGATTACCACGACGGTGATATCTACTGGTGCACCGCCGACGTCGGCTGGGTCACCGGCCACAGCTATATCGTCTACGGCCCGCTGGCTAACGGCGCCACCACCTTGGTATTCGAAGGCGTGCCGAATTACCCGGACAGCTCGCGCTTCTGGCAGGTGATCGACAAGCACGAAGTCAATATCTTCTACACCGCCCCGACTGCATTGCGCGCGCTGATGCGTGAAGGCGAAGGCCCAGTGAAGAAAACCTCGCGCGCCAGCCTGCGCCTGTTGGGCAGCGTCGGCGAGCCGATCAACCCAGAAGCCTGGGAATGGTATTTCAATGTGGTCGGCGAGTGCCGCTGCCCCATCGTCGATACGTGGTGGCAGACCGAAACCGGCGGCATCATGCTCACCCCGCTGCCCGGCGCCACGGTGCTCAAACCCGGTTCGGCGACCAAGCCGTTCTTTGGCATACAGCCGGCATTGCTAGATGAGCAAGGCAAGGAAATCGAAGGCGCGGGCTCAGGCGTGCTGGTCATAAAGGCCAGTTGGCCAAGCCAGATTCGCAGTGTGTACGGCGACAACCAACGCATGATCGACACCTACTTCAAGCCCTACCCCGGTTATTACTTTTCCGGCGATGGCGCGCGCCGCGATGCCGATGGTGACTACTGGATCACCGGGCGGATTGACGACGTGATTAACGTGTCCGGCCACCGTATCGGTACAGCCGAAGTCGAAAGCGCACTGGTGCTGCATGACGCGGTCGCCGAAGCCGCTGTGGTCGGTTATCCCCATGACGTTAAAGGCCAGGGCATTTATGCCTTTGTCACCCTGATGCAGGGCATTGAGGTCAGCGAAGCACTGCAGAAAGAATTGCTCGCCCTGGTAGGCAAGGAAATCGGCAGCTTTGCCAAGCCGGAGCTGCTGCAATGGGCGCCGGGCCTACCGAAAACCCGCTCGGGGAAAATCATGCGGCGCATTTTGCGCAAGATCGCCTGCAACGAACTGGATAGCTTGGGCGATACCTCGACCCTGGCCGACCCTTCGGTGGTCGACAGCCTGATCGACAACCGCCTTAACCGCTAACCCCGCTTACCCGGCGCAGCCCACTGCGCCGGGCTTATTGATGACCTAAGCATTGATTAACTAACCATGGAATTTCTTCGCCGGCGTATCGAACGCCAGGTGCTGAGCCTGACCGGCCTGGCGCTGGGGCAAATCGACTTTGAACAACCACCTGGCGACCCTGGCCTATTTGGCCCAGACGCCGTGTGCTGGCGCGTGCATGGCGACTTCACCAGCATGATGATCGGCGGCATCAGCGCCCTGCTCCTGCAAGCCCTGCATCCACTGGCGTTGGCTGGCGTGTGGGATCACTCGAATTTCCGCGAGGATTTGCTCGGCCGCCTGCGCCGCACCGGGCAGTTTATTTCCGGCACCACCTATGGCTCGACTAAAGACGCCAATTGGCTGATTGATAAGGTGCGCAGCATTCACCTGCACGTAACCGGCACCGCTGAGGATGGCCGACCGTATGCGGCGTTCGACCCCGAACTGCTGACCTGGGTGCATGTCGCCGAAGTCAGCAGCTTTCTTGCCGCGCATTTGCGCTACTGCAACGCGGCTTTACCCGTCAGCGAGCAAGACCGTTATTACGACGAAACCGCCCTGATCGCCGAGCGCCTGGGTGCTACGGACGTGCCGCGTAGCGGCCAACAAGTGGCCGATTACCTGCAAGCGGTTCGCCCGCAATTGCTCTGCGACCATCGCAGTAAAGAGATCATGGACGTGCTGTTTAACGCCCCCGCGCCGAGCACCATTGCCAAGCCGTTTGGCGCGCTGATGATGCGCGCTGGGGTGGACCTGTTACCGCCGTGGGCGGCCGACATGCTTGGCCTGGAAATGTCCGAGGGGCAACGGCTGTTGGTCCGCAGCGGGGTTAAACGCAGCGCGCCCATGCTGCGTTGGGCGGTGCGCACAGGCTCCATGCATCGGGCGTGCAAACGCATGGGTGTGCCGCCGCTGCTCTGACCCACCAGTCAGCCTTGCGTGTGGCCGCGCCCCAGCCCCTGTGCCACCATAACCGCCCGTTGCGGCTTGCCCGCGCGCCCAATTCAAGCCAGAAGAAGAGGAACTGCGCCATGAGAGACGTCGTAATCGTTGCCGCCACCCGGACCGCCGTCGGCAGTTTCCAAGGCTCGCTAGCGGGCATTCCTGCCGTTGACCTCGGCGCGGCGGTGATCCGCGCGTTGCTCGAACAGTCGGGTATTGATGGCGCTCAGGTCGATGAAGTGATCCTTGGCCAAGTGCTGACTGCCGGCGCTGGGCAAAACCCCGCGCGCCAGGCGGCGATCAAAGCCGGTCTACCCGTGGCGGTACCAGCGCTGACGCTGAACAAAGTTTGCGGCTCAGGCCTCAAAGCCCTGCACTTGGGCGCCCAAGCCATTCGCTGTGGCGACGCCCATGTGATCATCGCCGGTGGCCAGGAAAACATGAGCCTGTCCCCCTACGTCATGCCCGGCGCCCGCACCGGCCTGCGCATGGGCCATGCGCAAGTGATCGACAGCATGATCACTGATGGCCTGTGGGACGCCTTTAACGACTACCACATGGGCATCACCGCCGAAAATCTGGTGGCTAAGTACGAGATCAGCCGTGAGGCTCAGGACGCGTTTGCCGCTGGCTCGCAACAGAAAGCCGTCGCCGCTATCGAAGCGGGCCGCTTTAAAGACGAGATCACCCCGATCCTGATTCCACAGCGCAAAGGCGACCCGGTTGCCTTCGCCACCGATGAACAACCGCGCGCCGGCACCACCGCCGAATCGTTGGCCAAACTCAAACCTGCCTTTAAAAAAGACGGCAGCGTTACTGCGGGCAATGCCTCCAGCCTCAACGATGGCGCCGCTGCCGTGCTGCTGATGAGCGCCGAGAAAGCCAAGGAGCTGGGCCTGCCGGTATTGGCGAAAATCGCCGCCTATGCCAACGCCGGTGTAGACCCGGCAATCATGGGCATTGGCCCGGTATCGGCAACCAACCGTTGCCTGGAAAAAGCCGGCTGGACCCTCGACCAACTCGACCTGATCGAAGCCAACGAAGCCTTTGCCGCGCAGGCCCTGTCGGTCGGTAAAGAACTCGGCTGGAACGCTGCCAAAGTGAACGTCAACGGCGGCGCCATCGCCATCGGCCACCCCATCGGCGCATCAGGCTGCCGTGTGCTGGTGACCTTGCTGCACGAAATGATCAAACGTGATGCCAAGAAAGGCCTCGCCACCCTGTGCATCGGTGGTGGCCAAGGTGTGGCGCTGGCACTCGAACGCGCCTGAAGCCTTGATCTGACATCTGCGCACCTGGGCCCTCGCCTGCGCGGGGGCGACGGAGGATTGAACAAAAACCTCCGTCATTCCCGCATAGGCGGGAATCCAGGTACGCCGCTCTCATTGCATCCGAGCTTTCCCACCGCCATACCCCATTCGCTTTCTTGTTAAACTGCGCACCCTCCATTTTCTGAGCCGCGGCGCATGTCTTCCCTCGATCAGGCGCTGCGCGCCGCTCTCGCCAATCGCCAAGCCTTGTTGGCTGAGCTGCACAGCCAAGGCACCGATTGCTACCGCCTATTCCATGGCAGCCAGGAAGGCGCCTCCGGTCTGACGATCGACCGCTACGGCCCGCAACTACTGGTGCAAAGTTTCCATACGCCGCTAGAGCGTGACGCCCTGCTGGCCGCCCACGCCCTAATCAATAGCGAACTGGGCCTGGACCTGCTGCTGGTCTACAACGACCGCTCCGGCACCAACTCGCGCATCGACCGCAGCGACGCCGTTTACAAAGCTGACCCTGCCGCGCTGGACGATTTGATTGGCCACGAATGGGGCCTGAACTACCGCGTACGCGGCCGCCATGCCGGGCAAGACCCGCTGCTGTTTCTCGATCTGCGCAACGCACGCGGCTGGGTCAAAAACCATAGCGCCGGCAAAAGCGTACTCAACTTGTTTGCCTACACCTGCGGCGTCGGCCTGGCTGCCGCAGCGGGTGGTGCGCGTGAGGTGTGCAACCTCGACTTCGCCGAAGGCAACCTGGCAGTGGGCAAAGAGAATGGCGCGCTAAACCCTGGGTTGGCGCCGATGCAGTTTATTCAGTCCGACTACTTTCCTGCCATTCGCCAACTGGCCGGCCTGCCGGTCAGCCAACGCCGTGGGCAAAAACTGCCGAGCTATATCCGCCTCGACCAACGTCAGTACGACCTAGTGTTACTCGACCCACCGGCCTGGGCCAAAAGTGCGTTTGGCACCGTCGATTTGCTGCGCGATTACCAAAGCCTGCTTAAGCCTGCGATCCTCACCACCGCCGAAGATGGCGTGCTGATCTGCTGCAACAACCTGGCAAAGGTGGCCATGGAAGATTGGCGCGAACAGGTGCTGCGTTGCGCCGAAAAACTCGGCCGCCCGGTGCGCGAATGGCAGGTCATGCCCCCGGCCAGCGACTTCCCCTCCAGCGACGGCCGCCCTCCGCTAAAAACGCTGATCCTGAAGTTTTAACGTTTACCGTCGTTGGGACTTTTGTTGGGCTTCGCGGCGCTCAACCCGACCTACGCCCTGGGCTGCCGCCTTCGTGAGAGCGACGGTGTATCAAGCACTCCCACCGTCGTCCCCGCGCAGGCGGGGACCCAGAGTTCCAGCAACTGGCCAATCTGCAACTTCTCTCAAAAGAAAGCGAAACCTGCCGCACGTGCCGAACCTCAGACGCGTGCCATACTCCAAGCCACTTCTTGTCAGGAAAGATGAAGCATCACCATGCCCAAAGGATTGAAACGCGCCATTGGCGCCCTGCTGATTGCCCTCGGTTTATACAGCCTGCTGGGCTTTCTGATTTTGCCGGGCATTGCCCTGCGCATTGCCAATCAGCAGCTGACAGCCTTGGCCAATGTGCCAGCCAAGCTTGAGCGTTTTGAGCTCAACCCCTTCAGTCTTGAAGTGCGCGCCTGGGGCCTGCATATCGGTGAGCCGGGTGTTGACCAAATCGGCTTCCAACGCCTGTACGCCAACCTGCAGTTGGATAGCCTGTGGACCGGCGCCCTGCACCTGGCTGATGTTGAGCTGGAAAAATCGCAAACTGCCGTGCAGTTCGATAAAGACGGCACGCTGAACCTGACCCAACTCTTCAAAATTCCTGAGAGCACGGAGCCGGACGTCAAAGACCCGGACGCCAAACCCTTCCCCCTACGTTTGGACCGCCTGAAGCTAATCGAAGGCGCCCTGCAATTTGCCGACTTGCGTCCCGGCGAGCCGGTGCAATTTGTTTATGACTCGCTCAACCTGACCCTGAAAAACCTCAGCACCCTGCCCGAAGACAACGCCGAAATGACCCTGATCGCCAAGGGCCCGTACGGCGGCGAAATCGATTGGAATGGCAAGGTCAGCCTGATGCCGGTGACCTCCAGCGGCCAGCTGAAAATTACCGACGGCAACATGAAAGGCTTCTGGCCTTATGTGCGCGACGCCGTGCCGTTGGTGCTGGAGAAAGGCACCCTTAGCCTGAGCACCGATTACAGCCTGGACCTGAGCAAAGGCACTCAGTTGCTACTGACCAATACCGCGCTAACCATCGCGCCCTTCGCCATCAAAACCACCGACAACCGCCCGCTGGTGAATCTGGAGCGCCTGGAAGTAACCGAGACGTCGGTGGATTTGGCCAAGCAATTGGTAACCATCGGCAAAATCCGCAGCCAGAACCTGGAAACCTGGGTAGCGCGGGAAAAAGATGGCGAGCTGGATTGGCAAAAGCTGTTTGCCAGTAAACCGGTGAGTAAAAAAGTCGAACCAGCACCTACGCCGGCAGCCGAGCAGCCGGAAGGTACCGACGCGCCGGTGCCGACACCGCCGTCCAATCCTGATGTGGTGGCCGCTAAACAGGTGCCGCCCGAAGCCACCGAGCCGGCCAAACCGTGGCAGGTGTTGCTGCAAGACACGCAACTGCGCGGCTACCGCATCCACCTCGCCGACCGCGTACCGAAAAACGCCGTGGCCATTGATGTCGGCCCGCTGAACCTGGACCTGGAAAAATTCGACAGCCTCAATGGCTCGCCCTTCACCCTCAAGCTGGATACCGGCCTGGGTAAACAGGGCAAGCTCACCGCCGCCGGCCAGGTCAACCTCAACCCGGTGAATGCCAAGCTCAAGGTCACCACCACTGATATCGACCTGAGGGTGGCGCAGTCTTATCTGGAGCCTTTTGTTCGCTTGGAGCTACGTAGCGGTTTACTTGGCAGCGATCTGGCCGTCGACCTGAAAAGCACTGAGCCGCTAGCCTTTAGCGTCACCGGGCGTGCCGAAGTGGATCAGCTGCATACCCTCGACACCTTGAAAAGCCGCGACTTTGTGAAGTGGAAACAGTTGGTGCTCGACGGCCTCAGTTATCAGCACGGCGATAGCCTGTCGATTGAGAAGGTCAGCCTGATGCAGCCGTATGCGCGCTTTATGATCAATGAAGATCGCAGCACCAACGTCAGCGACCTGGTGATTGAGCAACCGGCCGACGCCAAAGCCAAAGCGCCGGCCAAGGCAGAGCCCGCCGGCAAACCACTGGGTATTCATATCGGTGGCGTGGCGATCAACGATGGCTCGGCCAACTTCGCCGACTTCAGCCTGACGCCGAATTTCGGCACCGCCATTCAACAGCTCAACGGCCAGATCGGCACTTTGGACAACCGCAAGGCGCAGGCGGCTAAAGTGGATATCAAAGGCAAGGTCGACCGCTATGCGCCGGTCAGTATCGAGGGCAGTCTTAACCCCTTCCTGCCGTTGGATGCGTTAGACCTGACCACCAGCTTCAAACATGTCGAGCTGACCACCCTGACGCCGTACTCGGGCAAGTTTGCCGGTTACCGCATTCGCAAAGGGCGGATCAATCTCGACCTGCATTACCGCATCGAGAAGGGCCAGTTGACCGCCGAAAACAAGTTGGTGGTGGAGAAACTGCAACTGGGTGAAAAGGTCGACAGCCCGGATGCCGTGGACCTGCCGATTCGTCTGGCAGTGGCCCTGCTTAAAGACACTGACGGCAAAATCCAACTGGAGCTGCCGGTATCGGGCGACTTGAACAACCCACAGTTCAGTGTGATGCCGATTGTTTGGCAAACCCTGCGCAACTTGGTACTGCGCGCAGCTTCGGCGCCGTTTAAATTTATCGCCGGGCTGGTCAGCGGCGGTTCGGATGTCGACATCAGCACCGTGCAGTTCGCCGCGGGCAGCAGCAAACTCGATGGCGATGCCGAAGGCGGTTTGAATACCCTTTCGGCAGCGTTGAAAGAGCGCCCCATGTTGCGCCTGGAAGTTGAAGGTCTGGCAGCTACCAAAGCCGACGGCCCGCTGCTGGCCGAGCAACGTCTGCACCGCGAGTACCAGTACATCTACTACAAAATGCTGCAACGTCGTGGCGACAAAGTGCCGGCAAAAGCCGGGATGCTGGAAGTACCGGAGGACGAGCAAGCCCCGATGCTTGAAGGGATCTACCGCACCCGCCTGAAAAAGCAGCCGCCCGCGGAATGGAAAGAGCTCAGCGACGACGAGCGCACAGCCAAACTGCGCGGCGATATCCTTGCCCACTGGAGCGCTAACGAAGTGCTCTTGCGCAAGCTGGCCCAAGCCCGTGCCGCCGCGATCAAGCATTATCTGGTGAGCAAAGGCGGCCTGGCCGATGAGCGCATTTATATGGTCGACGTCAGCCTCGGTGAAGCCGAAAGCAACGGCCGCGTCGCCTCGCCATTGAACCTCGACAGCGAGTAGAAAACTGCCTGGCCGGCGCCCCTAAACAGCGCTGGCCAGTGTGACAGCGCTGATACACGGGTGTAGCCTAGCGCCCACAATCGTCCCTCGGACAATTCCCTTGAAAACCCCGTTGTTAACCCTCGCCTTACTTCTGCTCAGTAGCGCCGCGCTGGCCTCCAGTACGTTGCGCTGTGGCAAGGGTTTGGTCAGTGCTGACGACAGTGGTGCTGAGGTCGAAAGCAAATGCGGCACACCCGTTAGCCGCAGCATGCTGGGTAACAAAGTGATCTACGGCTATTACGGTGAACGCAGCGAAGTGCAGGTTGAGGAACGCAACGGCATGTACTACTTCCTGCGTTTTGAGGGCGATCGCCTGGTCAATGTCGATTCCAAACGTGGCGGCTAGCCACACTTAAAAATAGGACAGGAGTCCTTGTGATGAAAAAGTCGCTGTTACTTGCTTTGCCGCTGCTGCTACTCGCTGCCCACAGCCAAGCCTCGTTGCGTTGCGCTAACGGTATTGCCAGTGAAGGTGACCGTTCCGTCGAGGTGCAAAATAAATGCGGCTCGCCGGTGAGCAGCAATGTGATCGGCTATCAGAAAACCCGTATCGGCAACCGCAGCGAAGAAGTCGAAATCCTCGAGTGGGTATACGGCCCGCGCGAAGGCGGGATGATGTACTTCCTGCGTTTTGAAGGCGGCAGATTGGTTCGGATCGACAGCAAACGGGCTTAACCCCGCCCACCTTTCAAGGACGAAACGCGTGCTGATCATCCCCGCTGAACACCCGTTGGACTGGAAGAAACCGCCGGTCCTGACCCTGCTACTGATCCTGCTCAATACCCTGATCTACTTCGGCTACCAGGGTGGCGATGATGCGCGCGAGCAGGTGGCGGTAAAAACCTATCTTGATGGCGGTTTGCTGAATCGCGAGAAGGCGCTGTTTATCGAGTCGTTTGCTACCCGCAACAAGCTCGACGACAAACAAAGCAAGTCGTTTACAGCCGCGCCACGGGGCCAGTTGGCGCAGCTGATCATCAGCGACCTGCAATTTGAAAATACCCTACATGACACCCCCGCCTACCAAGATGACCCGGCCTGGCAGGCCGCCCGCGCCAAAGCCGAAGCTGCGCGCGATCAGATCAGTAACTACCGTTTTGGCTTTATCCCCGCCAAGTTCACCGTCCAAGGCCTGTTTGGCGCGATGTTTCTGCACGCCGATTTCGGCCACCTGGCGGGCAATATGCTGTTCCTGTTTATCTTCGGCTTTGCTCTGGAGCGGGCGCTGGGCCGTGCGGTGTATCTGGGCCTGTATGTGCTTAGCGGCCTGGCCTCGCACTTACTGTGGTGGGTGATGGACCCGGTGTGGGCCACCGGCATCGGCGCCTCCGGAGCCATCGCCGGATTGATGGGCATGTACCTAGGCATTTATGGCCTGCGGCGCATCAACTTCTTCTACTGGCTGGGCCCGCTGTTCGGCTACTTCCGCGCACCGGCGCTGTGGATTCTGCCGATCTGGATGGGTAAAGAGCTTTACGGCCTGTTGCTGGCCAATGACCACGTCAACTACTACGCCCACCTCGGTGGCATGGGCGCGGGCTTTCTTGCCGTGTGGCTGCCCCGCCAGGTCGGCCGATTAAAAGTCGATGAGGCTTATCTGAATAAGGAAGACCCCGACGCGCCGTTCAAGCGCGAAGTGGCGGCGCTCGACAGCCTGATCGGCAATTTCAATCTGGAACAGGCCGCCACCCGTGGCGTGGATTTGCTCTCCCGTTATCCGGGTCGCCTGTTGTTGCTGGAGCGCCTCTATCCCGTGGCGAAAAGCCGGGAAGACAAAGTGCTGCTGAGCGCCGTGCTGAAACAATTCTTCACCCTGCCCCACGCTACCGCCAACCTGCCGCAGTTACAGCGTTTGGCTGATGACAGCGGCAACTTTGCCTTGCTGCAACACCCAGCCGTGCAACTGCACCTACTGCAACGCTTGCTGCAAGGTCACGATGGCACGCGGGGCTTATCTACTTGGCGCCGGCTCAGCAAAACGCGCAATCGTCCGCCACAATTGCCGGCCCTGACCCTGCAACTGGCCAAACAACTTGGGCAACAACAAGACTTGCGTGGCGTCGCCGAACTCAACCAATTCCTTCGCGATGTCTACCCCGACGCCGAGCAGACGCAGCAGCTAGCGATTTATCAGCGACATATCGCCCAGTAGGCTTTTGTAGGCTGTGTGGCGCGCACCTTACGATTTACCGGGGGGATCAACAGCATCGCCGCTAAAGCCTCTCGCCTAGCAAGCCGCTGGTATGAGCCCAAATAAAAAACCCCGGGGCACGAACCCCGGGGTTTTCTATTTGTGCTCACAACTTACTAGAGAAGTCGCGAAGCTCATCCTGAGCCTTTTCTTTCGTCGAAGTTTCCCTGCCAGGTACTCGCTATGCCCTTCGACGACATCCAAGTCATCGTCCGTCAGGTTGCCCCAACGTTCCTTGATTCGGCCGTTGAGCTGTTTCCACTTGCCTTTGATTACGTCGGAATTCATGGGAAATCCTCCTTTGTCTGGGCGGGTCAGGCGTCACCGCTAATACGGGACGCCTGAGGGAATGCTTTCAGGCGGTCGATGAGATTACTCAGCCGACTTCAGGCCGTCGGCAGAAACTGCCTTCACACCTTTGATGCCTTTGGTTTTGGCTACAGCCAGATCGCGTTCGGCATCGCTTTTAACTACGCCGGACAGGGAAACCACGCCTTTGTTGGTTTCAACTTTGATGTCCAGGGCGCTGAGTGCGCTGTCTGCAACGAAAGTCGATTTAACTTTGCTGGTGATCCAGGTATCGGTCACTGCTTCTTCAGCGGTATCAGTGGTAGCAGCCATCATCAGCGGGGCGCTGTGGGTGTTAGCTACGTCAGCGAACGCCAGAGGGGACAACAGGGCGCCGGCAGTGGCAGCTGCAATTACGAATTTATTGAAAGGCTTGTTCATAACGTCTCACTCCTAGTTCATTTGAAAATTCCGCCACCTGTCCTGGCTGCGGTTTCATAGGAGATATCGCAAGGCGTGTGCCAACTCGGCACAAGTTTTTTATTCCTTAATTATCAGTAACTTAGCAATATACAAAAAACCAACTAGTCGTGCAGATTGCAAGTTCACCGCTTCGCTTACTTGCAATCTGCATGAACCGTTAGCCTTTGCTGGCCATGCGCTCGAGAATCGCCGCCAAGGTGTCCACTTCCGAGAGCAATGGCGATTGCGGATAACGGCTACGGATAAACGTCAGCAGCTTTTGCGCCGGCTCAATCTGCCCCAGGCCTTCAGCAAAACCCCGCGCAGCCCGCAGGTAGGCGCGGGGAATATGCGGGTAGTCAGGAAAGCGTTGGTGCAGATTGCGTAGCAGGCTCAGGCCTTCTTTTATGCGGTGGCGGTCAAGTAACGCACCCGCCGTGCGCTCGCAGACCAAGGCGTCATCAGGTAGATAGTCCGGCTGGATCTTGCGCGCGTTTAGCAGAGCAGTAGCAGCCAGCGCCGGGTTGCTGCGTGCGGCAAGCGGCAGATAGTGAGCCAGATGGCGCAGGCAACGGTCGCGGGCATTGAGGTTGAACAGCAACTGGTGGAAGCGCTCGTTTAGCTTCAGATCTTCCGGCGCGCGCTCCAGAGCAACCGTAAGGGTCTCCAAGGCCTGCTGGCTCTGCCCCTCTTTAATACGTATTTCTGCCTCGGCAATAGCGCGACGGCGCTGGTATTCAGCAGCGGGGTAGCCGTTGTGGCTGTCATCCTCTGCGATGGCGTATCCGAGGGCGCCCTGATACTGAAATACCGCGTAGCCCATCATGGCGCACATCACTACGGTGAAATAACTAAACAGGAAGCTGGCAATCGGCAGCAGCACAACCTTGGGCAGCCCATGGGACAGCATCAAGGTCACCCAACTAGGCGACTGCCAGAGAATAAACAGAAAAGCGCAGAGGATCAGGTAACGCCAGCCCATGGCCTTTATGACCTGCCCCACTTCTTCCGGGCTTAGTGCGGCGCCAAGGGTCTTATCCAGCGCCAAGCGGATGATGCTCGCCGGCATGGCCAGCATCAGGCCGATATTCACCAGCCAGTAGATCGCTTCGCTGTCGAAATCGTGGGCCACCCACAGCGCGGCAAAACACAGCGCGAATACCACCAACTGTTTAAAAAACAAACTGAAGCCCGGCCCGGTAAACGCGCTGGCCAGCGATGGCGCAACCCGCTGCGCCTCGCTGCTGGCTTCGATCACGCTGTAGAAGTATTTGGTGGCGATGCTAAACAGCAGCAGCCACAACACCAGATAAGGCGGCATAAACAGGCTGGCCAGCGCCATTAACGCGCTAAATGCCAAAGGACCGGTCTGCAACCCATAGGCGAAAAACTTAGGAATTCGTTCCCAGAACGGCTGCGCGGTATTGGCCGCACCTAGAAACTCCAGGCGGCTGGCGCATAGCGGGCAGGTTGGCGTTTCTTCCGGGGCATCGTCATTGAGCGGCGTACAGCAATCGCCGTAGTGCCGAGGGCAGGAGCGGCACAGCCAGGTGGCGGGCTGCGCGGGATGGTAATGGCAAAGACTCTTTTCCATGACTGCTGCGTTCCTTGTGCGTTAGCGTCTTGGCCAAACAGAGGGTTATTTTCCAGGCAAAAAAAGAGGGCCCGCAAGGGCCCTCTCTTCAAACTGCGGTATAGCTCGGATTAACCCTGAGCTTTAGCCGCCGCTACGTCTTTGATCGACAGCTTGATACGGCCGCGGTTGTCCACGTCCAGTACCCCTGACCTTCTTTCAAGATGTCGGTGACCTTCTCAACGCGGGCATCGCTCAGCATCGAGATGTGCACCAGACCGTCTTTGCCCGGCAGGATGTTAACGAATGCGCCGAAGTCGACGATGCGCTCAACCTTACCTACATAGATCTTGCCGATTTCAGCTTCTGCGGTGATACCCAGAACGCGCTGACGCGCTGCTTCTGCCGCTTCTTTGGTCTCGCCGAAGATTTTGATCGAGCCGTCGTCTTCGATATCGATCGAAGCCTTGGTTTCTTCGCAGATAGCGCGGATGGTTGCACCACCTTTGCCGATAACGTCGCGAATTTTGTCTTGGTCGATCTTCATGGCGATCATGGTCGGTGCGTTAGCCGACAATTCGGTACGCGACGACGAGATCACTTGGTTCATCTGGCCGAGGATGTTCAGGCGCGCTTCCAGGGCTTGGCCTAGAGCGATCTCCATGATTTCTTCGGTGATGCCGTTGATCTTGATGTCCATCTGCAGCGCGGTAACACCTTTGGCGGTACCCGCTACTTTGAAGTCCATG
>LNAP01008756.1_pt1 | contig 15713 bp, 20 predicted proteins | sample 602601 | NCBI WGS metagenome assembly LNAP01 (sample SAMN02440304, study PRJNA202911) | soil metagenome | biome: Subtropical and temperate rainforests or woodlands; isolation source: soil samples (1 kg each in a 20% v/v slurry with milli Q water) were... ...
GCCCGGCCACGGATGGTGGCGCATGGCGTCCAGCGCGCGGTCGGTGAAACCAGACACCCGTTTGTCATGCAGCGCCATGAAACGCTGCAGCAGGTGGTGCGCCAGCGGTTCGATGTCGTCCACCCGTTCACGCAAGGGCGGGATACGGATCGGATACACGTTCAAGCGATAGAAAAGATCGCGGCGGAAACGCCCCGCGGTCACCGCTGCTTCCAGATCGACGTTGGTTGCAGCGACAATGCGCACGTCGACCTTGCGCACCTGGGTGCCGCCGAGGCGTTCGACCTCGCCGCTCTGCAGCACGCGCAGCAGTTTGGCCTGCGCGGCCAACGGCATATCGCCCAACTCGTCAAGAAGCAACGTACCACCATCAGCGCGCTCGAAGCGGCCTGGACGGGCTGCCAGCGCGCCGGTGAACGCCCCTTTTTCGGCGCCGAAGAGCTCGCTCTCCAGCAACTCGCCCGGCAGTGCGGCGCAATTGATCGCAATAAAGGGCTTGTCTGCCCGCAGACTATTCGCATGCAGGGCCCGAGCGAACCGCTCCTTGCCCACCCCGGTCTCACCTGTCAGCAACACCGTCACCTGAGTGGCGGCGGCCTTGCGCAACAACTCGTCAGCCGCCCGGAAGGCGCTTGACTGGCCAATCAGGGACCCCGTGTCATCAGTGGTCTGCAGCTGTGTTCGCAACACCTCGACCTTGGAATGCAATTCGTCAATGCGCACCAGCATCGAGTCGGGGTCGTAGTCGCGAGCCAACACCTCGGCATCCGGCCACTCTTCGGCCAGGCGCCCCTCGATCAGGCAATGATCACCGCCGCAGGCCTGGCAGGCCAACTCCTTGTACAGCACAGGGCGGCCAAAGAAGCCGCTGGTGTAGCCCGATGCGTAGCCCAGCAGCATCCAGCACACCGGCTCGTCCTGGGGTCCAAAGTCGCGCACATGCGTTTCCACTTCCCATGAGTGGTTCCACCGGTAGATCCCCAGATAGTGAGGTGCGTGGGCGTCGTATTCGAAGCGTTCCGGCGTGACCTGGACCGCGCCTTCGAGCATGTGCAACTGCGGCCCGACCGCAAAGGCAGCGAAGAGGCTGGACTCCGGCCGCATCTGGCGTGCCAGGTCCGCGTCCCGCTGGCCGGCGGCATAGCCGGCGCGCATCAACAGGCGGCGCGTTTGCTCGCGGCCGATCGTGCTCAGCAATTCGCGCCGCAGCGATGCCAGGGAAGCCGCATGCAACAGCAGCATGCGCTGCCCGGCCAGCCAGATACGCCCGTCGCCGGCCGAAAACTGGACCAGCCGGCGCAGGTCGGCATCGTTTGGCAGGGGTGGAACTTTGGAAATGCTCATTGTCAATTATCGATATTTCTCTGGTCAGTCGACTGAAGGATCCACTCTCGGGCACCCGCCAAGGTGGCGAAGAATCATGAAAGTTCCTCAAATCATAAATCATGGCCGAAAGAGGGTCGCTGAAATAAACATGCTGCACCGCGGCATTATCAGTAAATGCGAATCGACGTGTTCGAAGGGGCTGAAAAAAACATGAATTTCAAGACCTTTGGGGAATGGACACCCGGAAGAAATGGAAGATTATCAGTGCCTGCTCCATTTGGCATGAACATTGCGATTACAGCAACCACCTTTCCTGCAGCATTGCCCGACGGTCACCATGACAACGATTCCAGATGCACCTTCCGGATCCGGCGAAGCGCTCCTGCTGCGCAAGTTCGTTCGCGTGCTCGCGATTCGCGAAGACGGGCTGATCACATTCGAGCTCTCCATCGGCTGGCCCGAGCTGTTTGTCGAGTTGATGCTGCCCGCACAGGCGTTCGCCGAGTTCTGTGCTCGCGAACAGGTACAACGCCTGGATACCTGAAACCGTTACCAAGGGAGGACCCATGACAGTTGAACTGCACACCCGCCAAATCCAGCCGCTGCGCAATACCTATGCGCACGTCGCCAAGTACGTGGGCGATGGAAAGCCCGCCTCGCGCTACCAGGAGGCCACGCTCGACACCCAGCCGACCGACAATTTTCATTACCGTCCCACCTGGGACCCTGAGCACGAGCTCTTTGACAAGTCGCGGACGAAGGTCAAGCTGGCCGACTGGAATATGCTGCGCGACCCACGCCAGTACTACTACGGCACCTGGACCATGGCTCGGGCGCGCCAGCAGGACGCAATAGAGTCGAGCTATGACTTCGTGCAATCCCGCGACCTGGCCGCCAAGATGTCGGACACGGTGCGCAAGAAGGCCTGTGAGGTCCTGATGCCGCTGCGTCATGTGGCATGGGGCGGCAACATGAACAACAGCGCGATCGCTGCCTACGGTTACGGCACGCCGTTCACTGCACCTGCCATGTTCCATGCCATGGATCACCTGGGCGTGGCGCAGCTGATCACCCGGCTGGGTCTGGCGCTGGATGAGCCGGCGATTCTGGATGCCGGAAAAAACGACTGGCTCAATGCCGCCTGCTGGCAGCCGCTGCGCCGCTATGTCGAAGACACGCTGGTACTGCAGGATCCGTTTGAGTTGTTCATTGCGCAAAACCTGGCGCTTGACGGTCAGCTCTACCCGATGATTTACGGCAACTTCGTCGATGACTACATCGCCCTGCAGGGCGGCACCGCGGTGTCGATGCTGACCGCCTTCATGCCTGAGTGGCACACCGAGAGCCGCGGTGGTCAAGGTGGCTGCGGCTGAATCCGACGACAACCGCCAGCTGATCCTGGCCTGGCTCACCACCTGGGCCGAACGTGCCCATGCCGCCCTGGGCCCGGTGGCCGAGTTGGCGCTCGGTGGCACTGGCGTGGTCGCAATGCAGGAGGCGCGCGACGCGCTGGACCTGCGCTGCAAGAAAGCCGGACTCATCGCCTGAGCAACCAACGCTCTCATTCACTCACCGAGGCACCTGCATGTCCAACGTATTCATTGCCTTTCAGGACAACGAAGATTCGCGCCCCATCATCGAGGCGATAATGGCCGATAACACCGCTGCGAAGGCCAGCTACCCCACCGGCCTGGTCAAGATCGACGCCCCCGGCAGCCTGGTGATCCGCCGCGAAACCATTGAAGAACTGATCGGGCGACCTTTCAATCTCCAGCAGATCCACGTCAATCTCGTCACCTTGTCGGGACACATCGACGAAGACGACGACCAGCTCTCGCTGAGCTGGAAGCATTGATGCAAACGACACAAGGAGCAAACATGGAAACCCCTGTTATCAAAAAGAAACTTGGCCTGAAAGAACGCTATGCCGCCATGACGCGCGGACTGCACTGGGACACCACCTATCAGCCCATGGACAAGGTTTTCCCTTACGATAAATACGAGGGCATCAAGATCCACGATTGGGACAAATGGGAGGACCCGTTCCGCCTGACGATGGACGCCTACTGGAAATACCAGGGCGAAAAGGAAAAAAAGCTCTATGCCGTGATCGAGGCGTTTGCACAAAACAATGGACAGCTCGGCGTGACCGACGCGCGTTATGTCAGTGCACTCAAGCTTTTCCTCACTGGCGTGACTCCGCTGGAGTACTACTCCTACCGTGGGTTTGCCCACGTCGGACGCCAGTTCACCGGTGCCGGCGCGCGCGTGGCCTGCCAGATGCAGTCGATCGACGAACTGCGCCATTACCAAACCGAAACCCACGCCCTGAGCCACTACAACAAGTACTTCAACGGCCTGCACAGCCCCAAGCACATGTTTGACCGTGTGTGGTACCTGTCAGTGCCGAAGTCGTTCTTTGAGGACGCCTACACCGGGGGCCCGTTTGAGTTCCTGACCGCGGTGAGCTTCTCGTTCGAGTACGTGCTGACCAACCTGTTGTTTGTGCCCTTCATGTCGGGTGCGGCCCACAACGGCGACATGTCGACCGTCACCTTCGGCTTCAGCGCCCAGAGCGACGAGTCGCGCCACATGACGCTCGGCATCGAGTGCATCAAGTTCATGCTCGAGCAGGACCCCGACAACGTGCCGATCGTGCAGGGCTGGATCGACAAATGGTTCTGGCGCGGCTACCGCCTGCTGTCCATCGTGGCCATGATGCAAGACTACATGTTGCCCAAGCGCGTGATGAGCTGGCGCGAGAGCTGGGAAATGTACGTCGAGGAAAACGGCGAGGCGCTGTTCAAGGACTTGGCGCGCTACGGCATCCGCAAGCCCAAGGGCTGGGTGCAGGCTTGCGAAGGCAAGGACCACATCAGCCACCAGACCTATGCCGTGTTCTACAACTACGGCGCTGCCGCTGCATTTCACACCTGGGTACCCGAGGAAGAGGAGATGGCCTGGCTGTCGGAGAAGTACCCCGAGACCTTCGACAAGTACTACCGGCCGCGCTGGAACTACTGGCGCGAGCAGGCCGAAAAAGGCAACCGCTTCTACCAGAAGACGCTGCCCATGCTCTGCCAGACCTGCCAGATTCCGATGATCTTCACCGAGCCTGGTGACGCCACCAAGATCGCCTACCGGGAGTCCGACTACCAGGGCGACAAGTACCACTTCTGCAGTGACCACTGCAAGGAAATCTTCGATAACGAGCCCGAAAAGTATGTGCAGGCCTGGCTGCCTGTGCAGCAGATCTACCAAGGCAACTGCTTCAAGCCCGATGTCGATCCGACCAGGGAGGGGTTTGATCCGCTGTTGGCCGTGTTCGACTACTACAACTTGAACGTCGGCCGCGACAACTTCGACTTCGAAGGCTCTGAAGACCAGAGAAACTTTGCCGCCTGGCGCGGTGATTCGGTGCAGGGAGCGAAAAAATGAGCGTCGTCGCCCTCAAACCCTATGCGTTCCCCGCCAAGGACGTGCAGGAAAACTTCCCCGCGCCTTTGCTGTTCATCGGCTGGGAAGACCACCTGATGTTTGGCGCGCCGGTGGCGCTACCGCTGCCGCCGGACACGCCGTTTGGGGCGCTCGGCACGGCGGTGCTGCCAGGCACCTATGGCTACCACCCGGACTTTGCCAGGATCGATTGGGCAAAAGTCGAATGGTTCAAGTCCGGCGAGCCCTGGAAGCCCGACCCCGCTAAGTCGCTGGCCGACAACGGTCTGAAGCACAAGGATGTGATCCGCTTTCGCACCCCCGGCCTGACCGGCATCAACGGCTCCTGCAGTTGAGTATCGGGCGCGGCACCGCGCCCGCTTCACTGTCCGGGGCCGATAAAAAAATGAATCAACCATGAGTTATCAGCTGACCATTGAGCCGCTGGGTGCAACCATCGAGGTGGAAGAAGGCCAGACCTTGCTGGATGCTGCATTACGCCAGGGAATTTACATTCCGCATGCCTGCGGCCACGGCCTGTGCGGCACCTGCAAGGTGCAGGTGAGTGACGGTGAGGTGGATCATGGCCATGCCAACCCGTTCGCACTGATGGACTTCGAACGCGATGCCGGCAAGACGCTGGCCTGCTGCGCCACGCTAGCAAGCGATGCCACGATCGAGGCCGACATCGATGAGGAGCCCGACGCCGAAATCATCCCAGTGCGCGACTTCGACTGTGTGGTGTCGCGCATCGAGAACCTGACACCCACGATCAAGGGGATTTTCCTTAAGCTCGACAAACCGCTGCATTTTCAGGCTGGCCAGTACGTGCAGGTGGTGATCCCTGGCGTTCAAGGCGCCCGGGCCTTTTCGATCGCCAACTCGCCTGCCCAGGTGAAAGCCACCGGCGAAATCGAACTCAACGTGCGCATCGTCAAGGATGGCGCTGGCACCACCTGGCTGCACCAGCAGTTGAAGGCCGGCGACCACCTGCTCATCTCCGGTCCATATGGGCGGTTCTTCGTGCGCAAGACAGCAACGTCTCCCGTGATTTTCATGGCCGGCGGTTCTGGTTTGTCAAGCCCGCGCTCGATGATTCTGGATCTGTTGGATGCCGGCAGTACGCCGCCCATCACGCTGATCTATGGCCAGCGCGCCGCCGAGGAGCTTTATTACGACGCCGAGTTTCGCGCACTGGCCGCGGAGCATCCCGATTTCACCTATGTGCCCGCGCTGTCCAACGAGGGTGAAGGCAGTACCTGGGCTGGCGCCCGTGGCTTCGTGCATGAGGTAGCCAAGACCCATTTCGCGGGGAACTTCTCCGGCAACAAAGCCTATCTGTGTGGCCCGCCAGCGATGATCGAGGCCTGCATCGCCACCTTGATGCAGGGGCGGCTGTATGAGCGTGATATCTACACCGAGAAATTTCTCCGGTCAGCAGCGCAGCCCGCTGTTCAAGCGGGTATGAGGAGCGCAAGCGAATGTTCCTCGACACCTTCCGAAAACGTCAGCGCGCATGTCGCGCCAACCGGCGAGACTTTCCGTGCGCCAGCCAACAGAGCGTTTTTCTCCTGCCACCACCATCGGGCTGGAGTTGGCAGGCCCATTTGCAAATGATTCAAGAGAAAGGATTTGCCGCCGTGGCGAAGCCCTGATTTCTCAACCAGAAGGAGACCACAATGGGCATTATGCGGATCGGCCATGTCAGTCTGCGAGTGATGGAAATGGGGGCCGCTGTCAAGCACTATGAAAATGTGCTGGGCATGAAAAAAACCATGGAGGACAAGCAGGGCAACGTGTACCTCAAATGCTGGGACGAGTGGGACAGGTACTCGCTGATTCTCACGCCGTCGGATCAGGCGGGGCTGAACCATGTGGCCTACAAGGTCGAAAAAGACAGCGACCTCGACGAGCTGCAAAACAAGATCGAAGCCTACGGGATCCAGACCACGGTTCTGGCCGAGGGCACGCTGCCGTCCACAGGTCGCATGCTGCAGTTCAACCTGCCAAGTGGCCATGAGATGCGGCTGTATGCGATGAAGGAATACGTCGGCACCGAGGTCGGCATCACCAACCCCGACCCCTGGCCCGACGCCCTCAAGGGCGCTGGCGCGCACTGGCTGGACCATTGCCTGCTGATGTGCGAGCTCAACCCCGAGACTGGCGTGAACAAGGTTGCCGAGAACACCAGGTTCGTGAGCGAGGTGCTTGACTTCTTTCTCACCGAACAGATCACGGTTGGGCCAGGCGGCGCCATTCAGGCCGCCGCCTGGCTGGCACGCACCACCACGCCGCACGACCTTGCTTTTGTCGGCGGGCCGCGCATGGGGCTGCATCACATCGCCTTTTTCCTTGACTCATGGCATGACATCCTGAAGTCCGCCGACGTGATGGCCAAGACCAGGACCCGCATCGACGTGTCCCCCACGCGCCATGGCATCACCCGCGGCGAGACGATCTACTTCTTCGACCCGAGCGGCAACCGCAACGAAACCTTCGCTGGCTTGGGCTATCTGGCGCAGCGCGACCGCCCGGTCACGACGTGGGACGAGTCCCATATCGGCAGCGGGATTTTTTATCACACCGGCGAGATGGTGGATTCCTTCACCGAGGTCTACACCTGAGCAACGGCGGCCGGCCATGAACTCGTGCGAACACAGTGTGGTGCAAGCCGCCATCCCCTGGCAGGGGGTGCAGGGAGTTACCTGCCGAGCCTTGCCCCGCGCCCAGGAAAACGGGCTGGTGGCCAATGTAGGTGTGGTCGACGTTTGCTGGACCCAGTACCAAAGCACCGGGCAGGTAAATGCCTGGTTGGTTTGCAAGACGGGGGGGCATTTAGCCTCGATTTCTAAATGAAGAGGAGAACGAAAATGGCTTTACTGAATAGAATGGACTGGTATGACATCGCCAGGACGACCAACTGGTCGCCAAAATACGTGACGGATCTGCAACTCTTCCCGCTGGAAATGGCTGGTGACTATGGCCTGCCCCAGGAGGCATGGGAAAAGTACGATGAGCCGTACAAACAAACCTATCCCGAGTACGTCAAGATCCAGCGCGAGAAAGACGCAGGGGCTTACTCTGTCAAGGCAGCGCTGGAGCGCTCCAAAATTTTCGAGAACTCGGATCCGGGCTGGAAGTCGGTGATCAAGGCCCACTATGGGGCGTTTCCGAGACTTGAATATGCAGCGGCCAGTGCCGAGGCGCGCATGATGCGCTTTTCCAAGGCACCGGGCATGCGCAACATGGCAACCCTTGGTTGCCTGGACGAAATCCGCCACGGGCAGATCCAACTCTACTTCCCGCACGAGCATGTGTCGAAAGACCGGCAAATGGATTGGGCGCACAAGTCCATCGATACCAACGAGTGGGCCATGATCGCATCGCGTCATTTCTTTGACGACATCATGATGACGCGCGATGCCATCAGTGTGTCGATCATGCTGACTTTCAGCTTTGAGACGGGCTTCACCAACATGCAGTTTCTTGGCCTTGCGGCAGACGCCGCCGAGGCGGGTGACCACACATTTGCCAGTCTGATTTCCAGCATCCAGACCGATGAGTCTCGGCACGCCCAGATCGGTGGTCCGGCCTTGCAGGTGCTGATCGCAAATGGCCAGAAGGCCACGGCCCAGAAGAAAGTGGACATCGCTTTCTGGCGTGCCTGGAAGTTGTTCGCGGTCCTGACCGGTCCGATGATGGACTACTACACGCCGCTGGAGCATCGCAAGCAGTCGTTCAAGGAGTTCATGGAAGAGTGGATCGTGGCCCAGTTCGAGCGCGCGCTGACCGATCTCGGGCTGGATCTGCCCTGGTATTGGGATCACTTCCTGGAAGAGCTGAGTCAGACACACCATGGCATGCATCTTGGCGTCTGGTTCTGGCGACCCACCGTTTGGTGGAATCCGGCAGCGGGCGTCACGCCGGCCGAGCGCGACTGGCTGGAAGAAAAGTATCCCGGCTGGAACGACACCTGGGGCCAGTGCTGGGACGTGATCATCGACAACGTGGTCGACGGCAACATGGCCATGACCTATCCCGAGACGCTGCCCATGATCTGCAACATGTGCAACCTGCCTATCAACAACACGCCGGGCAACAAGTGGAACGTCAAGGACTTCCCGCTCGAATACAAGGGCCGCCTGTACCACTTCGGTTCCGAGCAGGATCGGTGGTGCTTCGAACAGGAACCGGAACGGTATGCCGGCCACCTGAGCTTGGTCGACCGCTTCCTGGCCGGCATGATCCAGCCGATGGACCTGGGTGGCGCCTTGAACTACATGGGCCTGGCGCCGGGCGAAATTGGCGACGACGCGCACAACTATGCGTGGGCAGAAGTCTACAGAGCAATGCGCGCTGCCAAGAAGGCCAGCTGAAACGCGTCGGCGCTGACTGCCGACTCAACGATTGACCTGATACCGGAGACGAAAATGGCTTTGTTCCCCCTGAGTTCGAATTTTGAAGGCGACTTCGTGCTGCAACTGCTGCCGGTCGATACCGAGGACACCATGGATGAGGTAGCGGCGGCTGCCGCCCATCATTCGGTGGGCCGGCGCGTCAAGGCGCGACCGGGGCAGATTCTTCGTGTGCGCAAGCAGGGCAGCGAGGATTTTCTACCGCGCACCATGAAGGTAGCGGAAGCGGGCTTCAAGCCTACCGAAACCATCGAGATCATCTGGGAAGCCCCAAGACATTGAGGAACCGCACGCATGACATTCAAGAAAGTGTGCGCCATCGACGACCTCTGGGAAGGTGAAATGGGGTCATTCGAGGTCGACGGGCAAGAGATCTTGCTGGTGTGCGCCGAGGGCGGCGTGATCAAGGCATTCCAGGGGATGTGTCCGCATCAGGATATTCCCTTGGCCGAAGGCAAGTTCGACGGCAAGACGGTGATCTGCCGGGCACACCTTTGGCAGTTCGATGCCTGTTCGGGCAAGGGTATCAACCCCTCCGACTGCGCGTTGGCCGAGTACCCGATCAGGATCGAGGGCGAGGATATTCTGGTGCAAACCGAGGGTGTCGAGCCCTTGTTTGCACATACCTGAGATGGGTGCATAAAAAAACGAGGAGACAGTAATGAGCGATGCCAATGCAATTGTCAGCAAACATGGCAACAACCGGGTCGGCCCGGTGATGCGAGCGGGGGAGCTGGCCATGGCCGTGGTCGAGGCGGCCAGGGAAGACAATCCGGACCGGGAGATACGGGTCGACGACAAACGCGCCTACCTGCGCATCGACACCGATGACGAGTTGGTTTTGAAGCGGGAGACGATTGAGCGCGCGCTGGGGCGTCCGTTCAAGATGAACGACCTGGAAGTCGATCTGAGCTCCTTCGCCGGACGGATCGAGACGCTGCCTGACCAGGTGCGATTTTACTTCACCAAACACGTCTGAAATGCAGCCCTGGCCGATGCCCCGGCAACAACCAATCCATACCGGAGACAGATCATGTCAGAAGTTCAAGTATTGAAGCCGCTCAAGACCTGGAGTCATTTGGCAGCACGCCGCCGCAAACCGAGCGAATACGAGATCGTCAGCGCCAACCTGCATTACAACAACCGCGACGCCAACGCGCCGTATGAGCTCGACCCCGATATGCCGATGAATCGATGGGTCAAAAAAAATACTTTTGGCAGCCCGCTCAGGCATGACGACTGGAATGCCTTTCGCGATCCGGATGAGGTGGTTTACCGCAGCTACAACATGATGCAGGACGGCCAGGAGAACTATGTCTTCGGGCTGTTTGATCAGTTCAACACCCGTGAACATGACAAGTCGCTTGCCCCGCGCTGGGCCGGGACGCTGGCGCGGATGTACACGCCGGCACGCTACCTGTTTCACACGGTGCAGATGGCTTCAGCCTACGTCGGTCAGATGGCGCCATCCAGCACCATCACCAACTGCAATTATTTCCAGATGGCAGATTCATTCCGCTGGTTAAGTCACACCGCGTACCGCACCAGGGAACTTTCGCTGGCTTTCCCCGACAAGGGTTTTGCTGCCGAAGAGCGCGATTACTGGGAAACCGATGCAGTATGGCAGGGCTTGCGGGAATTGATGGAAAATGTTCTTGTGACCTGGGACTGGGCCGAAGCTTTTGTGGCTCTGAACCTGGTCGCCAAGCCGGCCATCGAGGAGGCCGTACTCCGCAAGCTCGGCGAGTCAGGGCGCCACAACGGCGACACGCTGCTGGGCATGTTGACAGACGCCGAGTTGCTTGATGCCGAACGCCACCGCCGCTGGGCTTCAGCCCTGGTAAAAATGGCGCTGGAGACCGAAGGCAATGCTGAAGTTCTCAGAGGCTGGATCTCCAAATGGGAGCCGTTGGCGGACGTTGCCATCGAGAAGTTCTGTGCTGCCCTGCCGGATATGCCCCATGCCGCTGCCGACGCGAAGGCCGCCACGCGCAGGTTCCGCGGTTCGCTGGGCATCTGAAGCCCCACGTGCCCCTGCGGCAACGCGACTGACCAGCACACTGCCCGTCCGCACCCTTCCATGGGTGCGGTGGCGGCGCACATCCTGCGGAGCACCATTACATTGAGTCATGCAATCCATATTGACGGCAGCCCGACCTGCTTTGTTCAGGCCGGGGGCGACACCGTGTTGCGAGCTGCGCTGCGGGCCGGACTGGGATTCCCGTACGAGTGCAATTCGGGCGGTTGCGGTACTTGCAAGTTCGACATAGTCGGCGGCGAAGTGCACGTGCTCTGGCCCGAAGCGCCCGGGCTGACGGAACGCGATCGGCGCAAGGGCCGGCAACTGGCCTGCCAATGCGTGGCGACCGGAGAACTGGCGATCAAGGTGCGTACCGAGCCGGAGTATGTGCCGCGGATCTTGCCGCGGCGCCACCGCGCGCGATTGATCGGGACCGCCGATGTGACACACGACATTCGCGAGTTCCGTTTCGCCACCGAAACTGCAGCCGAGTTTCTTGCGGGGCAGTACGCAAGCCTGCTGATCGATGGCGTCGATGCGCCGCGGGCTTACTCCATGTCCAACCTGCCCAATGAGCAGGGAGAGTGGCACTTCCAAATCCGCAAGGTACATCAGGGGCAGGCCACGACCCGACTGTTTAATGCCTTGCAGATCGGCGACGAAGTCGAAATCGACGGTCCATACGGGCTCGCTTATCTCAGGGAAGACAACCCGCGCGACATTGTCTGCATCGCTGGCGGCTCTGGCCTCGCGCCCATGGTGTCGATCACGCGGGCAGCGGCGGCGGCTGGCCTGCTCGGCACCAGGAAACTACATTTCTTCTATGGCGGCCGCACGCCGAGCGACCTGTGCGGTGAGCCGTTCCTGCAGGAGCTCGCGGGCTTTGGCGATGCCATCGTGTACCACTGCGTGGTCTCCGATGGCGCCAGCGCCAAGGCCATTGACTGGAGTGGCAACGTGGGCTTCGTCCATGAATGGCTGCCACGGTTGCTGGGCGGAGACCTGGCCCGGCACGAGTTCTATTTCGCGGGGCCACCGCCCATGACCCAAGCCATCCAGGAAATGCTGATGGTGACCCACCGCGTCCCCTTCCAGCAGATCCACTTCGACCGGTTCTTCTGAAACATTCACCAGAAGGAGACACCATGAAGGCAGCCGTCTATTACGGGCCGGAACAGATCCGGGTCACCGACATTCCCGACGCCACCATCCAGCAAGACCACGAGCTGCTGGTCAAGGTGACAGCCACCTCGATATGCGGCTCCGACCTGCACCTCTATCGTGGTGCGCTCGACCCGATCATGGACAAGGGCAAGTCGCAAACCGGCCATGAACTCATCGGTGAAGTGCTTGCCGCCGGCAAGTCGGTCGGGCGCTTTCGCAAGGGTGATCGCGTGAGCATGGCCTATTCCTGCTCCTGCGGCCATTGCTACATGTGTGAGGTAGGGCAGACGGCGCACTGCGAAACGACGCAGAAGGCGGTGTACGGTTTCGGCGTTCCCTTCGGCAACATGAATGGCACCCATGCCGAGGCGATGGTGATCCCGCACGCCGATGCCCACACCATCCTGGTGCCTGGGGAGATTGCCGATGATGCAGCGCTGACACTGTCGTGCAACCTGCCATCGGCCATCGTCGCCAACAAGCTGGCTGATATTCAGCCCGGGGAGTCGGTGGCACTGGTGGGTTGCGGGCCGACCGGCATGATGGCGCTGGACATCGCGCTGCAGCGTGGACCCGGGCGCATGGTGGTCATCGACAGGGTGCCTCATCGGCTGGCTCTTGCGCGCACGAAGGGCGCGACAGCCATCGACGCATCGCACACCGACTGGAAGGAGCAGGCCCTGGCCCAGTGCAGTGGACGCGGCTTCGACAAGGTGATCGAGGTGGTGGGCTATCCCGAAACGCTGCAGATGTGCCTGGACATCGTGCGCCCCGGGGGAACGGTGGCGGCCATCGGCGTATTCACCGATGGCATCTTCAACCTCAACCTGGCCGACGTGTTCCTGCGCGACATCACGCTGCACATGAATGGCTTCGCCAACGTGCAGCCCTTCATGTGGGAGGGCCTGAGAATGCTGGAGCTTGGCGTGATCAAGCCGCAAGCGTACTTCTCGCACACCTTTGCGCTCACGGATGTGGACAAGGCCTACGCGACCTTTCACCGCAAGTCCGATGGCGCAATGAAGATGCTGATCCGTCCCTGACGCCCCCCCCAACTGGCTCGCTTTCGATGCTGGTGTTGGCCATATTCATGTATTGACGGCGACGTTTCAGAGCACCCATTTGCAAATGCGCGGCGCACCTCGCCCCAGGCTTGCCCACGGCAACACGCGCGTAGTGCAGAGCTCTTCGCGGCCCGTAGGGAAGATCTGAGCAATCTCCCATTGGCGACAACGATTCTGAGGTAGGGGACCGGCGCCGCGAGCTGCGGGGACGGCGCCATCGTCGTCTCCTCCGGCTTCCCGCCCGGCGGACCCCGAGGTGACGCGCGCCTGCCTCGCACGGCTGCGTTCAGCGTTGCGCGCTCCCTGAGCTATCCCCATGGGATGACTGGGACGGGGAGCCTTCCGGCAGGAGGCAGGCCGCTTGGAACTATGCGTAAACAATGCATATAATGTGCGCGTACTCTTTATCTATGGGAGCAACGCCATGGCCTCTACCGCTTTCGCAGATGTACTCGAGTCGGCGCGTGAGGCCGGCACGTCCCGCTTTTCCGCCACGAACGTCGCCGATGCCCTGGGCCTGCAGTACCAGGATCTGGCCACGCTGGCTGGGGTGCACCGCAACACCCTGCGCACCCACCCCGAATCCCCGCGACTGCAGGCCGCGCTGCGTGAGCTGATGCGCGTGCTGTCGGCTGCCACGGTGGTGCAGCCGGATACCGCGCGTGCGTTCTTCATGGTCAAGAACGAACCCATTCCGGCGTTCCACCACAAGACTCTGCTGCAGTTGGTGCAGGAAGGACGCACCGACGATGCGATCGACTACCTGGAGTCGATCAGTGCAGGGTTCACCGGGTGATCCTCCTCGACCTGCCGCCCGGCGCCACGCTGTTTCGTGCGCACACTCCACAGTGGGCCAGCCGGCCCACCAGGCGGCCAAGGGCGGTCGCTTCAATCGAGAAGGCGTCGAGGCGCTGTATCTATCGCTGGAGGAAGTGACCGCGTTACGTGAGTACCAGCAGACCTCGCCCTTCCTGCCGCCCTGCACGATGTGCTCGTATACCGTGAACTTGCGCGGACTGGTTGATCTGCGGCAGCTCCACCACGGCGAGCCCTGGGACGAGCTGTGGCACGACTGGCGCGAGGACTGGCGCCACCTGAAATTCGACCTTCACATCGAGCCGCCCACCTGGGTGCTGGGCGACATGGTGCTGGCCCAGGGCCACACAGGCATCCTGTTCCCCAGTCAGGCGAACGATGGCGGCACCAATGTCGTGGTATTCGTGGATAGGCTCAGAGATGGCAATTCGGTCGAGGTCAATGATCCCGACGGGCGACTGCCCCGCGACCAATCCAGTTGGACGCGCTGACCCCACCGCGCAGACTCGTGCTCCACCCTTCGGCCCGCCGCCGAGCTATCCCCAGGGGATAGCCGGCACACACAGCCTTTCGGGCGGAACAAACCGGGCGCGCCTGGGCTGCGGTTTGTTGACTGACAGCCTTCCGGCCGATGCCGATGCTGGCGACTCGCTCCCTTACCGCGAGTCGTCACCCATGGCCAATGAACCCCTGCAACTGAATCTCGGATCGCTGCGCAGCGCGATGTCGCTGACGCTGCACACGCATCACGCTTCGCGCATCTGGCACGGCCGCGCGCCGACCGAAGGACGCGCCGGCATCATTGGCCTCAACGGCTTCATCAGCGCGATGAACAACAAGATGAAGCGCGGCGCCCTCTGTCGATGCATCATCCGCGCCGGGATCCGCAAGGTCAGCGCCGGTACCGCCATGGCCCATCGCGGCAGGTCCCATCGCCGGCATCGACTCGCCGGCATGGAGGGCATCGTCGTGTCCGGATCGCTGCAGGGGCGACGCGGCAGAGCCTGCCCCGGCGACCTCATGCGCGCCGTGCCTGCCACGTGCCAGCTGCGTGCGCGTGGACGCTGCACGAACCCGACGCCATTGGCGATCAGGCTCGCACGCAGCAGCACACGCAGCGGCAGCGGCAGCGAAAAAGCTCACACTCCTACTCCATCGCGAAGTTGAGCAGCCCGTGTTCAGCAATGGTGAACGTTGGACGTCGGGCTAAGGTGTCCCGCCAACGGGTGGCGATGGATCAAGTGTGGCAGCTCCCGCAGCAGCCGCTGTCCTTCTCCGTCGCCCCATCATTGCCGAGGACCCGGTAGCCCTCGTCCTCGATCGCTCTGCGAACGCGCGTCTCGTCCGCGACGCCATCGACCTCGATGGTGCCGTCCGCGATGTCTACACGGGCGGTGCCGCCGAGCGCGGCGACGGCGCGGGTGATCGCGCGCTCGCAGTGGCTGCAGGTCATGCCTTCGACATTGAATTTCA
>LNAP01003205.1_pt1 | contig 15708 bp, 12 predicted proteins | sample 602601 | NCBI WGS metagenome assembly LNAP01 (sample SAMN02440304, study PRJNA202911) | soil metagenome | biome: Subtropical and temperate rainforests or woodlands; isolation source: soil samples (1 kg each in a 20% v/v slurry with milli Q water) were... ...
CCGGGCCACTGCGCCCTCCAACTGGCGACGGTTGATCAGCGGGCCAATGACTGTATCTGCAAGGTCAGGATCGCCGACTTTCAACTGGCGAACGCGCTCTACAAAAGCTTCGACGAAATCCTTTTGCAACGAGGCGTCGACGATAATTCGGTTACTGCTCATGCAGATTTGGCCTTGGTGCAGGAAGCGCCCCACAACGGCGGCGTGCACCGCCAGATCCAGGTCCGCATCGTCAAGCACCACGCAGGGAGCATTCCCACCCAACTCCAACCCGACTCGCTTGAGCGTCGGGCCAGTGACTGCCAACGCGCCAATGTGCCGCCCTACCCGAGTCGATCCCGTGAAAGAGATGAATTTTGGAATCGAGTGCAGGGTAAAGGCATCACCCAAATCAGCCACGTCGCCCACGACCACGTTCAAAACTCCCGGTGGAAAACCGGCCTCTTCGTAGATTTTCGCCAACAACAAACCGCCGGTCACCGGAGTATCGTCGGCAGGCTTTACGACGACGGCGTTGCCGAGTGCCAGCGACGGTGCGATAGAGCGATTGGAAAGGTATATCGGCCAGTTCCAGGGACTGATCACCCCGACCACACCCAAAGGTTTGCGATAGACGCGGCTTTCTTTATCGGGCGTGCCGATCGGCAGAATGCGGCCGACGACTCTTGAAGGCATGGCGGCAGCAGTGATCATGGTCGAACGTAACGCCGCCCACTCGATCTCGGCTTTGGTACGCGTGCTGCCTGACTCACGAATCAGCCAGTCGACAATTTCTTCGTGCCGTGCCTGGCGTCCAGTACGTTAACGGCGCGCATGAACAAGGCTGAGCGCTCATTAGGTAACGTCTGCGCCCATGCCTTCTGCGCGGTCGCTGCCGCTTGGTAGGCGTCGTCGAGGTCGCCAGCATCACCCAGCGAAAGCTCGGTCAGCAACGCGTTGTCATAAGGGTTGCGGTTCTCCAAGAACCTTGCGCGTACTTCCGGAGCGCCAGGCGCCCGCGATGTATTGGCCAGTAAAGTTTTGCCACGGTGATGGGCGGTCAGACATGGGTATTCTCCGGTTGATAAAAAATTGGTCAGCGCCAATTTTCGTCTTGCTTGCCAGCCTGGAAGTCGCGAGGCTTGTCAAATGCTGGCACAGTGCACGGGTGTTTTGTTGGTCGGTATGTTGGCTAGCAAGACGCTGGGCAATCGCTGCGCATTTGAACGCAGCAATGAGCAGTGGAAATGCCGCGTTTTCAAGACTAATCAGCCGTGTCAGAGGATCCCTGACTATCATAAGTTCATGCCTGCATACGTTGGGGCTAGATGCCTCCTCAACCTGGCGACTGCCGCTAAGCTTAGCCACAATTGCTGATATAAAAATCGGCAATACGCCCTTGATCAGTTTTCAATCAGCGCCAACGCTATGAGCGCCTGAGGTAGCAATAGCCCACGATCAGCACGCAGATGAACAGATTAAGATCAATTGACGGACGACATACTTGGCCATTGGCGCGCAGGGTTGGTAAGAGCGCAAGGCTATAGCAGCTTCCAGGTATAACTGAGAACGACGCGATACTCGTCAATATCAGTTCTGTAATTAGACCGCGCTACGGCATCGCGAAGCCTGATACCCAATCCCTTGACAGGCCCGCTCTGGAAAACATAAGACATATCGATATCGCGCTCGCTATCCTTACCCTCATAGCCGAGCCCTGTCTCAACATTGTTCCCCACAACGTATCTAGTCGAAAATAGAAGGCCCGGTACACCCGCCGCAGCGAAGTCATAGTCGTAACGCACCTGATAAGACACTTCGTTTTGTGATGAGAAGTCATAAGTAGGCAGTTCATTGGCCAAGGGCGCTATATTGGCGAACACCCGGGGGAACGCGGTGTTACCGTACATTCTTTGGTACCCTACGGTCACAGCATGCCCGGAACTTGCCACCCCAAGGGTGCCATACAAAGCCCGATTATCGACCGTCCCTATTAAATGATCACCATCTTCCACAGCATCATACTGTGCCAACGTACCGGTCACCGACCAACGCCCTACTAACTGCTTATGCTTAATGCCAACATAACTCTGTCGGTAAATGTCCTCCAGTTGGGCGTACCAACCACTGACAGTGGTACGTGACTCATTAAAACTATAGTCACCGCCCATATAATTGAAGGCATCACTGGACGCTGTGCGTTGCGGAATATAGCCCAACATCGCGATCAACTTTTCGTCACCGGCTTCATTTCGTAGACTAGTCGATTTGATTCGCCCGCCTTGAAGGGTCAGCCCAGTAAGTTCGCTGCTCGAAAAGGAGGCCCCCTGATAGGAAGGTGGAAGCAAACGAATATCGCTGAAGGGCAAGACGGGAATGTCTGGTTGAAGTTCACCCAGCCTCAGTTCGGTTTTAGAAAACCTGGCTTTTAAGGTTGGCCCTACGCGACTGTAATCGTCGGCAGGTGCCCCGCTATCCTTAATAGGCAGCAAGCCCGTCCCTACTCGTCCTGGGCCACTATCGAGCTTGAGGCCCAGAGTGGCAATCGCATCTATACCAAATCCGACCGTGCCTGGGGTATAACCTGATTTGAAATTAAGAATGAAGCCTTGAGCCCACTCTTCTGCCTTGGGTTTCTCGGCCCCGCGAATATCTAAATAGTTACGTTGAAAGTAGTAGTTTCTGGCCTGAAGTGTAGCGGTGGAATCTTTGAAAAAATCGGATTCCTCCGCCCATGCCAAGCCTGGCGTACAAAAACACAGTAACGCCGGCCACACGAGTGGGCCGCAATTTTTGTTGTACATGATTTCACCCTTTTTATTTTTATAGAATGATTATTGCGTACAGCAGAAAGCGACGATCAACCCGGCAACGTGAGCACGTTGAATAATTGACCGTCACTGGGAGTTCTAAATTATCGCGTCATATAACCAGGTGAGACCGGCATATGCTTGTTCAGGGGTGCGTGCGGCGAGCATACCGTTACGCAGTTCGGCTGCCACTCCTTCGGCATGATAGAACTCTCCATGAACACGTGCCATCACCTGGCAACGGCCAGTGCGAAGGTATCGGCGAGCCTGATATGCCTTAAAAGCTGACTCAAAATCACCCTGACACTTTTCGATTTCCTGTGCGAGTACGACGCCATCTTCCATCGCCATACACGCCCCTTGTGCAAGGTATTGCAACATGGGGTGCGCGGCATCGCCCAAAAGCGTGGTACGTCCCTCACTCCAGTTTTTCACGGGTTCACGATCGCACAATACCCACATCCGCCAGCTTTCAATTTTGGACAGGAGCGTTTGTACGGTGTCACACGTGCCGGCAAACCGACGGCGTAATTCTTCAGGGTCTCCTTCGGTGTTCCAGCCCTCTACATAGCGGTCGCTGTGGAAGACTGCGACCAGGTTGAATAGTTTTCCACCTCGAAGCGGGTACTGGACCAGGTGGGACTTTGGCCCCCCCCAAAGAATCATCGAGTTGCGTCGAAACTCAAGCGGCACGTCCTCAATGGGCAACACCGCCCGGTACGCAATGTGCCCGGAGACCACAGGCGCACCGTCACCGACAATTTTCTCTCTGACTTTCGACCACAATCCATCTGCGCCAATCAGTGCGCAACCCCGAATGGTTTCACCTTGGTCAGTGGTCACGCATACGGACAGGCCATCATCTTCGTAGCCCACCACTTTTGTGGCGATCCTGAATTCGACATCAGCGGACTCGCGACACGCGGCCAGAAGAACCGAATGCAGGTCCGCACGATGCACCAAGGCGTAGGGATACTTGAAACGTTCCCGAAACGCTGCGCCTGTCGGGATGGTGGTAACCATCTCAGCGCTGACACTGTCCATGAAGATCAAATCATCGGGTAACACGGTCAGTTCGCGTACCTGATCAGCAACGCCGAGCGTCTCCAACACGCGAAAACCGTTAGGGCCCACCTGGATCCCCGCACCGACTTCGCGAAACTCTTCGGCCTGTTCGATCAAGAGCGTTTTGAAGCCCTTATGTGAGAGTGCCAGCGCTGCTGCCAGACCACCAATGCCCCCCCCAATGATTACAATTGGATCTTGTAGGCTCATGACGACACGACCTCGACAACAATTTCACCAATCCCTTCAATTCGTGCTTTGATCTGATCACCGTGAACAATGGGACCCACACCTTCGGGCGTTCCGGTGTACAACAAATCACCCGGCTCAAGTGTGTAATAGGTCGAGGCGAATTCGATCAGCTCTGCCACGTTCATGATCAAATCCCGAGTATTGGCGTGCTGGCGTTTCTCACCATTAACCTCCAGCAGCAACTCCAAGCCCTGTGGGTCGCTGAGCTCATCAGCCGTGACAAGCCATGGCCCCAACACCGAGTAAGTGTCCAACGATTTGCGCAAGCTTCGCTCTTCAGGCCCGCGGATCGTGATGTCCAGGCCAATGCTGTATCCGGCAACATAGGCCAGTGCGTCTTTCGCCTTCACATCCTTGGCACGCTTGCCAATAACAGCGACTAGCTCGATTTCGTGATCGGTACGGCGCTCTGGAAGATTAATCACAATCGGTTTACTGACACCGATCAGCGAGCTGGTAGCTTTCAGGAAGAGGCCCGTCTCCTGGATTTTTCGGACATTGGCACGTGTAAACGTCTCCGTGTCTGCGATGGCTTCATCAAGGTGAGCTTGATAGTTGACAGGCGCAGCCACAATTTTGCCTGGGTTACCGACGGGGCTAAGCAGCTCGACATCGCTTAACTTGAAGACCGCTGCGCTTCCCTTGGCAAGCGAGATTTCGGGGCGTAGCTCGGCCAGGTTAGCGATCAGCAGGTCATGGCGCGGAAACGGATAACGGGCAGGTGACAAAATACGCAGTGCTTGGGAAACGTCATAGACAATGTCGCCCTCAATCAGGCCCAAACGGTTATCGTTAAACAGACAAATTTTCATGGTTTTTCTCCTGGTGTAGTAGTTGCGCTCGGATTGATTTCGCTGCGCCAAAAACCGAGGTGTTCTTGCAACGGTCGATCGGAAAAGCTGAACAGTACGCATTGCTCGTCCGCCTCAAAACAACGCCATGCCCAACCCGGAACAACAAATACGTCGTCCTTGCAGGCTGTCCACGTTTGGTCACCGACCTGAACGCGCAGGCTGCCTTCAACCACGCAGCAAACAGCTCCGTCGGTTTCACGAAAGCTCGTGCCCTTGAACCCTGCTGGGAACATCTGCATAAAGGCACCCATCGAGCGAATCGGGGACAGCCCATTCGTTGGGTTGGTAAACATCAGTTTGAAACCGTTGCACGCGTCCCACTCATCGACGAGCGACAACTGTTCAAGCGCTGCACGCGTGCGCGAATAGGGGTAGTGAAAAAGTGGGCTGACGGGGCCGCCGTGGGTGTCGCCCACCGGTCTCAGGCCAGCGGCGAATCGCGCATTGGAGTCGCCTGTCGGGCGTGTCAGGGCCTGACGTAGATTCGGGTCATCAGCAGAGAAACCGGCGTTGAGCATTTGCACAACAGGCACATCCAGGCCGTCCAGCCACATCACAGGTTCCGTGCCCTGCGCACCATGGTCATGAAAAACGTTCGTGGGCGTGATGACAAAGTCACCCGGGTTCATTAGTACCTTTTCGCCATGCACCGTAGTGAACCCACCCTGGCCACTTAAAATCAGTCTTAGCGCAGACGCCGTATGGCGATGACTGGGGGCGACCTCCCCGGGCAGGATCATTTGAATACCCGCATAGAGGGATGACGTTATCTGCGACTTGCCCCGAAACTTAGGGTTTTCTAGGACAAGCACACGGCGCTCCGCATCTTCGGCGGAGATGACCTCACAGGCCATTTTCATATTTTGGCGAATGGTTTCGGCGCGCCAGATTACGGGGTCCGCCGTCTGCTTGGGCTCGCGCGGGGTAAGCCCGCGCAATACCTCCCAGAGGGGCGTCATGTTGTCATGGGCAATGTGATCTCTAAAGGCATTGTTACTCACAAATATCTCCTTACCTATCTATCGAACTTCGTTCAGCCGTGCATCGCTACGGTCTTGGTTTGCGGTCCGTGCGATGTGGCGACGGACGAGGGTCAGCGCGACAAAAAGAATCAACATCATGGCTGCTATAAAACCGAAGAACCGAGTGCCTGTGCTGGCAAGAATCCAGGGGCCGATGAAAGCGCTCAGCACCGCGCCCAGCCGTCCGAAAGCTGCGGGCAAACCGACGCCACTTGCACGCATTGAGGTAGGGAATATCTGCGCCGCCAGCACGAATAGGATTGCTTGTGTGCCCGGTACGCAGAGGCCGAGCAGCAGCAGGCTAACGGTGATGATAGGGAGCGAATTCGCAGCAGGTTGCAACGGCGTTACCATCAGCGCAGCGCAGCAGGCCAACGCCCCCGCCGCCATGCAGAGCATGGTTTTGCGCGAACCGAAGCGACTGAACAGCCAGCCGCCGCCCACCCCTCCAATCAGGCCACCGAGGCTGAACAACGCCATACTTGCGCTGGACATACTGACGCTGTAACCGGCCTCGACGAACAGGGAGGGGGACCAGGTAAACATGAGGTAGCTAGACAGAATCACGGTAAAGAAAGCGACCGCCAGCACCCGTGTGTCGCCGGCATATTCGCTGGCCATTAACGTTCGCACCGAAGCCTTCTTGACTGCAGCCGCTTCGCCGCTGTCCTCCAACGTGGTGGTCAATGACACCGCATGCCCCAGGTGGCGAATGATGTTCAGGCACGCTGCCGGCTTGATGCCGCGCGCCACCAGAAATCTCAGCGACTCTGGGACGCCAATGATCAGCGTCAGCGCGACGATCAACGGCGCACACCCCGCAATCACGAAAAAACTGCGCCAGCCAAGGGCAGGAAGAATTTGCGCCCCTAACAGGCCAACGACGATGCCGCCAAAAGGCAACGCGCTCATCCCGATGGCGAGGGCAAGGCTGCGCCGGCGCAAAGGTGTGTACTCAGCCAGCATTGCCGTGACGTTAGGCATGGCTGCTCCCATGCCCAACGATGCAATCACTCGGCAGACGCCCAGAAAGACGATGTCATCGGCGAGCGCGCCCAATAACGTCATCAGGCCAAACGTTACGCTGGACGCGATGAGGGTCCATTTTCTGCCGATGCGGTCGCCCAACAGGCCCCCGAGGGCCGTCCCCAGTGCCATGGCCACGAAACTGAATCCCAGCACCGGTGCAAAGGCTGCGCGGCTGATACCCCATTCGGCTGAAATGGAGGACAGCGACAGGCTAAGCACCTGCGCGTCCACGCCATCGAACACCATGACGAGGGCGACCAAGAAGAGAATTCGCTTTTGATAGGACGTCCACTCTCCGTGATCGAGAATAGGGGCGATGTCGAGGACGGGGGACGATGGCTGCGCTAGCTGGCTCATGATGGAACCCTCACACCTTAAGGTGTTTTGTATTATTTGTTGTAATACGATAATTATGTTTTTTCAAAAAAGTGTCAACGCTTTTATCTTATGGCGCTATTTTTGTTTTTACTCACCTCGTGGTCGAGCTTGGCGGTAACATGACGGACTCCGTCAAGCACACCTTCCTAAGGGGGCAGGGTTGATAAAGCAGCAGGTAACCGGCGCGTCAGCCATGCAAGTCTCAGGCGCAGAAGATCCCAAAGGCAGCTCCCAGGATCGCTTGATGCGCCTGCTCGAATTGTTCAGTGGAGACAGCAAATCTGATTGGTCTGTGGACGAAGCGGCGATCGAGTTAGGACTATCGGCGAGCCATACGTACCGTTACTTTCGAACCCTGTCGGGTGCCGGATACATCAGCGCCTTTACCCCGGGGCGCTACGTGCTGGGCCCAGCAATCATCGCGTTGGATAGAAAAATGCGGTTGGGTGATCCGATGATCCAGGCTGCAAGGTTGGTCATGGGTGACATGCTGAATGCGGCCCCCGCTGGCAGCATCGCGATTTTATGCCGGTACTTCCAAGAGCACGTCATGTGCGTGCATGAGGAGTTCACCACCCGTTTCAAGCAAGACATCAGCTATGAGCGCGGCCTCCCAAGGCCCCTTTACCAAGGCGCAGCCTCAAAGGTCATCCTGGCGCACCTGCCATTGCGCCAGGTCAAACCCTACTACGAAGGCGTAACGGGCGAATTCGAGCGCTTTGGCCTTGGGGCCAATTGGGCGCAAGTCAAGCAGACACTGAGATCGCTGAGAAACGAGTCCGTAGTCATCACTTCAGGCGAATTGGGCAATAGCGCTGCGGGTATTTCAGCCGCCGTTTTTGACGATAAACGGGTGATCGGCAGCATCAGCATCGTGATACCCGTCGTCGATGCCTCCCCGGAAGTCAGAACACTGCTCGCGCCTATTGTTGCGAAGGCCGGGGCCGAGATGACGCAGAAAATGACGGTGTTGGCGTCTTCTGGATCATGAAATACACAACGCCGTCAGCTCTCTGGAAACAGCCAAGGCTCGGTGGCGCGTCGCTTGCTTTCGTATAAGCGCACGTCGTCGGCTTGAGCGAGCGTCAGGCTGATTTCATCGAGCCCCAACATCACGCATTTTTTGCGGAATGCATCGATCTCGAAACGGTAGATCACGCCCTCAGGCTGGGAAACGGTTTGGTCCGCTAGATTGATCTCAAGTTGCAACGCAGCATCACGGGCCGCGAGTGAGAACAGGTGATCCATTTCATCCTTGGTCAACACGATGGGCAGCACGCCGTTCTTAAGGCAGTTGCCATAAAAAATATCTGCGAAACTGGTGCTGAGCAGCGCTTTGAACCCGAAATCACGCAAGGCCCACGGCGCGTGCTCGCGGCTCGAACCACAACCGAAATTATCTCGGCACAGCAGGATTTGCGCTGACTTGAACCGGGGCTGGTTGAGCATGAACTGCTCGTTGAGCGGTCGTACCGAGCAGTCGTCCCCAGGTTGGCCTTGGTCTAGATAACGCCAGTTATCGAACAGGTAATCGCCATAGCCATATTTGCTGATCAATTTCATGAATTGCTTCGGCAAAATGGCGTCCGTGTCCACATTGATTCGATCAAGCGGCGCCGCTACTGCACAAAACTGCTTGAATGGTTTCACGGCCTTTCAACTCCTTATCTGGGCAGCGGTTATATCAACGAAATGTCCTGCCAGGGCCGCCGCTGCTGCAGTGACCGGGCTCACGAGGTGAGTTCTGCCACCCTGCCCCTGACGCCCCTCGAAATTGCGATTGGACGTAGATGCACAACGCTCCCCAGGGAGCAGCCGGTCCTCGTTCATTCCCAAGCACATCGAACAACCGGGCTCGCGCCATTCAAACCCAGCGTCGATGAATATCCTGTCCAAGCCCTCGGCTTCAGCCATGGCTTTGACCTGTCCTGATCCCGGCACCACCAATGCTTGTTTGATACGCGTGGATACTTTTTGACCGACTACAACCTGGGCAGCTGCTCGCAGGTCCTCGAGGCGTGCATTGGTGCAGGAGCCTATGAAAATCTTGTCGAGCTCGATTGAAACGATGGCTGTGCCCGCTGTAATCCCCATATAGTCGAGCGCGCTGACCAAGGCCTGACGTTTAGCGGGGTCTACTTCGTCCGCGGGGTCGGGCACCTTTTCTAGAACATCGCACACCATTTGCGGAGAAGTTCCCCATGAAACTTGAGGGGCAACTTTTGCTGCATCCAGGTTCACCACCTGTTGGAAAATTGCCCCAGGGTCGCTGTGAAGCGTGCGCCAAAACGTAGCGGCGGCCTCCCAGCCTGCGTCTCGCGGCGCATGAGGTCGGCCGTGCAGGTAGGCCAGTGTGGTCTCGTCTACACCGATCAGCCCGACGCGAGCTCCGGCTTCGATTGCCATATTGCAAAGGGTCATCCGCGCTTCCATGGACATGCTACTGACCGTGCTGCCCGTGAACTCGATTGCATGACCGGTGGCCCCCGCAGTACCGATTTTGCGAATCAAGCTCAGGGCCAAGTCTTTTGCGGTCACGAACGGCTGCAATTCGCCGTCGATCTGAACCTTCATCGCCGCCATGGGTGAAACACGCAGGCACTGGGTGGCGAGAACGTGCTCGATCTCGGAAGTGCCGATGCCAAATGCCAAGGCCGCGAAAGCACCATGGGTACTGGTATGAGAGTCGCCACAGACGATGGTCATTCCCGGAAGACTGGCGCCAGATTCAGGCGCGATGACATGCAAAATGCCCTGCCTTTGATCACCCATTTTAAAGTGGCGCAGGTTCAGGTCATCGCAGTTACGCTCAAGCGTCTGAACCTGAATTTTCGCTACCGGATCCTGAATGCCCAGAGCCAAGTCCCTAGTCGGCACATTGTGGTCCGAGGTGGCGATGATCGTGCCGCTTCGCCAAGGGTTCAGCCCCGCTGCCGATAAACCTTCAAAAGCCTGGGGGCTGGTGACTTCATTGATCAACTGCAGATCAATGTAAAGCATCGCCGAACCGTCCGGGTCATGACGTACGACGTGCGTTTCCCAGAGTTTTTGCAGCAGCGTTTTGGGCACTGGAGGCTCCTCTTGTCAGATCGATCATTACGGACCTGCCTGGCCGGATTGTAGGCAAGCTTGCTCAGACAATATAGAGCACTTTTATCGTAATGCGCTATTTTTGATTTTTAAAGAGTGGCAAAGTACTATGTGTTGTCCAACTGTACTGTTCAGATTTGTAAAATCTGAACAGCGAAAGCGCCCGCTTAAACGATTCCTGATCTCGGCTTTTGATAGCGATGTCTGATAGGCAGTGCGCTATCCCCCCTCAATACTCATCCGTTCAAGAGCGATCCGCAGTGGGTAAATATGACAACTAAAAGCTTTGACGTGCTGATTGTAGGAAGTGGTGCAGCCGGATGCGTGGTGGCCAGTTATCTGGCCGAGAACAGTCGGGCCAGCATTGCCGTGATCGAAGCCGGCGGCAAGGATTCCGACCCGCTGATCCATATTCCAGCCGGCTTCGGCACCATCCTGGCCAAGGATAAACACGTGTGGACCCATTCCACCGTCGCCCAGCATGGTACTGAGCGACGCTTTCGCTCCGGCAAGGTGTTGGGGGGAGGCACGTCGGTAAATGCCATGGCGTATGTGCGTGGCCAAAAACGCGACTTCGATGCGTGGGACGAAGCCACCGCAGGCGACGGGGACTGGAATCACGCCAGCATGTGGCGTGCCTTCATCGAGCAAGAAAAAAACGACACGTTCCATGATGAACATCATGGCACCCAAGGCAATCTGGCCGTGCAGCTGCCCAAAGGGATCAACGAACTGAACCAGTATTGCCTGAAGGCATTTCAGGAATACGGCCTGCCCTACAATCCGGATTACAACGGCGCCAGCCAGATCGGTGTGTCACCGGTGCAATCGAACATCGAGAACAGTCGCCGTTGCAGTGCCGTAGTCGCGCACCTGCGCCGTCATCTGGAGAGTGGCCGCGTCACCTTGCTGGCGAACACAACGGTCACTCGGGTGCTGATCGATAGCCACCGCGCGGTAGGGGTCGAAATACTCCAGGGCGGGACTACGCAGCAAATCCAGGGCAAGCAGGTCATACTCAGCGCCGGGGCGGTACACAGCCCGAAGATTCTCATGCATTCCGGCATAGGCCCCAAGACCCAGTTGCAGGAATTCGGCATTGAGGTGATGGTCGATTCCCCCGGCGTGGGCGAAAACCTACATGACCACCCTATCGTACCGCTCAGCGCCTATGTGAAAGGGAACTTGGGCTATCAAAGCGTTGCCCAGGGCCTTGGGACGCTGAAGGCAGGGATCCGCTACATCCTGACCAAAGACGGCCCGGCCGCAGGCAGCGGTATCGAGACGGTCAGCTATTGGGATCCCCTGAACTTACAGGGCGACCCTACCGTTCAGTGCTATCACGTACCAATCATTTCCAAAGACGGCTTGAGCCCTACCGGTACGCGCCCCGGCGTGACCTTCGAGTTAGTGGTGCTTCAGCCTAAAAGCCGCGGCTGGGTACGTTTGGCTGACGCTGACCCTACCTCTATGCCGCTGATCAACCCAAATTTCATCGGCCACGAATACGATTTGAAAGTGGCCGTTGAGTCGGTGAAAGCCATGCGCCATGTCCTGACTCAGGAATCGCTAGCGCCGGTGATCGACGAAGAGGTCTCACCGGGTCCCAGCGTGCAATCCGATGAGCAGATTGGCGAATGGGTCAAACGCGTCGCCACCACCATGTGGCACCCGGTCGGCACCTGTCGCATGGGCAAGGACGAAGGTGCCGTCGTTGATGGTCGCCTGCGTGTGAAAGGCGTGGAGCATCTGCGTGTCATCGATGCCTCGATCATGCCCAACATTACTAGCGGCAACACCAACGCGCCCACTCAGGCGCTGGCCCTGCACGCTGCCAAAATGCTCTGTGAAGATTACTTTCGCTGATCTGCGTGACGCTCATAAACATCCACTGAATTCGATAAGGTGACAACCCATGAACTATCCAAGCTCCGAGTCCATCGATGCAGTATTCGAGTCGCAGCGTGCCTATTTCGCCTCCCGCCAAACCCACCCCATCGAGTTTCGCAAACACAGCCTGGAGCGCCTGAAACAGGCAGTGCTCAATCACAAAGAGGCGCTGTACGTCGCACTGGACGAAGATTTAGGAAAACCCAAGGCCGATGTGGACCTCGCGGAGATCGGCGCAGTCCTCCACGAAATCGATTTCGCCCTCGCCCACCTTGACGAGTGGGCGACACCAGAAACGGTACCCACCGCAGACCTGATTGCGCCGTCCCAGTGCTATGTCACGCAAGAGCCCTTTGGCGTTACTTACATCATCGGGCCGTTTAACTACCCCGTAAACCTGACGCTGACGCCGCTGATAGGCGCAATCATTGGCGGCAACACTTGCATCCTTAAGCCCTCCGAAACCACCCCCAACACTTCACTGGTCCTCGAGAAAATCATTCAGGAAGCGTTCTCTCCCAACTACATAGCTGTGGTTCAGGGTGGACGCGATGAGAATACTCACCTGCTGAGCTTGCCGTTCGATTTCATCTTTTTCACGGGCAGCCCTAACGTCGGCAAGATAGTGATGCAGGCAGCCGCCGCGCACCTCACACCAGTGATCCTGGAACTAGGCGGCAAGTGCCCTTTGATTGCCCTGGCCGATGCCGATGTCGATCTGGTGGTGTCGCAGCTGATGTTTGGCAAGTTCATCAACAGCGGCCAGACCTGCATCGCACCGGATTACTTGTACGTCCACAGCAGCATCAAGGATGAACTGCTAACTCGCCTGACGCAGCGCATTCAGCAGGACCTGCCCGACATAGGTTCCACGGGAAAAGTCGTCACGAGCCAACAAGTATCGCGTCTTCAAAACTTGTTGAGCAAGAGCGCGGGCAAGGTGCTGGTCGGCGGCGATGCAGACCCAGAACGGCGCGTATTCAGCGCCACCGTGGTCGACCAAGTGCAATGGGACGATGCGCTGATGGCCGAAGAGCTGTTTGGGCCCATTTTGCCGGTGCTGACTTTTGATTCGGTGGATAATGCAGTCGATCTCATCAATCAACATCACTCCAAACCACTGGCCGTGTATGTGTTCACAGGCCACACAGCCAATGCCAACCCCGTCATCGACCACATTCAAGCCGGCGATGCTCAGGTCAACGGCGTGCTGGTGCACGCGTTTTCGCCATACCTGCCGTTCGGTGGGGTGGGCGGTTCAGGGATGGGCGAATATCACGGCCGATACAGCTACCTGGCATTTACCCACAAAAAGTCTGTACGGATAGTTGAGTCTGGCAAGCCGGTATAAATAAAACACCAACTCCGCGAACCTGAGGCAGGTCAACGGCAGGTATTCTTTGCAATCCTGCCTTGATCGCGCGACCACATAAACCGTGACGAGCTCAACATAAACAACTGCATGTACCTCAGTACCAACACTCCATAAGAATTCGTACTCACAACCCGGAGACAGCAATAACACCAAAGGCTAGCATTCTATTAACCCTTAATAAGACACCCCTATTAGCCTTTGGGAGATACATCATGTGGAACAATAGCAGCCCCTTTTTACAAGGTATTCGCCAACCCCTCTCCAACGAAATCATCGCCAATGAACTTCGCATAGAAGGTACTGTGCCGCCTGAACTTGAGGGCGTGCTTTTTCGAACCGGATCCAACCAGCGTTGGGAGCCTGCTCGCCCTGACCGATACCACTGGTTCGACGGAGATGGCATGGTTCATGGGTTTTATATCAGCAACGGCGCTGTCAACTACCGCAATAAATGGGTGCGCACCGAGGGTTTCAAGGAAGAAGAAGCAGCCGGTAGATCGCTCTACAACGGTATTTACGGGTCTTACGAAGTAGCTCAACCACAGCTTGAAAAGGGGCCGGCTGCCGTCAAGCAAGTAGCCAACGTCAATGTCGTGGAAATCGACGGACGCGTATTGGCTCTGCAAGAGGCGGGTAGACACTATTATGAACTTGACCGAAACACCCTGGAAACCATTGGTACCTTTGATTTCCACGGCGCAATTGATGCACTGGTTACCGCGCATATCCATACCGACGCCGCAAAAAATGAACTACTATTGTATACGGTCGAACCCGAAACCCGCCGATTCGTCTGTGCACTGGCTGACAAACAAGGGAACATCCTGAAACAGCACGTCGTTACACTTGACGCCCCCGCCTATATTCACGACTTCATGTTCACTGAAAATCATTTTGTCTTCTTCTTTGGGCCCATCAACTGGCGTCCAGAATCACCCGACCGAGTTCCTGCAGGCAAATCTGCGTGGACGTTTGACCCAAAGCAGAGCAATCGAACCCTGGTGGTCCATCGGCAGACCGGTGCAACTCAATGGTTCACCGATGAAGCTTACCAAACCACACACTTCGTCAACGCCTACGAGGAAGATGGCAAAATAATCGTCGACGGCTGCGTCAGTGACCTCCAGTTTGTCGATGATATAAAAGTCGAGAATTTCTTTCCGTTTCCTTTTCCTGACGCTGGACGCTCGCCGTTCACACCTCCCGCGCTGTACCGCTGGACCCTGGATCTCGATGCCGGTCAGATGACACGAGCACGGGTCGGAAATTTCTCCGTCGAATTTCCTAGGATCAATGAAAAACTCCTGGGTGCAAAACACCAATACGGCTACTTTGCCGGTGTACACCAGCCCAAAAGTGACAGCCACGATTTCAATTGCCTGATAAAGCACGATTTTATTTCAGGCAAAACCGAGTACCAAACACTGGAAGGTGACAGGGACGTGTCCCCTGCCGAGCCGATATTCGTGGCCAAACCCGATGCGGTGAGTGAAGACGATGGTTGGTTGCTGGTCGTCTGGTGGGATCCCCAGACAAACAAAAGCGAACTGGTGATCCACGACGCGAGCGACTTCACGGGCGCACCATTGGCACGGGTAAAGCTGGATCATCATATACCGCTGGGTTTTCATGGGAACTGGATCCCATAACCCACCGGTAGAGGTCTAGCCGAGCGTTCTGGCAACAGCAACGCACAACTGACTGCCCTGCAAATAACGTATCGCTGCAGGGCAGTCTTTGTATGAAGGAACGCCCCTTTCAAGGGGCATTCATGCCATACGATCAGTCCACTAAAACCCTGACCTTAAAACGGATAAGCGCGACGTTTGTGTTGCACCGAGTTCCAGTGATCGCTGGTCAGCTCCGCGATGATCCAATCGCTGTTGAATCGCCCGATACCACTGTTTTTCTCGCCGCCAAACATGTTGTTCGGATCATCATTGACCGAGATGTCGTTGATGTGA
>LNAP01008944.1_pt1 | contig 15705 bp, 11 predicted proteins | sample 602601 | NCBI WGS metagenome assembly LNAP01 (sample SAMN02440304, study PRJNA202911) | soil metagenome | biome: Subtropical and temperate rainforests or woodlands; isolation source: soil samples (1 kg each in a 20% v/v slurry with milli Q water) were... ...
GCCGGGCCCGCGCCGACCACGGCCACGCGCTTGGCGGCGGTGACCGGGCGGTAGACCAGCTCGGTCTCGTGCACGGCGCGCGGGTTGACCAGGCAGCTGGCGGTCTTGTTCTCGAACACGTGGTCCAGGCAGGCCTGGTTGCAGGCGATGCAGGTGTTGATCGCTTCAGGGCGACCGGCGCGGGCCTTGTTGGCCCATTCCGGGTCGGCCAGCAGCGGCCGCGCCAGCGACACCATATCCGCGCCGCCGCTGGCCAGGATGCGCTCGGCCACGTCGGGCATGTTGATGCGGTTGGTGGCGATCACCGGCAGCTGCACATGCGGTTTGAGCTTGGCGGTGACCCCGGCGAAGGCCGCGCGCGGCACCGAGGTGGCGATGGTGGGGATGCGCGCCTCGTGCCAGCCGATGCCGGCGTTGATCAACGTTGCGCCGGCCGCCTCGATCGCCTTGGCCTGCTGCACGATTTCATCCCAGTTGCTGCCGCCTTCGACCAGGTCCACCAGCGACAGCCGGTAGATGATGATGAAGTCCGGGCCGCAGGCCTCGCGGATGCGGCGCACGATTTCAACCGCAAAGCGCATGCGCTGGGCCGCGTCGCCGCCCCAGCGGTCGGTGCGCGTGTTGGTGCGCGGGGCAATGAACTCGTTGATCAGATAGCCTTCCGAGCCCATCACTTCAACGCCGTCGTAGCCGGCCTCGCGCGCCAACCGCGCGCTGCGCGCGTAATCGGCAATGTGGCGGTCAACGCCGCCGGCACTCAGCGCGCGCGGGGTGAATGGATTGATCGGCGCCTTCAGCTTGCTGGGGGCCACCGACAAGGGGTGGTAGGCATAGCGCCCGGCGTGCAGCAGCTGCAGGCAGATCTTGCCGCCGTTGTCGTGCACCGCGGCGGTCACCTGGCGGTGCGGACGCACTTCCCACGGCCAGGACAGCTTGCCGCCGAACGGCTTGAGCCAGCCGACCACGTTCGGTGCGAAGCCGCCGGTCACGATCAGGCCGACCCCGCCGGCCGCGCGCTCGGCGAAATAGGCGGCCAGGCGCGGGAAATCGCGCGCGCGGTCCTCAAGACCGGTGTGCATGGAACCCATCAGGACGCGGTTGCGCAGCTGGGTGAAGCCCAGGTCCAGCGGGGCGAACAGATGGGGGTAAGCGGGGGATTCGGCGGCTGGCGACATGTCGATACGCTTGCGTACGGAAGCGCGCAGGGTGCCGTGAAAGGGCCTTGCGCGCAAGGCCCTTTCACGGCGCCCTGCGCGCTTCGCTCCAAGGTTCGCTGCGCGAACCTTGGACCCTGATGCATGCCTCCTCTACCCCCGCCTGTCGGCGCGCCCCTTCAACAGAAGGGGCTTTTCTCCAGAGGGCGCGCGCGCTGCATTGGGTAGGTGCCGACCGTTGGTCGGCACGGCGGTGGTCGTGGCTTACGGTGCCGCGACGGTGGCCGGGGCGGGCTTGCGGATCCCGAACAGCGGCAGCGTGACGCCGCAGAGCGGGCCGATCAGCAGGGCGAAGGCGAGGGTGCCCACGCCGACGTTGCCGCCGAGCCACCAGCCGATCAGCAGGACGGTGCCCTCGATCAGGCTGCGTACCACCCAGATCGGCCAGCCGGTACGGGCGTGCAGGCCGGTCATCAGGCCATCGCGCGGGCCCGGGCCGAAACGTGCGCCGATGTACAGGCCGGTGGCCACGGCCACCATCATCAGGCCGCAGACGAACACCGGCACCTGCCACGCCAGCCCGTGCACCTCCGGCAGCAGCCACAGGCCGAACTGCGCGCTCGGGCCGATCAGCATGACGTTGAGTACCGTGCCTAGCCCCGGCTTCTGCCGGATCGGCCACCACAGCAACAGCACCAGCGCGCCGATCACGTTGGTGGCCACGCCGAACGACAGCGGCGTCTGCAATGCGATGCCCTGCGACAGCACATCCCACGGCGCCACCCCGATCGCGGCGCGGATCATCACCGCCGCGCCCATGCCGTACAGGAACAAGCCAAGCAACAGTTGCAACAGGCGCAGGGGGAATGAGGTGGGCATGGCGGGTGTCACCGGAGGGGCCCTTGAATGTAGGGCGCGCCCGCCACGCCGGACAGATACAGATGCGCGCCAATATGCGCCGACACCTGTGCTGCCAGCGCAGGCATCTACCAGCCCGCCAGCACCAGCTTGCCGACCGTGCCACCGCTTTCCAGTTGCCCGTGAGCCTCGCGCAGGTTGGCGGCGTTGATCAGGCCAACGTGCGTACTGCGCGTGCTGCGCAGTTCACCCGCATCAACCAGGCTTGCAACGCGGTTCAGGATGCGATGCTGTTCGATCATGTCCGCGGTGCGGAACTTCGCGCGCGCAAACATGAATTCCCAGTGGATGCCGATGCACTTGGCTTTATAGGGATCGCCGATGCGCAAGGCGTCGCGCGGTTCGACAATCAGGCCGACATGGCCCTGTGGTGCGAGCAGTTCGCCCAGCACGTCCCAGTAGCGGTCGGTGTCGGCCAGGTTGAGTGCCACCTGCACCTGCGCGATGCCCAATGCCTGCAGCTGTGGCGGCAACGGTTGATGGTGATCCACCACATGGTGGGCGCCCATCTGCCGACACCACTGCACCGAGCTCGCGCGCGAGGCCGTAGCGACGACGGTGAAGCCGGCATGCCGGGCAAGCTGGATCGCGATGGAGCCAACACCGCCCGCACCGCCGATGACCAGCAGCACCTGGCCGGCATGGCGACGGTCATCAAACTGCAATGGCATGCGCTGGAACAGCAGTTCCCAGGCGGTCAACGTAGTCAGCGGGAGCGCGGCAGCGTCGGCGAAATCCAGCGTGGTCGGCTTGCGCCCGACGAGTCGCTCGTCAACCAAGTGCCATTGCGCGTTGCTGCCGGGGCGTGTCACATCGCCGGCGTAATACACCTCGTCGCCGGGAACGAAGGCCACGACATCCGGTCCAACAGCCTCGACGGTGCCGGCCGCGTCGTAGCCAAGAATGCGCGGAGGATCTTCCTGCGCCGGGCGCGGCGCGCGCTGTTTGGTATCCACCGGATTGACGGAAACGGCCTGTATCCGCACCAGCAGGTCCGAACCCGTGGGTGGGGCAGGGTCGGGCAGGGTCAGATCAAGCAGTGCGGCGGGGTCGTCAATCGGCAGGTACTGGCGCAAACCCACGGCTTTCATGGCAGCTCCTGTGCAGGACGTTCCCCATCATACGTCCGGTAACAAAGCTGTTCTTGCGCTGAATCAAGGCGAGGGTGGATTTTTGGCGGAATACTGCGACGGCGCAGTCCACAGGTAGCAAAATCGGGTCGGATCCCTTGCCATTGCTGGGTCTTGCGCAATTTCATCAACCTGTATAGGGTGCCACCAGCTGGGCCGGTAGAGGTCTGGCGGTCGTCTTCACATGTTACGTGACTGTTAACATCACCTTCACCCTCCTGAGCATAATGTTCGCGGCGGTGGCGTGCTGAATCGGCAGTCTGAAAACGACGCAGGTGCTGGCCCATGCCTCTACCGGTTTCATACCCCCGAAATAGGAGCTGTACTCAATGAACAAGAAGATCCTCACTGCCGCGCTGCTGGGCGGTCTGGCTTTCGCCCAGGCTGCATCGGCGCAGGATTTTGACGACCGCTGGTACCTGACCGGTTCGGCCGGCTTCAACTTCCAGGATAACGACCGTCTGACCAACGACGCTCCGTTCGTGACCCTGGGCCTCGGTAAGTTCATCAGCCCCAACTGGTCGCTGGACGGCGAGCTGAACTACCAGAACCCGAACTTCGACGCCAACCAGGATCTGAACTGGAGCCAGTACGGCGTGTCGGTCGACATGCGTCGCCACTTCATCTCTGAAGGCCGTGGCTGGAACCCGTACCTGCTGATGGGTCTGGGCTACCAGAAGTCGGAAGAAGAGTACGCTGCCAACAGCCTGAATGGTCCGCGTGAGCGCAAGGACGGCAACTTCGCCGCCAAGCTCGGCGTCGGCCTGCAGACCACCTTCGAAAAGCGCGTTGCTGTCCGCGCCGAAGTGGCCTACCGCGCTGACTTCGACGACCAGAGCATCTCCGCTCCGTCGGAAGACTGGTTCGGCGACGTGCTGGCTTCGGTCGGCGTCGTGATCCCGCTGGGCCCGGCCCCGACCGCTGCTGTGGTTGCCCCGGCTCCGGTTGCTCCGAGCTGCGCCGACCTGGATGACGACGGTGACGGCGTCAACAACTGCGACGACAAGTGCCCGGATTCGCAGCCGGGTCAGACCATCGGTCCGGACGGTTGCCCGGTCCCGGTGTCGATCGACCTGAAGGGTGTGAACTTCGACTTCGACAAGGCGACCCTGCGTCCGGACGCCGTGGCGATCCTGAGCGAAGCCACCGAGATCCTGAAGCGTTACCCGGATCTGCGTGTTGAAGTTGCCGGTCACACCGACTCGAAGGGTACCGACGCTTACAACCAGAAGCTGTCGGAGCGTCGCGCCACCACCGTGTATGACTACCTGACCAAGAACGGCGTGTCCGCTTCGCGTCTGGTGGGCCCGATCGGCTACGGCGAGAGCCGTCCGATTGCGCCGAACACCAACCCGGATGGCTCGGACAACCCGGAAGGTCGTGCAAAGAACCGTCGTACCGAGCTGAACGTCCAGAACTAATCCTTCTGGTAGTACAGTCTCAGAAGAGGGCCCGGCATTGCCGGGCCCTTTTTTTTGTCTTTTTTTTAGGTCAAAAGCCAAAAGCCAAAGCCAGAAAGCGGTCGTTGCCGTCTGCTTCCAGGCTAGGCGGGGGTGTGTGGGTTCGCAGGACACGCCGCAAGTACGTCCGTGTAGGCTCCGTCGCGCCATCCATGGCGCTCAGGGTCCCGCGAACCCACACACCCCCGCCCTCGACAGTGGGCCGGTGGCCAATGAAAAGCGACGAGCGAAAGCAGGCAGGGCCGTCGCGCTCCGTCTTTTCTGTGCGCACCAGCCATGTGTCGGAGGCTGGTAGGGGTGGGGTTGCGGGACCCTGAGCCGCATGGATGCGGCGACGGAGCCTCCAGGGATGGATTTACGGCGTGTCCCGCAACCCCACCCCTACCAGCCCAGCCCGGGACAAGCGGACATGATGGGCCCCGCACTTGATCTTGGCCTCACGCTCTTGATCAAGAAATCAACAATAAATCCAACAAGTTGCCGTATTCATTGAATGTGGGATCTTGAAAGCCGTTGTGGCGCTGTTAAACTCGCCGCGTCGCCCCTTTTCCCTGGATGCATCCCATGCTGCGTATCGCACTGGCCGCCGTGCTCGGCCTGGCCTTGGTTCCCACCGCCTACGCAGCTGTGGATTGCTCGGCGCATGCCATCAGCGCCTCGCCGCTGCCGCTGCCGGCCACCGCGATTGCCCCGGTCGCTGAAGAGCTTTACATCCGGAATGTGCAGCTCGGCATGCCTGCCGGCGTGCTCACCTCCAACTTCGACCAGCAGCAGTCGCTTGATCGCGTCCTGCAGCGCCTGCGCATCGACGGCTGCCAGAACATCGCCAAGGCCATGCCCGGCGCACCGGCGATCAAGGCCAACGACCCGGCCGCCTACAAGCCGGCTACCGAATTCGACAACACGCCGTGGCGCTTCGACATGAGCCAGAACGGCAAGCGCATGACCGCTGAAGAATTTGATGCCTGGATGAAGGCCCGCGGCGTGCGCGTGGTCAAGGCGCGTCCGGTTCCTGCGGCCGCCCCGGCCGCGGCCGAAGCACCGGCTGACACCAAGCCGGGCGAGAAGAAGTAAGCCGCCCGCGCGGAGCACGATGAGCACACGCCGGCCCCCTGCCGCGCCTGCATCTCGACCACGCCGCCCCGAGCGGCGTGCGTCACCGGTAAGCGCAGCGCGCACCGACAGCGCGCCGCGCCATGGCTTGGCCCGCGTCCTGTCCAAGGCCGGGCTGTGTTCGCGCACTGAAGCCGCGCGCTGGATCCAGGCCGGGCGCGTCACCGTCGATGGCCGCGTCATCAACAACCCCGAATTTCCCATCATCGACGGTCGCCACCATGTGCGCGTCGATGGCCAGCCGCTCGACGCGCCGCGCCGTATCCACCTGATGCTCAACAAGCCCCGCGGCCTGGTCACCACCGCGCAGGACGAGCAGGGCCGTGACACCGTCTACCGCTGCTTCGATGGTGCCGGCCTGCCGTGGATCGCCCCGGTCGGGCGCCTGGACAAGGCCAGCGAAGGCCTGCTGTTGTTCAGCAACGACCCGCAGTGGGCCGCGCGCCTCACAGACCCCACCACCGGCCCTGACAAGACCTACCACGTCCAGATCGACGCCATTCCCGATGCCGCGCAGCTGCAGGCGTTGTGCACCGGCGCGGAGGACGAAGGCGAGCTTCTGCGCGCGCGCCGCGCCACCCTGCTGCGCAGCGGTGACAAGACCGCCTGGCTGGAAGTGGTGCTGGAGGAAGGCCGCAACCGGCATATCCGCCGCCTGCTCGCCGCATTCGACATCAACGTGTTGCGCCTGGTGCGCGTGGCCATCGGGCAATTGCCGATGGGTGCGCTGGGCAAGGGCACCTGGCGCGAACTGAGCGCGCACGACCTCGAACTGCTGTATGCCGCGGCCGACGGTGCCGTGGCCCCGCCGTGATTTCCTGGCCTGCCCGTGCGTGGCAGGCCAACCGAACCGGGCAATGGATGGCCTTGTACCCGACGTTCCATTCACTCCCGGGAGATTCCCCCATGCACGCCCAACGCCTCAATTTTTCCCTGTTCCGCGGCGCCTGCCTGCTGGCATCGGCCGCGCTGCTGACTGCCTGCGGCGGACACAAGCACACCGCCAAGGCGGACGTACCGGTGGATGACAAGGTGGTGGAAGTCACGACGCCTGAACTCGACGGCCGCGGCAGCTACCGCTTCATGATGAGCAACGGCGACAAGAAGATGTCCGCCGACGAGTTCGATGCGTGGATGAAGGCCAACGGCATCCGCGTGGCCAAGGGCAACGGCCAGGACCGCCCGGTCGCCGCCCCGGTGGTGGTGGCCAGCAAGGAACAGGCCAAGGACAAGAAGAAAAAGAAGAAGTAACCGGGCGGATGTCCATGCCCCGCAACGGCCGGGTCCACCCCCGTCATGCGCGCGCAACGCCGGTAGAGCCGACCGTTGGTCGGCTGGGGCACGCCCGCGTGCCCCGTGTCAGACGTTCATGATCCACACCGCCGGTAGAGCCGACCGTTGGTCGGCTGGGGTACGCCCGCGTGCCCCCGTGTCAGACGTTCATGACCCACACCGCCGGTAGAGCCGACCGTTGGTCGGCTGGGGCACGCCCGCGTGTCCCGTGTCAGACGTTCATGACCCACACCAACGGTAGAGCCGACCGTTGGTCGGCTGGGGCACGCGCGCGTGCCCCTTTGGCCGGATGTTGATGACGCCCAACGAAGGGCAGCCGACCAACGGTCGGCTCTACCTGGCCAGGCGCGTGTTCAGATGTTCATGACCCACGACGAAGGGCAGCCGACCAACGGTCGGCTCTACCCCGGTTACGCGCGCGTGTCGGATGTTCATGACCCGCAACGGTCGGGTCCACCCCGGTCATGCACCCGTGTCGGATGTCCATGATCCGCAACGGTCGTATCCACCCCGGTCATGCGCGCGTCCGATGTCCATGACCCGCAACGCCGGTAGAGCCGACCGTTGGTCGGCTAAAGCACTCAGCCCTTGATCACACCCAGCTCCACACCAATGCGGGTGAACGCATCGATCGCGCGGTCCAGGTGGGCACGCGTGTGCGCGGCGCTGATCTGGGTGCGGATGCGCGCCTGGCCCCGGGAAGAAGAAGCCGATCGCGTAGATGCCTTCTTCCAGCAAACGCTCAGCAAACTTCTGCGCCAGCGGCGCGTCGTACAGCATCACCGGGCTGATCGGGTGCACGCCCGGCTTCACGTCGAAACCGGCGGCGGTCATCTTCTCGCGGAAGTAGGCAGTGTTCTCGGCCAGGGTGCTGCGCAGGTCGTCGGCGGCGGCCAGCATCTCGAACGCCTTGATGCCGGCGGCCACCACGTGCGGCGGCAGCGAGTTGGAGAACAGGTACGGGCGCGAGCGCTGGCGCAGCAGTTCGACCACTTCGGCGCTGGCGCAGGTGAAGCCGCCCAGCGCGCCGCCCATGGCCTTGCCCAGGGTGCCGGTGATGATGTCGATCTTCTCCAGCACGCCCTTGACCTCGGCCGAGCCACGGCCGGTGGCGCCCAGGAAGCCGGTGGCATGGCATTCGTCGATGTGGACCAGCGCGTTGTACTTCTTCGCCAGCGCGGTGATCTCGTCCAGCGGGGCGATGAAGCCGTCCATCGAGAATACGCCGTCGGTGGTGATCAGCTTGGTCTTGCAGCCGGCGGCATCGGCGGCCTGCAGCTGGGCTTCCAGGTCGGCCATGTCGCAGTTGGCGTAGCGGAAGCGCTTGGCCTTGCACAGGCGCACACCGTCGATGATCGAGGCGTGGTTCAGCGCATCGGAGATGATCGCGTCGTTCTCGCCCAGCAGCGGCTCGAACAGGCCGCCGTTGGCATCGAAGCAGGCCGCGTACAGGATGGTGTCCTGCTTGCCGAAGAAGGCGGCGATCTGCTGTTCCAGCTGCTTGTGCAGGTCCTGGGTGCCGCAGATGAAGCGCACCGAGGCCATGCCGAACCCGTGGCTGTCCAGCGCGTCCTTGGCCGCCTGGATCAGGTCGGGGTGGTCGGCCAGGCCCAGGTAGTTGTTGGCGCAGAAGTTCAGCACCGTGCGGCCGTCGTCCAGGGTGATCTCGGCCGACTGCGGGCTGGTGATGATGCGTTCGGACTTGAACAGGCCCTGGGCGCGGATCGCCTCCAGTTCTTCAACGTAGTGCTGGGTCAGCGGGGCGGAGGTGGCGTCGCTCATGGCAGGCAGTCTTCGGCACGGGAAAACCGGGATTTTACCTGTCGGCGCCTGGCCCGGGGGCGCGGGCGGGGGTCTTGCCAGGCCGGCGGTGGGGGAAACGGTTGCACACGTGATTGTTGCATCGCAATATCAATCAGGTTAAAAAACCGTAAACCCCGCTGCACTGCCCACCCCACGTCCCGGAGAGACCCCGCATGAACCACGCCACGCGCTGTACCGCCGCCGCTGTGCTCTGCGCCGCCCTGCTTGCCCCGTTTGCCGCCAGCGCCCAGGACGAGGCCGAATCGCCGTTCAGCTGGAACGTCACCGCCGTATCGGACTACGTGTTCCGTGGTGTGTCCCAGACCGATGAGGATCCGACCCTGCAGGCCGGCTTCACCTATACCTCGCCGGTGGGCCTGTATGCGGGCGTGTGGGGCTCGGGCGTGGACTTCGGGCCGGGCGACCCGAGCACCGAGATCGATTACCTGATCGGCTACGGGGTGGATGTCACCGACGGCGTCAATTTCGACGTGCTGCTCAACCGCTACACCTACCCGGGCGCCAGCGAGCTGAACTACAACGAGCTGATCACCACCACCACCTTCGCCGAGCAGTACAAGCTGACGGTGGCCTACACCGACGACCTGTCCGGGTCCGATACCAAGAGCTGGTATTACGCGGTGGGCGGCGAGTGGGGCCTGCCCAATGATTTCACCCTGAGCGCGAACGTGGGCCGTACCTCGCTCGAGACCGATTTCGGCAAGGACTACACCGACTTCAACGTCGGCGTGAGCCGCCAGTTCGGCCTGTTCAACCTGGGCCTGGGGTACCACGGTACCGATGGCGCGGGTCGCGACAACAACGGCAAGCTGGCGGACAACCGCGTGGTGTTCACCGTGGCCGTGGGCAAATGACCTGACGCTGCGATGGACATGAAAAAGGCGCCGCAAGGCGCCTTTTTCGTTTGCCGGGCGTGTACCGACCAACGGTCGGTACCTACCCGGGTCATGCCACCGCCGAAGCGCGTACCGACCAACGGTCGGTACCTACCTGGTAGGTCACGACCGTTGGTCGTGACACCGACCGGCGTGCCAACAGCGCGATGCCTCAATTCCAGCTCAGCACGACCTTGCCGGCCTTGCCCTGTTCCATCAGGTCGAAGCCCTTCTGGAAGTCGTCGATCGGCAGCTGGTGGGTGAGCACCTTGCCGAGCGGGAAACCGGACAGCACCAGCTGGGTCATCTTGTACCAGGTCTCGTACATCTTGCGACCGTAGATGCCCTGCACGGTCAGGCCCTTGAAGATGATCTTGTCCCAGTCGCAGCCGGCGCCCTTGGGCATGATGCCGAGCATGGCGATCTTGCCGCCGTGGTACATGCAGTCGAGCATGTCGTTGAAGGCGCGCGGGTTGCCGCTCATTTCCAGGCCGACGTCGAAGCCCTCCATGTGCAGGTCCTTCATGACGTCCTTGAGCGAGGTGTTGGACACGTTGACCACGCGGGTGGCGCCCATGTCCGCGGCCAGCTTGAGGCGGAAGTCGTTGACGTCGGTGACCACCACGTTGCGCGCACCGATGTGCTTGCAGATGCCCGCGGCGATGATGCCGATCGGGCCGGCGCCGGTGATGAGCACGTCTTCGCCGATGACGTTGAACTCCAGCGCGCAATGCGCGGCGTTGCCGTACGGATCGAAGAAGGCGGCCAGTTCGGACGGGATCTGGTCGGGGATGGGCCACAGGTTGCTGGCCGGCATCACCATGTATTCGGCGAAGGCGCCGTTGACGTTGACGCCGATGCCGACGGTGTTGGGGCACAGGTGCGGGCGGCCGCCACGGCAGTTGCGGCAGTGGCCGCAGACGATGTGGCCTTCGGCCGAGACGCGCTGGCCGACTTCATAGCCGGTGACGCCGGGGCCGATCTCGGCAATGCGGCCGACGAATTCGTGGCCGATGGTGAGGCCGGGCTTGATGGTGCGCTGGCTCCATTCGTCCCACAGGTAGATGTGCAGGTCGGTGCCGCAGATGGCGGTCTTTTCCAGCTTGATCAGGACCTCGTTCGGGCCCGGGGTGGGGACCGGAACTTCTTCCAGCCAGATGCCCTTGGCGGCTTCACGCTTGACCAGGGCCTTCATTGTTTGCTGCGCCATCGGGGTGGAACTCGTCTGGGGGAAAACGCGGATTATAGGGCCGCGGGCGGGTTTCCCATGTTGCATTGCGGGTGGTTTAGCGGGGCGGCAGCGCCTGCTTCTGGCGAGCGAGGTGGCGGGCAGGCCGGTGCAGGACACGCCGTGAACCCGTCCATGGGGGCTCGTGGTCCGCATCCATGCGGCCCAACGGTCCTGCACCGGCCTGCCCGCCACCTCCAGCCGGCTGTCCGTGCCCGCGGGGGGCGTAGAGCCGGACTCTGCCCGGCTGGCAGGGCGGCCCGCCACCTCCAGCCGGCTGTCCGTGCCCGCGGAGGGCGTAGAGCCGGGCTCTGCCCGGCTGCCCCATGACTTCCGGGCTTCGGGCCGGGGCAGGGGGCTGGGCTACACTCGGCGGTTCTTTCACCAGGGGCTGCTCAATGCGCTCGAACCTGCTCGCTTTCTCCGTCGTCGCCAGCCTTGGGCTGGTCCAGGTCGCCCATGCCGCTGAAGGCATGTGGGTGCCGCAGCAGCTGCCGGAGATTGCCGGGCCGCTCAAGCAGGCCGGGCTGAAGCTGTCCGCCGAGCAGATTTCCAACCTCACCGGCGACCCGATGGGCGCGGTGGTGGCGCTGGGCGGCTGCACGGCCAGCTTCGTGTCTCCGCAGGGCCTGGTGGTGACCAACCACCATTGCGCGTACGGCGCGATCCAGCTGAACTCGACCGCCGAGAAGAATCTGATCAAGGACGGCTTCAATGCGCCGACCCTGAAGGATGAACTGAGCGCCGGCCCGAATGCGCGCGTGTTCGTGCTCGACCAGATCACCGACGTGACCGCGCAGGCCAAGGCCGCGATCGCCGCCGCCGGCAAGGACCCGCTGGCCCGCACCCGCGCGCTGGATGCCTTCGACAAGGCGCAGACTGCCGCGTGTGAGGCCGACGCCGGTTTCCGCTGCCGTCTCTTCAGCTTCTCCGGTGGCAACACCTACCGCCTGTTCCGCAACATGGAAATCAAGGACGTGCGCCTGGTCTATGCGCCCCCGGGCAGCGTGGGCAAGTTCGGCGGCGACGTCGACAACTGGATGTGGCCGCGCCACACCGGCGATTTCTCGTTCTACCGCGCCTACGTGGGCAAGGACGGCAAGCCGGCGGCCTTCGCGGCCGACAACGTGCCCTACCAGCCCAAGCACTTCCTGAAGTTCGCCGACCAGCCGCTGGGCGCCGACGACTTCGTGATGGTGGCCGGCTACCCGGGCCGCACCAACCGCTATGCGCTGGCCGGTGAGTTCAACGAAACCGCCGGCTGGACCTACCCGACCATCGCCCAGCACTACAACGCGGTGCTGAAGATGATCGACGAAGCCGGCAAGGCCGACGCCGACATCAAGGTGAAGTACGCCGCCACCGCGGCCAGCATGAACAACGTGGCCAAGAACTACGTCGGCCAGCTGGAAGGCTTCAAGCGCATCGATGCAGCCGGCCAGAAGAAGGCCGAAGAAGCGGCCGTGCTGGCCTGGCTGAAGCAGCAGGGCGCCGCAGGCAAGCCGGCGCTGGCCGCGCACGCGCAGCTGATCAAGCATCTGGATACCAGCAAGGCCACGCGCGAGCGCGACCTGTTCGTGAGCCAGTTCAACAGCACCTCGGCGGTGGGCGCGGCCCTTTCGCTGTATCGCCTGTCGATCGAGCGCGCCAAGCCGGATGCCGAGCGTGAAGCGGGCTTCCAGGAACGCGACCTGACCACCATCGAAGGCGGCCTGAAGCAGATGGATCGCCGTTACGTGGCGAAGATGGACCAGCAGCTGCAGACGTACTGGCTGGACCAGTACGTCGCCCTGCCGGCCGATCAGCGCAGCAATGAGGTGCTCAACACGTGGCTGGCCGGCAGTGATGCCGCTGCGGTGAAGGGGCTGGTGGCCAAGTTGGGCGGCACCGAACTGGGCAGCCTGGACAAGCGCCTGACCTGGTTCAAGGCCGACCGCGCGGCCTTCGAGGCCAGCACCGATCCGGCCATCCAGTACGCCGTGGCGGCGATGCCGTCGCTGCTCAAGCAGGAAGAGCAGAAGAAGATCCGCGAAGGCGAATCGCTGATCGCCCGCCCGCTGTACCTGCAGGCCGTAGCCGACTACAAGAAGAGCAAGGGCGGCTTCGTTTACCCCGATGCCAACCTGTCGCTGCGCATCACCTTCGGCAACGTGATGGGCTATGGCAAGGACGGCGTGAACTACACCCCGTTCACCACCTTGGAAGGCGTGGCTGCCAAGGAAACCGGCGTGGATCCGTTCGATTCGCCCAAGGCGCTGCTGGATGCGGTCAAGGCCAAGCGTTACGGTGGCCTGGAAGACAAGCGGATCGGTTCGGTGCCGGTGAACTTCCTGTCCAACCTGGACATCACCGGCGGCAACTCCGGCTCGCCGGTGCTGGATGCGCACGGCAAGCTGGTGGGCCTGGCGTTCGACGGCAACTGGGAGTCGGTGAGCTCCAACTGGGTGTTCGACCCGGTGATGACCCGCATGATCGCGGTGGACAGCCGCTACATGCAGTGGATCATGCAGGAAGTGGCGCCCGCGCCGCAGCTGCTGAAAGAGCTGAACCTGGCGAAGTGACCCCCAAAACCCCGCGGCGAAGCCGCGGGGTTTTGCGTTGGGGGATCGGGCGTGCCGCGCGTACCGACCAACGGTAGGTACCTACCGGCGACAAATGCCGACCCACCCCCATCCGGGTAGATGCCGACCGTTGGTCGGCACGCAGGCGACCCACACCCATCGGGTAGATGCCGACCGTTGGTCGGCATGCAGCCGACCCACGCCCATCGGGTAGATGCCGACCGTTGCTCGGCATGCAGGCGACCCACGCCCATCGGGTAGATGCCGACCGTTGGTCGGCATGCAGGCGACCCACACCCATCCGGGTAGATGCCGACCGTTGGTCGGCATGCAGGCGACCCAGCCCATCGGGTAGATACCGACCGTTGGTCGGCATGCAGCCGACCCACACCCATCCGGGTAGATGCCGACCGTTGGTCGGCATGCAGCCGGTTCAGGGCCCAGGCGGCATGCCGACCAACGGTCGGCATCTACCGGGTATCATGCGGTGCTGCGTGCTCATTCACGTCATGTGAACGATTGCGACAGCCTTCCTCCCCCCAAGGACTCCCAGTACGCATGCGCATCCTGCTTGCCCGCCACGGTGAAACGCCGTGGAATGCCGAAGGCCGTTACCAGGGCCAGATCGATATCCCGTTGTCGCCGATCGGCGAAGCCCAGGCCCAGGCCCTCGGGGAGCGCCTGAAGTCGGTGGATATCACCCGCGCGGTGGCATCGCCGCTGTCGCGTGCGCAGCGCACCGCGCAACTGGCGCTGGGCGCCGAACGCGCGTCGATGCTGCTGACCGAACCGGAGCTGCAGGAGATCGCGCACGGTGAGTGGGAAGGGCTGCTGGCCAGCGAAATCCATGAAAAAGACCCGTCGCGCCTGCAGGCCTGGCGCGACGAGCCCGATACCGTGCTGATGCCCGGTGGCGAATCGCTGCGCCTGGTGCTGGAGCGCAGCTGGCGTGGCCTGGCGCGTGCCGCCGAAGGCCTGGGCGAGCACGACACCCTGCTGGTGGTCGCCCACGATGCGGTCAACCGCGTGATCCTGTGCCGCATCCTCGGCCTGCCGCTGTCACGCCTGTGGACCTTCCGCCAGGCCCCGACCACGCTGAACCTGCTCGAAGGTGCCGACCTGGACCAGCTCGAACTGGTGCGCCTGAACGACTGCGCGCATCACACCCCGTTCTTCGGCGAAGCCAAGCACCGCGCGCTGTAACCGTCCCGCGTCCCATTCCGTCGTTCGCCCCACTGATCCAATGCCCATGACCACCGCCCGACCGCAGACCCTTTCCGCCTGGCTCAGCCATATCGAGCAGCAGCACCCGGCCACCATCGACATGGGCCTGGAGCGCGTGCGCAGCGTCGCACAGGCATTGGGGCTGGCGCAGCCGGGCGCGCACACCGTGGTCGTGGGCGGCACCAACGGCAAGGGCTCCACGGTGGCCTTCATCGAGGCGATCGCGCGGGCCGCCGGCTGGAAGGTGGGCGCGTACACCTCGCCGCACCTGCTGCGTTACAACGAGCGCGTGCGCATCGATGGGCAGGACGTCACCGACGAAGCGCTGATGGCCGCGTTCAATGCGATCGAAGACGCACGCGGCAGCACCACGCTGACCTATTTCGAGTACGGCACGCTGGCCGCGCTGTACCTGTTCGCGCAGGCCGGGCTCGACCTGGCGGTGCTCGAAGTGGGCCTCGGCGGCCGCTTGGACGCCGTCAACATCGTCGACAGCGACGTCGCGGTGATCACCACCGTAGACATCGATCACAGCGAGTGGCTGGGCGAGGATCGCGAAACGATCGGCGTGGAGAAGGCCGGCATCATCCGCGGCTGGAAGCCGGTGATCCTGGGCGAAACCGATCCGCCGTCCAGCGTGCTGGCACGTGCCTACCTGCTGGGCGCCAACGCGATCCGCGGCGGCAGCGATTTCTTCGCCGACGTCATCGACGCGCAGCAGTGGCGCTGGCGCGATGTGGGGTTCAGCATCGACTTGCCGACGCCGGCACTGCGCGGACCGATCCAGCTGCGCAATGCCGCCTCGGCGATCGCCGCGCTGCGCACCCTGGACAAGCCGCTGCCGCGCGCGGCCATCGCCGAAGGCGTGGCCAACGCGCGCATCCGCGGCCGGTTGCAGAGTGTGCAACGCACTGGCGTGGAAGTG
>LNAP01003206.1_pt1 | contig 15703 bp, 16 predicted proteins | sample 602601 | NCBI WGS metagenome assembly LNAP01 (sample SAMN02440304, study PRJNA202911) | soil metagenome | biome: Subtropical and temperate rainforests or woodlands; isolation source: soil samples (1 kg each in a 20% v/v slurry with milli Q water) were... ...
CTGCATGTAGCCGGCGGGCGGCATCGCGGCGGCGATGGAGATGTTGCGCGCGACGCGCACGCGCAGGCCGGCGCGTTCCACCTCGATCTCGGTCAGGTTGGTCTCGTCGAGCAGCAGCGCCAGTTCGCGGATCAGCGCGCCGTCCTCGTTCGGCTTGGGTGTTGCGGTCTGTGTCGTGTCAGGCTTGGCGGCCATGGGTGCAATCCGGATGTTTCAGGAGAGGAAGGCGAACCGTCAGACTGCGGTGGCGCCGATTTTCGCGGCGAGGCCGCTGATGGCAAGGCGATAGCCTTCGATACCGAAGCCGCACAGCGACGCAAACGCGGCCTTGGCGGTGAAGGAATGGTGGCGAAAACTCTCGCGCTGATAGACGTTGCTGACATGGACTTCGACGGTCGGAATCTTGACGCCGACCAGCGCGTCATGCAGGGCGATCGAGGTGTGCGAATAGCCGCCGGCATTGATGATGATGCCGACCACGCCCTTTTCGCGGGCCTCGTGAATGTGATCGATCAGTTCGCCCTCGTGGTTGGACTGCCGGCAGTCCGCGGTGAGACCGAAGCGCGCGGCGGCCTCCACGCATAGCTTTTCGACGTCGGCCAGCGTGGCGTGGCCATAGGTCTCGGGCTCGCGGATCCCCAGCAGGTTGAGGTTGGGGCCGTTGAGCACGTAAACGGTCTTGGCAGCTGTGGTGGCCATCAGGAGATCCCGGCAAATGTCCGCATTTGCGCGCGCGGGGCGCGGGCGTCCGGGGTTTATAGGCAGCCTCAACGCCGAGGGGAAGCCTCATGGGCACCGCTTCCCCCAGCCAAATACCTCATCCCATTCGCGAAAAGCCGCCCGGAACAGGCATAAACCCCTCATTAACCAAGGTTAAACCTTAACGGTCGACGAGGCCGGCGCGGGAGCGGGGTGGGGGTGCAGCGATCCGTCCGGGACCGCCGGCCCCGGCGGCGGCAAAAGGCGAGCCTTCCGGCTCGCCTTGTCGCATCGGAACGAGGTTGCAGATTACGCTTCGAGCACGGCGACGATCTCGAGCGTCCGGGGATTCACCACGATGATCTCGTTCCGGACCAGGAAGAATTCGTAGCCGCGCCAGTCCGGATAGACCGTGATGATCTCGGCCGGAAGCGGATGGAAATGCACCTCGCGGGGCACGCGGGTGCCGACCGAAATCGAGAAGTTCACGTTGGTCACCGGCTGCACCTTCTGCTCCTTGATCACGGTGGTGATCTTGGTGCGCTGCTCGGTGGACAGTTTTCCGGCGGCGCCAGCCTGACCCGTTGTCGTCGTGGACTTGCTCTCGGTCGACGTGGACTTGGTGTCCGCGGCCTTGGAGTCGGTCGCGCTTCGGCCTTCTGCCTTCATATCCCTGCCGGCTTTGGATGGATCGCTCTTGTCGGCACTGTTCGAGCCAGCCTTCTGGGCGGTGCCGTCGCGGCTCGAGTCGGTCGCTCGCTGGGCGCCATTGTCACGCTTCATCTTGTCGTCTGAAGGCGCGGCCTTGATGTCGGAGCCGGAGTCCGATCGCTTCATGCTGTCGGTGGCTTCGTCCTTGTTCACCGGCGCGGCGCGTTCAGCCGGAGCAGCGCGATCGGCGGATGGTGCGGACTTGGCCGCGCCCGCGGCCGGCGCTTCGCGGCTCATGCCGGGATTTTGCGCGTTTGCCAAGGCGGTCCCCGCGATCAACGCGGCGGCTGCGACACTCATCAATAAACGGTTGTTCATGTCATTCTCCTCGCATTTGCATTGCCCGTTCCGACAACGGGGGGCGCGGAGTGATGTTCCGAATGAAAATCCGATTTCGGCGGGTTCGCTCGGTCGACCGCCGGAACTAATTCATGCGAGGGGTGCGAAGGACACGCCGATGCGCCGGTCGGTTCGCCACATCACCCGGCAGCGACGCCGGGAGCCATCCGCTTCGATCAGCAGATCGAAATCATCGGGAATGCCGAGCGGGCTCGCCACGTCGAGCGCGGCGCCGGCTTCGGACACGTTGCGCACCACACAGCTGATGCCGCCGCCGCCGAACGCAATGGTCGCCGCCTTCAACACCCGATGGCGTGATGCAATTCTCTTCTCGTCCATCGCTGTGCAACCGCTCTTGAGCCACGCGTCCGCCGGCGCTGTCTACCGGCCCCCAGTGTAGGTTGGATGACACGCTTGATCGTTAAGTAACCGGCCCGTAGTTCTACGCGCCACCGCCGGAAACCGGGCGCGACATGGTGTGGGCCAGTCCGCGGGGGCTTTGGCTGAAGCCGCGCCGGCTCAGCCGGCGCCGAGCGCCACGGCGAGGTTGTAGGTGATCAGCGAAGCGACGTAGGCCAGCGCCAGCATGTAGCCGAACGTCAACGCCATCCATTTCCAGCTGCCGGTTTCGCGGCGGATCACCGCCAGCGTCGAGGCGCATTGCGGCGCAAAGATATACCACACCAGCAGCGACAGCGCGGTGGCGAGGCTCCAGTTCTGCGCCAGCACCTGACCGATCTGATCGGCGGCCTCCTTGCCGCCCTCGATGGCGTAGACCGTGCCGAGGGCCGCGACCGCGACTTCGCGCGCGGCCATGCCGGGAATCAGCGCCACCGCGATCTGCCAGTTGAATCCGACCGGCGCCAGCAGCGGCTCGATGAAATGGCCGATCATCGCGGCGAGGCTGTAGTTGATGGCCGGGCCCTCGGCGCCGGCAGGCGGCTGCGGGAACGAGGCCAGGAACCAGATCAGCACCATCATCGAGAAAATCGTGGTGCCGGCGCGATGCAGGAACATTTTCGCGCGCATGTAGAGCCCGAGCGCAATGCTCCTCAGCCGCGGCAGTTTGTAGTCCGGCAGCTCCATCATGAACGGCGACGGCTCGTAGTCGCGTCCCATCGCGAGTTTCGCCACGTAGGACACGCCGAGCGCGCTGCCGATGCCGACCGCGTAGAGGCCGAACATCACCAGCCCCTGCAGGTTGAAGATGCCGAGCACGTCGCGCTGCGGAATGAACGCCGAGATGATCAGCGTGTAGACCGGAATGCGCGCCGAACAGGTCATCAGCGGCGCGATCAGGATGGTGGTGAGACGGTCGCGCTTGTTGTCGATCACCCGCGTCGCCATGATCCCGGGAATCGCGCAGGCGAAGCTCGACAGCAGCGGAATGAAGGCGCGGCCGTGCAGCCCGGCGCCGCCCATGATGCGGTCCATCAGGAACGCGGCGCGCGCCATGTAGCCGAAATCTTCCAGCAGCAGGATGAACAGGAACAGGGTCAGGATCTGTGGCAGGAACACCAGCACGCTGCCGACGCCGGAGATCACGCCGTTTTCCAGGAAGCTCTGCAGCAAGCCCTGGGGCAGGGTGGCGTGGACAAACTGGCCGAGCGCGGCAAAGCTGCCCGACAACAGCTCCATGGCCGGCTGTGCCCAGCTGAATACCGCCTGGAACATGACGAACAGCACGGCGAACAGCAGCAGCAGCCCGGCGACGGGATGCAGCACCACGGCGTCGATCCGCGTCGTCATGGTCTCCGGCCGCGCCGGCGGCGTTACCGCGGCGGCGATGATGCGGTCGGCCTCGCGCTGCAGGGCGCGCAGTTGCCCCGGCGGCATGGCCTGCCAGCTGTTGGCGGCGGGATCGGCAGCGCGGCTCTGCGGCAAGAGGTCGATGCGGGTCAGCAGTTCGGCGACGCCGCCCTTGCGCACCGCCGTGGCGGTGACCACGGGAATGCCCAGTTCCGACGACAGCCGGTCGAGATCGATACTGATGCCGCGGTGGCGCGCCAGATCGATCATGTTGAGAACCAGCAGCATCGGCCGCCCGACCTGCCTCAGCTCCAGCACCAGTCGGAAGCAGAGTCGGAGGTTGGTGGCGTCGGCGACGCAGACGATGCAGTCGGGCAGCGCCTCGCCGCGCATGTCGCCGAGGACCACGTCGCGGGTGATCTGCTCGTCAGGGCTGCGTCCGCGCAGCGAATAGGTGCCGGGCAGGTCGAGCACGGTGACGGAGCGGCCGGCAGGGGTCTGGAATACGCCGGATTTCCGCTCGACGGTGACCCCGGGGTAATTGGCGGCGCGCTGACGGCTGCCGGTCAGCGCATTGAACAGCGAGGTCTTGCCGCTGTTCGGCGTGCCGACCAGGGCCAGATTCAATGGCGAATTCAGTGCGGAAGCAAGCGGCGCATGCATTGCTCAGGAGACCATGATGGCCATCGCCTCGCGGCGGCGAATGGCGACGGTCGCGTTGTCGACGCGGACCGCGATCGGATCCTTGCCGATCATGCCTTCGTGCAGAATCTGCACGCTGGCACCCTCGACGAATCCCATCTCGATCAGCCGGCTTTCCAGTTCGGCCGGCGCCAGGATGGAGTTGCAATCGTCCGCGCTAATCGCGTGGATTCGCCCGATAAATCCGCGTTTGGCATGTCCCAGGCAGGTCGGCTTGTTCATCGGTTCACTTGGGTGGTCGAAGGGGAATATTCCAATCCATGCATAGGGCAAATCGGGCCGGGGCGGGTTGATGCAAACCACTCGCAGCTTAGAATCTCTATAAACCTGGTTCCGACGCAGCTGCCTTAATCCGGCCTGCGGCGCCTGTGGGGTGCCTGGTGCAGGTCGGATACCCATGGCGGGTCGATGGACATCGTCGTCTCGGTGCCGGGGCGCCCGACGCGGCGGCAATGGCTGGGCTGCTCGTTGTCAATTGGCGCCTAGTGCTCGATCACACACCATGCGATCAGTGGTCAGTCTGATTTCCAGCGCATCAGCCGGCGCTGGCCCTGCTCCATCAGCGCATTGATCACGAATCCGAGCGCGCCCAGCACCATCACGCCCGCGAACAGATCCGAGCTGTTGAACGACCGCGCCGCCTGCAGGATGATCGAGCCGAGACCGGGCTCGGCGGACATCATCTCCGTGACCACTGCCAGGATCAGCGACACCGTGAGACCCAGCCGCAGCCCGGCGAAAATGTCGGGCAGGGCGGATGGCAGTACGATGGTCCGGATGACGTCGCGCTGCGACAATTCCATGGTCCGGGCCATTTCGAACAGCCGTGGCTCTACCGACTTGATCCCCTGAATGGTCGCCAGCAGGGTCGGCCACAGCGAACCGAAGGCGATCACGAAGATGATCATGGTCTTGGTCAGACCCAGCATCAGGATCGCGACCGGTATGATCGCCGATGCCGGCAGCGGCCGCAGAAATTCGAGGCTGGGCTCGATATAGGCGCGCGCCCTTGGCGACAGGCCGATCAGAATTCCCAGACCGCATCCGACCAAAGTGGCGAAGGCAAAGCCGATGAGCATGCGGAAAGTGGTGCCGACGATGGCCCGAAGCAGCGTGCCATCGCTGGCAAGGTCAAAGAGCGCCGCCACGGCCTTCTCGATCGGCGGCAGAAATACCGGCGAGATCCATCCGGACAGGGCCGTGATCTCCCAGATGCCGAGCAAGCCGGCCAGGATGACGAGGCTGCCGATGTCGGGCAAGCGCATTCGATGTGTCATGCGCCATCCCACCGAACGAACAGCCGGCGCTGCAGCAGCAGCAGTCCGGCGTTAAGCAGCCAGCCGAGCGTGCCGATCCAGATCAGGAAGGCAAACATCCGGTCGGGGTGCAATGTCTCCTGGGCCACGATGAGCGCGTAGCCAAGCCCCATCGGATTGGCGGTGATTTCAACGGTGACCGCGACGATGAGTGCAATACCGGCGGCAAGCCGGATCGCCGTGAATAGGTTCGGCACGATCTTCGGCAGCACGATGAGGACGAGGCGCCGGGCCCAGTTGAGTTCGAGTCCGTCCGACACTTCGAGCAGTTCGCGCGGGACCTGCTGCGCCGCGGACTTGGTGATGATCAGCGTTGGCCACAGGCAGGCGAATGCGACGACCGAGATGCTCATGCCATAGCCGTATCCGAACATCAGCATGGCGAGCGGAATGAGCGCGACCGAGGGCACTGGCCGCAGCACTTCGACCGACGTCTGCGCCAGGCGGCCGGCGCGCCTGGAGATGCCGAACCATGAGCCGAGCGCGATCCCGATGCCGCTGCCGATGGCCATGCCCCCCAGCGCCGTGGAGATGGTCTGCCGCGTCGCGGTCAGGATGCTGCCGTCGCTGAGCGCGCCTGCGGCGGCAAGGGCGATCTGGCTCGGATAGGACATGGCGTCGGACTGCACGATGCCGAGCACGCCGACGACCTGCCAGATCAGCAAGACCAGGACTGGCAACAGCAATCCGCGCATCAGTGGGCTCGCGGCAGGAATTTGAACAGCTCGTGCCTGTAACGCAGGAACGCGTCGTCTTCACGTGTCAGCAGTTGATCGCGGGGGCGCTCCAGATCGATATCGAGGATCGCGGAGATGCGGCCGGGCCGACTCTGCATCGCGCAGACCCTGTCGCCGAGATAGATCGCTTCCTCGATGTCATGGGTGATGAACACCACGGTCATGCCGGTCTCCTTGGCGATCTTCGCCACTTCATCCTGCAGGGTCTGCCGGGTCATGGCGTCCAGCGCGCCGAACGGCTCGTCCATCAGCAGCAGCGTCGGCTCCTGCGCCAGACAGCGCGCGATCTGCAATCGCTGCTGCATGCCGCCGGACAGCTGGCGCGGAAAGCGGTCTGCGGCCTCGGTCAGACCGACCTGCGCCAGCAGGCGTTCGACCATGGAGGCCTTGGTCCGCCGGTCCGGCGGCGACGGCCGCGTATCCAGCGCCAGCTCGATATTCCCGAGCACGGTCCGCCACGGCAGCAGCGCCTTGGTGTAGTCCTGAAACACCACGGCGCGCTTGCGCGATGGTCGCTCGATGCGACTTCCCTCGAAGGTGATGGTGCCCGACGAGGGTATGTTGAGCCCGCCGATCAGCCGCAGCAACGTCGTCTTGCCGCAGCCCGAGCCGCCGATGATCGAGAGAAACTCGCCCTGCCGGATCTCGAGGTTGATATCCTCAAGGATGGACAGCTTGCCATTGGCGACCGGGACCGAGAAATAAACGTTTTCGATCGACAGGATCGATGGCGCGCTGACGGTCACCGGCTGCACCTCCGCAACGCGCTTGAGCTGGGTCATTTCCAGATGATCCTGTTGCCGTCGGAAGGCCGCTTGGTCAGGCCCTGGGACACGCACATCTTCGACCAGGTGTCGACCTTGTCGTTGCTCATGCTGGCATTGAGGGCCGGCAGCGGGATTTGCGCCAGCACGGCTTCGGGCAGCTTGGTGTATACGCCGATCGCCTTGCGCAGCACGGCCGGATCCTTGTTCCCCAGGTCGGTCGCCTCGCGGATCGCCACCTGAAATGCCGCGGCGGCCTCCTTGTTGTCGGTGGCCCATTTGCGCGACGCAATGAACCAGCCGGAGACGATGCCGTCGCCGGCCTCGGCGACGTAGTTGGCCACCAGATAGCCCTGCTTGGCTTCCAGCGCCCGGGTCTTGAACGGGTCGCCCGTCACGATGGCATCGACCTGGCCGGCCTTGAGGATGTCGCCGAGCTGGGCGAACGAGGATTCCACGAAGGTGACCTTCTTCCAGTCGGCGCCGTTCTTGGACATCCACTCCCGGAACAGCACGTGCAGGAATCCGTTCAGACCGGGCGTCGCGACCTTCTTGCCTTCGAAATCCTTGGCCGTCTTGATGTTGGCGCCCTCACGCGCCAGCACGCTGGCATCGGTGGCGTTCTTGTCGGTCACCGCGCCGCCGGTCAGCACCACCAGGTCGAGGCCGTTCTCGATGGCCTGCAGCGTCACCGGCACGGTCGGCGTCGCGACTTGCAGGCTGTCGGAGACCAAGGCCGCAGGCGTGGTCGACGAGTTCGGCACCAGCACCATCTCGACGTCAAGGCCGTGCTTGGCGAAGATGCCCTGGTCGGCGGCGACGAACGCACTGGCGAACGCCGACGCCGCCGAATAGCCGAACTTCAGCTTGGTGGCGGCCAGCGCCGAACCTGCAGTCAGCGTCAGGGACGCCGACAGGATGATGGCAAAGCATTTCACTTTCACGGAACTCTCCCTTGGGTTTTTCATGTTGGCTGCTCGCTCTTGTGGCGAGTCAGGCTAGTTGGTGCGCGGCGCCGCGATGCGGTTGCGCAGGATTCCCAGGCCGGTCACTTCGAGTTCGATGACGTCGCCGGGCTCGAAGTAGCCGCCGATTTCCAGCGCGCAGCCGCTGCCCACGGTGCCCGATCCGAAGAACTCGCCGGCGCGAATGGTCTCGTCGCGGGACACATGGGCGAGGATGTCCTCGAACTTGTGATGCATCTCGCCGCTGTTGCCGCTGGAGCGCTGCTTGCCGTTGATGCGCACCGTCATGGTCAGGTTGTAGGGATCCGGGATCTCGTCGGCGGTCACCAGCCAGGGGCCGATGACGTTGCCGGTATCGAAATCCTTGCCCTTTGCCGGGCCCAGCATGCCGAGCATTTCCTCGGCCTGGGCATCGCGTGCGCTGATGTCGTTGAAGATCGAGTAGCCGAAGATGTGGCTGCGCGCGTCGGCGCGTTTGATGTTCTTGCCGCCCTTCGAGGTGAAGATGCAGAACTCCATCTCGTAGTCGAGAATTTTCGAGTAGCTCGGCCACTCCACCTCGTGTTCATGGCCGACAACGCTGAAGCGATTGCCCTTGTAGTAGATCGGCTGCTTGTACCAGACGTCCGGGATCTTGATGTCGTCGGGATTGACCGGCGTGTTGGGATCGTCGCGCAGCAGGCGGGAGGCGCGCGCCTGCTTCAGGTGCTTTTCGAAGCACAGGCAATCGCGCATCTGCCGCGGTTCCGGCACCGGCGCCAGCAGCTTCTGGCCGGCGAGGGGAATGGTCACCGCCTTGCCGTCTGCGAGCAGGGCATTGGCCGCATCCAGGGCGCGCGGTCCGCCGTCGATCATCGCCAGCATGTCGCGAAAATGCGCGGCGTTGCTGCTGGCAGTGAAATCGACGATGGTGGTCTGGTCGGGGCCGAGCGCGCCGATGTGCTGGTCGCCGGTCGAGGTGAGGAAGGTTACAAGTTTCATCTGCGTTGCCTCAGCTTGCCTTGAACACGCCGCTGTGGCGCGCGCAGTTGCACAGCCCGGCCTTGTGAAACCGCGCCATGTCGGCCCACAAGGCCATCGGTATGATTTCTTCCTTGCTGCCGTACTCCTTGTAGAGCGACGCCACGTTGATCACGATGCGCTCGGAGTCGATCCAGTCCATATACGGATCCATCGAGATTTCCGTCGCCGCGGTGTAGGGATCCATGCCGGCGTCATAACGCTTGCGCGCTTCGGCGTTGATGTATTCGAGATAGCTCTTGAAGCGCGTGACGCCGCTCTTGTCGGTCACCGGTCCATGCCCGGGAACGACGACGTCGACATCCCAGCTCAGGATGAGATCGCAGGCCTTGATCCAGTTGCCGACCGGCCCCGCCCAGATCACCGGATGGCCGCCGACGAACAGCAGGTCGCCGGCAAATACGGTCTTGTCCTTGGGCACATAGACCAGCGTGTCGCCATTGGTGTGCGCCGGGCCGGCGTAGACGAGCTGCACGTCTTTGTCGCCGACCTTGAGATCGAGGCGTCCGGAGAACGTGCGGGTCGGCGCGGTGTAGACAACGTCGTCCCAGTTGAAATTCTTGCCCATCATCTCGTAGAAGAACTGCGCGCCTTCGCCGAGGCTCTTGTGGTTGCGCTTGATCTCCTTCAGCCCTTCGGGCGGTCGCTCGGCCATCTCCTCGGCGGTTTCCCTGGAGGTGATGATCTGCGCGCCCGGGACGAGCTGGTTGCCGAAGGTGTGATCGCCATTGGCATGAGTGTTGACGAGGGTCTGGATCTCCCGCGCTGCGGGCACCGCGTCGCGCATGCTGTCCAGCATCTGCTTGGTCAGATCGAGATCGAACAACGTGTCGACCAGCAGGTTCTGGTCGCCGTCGACGATCAGGCCGGCATTGCTCCAGCCCCAGCCGCCATCCGGCTGCAGGTAGGCGTAGTTGTTGCCGCCGATATCGTGCAGGCCCTTGGTGTACTGCCATTTTGGCATTGTTGTTTCCTTCCCATTGGTCTTTTTGCTTGTCTAGACGGGGGCGCCCCGCTCGAAGGCGCCGACCACAAAGTCGATGGTGTATTTCATCAGCTGGTCGCGATCGGACGCATCGGCCGCGCCGTCGGAGATCTTCTTGAGCCGGTTGTCCGGCTCGCAGTCGGACACCACCCACAGCACCGCGGCGAGCGCCAGGTTGTAGCGCCAGCTCACCTCCTGCGCGGAGAGATGCGGACAGGTCTTCTGCAGCATGGCGATGGTCTTGCGCGCGATGTCGTCGAAATACTTCAGGCCGATATCGCGCGCGAGCTGCAGCTTGGCCAGCCGCTGCTGCTGCAGGATGTAGATCAGCAGCTTGCGGCGATCCTCTTCGCCCTCGAGATACGGCTTGATCAGCGCGCGAAAGATCTTGTCGACCGGCACGGGCGCGCCATTGGCCTCGGCCTCCAGTGCCTCGTAGGCGATGCGGCGTTGCTCGCAGGCCTCCCAGGCGACGCTCTCGTACACCTCGTAGGCCAGCCCCAGCTTGGAGCCGAAGTGGTAGTTGATCGCCCCCAGGCTGATGCCGGCTTCCTCGACGATCTCGCGCATCGTCGTCTCGACGCCGTTCTTGGCAAATTGGCGCACTGCAGCACGGGTAATCGAGTCCCTGGCCAGGCTGTCCGGAGCATCAATGATACGTTTTGAACACATGTTCAATACATATCGCGGCGAGCTGGCAGGTCAAGTGGTTTTTGATTGCCGATGCTAGCGTCGCCCAACAAAAAACCGGCTGCGGTGCAGCCGGTTTTCGCAACCCACAGCAATGGGTGTTGGGTTCAGCAGGTCGCCTTGCCGCAGCGGGCAATGCCGATCTTTTCCTTCAGCGCCTCGGCGCCGACCGCGCCGATCACCACCTGCTTGCCGATCACGTAGCTCGGCGTGCCGTTCATGCCCATGGCTTCGGCGAGCTTGAAGTTCTCCTCGATGGTGGCGCGCACCTCGGGGCTGGCGATATCCTTCTCAAGTCTGGTTATGTCGAGGCCGGCCTCCTTGGCTGCCGCCATGGCGCGGGCCTTGTCGGCCTGGCCGCGACCGCCGAGCAGCTTCTGGTGGAAGTCGAGATACTTCTTGCCGGTGGGATCCTGCATGCGCACGGCGACGGCGACCTGCGCGGCCTCCACCGAACCCGGCCCGAGCACCGGGAATTCCTTCAGCACCACCTTGAGCTTCGGATCGGCCTTCATGATGTCGATCATGTCGGTCATCGCGCGCTTGCAGTAGCCGCAGTTGTAGTCAAAGAACTCGACGAAGGTGACATCGCCGTCCTTGTTGCCGATGGTGACGCCGCGCGGCGAGTTGAAGATGGTGTTCGCATTGGTGGCAATCGCGGCCTGATGCTTTTCCGCCTCGGCGGTGGCCTGGCGCTTGGTCAGTTCGGCCGAGACTTCCTCGAGCACTTCGGGATGGCTGATCAGGTAGTCCTTGACGATCTTCTGGATCTCGCCGCGCTGGGCGTCGTTGAAACTCTGCGCCGATGCGATCGCGGGCGCGCCGCACAACGCAAGAGCGACGGCGGCGGAAGTCAGGAAACGAAACGACAGCATGGGCAATTAATCCTTGGGATGGTCGATTCAGGAAAGCGGTGCGTGATCAGGAAGCTGAATAGCATTTTGCCGGCAGAATACGCGCAATTTATGGAGGCGAACGATGGTCCGCGGCTGCAACTCGCCGTGATGCGCGGCAACGGCCTGCACGGGCGGCTTTGCGACGGCGGTGCGACGGGCGCGCGCATGGCGGTCATTCCAGTTTGGAATGACTTCCTTAGGCGGACCTTAATACCGGCGCCATAGCGTCCGCGCCAACTGGGGAAGACATCTTATGCGCGTCCGCGTTCTATTCATGCTGTGCGTTTCGTCAATGGCCGCGATCATCACGATCACCGCCGCCGTCTTCGTGGCGCAGCAATGGCGCGACTACAGCCATTCCAGCGACGCGGCGCATCTGGCCTCGGCCATGGGCGCGGTGCTGCGCACCACGGAACAGCTCGCGGTGGGGCGCGGACCGCAGAATGCCGCGCTGATCGCCGACGACGCTGCCGCACCAGCCGCGCTGGCGAGTGTCGCCGCCGCCCGAAAGGCCCTGGCCGACGAACTCGCTCTGGCGCGGGCGGCAGTCGCTGCCGCCGAGTATCCGGAGCGCGACCGTGCCGTGGCCGGTCTCGATACGCTGGGCCGTGATCTCAAGGGCATCTACGACAAGCTCGACGTCGCCTATCGGCTGCCGCGCGCGCAGCGCGACCCGGCGCTGGTGAAGGATTACGTGCCCCGGATGCTGCAATTCAACACCTTGCTGAACGGTGTCGCCAACGGGCTGGAGCGCAGTGCCGCGATGGCGCATGCCAGCGTCGGCAGCCTGATCGAGATTGCCCGTTTCTCCTGGGACATGCGCGATGCCGCCGGGCGCCGCGCCAGCTTCTTCACCCGCGCCGCCGGCAACAGCAAGAAGCTGACCGTGGCCGATATCCAGGGTGCATCCGAACTGACTGGCGAGATCGGCCATGCCTGGTCCCGCCTGCAGGCCTCCGCGCTTGAATTCAGCGCTGCTCCGGCTCTGTCGGCTGCGGTGAAAGAGGCCGAAGCCAAGTTTTTCGGCGATCCCGATAGGCTGATCGCGGAACTGACGGCGAAGGGGCTGGTCGGCACCGACTACGGCGTCTCGTTCCAGGACGTGTTGAAGCGCCTCGTCGGCCCGGCCCAGTCGGCGCTCGCGGTCCGCGATGCGGCGATGGAGCAGGCCCTGGCCCTGGCCGAGTCCGCGCGGACCAACGCGCTGACGCGGCTTTCGCTGGTCGCCGCCGGGTTGCTGCTGGTCGGGCTGCTGGTCGTTGGCGTCACCCTGCTGTTCGATCGCCGCGTGGTGCAGCCGCTGGTCGGTCTCACCGCGACGATTACCCGCCTGGCGCAGGGCGACCGCGACGTCGAGGTGCCGGCACGCGACCGGCGTGACGAGATCGGCGAGATGGCCGGCGCGCTGGAAACCCTGCGCCTCAACGCCATCGAGGCGGCGCGCCTTGAAGCCGAGCATCGCAGCCAGCAGCAGGGCCGCGAAGCGCGTGCGGCGCGTATCGCGGAATTGACGCTGGCATTCGACAGCGCCAGTGGCGAGGCCATCCAGGGCGTCGATGCCGCCGGCGATGCCATGCGCGCCGACGCCGAAGTCAGTTCCCGTCTGGCCACCAACACGTCGGCGCGCGCCACCAATGTCGCCGCCGGCGCCGAGGAGGCCTCGGTCAATGTCAGCACCATCGCCAGCGCCGCCGAGGAGATGAGCGTCGCAGTGGCCGATATCGCGCATCGCCTGGAAACATGCGCGGCCATCGCCGCCGATGCGGTGCGCGAGGTCGGCGATGCCGATCGCCGGATCGTCGGCCTCGACCAGGCGGTGGAGCGGATCGGCACCATTATCAAGTTCATCCAGGACATCGCCAGCCAGACCAACCTGCTGGCGCTGAATGCGACCATCGAGGCGGCGCGTGCCGGCGATGCCGGCCGCGGCTTTGCGGTGGTGGCGGGTGAGGTCAAGGCACTGGCGACGCAGACGGCCAAGGCGACCGAGGAGATCACCTCGCAGATCGCCAGCATCGAGACCGAGACCGCCGCGGTGGTGCAGGCGATCAAGAGCATTTCGCAGACCATCGGTCGCGTCGACGCGGTCACCGCCGATATCTCCGCGTCAGTCATCCAGCAGCGCCAGACCACCAGCGAGATCGCCGCCAATGCCCAGCAGGCCGCGGCCGGCACCAAGGACGTCTCGGCCAATGTCGGCGCCGTCAGCACCGCGATGTCGGAGGCCGAGGCCGCCGCCTTGCGGATGATCGCCAAGGCCGACGATCTGTCGGTGCGCAGCGGCGATCTCACCGAGCGGATCTCCAGCTTTCTGCGCAACGTCCGGGCGGCGTGACTTCCGCCTGGTGCTGACGGCTGCATCGGGCGCATCATGAAAATGCCGTCGCGCGGATCAACACTCTGTTCGCATGATGCCGCTGGCACATGCGGGACATCCGATTCAGCCGGCACAATGCGCGGCTGTGTTTTCCGATGAACGAAATCAAGGACCGCCGATGACAATCGATCGCCGTACGCTTCTGAAACTGTCGATGGCCGCGGCCGGCACGCTGGCCCTGCCGGCGCAGGCGCTGGCGCAGACCGCAGCACCCGCCCGGAAACGCGCGCGCTGGATCTTCCTGGGAACCAAGGGCGGCCCGCGCGTCACCACCGGACGCTCCAACCCGGCCAACGTCCTGATCGTCGACGACGTGCCCTATGTGATGGATTGCGGTCCGGGGGTTTCGAAGCGGCTGGTCGAAGCGAAAGTGGCGCTGCCGAGCATCCGCTATGTGTTCGTGACCCACATGCACTCCGACCACGTGCTGGAATTCGGCAACATGGTGTATGGCGCCTGGTCCGCCGGCCTCAACCACGAGGTCAACGCGTTCGGCCCGGTCGGCATGGGCGCGCTCACAAAGGCGTATTGGGAAAGCATTCGTGACGACGTGGAAATTCGCATCCCCGACGAGAGCAAGCCCGATCCGCGCAAGCTGCTGGTGGTGAAGGAGATCACGGACTCCGGCCCGGTGATGAGCAATGACAGGGTCAAGGTGACCGCGCTGCGCACGCCGCATCCGCCGATCCTGGAGCGCAACTACGCCTACAAGTTCGAGACCCCGGACGGCGTCATCGTCTATGTCTGCGACACCGCCTATAATCCGGCGCTGGCGGAGTTCGCCAGGGGCGCCGACCTGTTGATCCACGAGGCGCTCTACGTGCCCGGGGTCGATGCCATGACTGCGCGTGTCAAGAACGCCGCGACGCTGAAGGAACACCTGCTGGCGTCGCACACGACGACGGAAGACGTCGGCCGCATCGCCAAGGAAGCCGGGGTCAAGAAGCTGGTGATGACGCATCTCGTTCCCGGCGACGATCCGTCCATCACCGACGAGATGTGGATGGAAGGCGCGCGCAAGCATTACGGCGGCCCCATCGTGGTGGCGCGCGATCTGATGGAGATCGAACTGTAGGATCGGTTCCGGCGCTGTCATTCCGGAATGCATGTCGGTCGGCGAAGCCGGCGGGCGTGCATCCCGGACTGCGAAATGTTCGATGCTCGGCAATTCGGGATTTCGGGTCCGCGCGCGGCTGACGCGCCTGGCCCGGAAGCACGGCGCGTCGACGAGGAACTTCCGGCGCGCCGATCGGGTTTGCGATCCCGGCATAAGTGCATCATGATCGCATCGCGCTCGACAGTCGGGGCCCATGATGAAGCAGGCAAGCGCTGGCGAATCGAATGCAGCCCTGGATAAGATCACGGGGCTGCATTTGGTGTCGAAGCGCTTCCCTGCGCGATCGGACATTCGACTGACGCAGGCGGCACGCATTCACCGGGGCAGGGCATGGCATATCGATTTTCGACGGCGCGATCCAACAGGCCGATGCGGCGTTGGAGTTCCGCCAAGGGTGTAGTCGCCGCGATTGCCGCGCTGACGGCGCTCACCGCCCATGCCGAGGCCAAGCCGAAACGGCCCGCAGCCCCCACCGAGGCGACGGCGCCGCGCGAGGCCGGCGAGCCGATCATGGCGATCGTGTCGATCAAGACCCAGCAGGTCACGTTGTACGACGCCGACGGCTGGATTTTTCGCGCGCCGGTGTCGACGGGCACCACGGGACGCGAGACGCCGGCCGGCGTCTTTGCGCTCCTC
>LNAP01003207.1_pt1 | contig 15699 bp, 17 predicted proteins | sample 602601 | NCBI WGS metagenome assembly LNAP01 (sample SAMN02440304, study PRJNA202911) | soil metagenome | biome: Subtropical and temperate rainforests or woodlands; isolation source: soil samples (1 kg each in a 20% v/v slurry with milli Q water) were... ...
AACCGACGGTGCAGTTTACAATGCCTAGTATATTCCTATGTGTGCTCTGCATTGCGCTCTGTGCATGGGCTGCCGCCGGAGACAGTGTGGAAAAGGCTTTGGAGGAGACTATCCGAAGCTCATTGTCACTAGATTTCAACATGTACAACGAAGAGGAAGATCTGTATGTGCTAATCATTAATCAAGACGGATATGAAATATGCAAAGGTATGGCAAGCTGGCAGAGGGTTGATCAGATTCGATGCACATTCAGCACAGATATCTTGAGCCCCGGTATCAACAAATTTGATATTACCGTCTATTCCCCGAAGAATAGAGTCCTGGTGCTGAAGTCAACTGTTGACTTCAACTACGAACCCAAGCCTGTTAGTGCATTTAGCCAAGCCATTGGTGCTGTGAAAGATAGCGTTATGTGCCGCGGTGGCAAGTGTTACAATTCGGCCGTATCGCGAGACGGAAAGAAAGATCCATTAAAGAAATTGTTTTTCGTGAGTGGGGTGGTTGCTGTGCTGGGTGTGTTCGAAAGTATCGTGTTTGGACAAGTGCTTCGCGCGTTCCAATCGTTCGTAGCGATCTTTCGTCCGAGACAGCAAGCCCCACTTCCGGTCGTGGAGGAAACACCTCCTTCTGATTTCAGTCCACCACCGGCCCCAGACAGTGGCTCCGACAGTGGCCCCAATAGCGCTCCTCCGCCAGACACACCCAGGAGCGACATGACTTACCCACCCAGCACGAGTGTGCAGTTCACCACCCGGTCCCCTTCAAAACTATCCGCGGTGCTGCAGAATGCGAAGCGCAGGATGCGTGGTGTCACATCCAACCGGTCTGTCAAACTAGCCGTGTTCGTGTGCGCACTGGCGCTGATGCATCAAGACATATTGCGTTCAATGATGACCAAGGGGTTACCTGATATAGCAGTTCCTACCCGGACCGTGACCAACTTGGCGCCCTCGGCCGTGGCAACAACTGGTGCGAGTGCTGTGTCGCAACAATCAGCACAAGAAGCGCAGGCACAAGTCGCGCAGAAAAAGATGCTTGCTAGTGCTTCTCCTCCGCCTGCACCTGCGCCGCCTTCCGCTATATACCAGGTGTCTCCTTCGGCACGCCGCCAGCTGGAGCTAAGGATTGCCCAAGATGACTTCGAGCAAAAGCAGAAACAACAACAAGAGCAAGAACAACCACGCCACGACAAATATCTTGCACCACCGCGCTCGCAAGTCCCGTTTGGTGGAAAAGCCTGGATTCTCCAATTCGCAGAGATGATAAACCCTGAGAGAACACCTGCCAAAGTGGCTGTACGCACAAAGCCAGCGCGTACGTATTTCAAACACATTATTCTCCATTCAATCATGCACCACATTCCCGAGTTTGCCAAGCATGTTACTATCAGGAATGCCGCGCGGCTAGTCAATGAAGGTATTTTGCCCCGTTGGGCTGCTTTGCAAAAAATGTTGAGGTGGAAGTGAATGCGTAGAAAGCTATTCGTGCAGTATTTCTTGTAAACATAATATGAAACATCACTGCAATCTCTTTTGTGTTTTTGTCGTCGCATGGTTTATGCCTCCGTTAGCCTAAGTAATAATAAGTGAGGAATTCAAACAAGCCCCGTCAAAGTAAAGGTTACTGTCTGTAGATACCTCGTGCCTCGCCATTTTGCAGCTCGAACCTGATCAATAATGCGCTATACACATCTGGTTACATTCCTTTTTGTATGGATTAGTGGGTTCTGCTTTGCCGAGTTTCTGAGAGATGAAGATGTACGCTTGAAAATTTTCAGTCCGGAGTCAGCTCAAAATTCGATAGCCTTGGAGTTGGTGATCTTCAATAGAGATGAAGAGTTCTTTGTTAAGATTGTGAGTGAAGGTGGGGATACAATCTGCGAAGGAAAGTTCAGTCGGTCCAGTGCCGATCGCGTAAAGTGTTCGTATGATACAAATATACTGAAAGACGGAGACAACTCGTTTCACGTCACGATTCACTCAGTCGCCACGAACGAACTTGTTCTGGATACAGTTAGTCACTTCTTTTACGAAGCTGGAAGTATCGTGCCCAGTTCATTCTCCGACGAGGTCTCTGAGTACTGGGAAATGGCATTTTCTATACTAATTATTTTGCTGTTGTTCCGGTTTGGACCATCCGCATTGCGGCGCTTGAAAGTTGCCCTTTTTGGTCCCAGTGCGGGTGGCTCCTCACCCCCACCACCCAATCTCCCTTCTTCTACGGTCACGTTGCAGAACTTTGACCCGTTGGTCGCAGCCCCGACTCCTATGGGTAACCTGGTGCCACCTGCTAGCACCCTGCTGGGCGGGAAAATCCTACGTGCCGCCGTGCTGGGTGCGGCGATTTTACTGGGTGGTAAGATGGTGACGGCACCTTTTTGCAGCAGCCGCATGAAGTCACAACATAAGGGTGTTGCACCATCGAACGTGTACATGCCACCCTCGCCGCCGTCGATGCAAAATGGCGAGTTTGTGGCACAGTCCTTTGACGCCACGTTTCGCCCCGCGCAGCAGTATTGTGATAAAACAAAAGCCTTTTTTGTACGCGGTCTCTCTGGTGGACGCGACGCGTTGGGGAGCAGGGGTGTGGAACAGCCTATGCTGGAGAATTTGTTACATCGTGCGTATGTACGTGGTTTTGCTCGCATGAGAGGGGTAAGTTGAATACGGCACGCTACCTTATTTATCTTTTTGTACTGAACCCGAACCATATGTGCGTCCTCTCTTTGTCTTCTCCCAGGCCAAAGGTTGTTCAGCGGTATAGAAGTGGTTTCAAGACTGTGACGTATCCTGCAGTAACTTCGAAATAATCTCAAGTAATAGTATTTATCACATCTGCGTTAGAAATAGAGTTGATGGGATGAAGTGACTTTCATTAATACTGCTAAAAAACCCTTGTTGAAATTTATAATTTCTGGAATTGTCTTCTCCCTTCTGCCCCTCTTGCAATTTTACTCGGATTGCTTGTTGTAGAGTGGACTTGTCGGCGATAACTTCTTGTCTACAAACAAGAGATATAAAAACTTATCGACACTTTTGAAATTAACCATCAGATATTGTCGTGCACGCGTCAAAAATGTGATACTGGTATACTTGTATAAGTTACTGGATTCAATGAACTCGAATAAATAACCCTTTACACGGGTTGCACGAATGTTCACTGTATTTTACTTTGCAAGATTGTTTCCAGAGCCAACTGGGAGCGTGGATGACAACAGAGCAATGCTCACCTCAGGTAAAAGGAGCTTATTCCTTTACACGGCCACGCTTTTACTCTACGATGTTGATTTTGATAGAACTCGACGACACTGGTAAAGTTACCTGGAGCGACGCAGATGAAGCGTGGTTGTCAATTGATAAAGAATGCCGAAACCTTGTTAAAAATTACTTTGTTCGAAATGCAACGCACCGCATTCTACTTCTCCAAATAGACTATCTATGCCTTCACTATATGCGCACCAGCCGAGCACCGGAGAATAAAACGGCTTATAGCGAACTGATAAAGTACCTTGTTCAGCCAGTCTCTTTGGATTGCAACGGATCCTTAGTTATACCATTTCATGAGCATTATTTTGTTGAACGTCTGCTAGTTCGCGGTGTCACACAATTTTACGGCTTGGAGAGTCAGGTAAGCTATGTTGTTCCTTTACTATGTTGTGTTCACACTTTCGCTCATTAACCTTGGTTCACTCATTGCAGTCCGTACAGAACATATACGCAAACATTAAAGTCAAGCACTTTATAATTAAATCTCCCGCAATCAAGAGGGCGATGGTCGAGATTTGTTCCAAGGATGTAATCGTCGCGGTACCTGCGGCCGCCACGCGCGGTGTGTCCCTGGAGAGCTACCTCGCACATGGCGCGCGACTCGTAGAAGAGGAATGTAAACGGGAGGATGAAGGTTGTGATAGTGACAACATCTATTCGTCCAGCGCATCTGATACATTGGTTGATGAAAGAAATGTGGAGCCTCCCAATGTATTGCGGAACAGAAAAAAGAATACTAAATGAAATGTTTACAATCACCACATGTAAAGTAATTACATCCATAATACTCGTCCTCACACTTTTTCTATGGAATGTCATTTTAATAAATTCCCCGGTTGCATTCCCATTTATTTTTTGGAGAGGGTTGTTAAACCAACCTTCAGACCTTGGATCAATGGTGCACATTCGACCATTCATTTTACAGGTTTCATTGTTTTGCTATTGTTCTGACACAACTATCAACATGCCGCCTAAGAAGAAGAGTACTGCTGTTAAAACGAAGAGTATTGTTGTTGCACGGAAGTCAAAGGTAGCTGCAAGCGATGCAACAAAGTATCGCCTTTCTGGAAGCAAAAGTGGCACTGCGAAAAGCACTCAGAGTGGGTACCAATCAGCGCTATATCACTTCAACTGCTTTTTGGACACCAAAGGCATGCCTTGCTTTGATGATCTATCTGAAGATGACTTGTGTTGCATCGAGTTATTTCAGGAATATGGTACATACCTTAGTGAGTTCGCACGAAAGAAAAGAAAGGTACTTATATTCCAGCCAAATTATCAATATCACAGAGCGTTTATCTCACTATTTTTTTAATATTGCAGGACGAGCTGCTGTCTTGGGGTACAGCAAAGCAATTTTTGAGTGGGCCAAAGGCGCTGGCCGAGGACAAATTCCCAAAAGCATCGATTTGGGTCAACCAGATTTGGTATACTCGCATTCGTTGCGACATCGAAGCTACGATTGTCAGACGTTGTATTGAGTTAGGAGTTGCTGTAGAAGATAAGTCAGAACCAGTTGGAAGAGATCTGTTAATTCTGTTAAACCATTTGGCACTGAGCCGCGGTGCCGTTGAAGATATTGAATACAGGGCTGCCATGAACATGACTTTTTGCGCTGTCGGTCGGGCTGGAGAATGCGGATTAAGCACCTACAATCTAGCCCATTACAACACTGTGTACGAGGCCTTTCAACTTGAGTGGCAGGAAAAGAAAACACTCGCGCAGAAGCCGATGAATTTCTTCCCCGACGCGGAGCGCTTCGAGATCGATTTTTACCACAGCATGGCGTGCTATTGGGTGGTAGGCGCTGGCAGCCAACACGTCAGTCCTGCGACTCTTGGTACTGGAATTATTTCTCCTATCTTTCCATTCTTGGTGGTTGGAAGCGCGGCGACGAAACTGACAGAATATATGCGCAAATTGGCTCCCCTCACAGACAATCAGGTACCTGCGGATGTAACAGCCACTGCGCTACGAGTGGGCGGAGTGCAAGAGGTTGTGAACAGGACTGCTGATATTACGCCAGGGACCATTCGAGGAGGGTGGGGTGGCTTTTTGGCGAGTGTGGCGACAATTATGGAGTACTACCAGCAAACTCACCTTCCCCCGCTTCTTCTGAATATTTGCAGTGGAATACAACCCGTGCTGCTGCTGCTAGCAGTGCTGCAGATGCCGTTGTGAGTGCAATGGCTGCCGTAGATGCCACGAAACTTCAAGACAAAAGGACGCTTAACGCTGTGTACGCAAAGTTGCAAAAGTGCAACCTTATTACGAAGAAGGAGTAGTGTTGCGAATGTTTAATGTAATTAAATTTGATTGTGTTGAATTCTTTTAGTCAATTAAAGCATACAGCATCAAAATCTAAACAACTCTCGAAATGAATACGACAGTATATTCTTCTCCCTGCTCATCAACATGTTCGTCAATATCGATTGGAATAATGTCAGTGTAGCGCTTAGCTAAAACCAAACGAACAATCTGTCGATCATCATCATAAGCAACACCAGTCAGCGCATCCAACACAAACTTGCCCAAGTTATCAATATCCACTTTCATTATGCAGCGATTAGGTGCATCAATTTTGCGCACAAGATCGCCGTAAATGTTGCGCTTGAAGTGGGTGAGCGGCCGTTTAAAGTAAAAGTCAATTTCTACCACAAGAGCAGCAGAGTCGCTAAACTTACGAGCCATCTGACCACTGCAAATGTCCGCAAAGCGCTGTTGTCCAGTTGCATTGGGATTATACACTTGTCCCGCCCTATTTCGACATGGCCTTTGCCAGGCCTGTGGCCTACCTTTCACTTTAAATGATTCGATGTGCATAAATGTGTCTGCACTCATGTTGTCAACGATAAAGTGCGATTGAAACGAAATGAATTGTGGAAGAAGTCATTGGTGTGAAGTGACGTCACTTCGTTCCGTCCCTTCGGGACATTTATTTTTTTCGTTGATGGATTTATTTTGTTCAATTTTTCCAGTCGCTCTTCTGTTGCATAAAACTATGGAATTTAGAAAAAAATATTCTCGTGAGGAACTGACTTTTTGTTTAAAATACTTCTAAACAAAACCTAAGCATCTAATACTGCACAATAATCAAACGGTAAAAATACAGGTCAAACCAATACGAAAGCAAACGAAATATGAAACAGAACTCCCATCTTCATATCCCCATTTAAATATACCATTGTAGTTACTGTAGAACTCTCCATCTCTCTCCAATTTAAAATTTAATATCTTTATACATTTTATACATTTTCTTCCTCTTCCTCCTGCAGCAGCTGCTCGTACTGCTTGTTGTTCAGTGGATGCCGCAGCATAGGGACTTGTTGGCGAAAACTTCTCGCGTACAGCGACAAACCCGCGTCATTGTTATTATTATTGCGCCCGTAGTTACTCCCCGCGGAGTAGGAAAGATGACCCTTTCCGACGCTGCCCGCTTCTTCGGGGAAGTTGTGAGGGCTATTGTGTGCGTGTGTGGCGCTAGCATCGTGGGAACCACTGGTGCCAGTGTTAGCACTTATGTGGTTGGCGTGAAAGCCTTCAACACAGCGCACGGCGTGGTAGCGCGCCGAGGGCAGCTCAAACGATGCAAATTCCGACGCATCGGACTCACCAGCCTCGTTTTCGTTCTCGCTGTGGCCGTCCTCGCTAAAAGCGGTATACTTGGTGGCACCGCTGACACCCGTGTAGTTCATCAAGGTTCGGGGTGACTCGGTGGTGTAGTAGCACTGCTCGGTGTGCGCGTCAAAGTGCCTGTCGAGGTTCGTCTCCTGCTGCGAGTGGCCACTTGGAGGTCTCCGACGCTGCAGCACCGGACTGCTCTGTCTGGACATTCCCTTGTTCCCCTCTTCATCGAACTCCTCTGCCTCCTGCGTGTGTACCACAGGGATGGCCTTCAGATACACATGGAGGATGGCGTAGTTCAGCACTAATGCCACTATGAGCGCTCCGATGCAGACGACGAACGCCTCCGGACCGAACCGCGCGATGGCCAGGGAGACCAAGAATGGTGCGGTGGCTTCTCCGATGCAGCCGCCTAGCACCACTGCGATCGTGCTGCTGCTCGTCCTGTAAACGATAACAATGAGAAAGAGGAGTGAAAAAATAAGTGAAGGTACCACAAGTTCGGTGAGAAAAATGCATCCGGAGCTTACATCGTGGCTTCGTAATCATTGACCACCGTCATGATGAGCGGGTACATGCACCCCAGCGCCAGCCCCATCAGCCCCGCCTGTGCCCCCGTCATCATCAGCAGCCACTCCACCGAGCCGTAGAGACTGTGTGGCACACACATTAGCACTCCCGCAAGCACCGCCAGCAACAGCTGACACCGCAGCAAGGTCGAGGTGGAGACGATCACACTCACCGGCACAGACAATATGCTGCCCACGATCTGGGCGCCGTAGAACACCGCCAGAATCTCGGCCGCAGCGCTCTCGGCATCGTCCACGGTGAAAGGTTGGTTGTGACGCGACTGGAGATCAAACGTTTCGACATACGTGCCGATCCATCCACCATATGCACACAGCAGACCCAGCTCCCAGAACACCAAGGCAGCAAGAATAATGCGCACGTTGCGTGGCACCAGCACGATGCCCATGGCTTTGGCCTTGCTGCTTCGTACATAGCGCGCGAGTTCAGGCGAGGCAAAGGGAAGTGGGGAATGGACACACGGCGAGGGCGGGGCAGTGGTGGTGAACTCTCTGGAGTTGATACGCCTTTGCGGGCTTGGGAACTCAAACTTCTTCACCAGCTGGCTGCCTGGCGAGTTTTGCTTATTTTGATCGAAATGAATCTCATTAATCACATGCTCTACAAGATCGTCTTTCTCATTGCTTTCTATGTCGGTTGACATTTCATCACAAGGTTCAGCCACTTCTAAAGAATGTGTGAGGGTGCTCAGCTCAACACAAACCACATCACAGTCTGCTGGGGGTAATTTCATCCACTTGCGGACGTAATTGTTTCCTGCGTTCATTGCAAAGCCCAGCAAGGAGGAGCAGCCGATCAGCGCGATGGCCACGTATGCTATGCGGTAGTTGTAGGCATTTACCAATGCGGGGCCAATCAAGCACCCGAGATTTGAAAACAGATTCTTCGTCTGCATCCACGGCTGGGTTCGGTGGCCCCACATTTCTGCGATTGCTAACGCAGAGAAAGCATCGATGCCGCCAAAACACATGCCTTCTACGAAAAAGAGCAATCCGACGATTACACCCATCAATCCGGAGTGCTGTCCAGGCTGTGCGAAATGTTCAGCTGTGATCGGCACAAGGGACAACGATATCCCCGCAACTATCACTAACACGCAGCAAATCATGTGCTTCGAAAAGTATAATTTCGGCGCATGAAGCAACTTGATCGACAAAAGTGCGCCAAGTAAGAATCCCAATCCGCGATAGACAAACATCCGACCAATACCGGTATCAGGCACATTAATATCGGCCGCTAACTGTGGCACAGAAGCTCCCAGAACTGCAAGTCCCGCGCCAAAACCCAAGCAAGCTCCGTATACTGAAAACGTGAAAAAGGGAAAGTAAAAATATTCATTTCAGATGTGTTGCTTGTGGGATTTCGCAATAAATGGGCACACACCGCTAATACTGGCAAATATTCTGGGCAAGTCATCCCATCGAACCAAGCGACCGGGTAATTTGGGAGCCTCAAAGCTCATTTCGTCCGCAATAATGAACCTGATGAAAGGATCGTGAAGTTCAACGGTCCGCTGAACACCCCTGATTACATAGTAATGTTAATATAGCTCTGTAATAACATCGTAGTACCGCCGGCAATGCGTTCGATACAGAACACGGATCACATCATGCAAGAAATGCCATAACTATCTCGCCAGGAAACGCGTGGTACGACAAACTAATAGCGCGATTAAGAACAACATAGATCATTTGCAGGAACTCCGGCGTTCAGCACAGACAACCGGTACACCAATTCCGGTTAATTCGAAATCTTCGAATTCGAAAAGCAACCAAAGTTTTCGACAACCTGCTCCAAATCAATCATCAAATATGGCCGACTCCAGACCACAAGACTTCGAGCCACCTATGGCATGTGTCAGTCGGGTAATGAAAGCAGCTCTCCCGGAAAATATTCTATTGACTAAGGATGCAAGAGCAGCATTTGTCAGAGCGGCTGGTATATTCATTTTCTACCTCACACATTGCTCGAACGATTTCTGTAGAGAAAGTAAAAGAGCAACCATCTTTCCTCAAGATGTTATGGCTGCTTTAAGGTAAGATTCTGTTCATCAACGATTTAATTGCCAAACGCAGTATTTTACCCATATGCAACCCATCGTACATATCAGGGAACTTGGATTTGAAGACTTTGAGAAGCCACTCGAAGAATTCTTAGAAGGTATTAATCCTTTTTTAATCATCTGGATTGCAATTCTTGCTTTTTAAATTTTAAACCGCATATGCGCTTGGTTTGTAGCCTATAAAAAAGACTCTGAGCAGCGGAAGCCAGTCCCGAGAACGAAGGCAGTCGGTGCAGCTGCAGAGGTAAGTATGATGTGCATACCAAATTTTTATTTTTGATGTTCGTGTTTATGTTTGTGTTGTACCTTCTTGCACAATGCAAAGCATTCTTTCGTTAGTTTACATTTTTTGGGTACATTCACTTCAGAACCACGGGGAGGAAGACAATAATATGGATGTAGAGGAGGAAGAAGGAGGTGCTGACGAAGAGGAGGGTGATAACGAAGATGAAATTCAAGAAGATTAATTTAATAGTGATATGCTCACGCGTTTTTTTGTCTTGTCTTCCAGTTAGCCGATTGCTTTTCTATTGTTTCGGGCAATTTTAATGGATTGAAAAAGTGCGTGTGACAGTTTGCCTGGCATGTTATGTCAGCTGTGCGATAGCTATGCTGTAGCGATAGGGAATACATGAAATTGCATCACTGTCTTGAATATTGATCAAAGTTGCACAAAGGAGTCAGTGGAACCCGTGTGTACAGAGAAGAGCTATTTTGTGCATATTATCATACTTCTGCTGTGGCAGCATGTACACAAACATTGGCCACAGCAGTTCTTCTTTGGTCACACTCCCCACCGGTACTGGTAACTTATGAATGCAGAATAAGGTTTAAAGTCATCAAGTGCGGATATACCGAATTATTCTATCCGAGTCGCCAAAATTGTACGTACAAAACTGTTTCTACAATATACACGAAATAGTGCCTTTTCATGCCATAACATGTCAAGTAATGTGATTTATCAACATCTTTGGTGGTTAGCAGCAGCGGTGTTCATAGATTTCAGCAGCAGCTCTTTTTGCGAGTTGCCAAGACAAGTTTTGCTCCTTCGTGCTGCTGAAACCATGAACCATTTATTGAAGTCTTCCGTTAGAATCAGTGCTAGAAGCAGTGGCCTTCTCCGCGGCCCTTCCGCTCTTGGTGGAAGCAGACTGCTGAACGTTCATGAATATGTATGCAATTTGCCCCCTCTTTGTCGATGTTTGAATATTGGTGACAGATTTCTGCCATCTTTTCTTTTTTACTAGGTCTCTATGGATATTTTCAGAGGCTTCGGTATCCCCGTTCCCAAGAGTGGCATGGCCACCTCTGTTGACGAGGCTAAGAAGTTGTACAAGGACGTTATTGGCGAGGGCAAGGATTGCGTTATTAAGGCAATGGTCCTCACCGGTGGTCGTGGTCTTGGCCACTTCTCCAATGGTTTCAAGGGTGGTGTGCACCTTTGCAACAAGCCCGGAGATGTTGAGAAGTTCGCTTCTCAGATGCTGGGACAGAACTTGATCACTAAGCAGACCACCAAGGACGGTCTTCCTTGCACCAAGATCATGCTTGCCGAGAGAATGTACATGCGCAGAGAGATGTATATCTCCATCATGCTTGACCGCGCCGCCGGCGGCCCTATCTTCATTGCCTCCCCCGCGGGTGGTACTTCCATCGAGGACGTCGCTGAGGCCACTCCTGAGCTGATCTTCAAGCAGCCCATTGACATCAAGGTGGGCATCACCGACGCCAACAGCACCTTCCTCGCTACCTCTCTGGGCTTCATCCCCGGCACCCCTGGTCACACCGAGGCCAAGTCTGTCGTGGAGAAGCTGTACAAGCTGTTCCGCGAGCACGACTGCACCCTCCTCGAGGTGAACCCTCTGGCTGAGACTCCTGACAACCGCGTGGTGGTCTGCGACGCCAAGATCAACTTCGACGACAACGCCGAGTTCCGCCAGAAGAAGGTGTTCACCTTCAGAGACCGCAGTCAGGAGGACTGGAGAGAGGTGGAGGCGGCCAAGCACGACTTGAACTACATTGGTCTGTCGGGAAACATTGGCTGCATGGTCAACGGTGCCGGCCTGGCCATGTCCACCATGGATATCATCAAGGTATGCATTTTGTTCGATTTGTCTTTTTGTGCACCTTTTGTGTGTGTGATATTTCTGACTTGGTTAAATTAGATCCCTTCCACGTCCAGTATTTTCTCTTTACCCTTCTTGTGCCACCCTGACTCATTGTATCTGTTCAACAATACACATTTTCTTCTCAGCTTGAGGGCGGCGACCCAGCCAACTTCTTGGACGTGGGTGGTGGAGCCACTGAGGGCCAGGTGCAGAAGGCTTTCGAGCTGCTCAACGCCGACAAGCAGGTCAAGACCATCCTGGTGAACATCTTCGGTGGCATCATGAGGTGAGCAAATTTGAATAGTTTGTGTTATTTGTACGCGCTATTCAGCGCGTATAGCGTTCAATGTGATTTTTATAAGCGCGTTAGCCTTGCAGCCTGTAAAAATAGAGCGCATTTTTTTCGCACTATTTTCAATTATTTGCCTCTCTTTCTTCCTCTTCCATCCATGTAGATGCGATGTGATTGCCGCGGGTGTGCTGAACGCTGCCAAGAACATCGGCATGAAGAAGCCCATCATCATCAGATTAAAGGGCACCAACGTCAAGGAGGCCAAGAAGCTTATCGAGGAGTCTGATTTCCAGCTGACTGTGACCGATGACCTCGAGGACGCTGCCAAGAAGGCCGTCGCCATCGCCCAGATCGTGACCCTCGCCGAGGGCGCCAAGCTTGACGTGTCCATCACTGCCGCCGTTTAAATAAACTTTTTTATGTTGCGGTTCACAGTGAAAATGGGTGCGCTTACGCTTCTCAGTGTGTCATTTTTTATTAACGAAAATGGGATTGTAGTATACATATTCAATTCTTTTTTCTTTTTCGTTGATGTGCAATGACACACTTGTTAAGTAGAATCGTGCGTGGATGTAACACTGCCAGATTGTGCTGAATAATGGAATTTTTTACAACAAATTGCTACCCGTCCGGGACATTCCCCGAATCGTTTTCGTTCGTTGTTTCCCCTTCTTCAAATCAAATTCTTTCTGTCCTCAAGAACATCAACCTTCTTTCAGATTATCTTTGAAGCATGTCTGCTATTACTGCCCACCTTGATGCGATCCGCGCTCAAATTTTCAAGATCACCGCTTTGAAACCCCACGCAGAAGCGCTGGAAAAGAAGACCAAAGTGAATGTGGAGTACTTCGTCGTCGCCATTGTTGCTGTCCTGGCTTTGTGCATATTCAGTGGTTACCTGGCCGGACCTATCACCAATATTGTTGGTTTCGTGTATCCTTCGTACGCCAGTCTCGCTGCCATCGAGTCTGAAGGAAAGGAAGACGATACTCAGTGGCTCACTTACTGGGTCGTGTTCGGCTTCTTCTGCGTCATCGAGAACTTCACGGATTACATTCTCTACTGGATTCCTTTCTACTATGCCATCAAGGTGACCTTCCTGGCGTGGTGCATGATTCCCAAGTACCAGGGCGCCAAGGTCGTGTACAGCGCCGTCATCAAGCCCATCTTCGAGAAGCACGAGAGCGCCATCGATGCCGCGCTCAACGCCTTCAACACCCAGGAGACCATCGATGCTGCCGCCGAGGCCACCTCTGCCAAGTCCGAGGGTTCCACCAGTTCCTAAACTCATTCTTTCTCAGGTTTGGAGGAGAGAGGGTAGAAGTTTAATGGTTTTGAACTTCCCACGAAATAGGAAAATGTACATTTGACCTTGCTTGAAACTGGTTAGATCGTTGTGCTCAATTCTCTTTGCATGGGGAAGTTTGCTTCATCAATTTTGATATCAGTTTTTGTCTAAAATTTTCACCGATGGATATATTTGTAATGAAAAGCGCATTGGAGTACCGCCTTTTTTTACCCTCACATACTTTTAAACATTACATCACATGTTGATGCACAAAATAAGTTTAAACTAGTACTCAATCTTAGTAGAACCGATACGGCCCAAGCTGTTCGTATATCTCTTGAACAGGTCCATCATGCCTCGCCAGAATGTCCAAATAATTCCACAGCGGACCACCTGGGATTAATTCGCAGTCCTCCTCTGTCCAGTTGGGGTTAAATACAGCAGCAGGCTGTGGTGAGAGGGGAGGGCCGTGCATGGATGGCGGCAGAGGCGGAGGTGGTCGAAAGCATGGAGGTGGGGGTACAAACAGCGGAAGTGGTGTATTCACTGCCGCCTCTCCTGCTACCGTTGTTACCATCTCCGGCGCTGCGACAGGCGCACTCTGAGTGACACTGCAAGTGTCGTTAGAGGGTATTGTTGCTTCTTGTGGTGCTGTTGATACAGACGCAGCGTCTGTTGAAACAACTTCTTTTCCACCAACTACACTGGTGGCCAAATGAGGAGCGTCAGCACAAGGCTTAGTAGTGGCCTCACCTACCACCAATGACACATCACTTCCAGCTGGTTTAACTACGACTGATTCGATAGCAGCATCATCAGAATTACTCTCACCAGCAGGCGAGGCGTCCAGTGCGTCAGATTCTGCGGTGGTGGCATTCGCAGACTGGTCAACATCCAGGTCATCTAGGTCAATCTCATTCGCATCTGCCTTATCCATCGGAGCGCCGACACGCTCTGCAGAATCCGCATTATCGCTACCATCCTGTATGCTAAACGCAGGTGCAATATAGGGATTGAACTGAGGAGGGCGCGGGCCGTTGGGCTCGTACGGACAGGGTTGGATCGAAGTGTGTGGAGGGTTGCGCGCACACTTCTCGGAAGTGTCATCCAACAATATCTACAAACAAGTGAACATATGGCATTAAAACTACATACAACGACCATTTACCCTGTGACTACTTTCTTACCGTGTTGGACTCGTTAAATTGTGAAAACTCGCCCCACACTTTTGAAAGCTCCTTCAAGAAAAGTGGTTTGCCGTCTGGAACGAGCTCATTTGGTATCGAATGGCAGCGATTCTGATACCAGTTAAACAACAGTGGGATATGTTGTGGAGGAAATAAATCCGCCAGGATAGGTTTGGCAGACTTCTTAGTCATTGAAGTCCACACGGCGAGTGTATACCGTTGTGACATACCGGCAATGAACGCGTATGCATGGGGACGGATCTTGAAAAACGATGACTTCGCTTGACGATGTAGTAAAACCTTGTTTATATCAAAGACGAGGAGTTTGCGCGGAACAAGATACATGTTGATCATGCGATTGGGCACATTTGACAATTTCAGTTCAGCTGCTTCACGAAGCTTAGCTTTCTTATTCATTTTATGTGGCCCACCGTGGTCTCTTCGTTCCACTTCTTCATCTAGATGGTCCGTAGAATCCATCGTACCAGATGAAAAGACAATCTTGCCAAACAAAAATACAACAATCAATCAATGTGGCATGCGAAGTCACCGACCTTGGTGTATACAACGCACACATCTTTCTATTGCAAAATGAGCCAAAAGTTGAACTTGGCCGGTGCAAACTGGCCCAACTGTCAATGCGCAGCTGATCTTCTCTGGTGAGGAGGACGGACTTCAAATCCGTTGGCGACCAAAAAGCGCAGTGGTTCGATTCCACCTGAGGCGCGCCATTCTTTTGCATTTTTTTTTTCCAAAGGTAGCTAGATAGTGTCACGAAGACCTTCATCTATATTGCTTCCGCAACTAATCTACTTGTTGTGTTACTTCGTGAGTTGGAGAAGCTACATGACTTCAAAAGACTTGTTGTTTTAACTGTTGTGCAGCAGAATGAACAGAAAATACACCTACCAACTAAAAACCTCAAGCCACTACAATCGCAAAAATTTACAGTTCGTATAAAAATAGTATAATCACATGTGTTAACATGTCCATCCTCCACCCACAGTGTAAGGAATAACAGGACAAAAACTAAGGATAGGAACGCGTCCGGTCGGGGCTGGTCAGCTGCTGCTTGCGTTCCTCTTCTTCCTCTGCTTTCTGCTCACAGATGGAGGCCAGATCGAGCAAGGTCGGGGACAGCACCATGTTCTCTGTAATCGGACGGCGTCCTTTCACTGGCGAAGAATACGGCGTAAAGCGATTGCTGTTGTTGTCACTCAGGTTGCTCACGAGGGCACTGGTGGAGCCCAAGCTGGACACCACCAAGCTGTCTTCGGTCTCTAT
>LNAP01003208.1_pt1 | contig 15699 bp, 12 predicted proteins | sample 602601 | NCBI WGS metagenome assembly LNAP01 (sample SAMN02440304, study PRJNA202911) | soil metagenome | biome: Subtropical and temperate rainforests or woodlands; isolation source: soil samples (1 kg each in a 20% v/v slurry with milli Q water) were... ...
CAACAGGGCGTCTCCGGTTTCAGGGGACACGATGGAATGCACCGTGGCGCCGGGCACGCCTTCCAGGCGCAGGGCCAGGCGGTAGCCGCGGCCCAGGAACACGCCGTCAAGCACATCGGCCAACATGGAATTGGGTTCTTCCGGACGCGCCATGCTGACGCGAACCGCTTCGGGACGCACGAACAGCTTGCCCGACTTGTCATCCAACGACTCGTCCACGGCCAGTTCCTGCCGGCCGACGCGGGCGTGGTGGGCGTCGATGCGTTCAAACGGCAGCCAGTTCGCCTCGCCCACGAAATCGGCGATAAAGGCCGATGCCGGCTGGCGGTAGAGTTCGCGCGGCGTCCCGAATTGTTCAATGACGCCGCCGTTCATGACGGCGATGCGGTCGGCCATCACCATGGCCTCTTCCTGGTCATGCGTGACCATCAGCGTGGTGATGGACAGGCGCTTCTGCAGGGCGCGCAGTTCGATGCGCAGATGCTCGCGGACGCGGGCGTCCAGCGCCGACATGGGTTCGTCCAGCAACAGCAGCGACGGCGACGGCGCCAACGCGCGCGCCAGGGCCACGCGCTGCTGCTGTCCGCCGGAGATCTGTCCTGGATATTTACCGGCCGCGCCGCTCAGCCCGACCAGGGTCAGCATTTCCTCGACGCGGTTGGCGACGTGGTTGCGGTGCGCGCGTTTGCCGCTCAGGCCGTAGGCCACGTTCTGGGCCACGGTCAGGTTGGGAAACAGCGCGTACGACTGGAACAGGATGCCGTAGTCGCGCGCCTGCGGTTCGGCGTGCGAGATGTCGCGCCCGGACAGCACGATGGTGCCGCTGTCCTGCCGCTCCAGGCCGGCGATGGCGCGCAGCAAGGTGGTCTTGCCGCAGCCCGAAGGGCCCAGCAGGCACACCAGCTCCCCGGCGCGGATGTCGAGCGAGACGTCCGACAGCGCGGTATGGCTGCCAAAGCGCTTCACTAGATGCCTGACAGAGAGAAATGCGGTATCGCGTTCGGCCATGGGGCCTCCGGTTTGGGAACGAAGGCAGTATGGAAGACGCTTATTGAGTGTTTATGACACTTCGCGCAAATGCAGTAATAAAAACATCAAATTATTTTGGTGTACTGGCGGTCTTGCGCATTGCGCCCCTATTCCGCCCCCGAAAACCGTGCTTGTCGCCGAACTCAAATCCTTCTATGCCGTGGCCCGCTGCGGCACCGTCACCAAGGCTGCCGCCCAGTTGGGTGTCAGCCAACCCACGGTGACGGGGCAATTGCGCCAGCTGGAGTCCCGTTACGGCGTCGAGCTGTTCCACCGCCAGGGGCGCGGCATGCGTCTGTCGGACGCCGGCCACAGCCTGATGCCCATGGTGGAGAAGCTGGTCCAGCAGGAAACCGAGATCGATTTCCGCCTGCGCGACGCCAGCGACCTGCGCGAAGGCAATCTGCGCATCGGCGCCACCGGCCCCTACTACATCATGGATACGGTACGGGCCTACAACCAACGCTACCCAGGCATCGACCTGACCCTGGCCATCGGCAATTCGCAAAGCATGCTGCAGGCGCTGCATGACTATCGCATCGAGATTGCCACCTCATCTTTTCTGATGGATGACAAGCACCTGTACCGGCGCATGATCGCCGCCGATCCCATCCGGGTGGTGGCGCATCGCGACCATCCCCTGGCGCGCCACAGCCAGGTCCGCCTGGCCGACCTGGCCGAACACGCGCTGCTGTTGCGCGAACCCGGCTCCATGACGCGGCAGCTGACGGAGGACGCCTTGCAGGCGGCCGGCATCGCCGTGCGCCGCACGCTGGAGATCGGCAGCCGCGAGTCGATCCGCCAGGCCATCCTGTGCGGACTGGGGATCAGCCTGATTCCTTCGCGCGAGATCCCTTCCCATCCCGAACTGGCGGCCCTGGACATCGAGGGCGCCGGCATCGTGATGCATGAATACCTGTACTGCCTGCGCGAGCGCCAACCGGTGCAGCTGATCGCGCGCTTTCTGGAGATGGCGCCAGCCGCCGGCTGAGCGCCGCCCTCCCCTATGCGGCCACCCAGGAGACAACCATGGCCTTGACCTTGCAAGATATCGAACAGATTTTCCTGGAGCGCGGGCACCGCTCCTATGACGGCGAATCCGTCAGCCACCTGCGGCATGCGCTGCAGACCGCGGCCCTGGCCGAACGCCACGGCGCCGGCGCCCACCTGATCACCGCCAGCCTGCTGCACGACCTGGGCCATCTCATCGCCGACCGGCCGGGCACGCCCACGCTGCGCGGCCTCGACGACAAGCACCAGTATTTCGTGCTGCCCTTCCTGCGCGGCCTGTTCGGCCCCGCGGTGCTGGACCCGATCCGGCTGCATGTGGAGGCCAAGCGCTACCTCTGCTATGTGGAACCGCAATATGAAGCGTCGCTCTCGGAGGATTCGAAACGCAGCCTGGCGCTACAGGGGGGCAGTTTCGATGCGGGCCAGGCGGTGGATTTCGCGAGCATGCCGGGCGCGCCGGATGCGATCCGCCTGAGGCGCTGGGACGACATGGCCAAGGTTCCCGGATTGGCCACGCCGCCCCTGGATCATTTCCTGGAGATCGCCGAGGGCGTCTCCGGGCGGGTCAAGCTGGCTGCCATCTGGTAGGGCTGGCGGGAAAGCCATGCTTGCTGGCGGTCCAGACAACCGCCAGCGTCGCCGCCAGCAGCGCCAGCAGGACCGGCATGAACGCGGCCACGCCCAGGCGTTCCAGCAGCGCGCCGCCGACAACGCCACCCGCGGCGATGGCCGTGTTCCACGCCGTGACCAGCATGGACTGCGCGGCGTCCGCGGCCTCGCCGGCCGTCTTGGCCAGCGCGGTCTGGAACAGCGTCGGCGAGCCGCCAAACGCAACGCCCCAGGCGCCGACTGCCAGATAGAGCATGGCCGGCATGCCGCCCGCGATGCCCAGCGTCAACGCGGCCAGGCCGAACAGCGCTATGCAGGCGAGGGTCAGCGCGCGCAGATGGCGGTCGATCAGCGTCCCGACCAGCCAGATGCCTAGCAAGGAACTCAGTCCGAACACCAGCAGCACCAGCTCGGTGCTCGCGGCCATCCCCACCGAGGCCAGGAACGGCGCGATATAGATGTAGAGAATGTTGTGCGCCAACACGAACGCCAGCACGGCAAATAGCACCGGACGCACGCCAGGCAGCAGGAATACGCGCCGCAGCGGCAGTTGCCGGCCCCGTGCCTGTCCCGCAAAGTCCGGCACCCGCAGGCGCACCCAGACCATCAGGATCAACGCCAGCCCGCTCATGATGCCGAAGCCGATGCGCCAGCCCCACAGCGCGCCCAGGAAGGTTCCGGCCGGAACGCCCAGCGACAGCGCCAGCGGCGCGCCTAGCATCGCCACCGCAATCGCGCGGCCCTGCTGATGCGCCGGCACCATGCGCGCGGCGTAGCCGGCCACCAGCGCCCACAACAGCCCCGCCGACATGCCCGCCAGAAAGCGCGCAGCCATGGTCAGCACATAGCCGGATGACAGCGCGGTCACGGTGTTGGCAAGCACAAACCCGGCGATCGCCGCCAGCAACAGCGGCCGGCGCCGGACTCCCCGGGTGGCGGCGACCAGCGGTATCGCCGCCACCAGCGAACCGATCGCGTAAATGGTGACGGTCTGGCCGATGCTGGCCTGGGACACGGCCAGGCCCTGCGCCATCTGCGGCAGCAGCCCGGCCGGCAGCGCCTCGGTCAGGATCGTGATGAAGCCGGCCATGGCCAGCGCCAGCAGCGAGCCCAGCGGCAGGCGGTCATGTGCAGCGGCGCTCATCGACCTGACTCCAGTGCGCCATAGACAGCATCGCGCAGCTCGGCGACGTAACGACCCGACATGCCTTCATAGAGCGTGTTGGTGAAGGCAACCACGCTTAGCCCCCGCGCCCGATCCACGAACCATGAATGACCATAGGCGCCGCCCCAGCGCCAGGTGCCAGGCGATTCCGGCGAGGCGGCGGCTAACGGGTCGCGCAGCACTGAAAAACCCAGGCCGAAGCCGAAACCCGGCACATCGGGCAGATCCCGGCCCCCAGTCTGGTCACGCCCCATCTCCGCGATCAGCTTGCTGGGCAGGAGCGCGCCGCCCCCCTGCCGCAAGGCTTCCAGCAGCCGCAGAAAATCCCCCGCGGTGCCCGCCATGCCGGCGCCACCCGAAGGGAAGGCCCGGGCATCGAAGATGCGGGCCGGACTGTACGCGATGCCGACCGTGCCGTCGAAGGCCGCGACCGTCTCGCCCTCGGCCAGGCGCTGCGGTTGCGGCGAAGCGTTCACATAGGCGGTAGCCACGCGGCGCGGGTCGTGCGCAACGAAGCCGGTATCGGACATGCGCAATGGGCCGGTTACCCAGCGCCACACCGCCTCGTCCAACGTAGTGTCTGCGATGCGTTCGATCAGCGCGCCCAGCACGTCTGTCGCCAGCGAGTAGCCCCAGGCCGTGCCCGGTTCATACAGCAGCGGCACGCTGGCGAGGCGGCGCAGGTTTTCCTGCAGGCTGAAGCGGGACGCATCCATGCCGTCCGACACGCCGGCCCGCGCGTAGGGCCCATGCGCGTCAGCCTCGAAGAAGCGGTAGCCCAGGCCTGCGGTATGGCTCAGCAATTGCCGCGCCGTGATGCGCGCCGGGCGGCCGTCGGCCAGCCTGGGCTGGAACTCCGGCAGCCAGCGTCCAATATCCGCGTCCAGCTCGAGCCGGCCTTGCCCGACCAGCGCCAGTGCCGCAGTGGAGACGATAGGCTTGCTCACGGAAGCCAGCCGGAAGACCGTATCCAGCGTCATCGGACGCGCGCTCTCGCGGTCGGCATGACCGGCGGCCTGCTGGTGGATCAACTCGCCGTCGCGAGCAACCAGCACCACGGCGCCGACCAACCGCCGGTCGTCCAGCGCCTGCTGGACGACCGCCTGGATGCGGGCAGGAAGGTGCGCGGGTGCAGGGCTCCGGCGCAAGGAAAGTGTGGGATTTGTCATGGCAACATCTCGGCTCAATCTGAGGTGCCTAGACGATAAGATCGCCTTGATTAAAGAAAAAGTAGGCTACATTTCCTTCTTATGCGGAACTGAATGTCCGCAATCGGGGGGAAAAATGGACAGCCTGAATGGCTTTGTCGTGTTCGTGCAGGTCGCCGAAACACGCAGCTTCGTGGCGGCCGGCCGGCAGCTCGGCGTGTCGGCGTCCGCTATCGGCAAAAGCGTGGCGCGGCTGGAAGACAAGCTGGGGGTGCGCCTGTTCCACCGCAGCACGCGCAGCGTCACGCTGACGGCCGAAGGCATGCTGTTCCTGGAGCGTAGCCGCCGCATCCTGGCCGAAATCGAGGCGGCCGAGCTGGAGTTGTCGCATGCCGCCGCCGCGCCGCGCGGACGCCTGCGGGTCAGCCTGCCACTGGTCAGCGGGCTGGTGCTGCCCGTGCTGGGCGAGTTCATGCGCGCGTATCCCGAGATCGAACTCGATCTGGATTTCACCGACCGCATGGTGGATGTGATCGAAGAAGGCTTCGATGCCGTGGTGCGCACGGGCGAGCCAGCCGACTCCCGCCTGTCGGCGCGCCGCCTGGGTTCATTCCAGATCCTGCTGGTTGCCTCGCCCGCCTATCTGGCCAGCCGGGGCACGCCCCAGGCGCCGGCCGATCTGCTGCATCACAGCTGCCTGCACTACCGCTTTCCCAGCAGCGGCAAGCTGGAGACCTGGGCGTTGCGGCAAGCCGGGGGCGAACCTGAACTGCAGTTGCCCGTCTCGATGATCTGCAACAACATCGAGACGCGCGCCTGCTTTGCGTTGCAAGGGTTGGGTATCGCCTACCTGCCGGACTTCGCTATCCGCGAGCCCCTGGCGGACGGGCGCCTAGTGCAGGTCCTGGCCGGACAGGCTGAACGCACCAACGTCTTCCACATGCTCTGGCCCGCCAGCAAGCAGCCGTCGCCTAAAGTCCGGGCGCTGGTGGACTTTCTTGGTTCAAGAGTCTTTGCGAACGCCAAGGCGTCCACGCCTGGGGATCGCCCCAGGCGCTAGGAGCCTAGGCGCCCTTGGCCACCGGCCGGGACGGGTCGCTGCACCACTCGCTCCAGGAGCCCGGGTACAGGCGCGAACCCGACAGGCCGGCGATCTCCATCGACAACAGGTTGTGGCAGGCCGTGATGCCCGAGCCGCACTGGTGCACGATGGCCGCGGGATCGCGGCCATCCAGCAGGCTGGCGAATTCCTCGCGCAGCTGCGCGGCCGGCTTGAAGCGGCCGTCAGCCCGGAGGTTCTCGCCGTTGGGGCGGTTCAGCGCGCCCGGAATATGGCCGGCTACCGGGTCCATGGGTTCGACCTCGCCGCGGTAGCGGTTGGCTGCGCGCGCATCGATCACGGTGAAGGCCTGGCGGGGAATGTTGTCCAGCACCGCCTGGGCGTCCACCGAGCCAGCCAGCGAGGCGCCCGGCTCGACCGGATCGCCGGCGCGCACGGCAGCCACGGCTTCGGTCGTGGTCGGCAGTCCAGCCGCCGTCCATGCCTGCCAGCCGCCGTCCAGCACGGCCACCTGATCATGTCCCAGCCAGCGCAGCATCCACCACAGGTGCGCGGCATACATGCCGCCGCTGGCGTCATAGGCCACCACCAGCGTCTGGGGCGTGACGCCATGCGCGGCCATCAGCGCGCCGACTTCGCCGCGCGAGGGCAAGGGATGGCGGCCGTTCTTGCCGCTGCGGGCCGCGGACAACTCGGTTTCGTGGTCCAGGTAGCGGGCGCCGGGGATATGGCCGGCGTCATAGGCCTGACGGCCCGCCGCGTGGTTGCTCAGGTCGTGGCGCACATCGAACACGCGCACATCGGGCGCATTCAAGCGCGCGGCCAGGTCGGCGGCGGAAATCAGGGTCATCGTCATTCGGTGTGCTCCTGTGGTGAGCTGAGGAAACCGCGGATCAGGCCGGTTTGGGATCGCGCATGGTGCGCCATACCGACAGCAAGCCCGCGAAAATGATCAGGCCCATGCCGGCCCAGGCCAGGGCGTCCAGACGGTCGCCCCATAGCCCCATGCCCAGCAGGGCAGCAAAGATGATGGTGCTGTATTGCAGGGCCGCCGTCAGCAGCGCGGAACCCACGCCGAAGGCTCGCGTCATGGCCAACTGGCCGAACAACCCCGCGACGCCCACGCCCAGCAGCGACAGATAGCCCGTCCAGTCGGCATGGCCCCAGCCCTCGAACGCCAGCCCGGCCAGGCTGGACACGCACACCGCCACCGAGAAAAACAGCACGGTGCGCCATTCGGGTTCGCCGATCCGGCCCAACTGGCGGATCTGCATCATGGCGATGGCGGACATGGCGCCTGCGGCCATGCCGAGGACGGCGGCCAGCCATTGGTCTTCGTTGATGCTGGGCCGCAGCACGGCGATCACGCCCAGGAAGCCCAGCGCCACCGCCAGGATGCGTACGGGGTCGCGCTGCGCGCCGCCCCAACCCAGCATCCAACAGGCAATAAACAGCGGCGCCGTGTAGTTCAGGCTGGTAGCGGTGGCCAGGGGAAGATGGGCAATGGCGAAAAAGCCCAGCCACATCGACGTGACGCCGGACAGGTTGCGCCACAGGTGCAGCTTCCAGCTGGTCGGAACAATGGATTGGCGGCCGGCGCGGGCCCAGATCAGCAGCAGGATGACCGACGGCAGTCCGCGGAAAAGAACCACTTGCGGCAGCGACGCGCCGTGCTCGGTGCCGAGCTTCACGAACGAACCCATGATGGCGAACATGGCGGACGCCAGCAACATCCAAAGTGCCTGCATGGGGGGTCTACGCTAAGGGAAAAGTGAGGAGGAATAAGGGAAAGCGATACTATACTCTCCGTCACCGGAAGCGGCGCCGCAGGTCGGGGAACTGGCGGGCCGCCGCGATGTCGAATCCCGGCATATCCTGCTCGCAGAGGAACACAAAAAACATGAAACGCATTGTCCTGTTCGTCATTACCAACCTGGCCGTCATGCTCGTGCTGTCGGCCACGCTGCGCATCCTGGGCGTAGACCGCTACATCACCGCCAACGGCCTGAACCTCAACGCCCTGCTGATCTTCTCGGTCGTGGTGGGCTTTACCGGCGCGATCATCTCGCTGCTGATCAGCAAGCCCATGGCCAAATGGAGTACCGGCGCCCAGGTGCTGGACCCGAACTCGCCGCGCAACCAGCGCGAAGCCTGGCTGGTCGACACCGTGCACCAGCTGGCCGACCGCGCCGGCATCGGCCGCCCGGAAGTCGCCATCTATGAAGGCGCGCCCAACGCCTTCGCCACCGGCGCGTTCAAGAACGACTCCCTGGTCGCCGTGTCCACCGGCCTGCTGGAAAGCATGAGCGAAGAAGAAGTCGCCGCCGTGCTGGCCCACGAAGTCGCCCACATCGCCAACGGCGACATGGTCACGCTGACCCTGATCCAGGGCGTGGTCAACACCTTCGTCGTGTTCCTGGCACGCGTGGTCGGCTACTTCATCGACCGCGTCGTATTCAAGAACGAACGCGGCATCGGCCCGGGCTACTACATCACCGTGCTGGTCTGTGAAATCATTTTCGGCGTGCTGGCCTCGATCATCGTGGCCTGGTTCTCGCGCCAGCGCGAGTACCGCGCCGACGCCGGCTCGGCCCACCTGATGGGCGCCCGCGAACCCATGATCCGCGCCCTGGCCCGCCTGGGCGGCCTGGAGCCGGGCGAGCTGCCCAAGTCCTTCGAAGCCTCGGGCATCACCGGCAAGGGCGGCCTGGCCGCGATGTTCGCCTCGCACCCGCCGATTCCGGCCCGCATCGCCGCGCTGCAAAACGCCCGCGTGGTCTAAGCCGCGCAGCCAGCAAAAAGCCCCTCCACGGAGGGGCTTTTTCTTGGGCGCAACCCGGAATACCGGTCAGCACTCGACAATGTTCACCGCCAGCCCGCCGCGCGCGGTTTCCTTGTATTTGGTCTTCATGTCGGCGCCGGTTTCGCGCATGGTCTTGATGACGGAATCCAGCGACACGTAATGCTGACCGTCGCCTCGCAGCGCCATGCGGGCGGCGTTGACGGCCTTGATGGAGGCCATGGCGTTGCGCTCGATACAGGGGATCTGCACCAGGCCGCCGACGGGGTCGCAGGTCAGGCCCAGGTTGTGTTCCATGCCGATCTCGGCCGCGTTCTCGACCTGTTCGACCGTGCCGCCCAGGGCCGCGGCCAGACCGCCCGCCGCCATCGAACAAGCCACGCCGACCTCGCCCTGACAGCCGACCTCGGCGCCCGACAGCGAGGCGTTGTACTTGTACAGCAGCCCCACGGCCGCCGCGGTCAGCAGGAAATCGCGCACGCCCTCGCGGTTGGAGCCGGGCACGAAGCGGTCGTAGTAGTGCAGCACGGCGGGAATGATGCCGGCCGCGCCGTTGGTCGGCGCCGTCACCACCCGGCCGCCGGCGGCGTTCTCTTCGTTGACCGCCATGGCGTACAGGTTGACCCAATCCATCACGGACAGGGGATCGGAGAGCGTGCGTTCGGCGCGCTGGGTCAGGTTGCGGTACAGCTCGGGCGCGCGGCGGCGCACGCGCAAGGGGCCGGGCAGCTCGCCGTCCGCTTCCGGATAGTTGATGCCGCAGCCGCGCGACACGCAGTCCTGCATCACCTGCCAGATGCGGTCCAGGCCGGCATGCACCTCGGCCTCGTCGCGCCAGGTCAGCTCGTTCTTCATCATCAGCTGCGCCACCGACAGCCCGTTCTCGCGGCACATGGACATCAGTTCGCGGCCCATGCGGAACGGGAACGGCAGTTGGTCGTGCGCGGCGATGACCTGGCTGTTGGACGCCCCGGCCGTCACCACAAAGCCGCCGCCCACCGACAGGTAGCGGGCTTCGCGCAGCGACTCGCCATTGGCGTCAAACGCATGAAACTTCATGCCGTTAGGATGCTCCGCCATGGCTTCGCGGCGGTAGAACATCATGTGTTCCTTTTCCACGAAGGGAACCGGATGGCGCCCCAGCAGCGGCAGTTGGCGGCTGGCGCGCACCGACGCGACCATGCCGGCGATGGCGGCGGGATCCACGGTATCGGGGGCTTCGCCCATCAGGCCCAGCAGCACGCCCTTGTCGGTGCCGTGGCCCTTGCCCGTGGCGCCCAGCGACCCGTAGAGCTCGGCTCGGACCGCGGCCACGCTCGGCATGAGGCCATCGCGCTCCAGGCCTTGCGCGAACAACAGGGCGGCCCGCATGGGCCCCACCGTATGGGAGCTAGACGGGCCTATGCCTATCTTGAACAGGTCGAATACGGAAACGGCCACGCAAAACTCCAGTGCATCTGCGAATGATGAAGCAATGATACGCGCTGGCCAGTCCGCGCGCAGCAGGCCCGGCAGGCGTATGCTGTATTGAGGGGACAGGTTCCCCCGCCAGCGCCGCACATGCGATCATTACAGAATTATTACTTGTCATAGAAGAATGGAAACACGCCAGGATGTCCGGACTTATTACCCTGCTTGACTTCGCCGGCTACGTCGCCCTGCTCCTCTGGGGCGTACACATGGTCCAAACAGGCGTGCAACGCGCCTTCGGGGCCGCGCTGGGCGCGGCACTGGGCAAGGCCCTGGGCACCCGATTGCGAGCCTTTGCGGCCGGGCTGGGCATCACCGCCGCGCTGCAGAGCAGCACCGCCACGGGCCTGATGATTACCGGCTTCGCGGCCGGCGGCGTCGTCGCCCTGGCGCCGGCCCTGGCTGCCATGCTGGGCGCCAATGTCGGCACCACGCTCATCGTCCAGCTGCTGTCCTTCGACCTGACCTCGCTGGCCCCCATCCTGATCCTGGCGGGCGTCTGGATGTTCCGCCGCTATCCGCCCGGGCGCACGCGCGACCTGGGCCGCGTCTTCATCGGCCTGGGCCTCTTGCTGCTGTCGCTGCACCAGTTGGTCGAGCTGTTCCAGCCGTTCCAGACCGCGCCCATGCTGGGCATGATCCTGGACGCACTGTCGACCCAGCCGGTCGCCACCGTGCTGCTGGCGGCCGCCTTCACCTGGGCGGCGCATTCCAGCGTGGCCGTGGTGGTGCTGGTCATGTCGCTGGCCAGCCACCATATGGTGGCCCCGCACGTCGCCTTTGCGCTGGTGCTGGGCGCCAACCTGGGCACCGCCATCAACCCCATGATCGAAGGCGTGACCGGCGACGACCCCGCCGCCCGCCGTCTACCCTTGGGCAACCTGCTGACGCGGGTGCTGGGCGTGCTGATCGGGCTGATACTGCTGCCCTACCTGCAGCCGATGATGAGCGAGCTGGCGTCCGACCCGGCCCGCGCCGTGGCCAACTTCCACACGTTGTTCAACGCCGTCATCGCCCTGGTTTTCCTGCCGCTGCTGACGCCCTATGCCGCCCTGCTGACCCGCTGGCTGCCCAAGCGCGCGGATCCGAACGACCCGTCGCGCCCCCAGTACCTGGACGAATGGGCCCATGACGTGCCGGCCGTGGCCCTGGGCAACGCGGCGCGCGAAGCCCTGCGCATGGCCGACATGCTGCAGACCCTGCTGCTCTACGCCCGCGCCGGCTTCAAGCGCGACAACCGCCACCGCATGGTGCAGGCGCGCCAGCTGGACGCGGCGCTGGACAAGCTGGAGAACGCCATCACCACCTACCTGGCCACGCTGGACCAGGAAAACATGACGCGCGACGACATCCAGCGCCTGGACGACATCCTGGCCTTCACCAGCAATATCGGCCATGCCGGCGACATCGCCCACCACGGCCTGCTCAGCCACGTCGCCAAGCTGCGCAAGCAGGGCTGGGTGTTCTCGCCCGAGCAGCGCGCCAGCCTGGACGACACGCTGGGCCAACTCATTGCCAACCAGCGCACCGCCGCCGCCCTGTTCGTCAACGACGACCTGCGTCAGGCCCGTGCGCTGGCAGGCGAAAAGGCGCGTTTCCGCTCGATTGAAACCAACGCGGCGGATACCCACCTGCAGAAGATCAAGGCGGGCGAGGTCGATGCGGCCGAAGTGGGCGCGCTCTACCTGGATATCCTGCGCGACATGAAGGGCATCAATTCCCACCTGGTGGGGGCGGCCGCCTATCCCTTGCTGGCGCGCCACGGCGAACTGCTGCCCAGCCGCCTGCGCGAAGCGGGGAACTGAGAAGAAGAAAAAGCCGACCCGCGAGGTCGGCTTTTTCAAATCGGCAAGAGGCGCTTTCGCACCCCGGCTCCGCTCCTACAAGTACCGCTTGAACCAATCCAGCATGCGCTTCCAGCCGTCCTGCGCCGCCTCGGCCTTGTAGCTGGCGCGGTAGTCCGCCAGGAAGGCGTGGTCGGCTTCGGGGTACACCACGAACTCCGAACGCCTGGCGTTGTCGTTGCCCGCGGCCAGCTTGGCCTTCATGGTCTCGACGTCGGCCAGCGGAATGCTGGCGTCCTTGCCGCCATACAAACCCAGTACCGGCGCATGCAGTTCGTTGACCACGTCGAAGGCAAAGCGCTTGATCAACGGACCATGGCCCACGCTGAGCTTGCCGTACCAGGCCACGGCGGCCTTCACGTCGGGGTTGTGCGCGGCGTACATCCAGGTCAGGCGACCGCCCCAGCAGAAGCCCGTCACCGCCACGCGCTTGGGGTCGCCGCCGTGCGCGGCGGCCCAGGCCACGCTGGCGTCCAGATCCGCAAATACCTGTTCGTCCGGCACCTTGCTGACCAGCTCGGCGATCAGTTTCGGGATGTCGGTGTAGACCGAGGCGTCGCCCTGGCGCTGGTAGAGATTGGCGGCCACGGCCAGGTAGCCGGCCTTGGCGACCCGGCGGCACAGGTCCTTGATGTGCTCGTGCACGCCGAAGATTTCCTGCACCACCAGCACGATGGGCAGGTCGCGCTTGCCTTCGGGCGCGGCGTAATAGGCGTCGATCGTGCTGTCGGCCACGGGCAGCTTGAAATCCCCGTGGACCAGCCCCTGAGTGTCCGTGTGGATCACGGTGGGGGCGACATTGCCGGCTGCGGCGGAAAAACTCATGAAGAACTCCTGTGTAGGGATGATCAACCAAGCCGGATATCCCGCCAGCGCCTGCACGGCCTCGCGCCGGTCCTAGTGCCGGTGGACATGCTCCACTTGCGGCGCGCCACGGCCGGCTTCGGCGTCGTGGTCATGCCCGTGGTGCATCACCGTCGTGACGCTGTAGATCAGCGCCACGCCCACGCCGACCAGCAGCAATTGCGGGACGGCATCGGCCAGGGATACCCGTTCGTGCATCTGCGGCATCAGGTCGGCCACCGAGATGTAAAGGAAGCTGCTGGCCGCAACCACCAGGACATACGGCACCCATGCTTGCGCCTGCTGCAGCACGAAGTACCCTATTATGCCGCCCACGGCTGAACACAAGCTGGTGAAGAGGATCAGCGAGAACGCACGGCGGCGCGCCAGGCCGGCGTTGAGCAGCACCACGAAGTCGCCCAGCTTGTGCGGCACTTCATGGACGATGATGGACGCCGCGGTCAGCACGCCCAGCAGCGGATCGGTCAGGAAAGCCGCGGCCACCAGCACGCCGTCGCACAGATTGTGCAGCGAGCTGCCGATCAGGATCATCACCCCGCCGCGGCCCGCCTCGTGGCGGTCATGCCCCTTGTGGTGATGATGGCCGTCGCCCTCGTGGTGGTGGCTGTGCCGCAGCAGCGCGATCTTCTCCAGCACGAAGAAGCCGATCAGCGACGCCAGCATCAGGCCGAACAGCACATCGGCATCGCCCACCCCGGTCTCGAACGCCTCGGGCAGCAGATGCAGCAGGGCCACCGACAGCAGCACCCCCACCGACAGGCTGACCATATGGTGCAGGTATTGCGCGAAGACCTTGTAGGCCAGCCAGCTGGCGACCAGGACGGCGATGAGCCCGCCGGTGACGGTGGCGAGCAGAATCCAGAGCAGCAACATTTTGGGGGGACGCTTTAGAGGCGGGGGAAGCGCAACATTATATTGTTTCAATACTAAAAACGGAAATGGGCCGCCCGAAGGCGGCCCACCTGTCCTGCGGGCAAGCGCGCTTCAAGCCCTAGTGGGCCTGTTCCCAGTTCTTGCCCATGCCCACCTCGGCCACCAAGGGCACGCGCAGGGTCGCCACATTGCACATCAGGCGCGGCAACGCTTCCTTGACCAGGTCCAGTTCGGCGTCGGGAGCTTCCAGCACCAGTTCGTCGTGCACCTGCATGATCATGCGCGTCTGCAGCTTTTCGGCTTCCAGCCAATCCTGCACCGCGATCATGGCCATCTTGATCAGATCGGCCGCCGTGCCCTGCATGGGCGCGTTGATGGCCGCCCGCTCGGCCCCCTGGCGGCGCGGGCCGGAGGCGCCGCGGATTTCCGGCAGTTGCAGGCGGCGTCCGAAGACGGTTTCCACATAGCCCTGTTCGCGCGCGCGGCGGCGGGTGTCGTCCATGTACATCGCCACGCCAGGATAGCGGGCGAAATAGCGGTCGATGTAGGCCTGCGCGGCATCGCGCGTGATGCCCAGGTTGGACGCCAGGCCGAACACCCCCATGCCGTAGATCAGGCCGAAGTTGATGGCCTTGGCGGCGCGACGCTGCTCGGTGGAAACGCCCTCCAGCGACACGCCGAACACTTCCGAGGCCGTGGCGCGGTGGATGTCCTCGCCCGCCGCGAAGGCGCGTTGCAGGTTGGCGTCATCCGACACGTGCGCCATGATGCGCAGCTCGATCTGGGAATAGTCCGCCGACAGCAACATGCCCTGCTCGGCGATGAACGCCTCGCGCACGCGCCGGCCGGCTTCGGTGCGCACCGGGATGTTCTGCAGGTTGGGATCGGACGAGGCCAGGCGGCCGGTGATGACCGCGGCCTGCGAATAGTGCGTGTGCACGCGCCCGGTGTTCGGGTTGATCATGCGCGGCAGCTTGTCCGTGTAGGTGGACTTCAGCTTGGACAGGCCGCGGTATTCCAGCAGCACTTGCGGCAGCGGGTAATCCTGCGCCAGCTTGCTCAGCACCTCTTCGTCGGTGGACGGCGCGCCGCTGGCGGTCTTGCGCACCACCGGCAGCTGCATTTGGCCGAACAGGATCTCGCCCAGCTGCTTGGGGGAATTCAGGTTGAAGGGCTGCCCGGCCAGTTCGTAGGCCTTCTGTTCGAGCTGCAGCATTTCCTGGCCCAGCTTGTGGCTCTGGCGCCCCAGTTCCGCCGCATCCACTTTGACGCCATTGCGTTCGACCGTGGTCAGCACCGCCGACACCTGCATTTCCAGCAGGTAGATGCGGTTCAGCCCTTCGTCGGCCGCCACCATCGGGCGCAGCACCTGATGCAGCTGCAAGGTGAAGTCCGAGTCTTCGGCGGCGTAATGGCCGGCCTGGTCCACCGCCACTTCGTCAAAGCCGATCTGCTTGGCGCCCTTGCCGCAGAGGTCCTCGTAGGACACGCCGCTGCGGCCCAGGTAGCGCTGGGCCAGGTCGTTCAGGCCGACGCCGCGATGCGACTCCAGCACGTAGGCCTGCAGCATGGTGTCCTCGGTCACGCCGGCCAGCCGGATGCCCTCGTTGGCGAACACATGCGTATCGTACTTGGCGTGATGCAGCAGCTTGGCGCGCTGCGCGTTCTCCAGCCACGGCTTCAGGCGCGCCAGCACCTCGGCCTTGGGCAACTGGGTCGCGCCATCAGGGCCGCGATGCGCCACGGGGATGTAGCAGGCCACGCCCGGCTCCACCGCCAGCGACAGGCCGACAAGCTTGGCCTGCATCTGGTCCAGCGACGTGGTC
>LNAP01003209.1_pt1 | contig 15696 bp, 11 predicted proteins | sample 602601 | NCBI WGS metagenome assembly LNAP01 (sample SAMN02440304, study PRJNA202911) | soil metagenome | biome: Subtropical and temperate rainforests or woodlands; isolation source: soil samples (1 kg each in a 20% v/v slurry with milli Q water) were... ...
GGTCGCAGGGGCCTTGATCCCTGATAACACTCAACATTCGTGGCGGGATGACGTGGGGAAAGACTTCAGAGGTTTGGCTTGAAGAGGAGTTCGATCATGAGATTGGTGGGTAGGCGAGATGGGCGCAATTTTGGCTATGGTCGGCAGTTGAGCTATGCCGGGCCACAGGCATTGAAAGATCTGTTTGGCGGAGGGCATTACGGGACTGTCAAAGCACACAGTGATCGCTGGCAGGCGTTTGTGCGTTGGTGTCGGTCGGAGGATGGACCAGGATTTAACGATGCGCGGCAGATTAATTGGCAGACCTTGCTGGACTACGCCGGACATCTGCGCCAACAAGTTGAACGAGGTGAGCTGGCCATCGCGACTGCGCAAAACCGGTTGTCCAGTGTAAATCGGACCATGGCCGCGCTTCGCGGTGATCAGTATATGAAAGCGCCGAGCCCGAGTAAGGCGCTGGGACTGCAGCGCACCAGTGTTCGTCGCTCGATGCCGCAAGGCCAAGACCGCGAACACGTGAAGCGGGTCGTAGACGTGCTCACCGGACATCAGCAGTCGCGTGCGGCGGCCATCGCGCAGTTGGCACGCGCCTGCGCGAGGCGATCCTGGCTGACCTGCCACGCCTAAAACGCGAAGCTGAACACCAAGAACTGGCTGTGTAATGGACTGAAAAACAAAACCCCGGAGGTTGGCCCTGCCGGGGTTTTTATAGATGCCTGACATTGGATAAAGGTAAGAAAGCTCCCCCTAGTGCTGGCTATGAAAGGCCGAATCCGACTGCGTAAGACGATAAAGTCCAGACTTATTTCTGGCCAGCGGTGGCAAGGTAGTCGAGGCACGTGTCTACCGTTTCCACATCGGCAAACTTGGCGTCGATGTCAAACAGGTTCCAGGCCACGGCACCCGGTACACGGTCACCAATGCATTCTTTTACCGCGATGGTGCGGAACCCTTCCGCCAGGCCGTCGCACAATGTTGTCCGAACACAAGCCGAAGCGGTCACACCGGTGACCAGGATAGTGTCGACACCGGCCGAACGCAGATAGCCAGCCAGCGAGGTACCGCTGAAAGAGCTGGCGCGCTTTTTCAGCAGGACGAATTCGCCATCGATCGGCGCGATGCGCGAGTCGATGGCCCAGAGATTCTCATCACTCTGATTAACCACATCCACCGGGATCTTGTTGTGCCATTGGCCCATGTCGGTGTTGGGGTCATTGCGATCGGTATTCTGGTAGCAGGTGGTCACATGCACGATTGGAAACTTGTTGGCGCGGAACGCTTTCATCAGGCGCTGCACGCCAGGGATGATTTCGTCGTCGATTTTGTCACAGGTGAACGGGTTACCCGGACGGGTCCATGCGTTTGCCAGATCGACGTTGATCAGTGCCGGGCGTTTGCCAAAACCGATACGGCGCTGAAAGCCTCTCTCCTTGTACAGCTTGGTGGATTCTTCAAAAGCGCGCTCAAGCATGGCCATCAGTTCTTGCGACATAGTAAGTCTCTCCGCTGCTCTGGGAAAAGGTCGGCATCTAAGGTTTGCCTTGACCTGGGACTCACGATAATCTGCGGTATAAATTACATCCAATTCATTATCTGGCATTATTGATACCAATATGAGCATTAATGTCCGTTTCGATCTTAAGCAGATGAAAGCCTTCGTAGCGGTCGCGGAACACCTGCATTTCAAACGTGCGGCGGACGTGTTGTTCATCACTCAACCGGCGTTGAGCCGCCTGATCAAAGGGCTGGAAGAAGAGTTGGGCGCGGAGTTGTTCAAACGCACCACCCGGCAGGTAGCGCTGACAGAAGCGGGTCGTCTGTTCCTGCAGGAATGCAATCAGGCGTTCCGGCATATCGAGCGTGGTGTCGATTTAGCACGCAGCGCAGCGGCCGGTGACATTGGCCATCTGACAGTCGCCTACAACGATTTTGCAATCAATGGCGCTTTACCCGGCATTCTTGAGCGCTTCAAGGAGCTGCATCCGGACGTCACCGTAGAGTTGCTCTACATGCCGTCCCACGAGCAGTACAAAGCCATAAATGACTTACTGATCGACGTCGGTTTCCTGTTGGGCCCGGTGTCCGTGGCAGGGATTGACTCGCTGCCCGTGGCCGAAGAAAGAATGGTGGTCATTCTTCCTGCACGGCACCCGTTGGCCGGACACGCCAGCCTGCGGGTCGAACAACTCAAGGACGAGCGTTTTATTTTCGGTGCGCAAAGCGGCTGGAGCCTGTTCCGCGAACAGTCATTCCAACTGTGCCAGCGCTTTGGATTTACGCCGAACATCATCCAGGAAGCGACCACCAGCATCGGCATCTTTGGCCTGGTCGCCGCCAACATGGGAGTGTCCATTTACTCGGAATGCGCCTACAAGATCCAGCGCGAAGGCGTGATCATCGTCCCGTTGGCGAATGACCACCCGCGGGTGCAAACCATCGCAGCCTGGAACGAGGATTACGAAACCCCGACGGCACGACGGTTCAAGGCATTACTGCGAGACTTGACCGCCTAGGCGGCTGGACTTTGCGATGCCGGCACGCCGGTCTCAGTCGGGGTTGTTGACCGCCGTGCGGTGAAAGCTGTCGGTGTGCCGATCATAGTTCCAGTTCATTCCGACGCTGGTCGCCAGCAGTTCATCACTGTCGGGGCTGAGCAATTCGAGTTGCGGATAGCGCTTGACCACCCAGTACTTCATTAACACGGCGTAAGTCACCAAGCCGCCGATAAAGCCAGTCACAAACGCCCAATCCCCGGAAAAAAACGCCAATGCGCTGGAAATGCTCCATGCCAGCAACCCTGCCGGATTGAAGCCGCGCCAGTAGAAAAACTGCCCCTGCACTTCATAGAGTGCAGGAACGTTCAGGCGCCTGCGTCTCAGCAAATAGTAGTCAGCGATCATGATGCCACCGATCGCCGACAGAAATGATCCATAGGAAAACAGGAAGGCAAACAGATTATCTAGGATGGCCCAAGGCATGGACAGCGTGCCAATGATGCCGGCGATCACCACGGCCACGGGGTATTTTACATACGGCGCGCCCGCGTTGACGAAGGTCAGTGCCGCCGGAATCAGATTGGCCGCCGTGTTGGTTGACCACTGTGCCAAAACGACCAGCAGCATCAGTACGATCAGACTGATACCCGTGCTTTGCGCCTGGATAACATTGATCGGGTTCCAGTCGCCAGCCGCGATGAACGATACCGCGCCGATCAGGGCAATCCAGGTCTGGGTCAATGGCAACGCGAGCAACTGGGCGAGCAGCACATGTTTATTGCGCTTGAAAAAACGCCGGGAATCCAGGGGTGTCTTGAGATAGCGCGTGATGTTCGGAATATCGATGGCCAGGGTTGACCAGAACGCCACGTTAGCCAGAAACAGCGTGGTCAATGTCAGTTGCCTGTCACCGACAAAGGTCCAGATATTCAAACCCTTGGTGGACGCGAGTACATCAAGGGTCAGGTACATCCATACCGAGATGGCGATGATCGCAGGCGCCGCAATCGAGGAAAGAAACTCCACTGCCTTGATACCCATCGCCGTGTTGATGATCTGCACCGTGGCAAAGATCACATACCAGAGAGGCCAATTGTCGAACCCCGTCAGGTATTCGATGATGCCGCTCAAGGCCAGCGCGCCGAGATAGGTCTGGATCCCGAACCAGATCGCCGCAATCACCCCTCTAAACAGCGAAGGGATATGCGTGCCATAGATGCCGAAGGGTGCGCGCAGGTAAACCGCAAAGGACAGGCCATGCTCGGTGCCGATATCTGCCGTCAGCGTCATGAGCAAGGCCAGCATGAAGTTGGCCAGCAGAATGACCAGCACCACCTGGATCAGCGAGAGGCCGGAAACTCCAGTGGCGCCTAACTGAAAGGTCGCGATCATGAATGCGATGCCGATCCATATCCAGGTAAACCCCAGCGTTCCGATCGAGCGTTGTTGCCGTTTGATCGGCAGAATCGCCGGCTCCAACAGATTTTTGCGGGACACAGCAGCATGGCTGATCGGTGATGCCAAACCAGCCGCGGTTTCAGTTGCATTGGCGGTCATTGAAACTACCTCTCCGTGAGTTCTAGGCGCACAGCGGTGCTGGCCTCGTCGAAAGAGGCCAGGCCGTGCAGGGGGTCTTCAGGGAAAACAGCGCTGGGTCAGTTCGACCTCGCCCGGGCCAACCGGTTACCGGGCGAGTCGGGCTCTAGCGCCTCAAGCCGTGCGAGCCATCAGCTGTGCGCGTCGCTGTAGCGTGGCGTCGAGATCCAGTTGCACGTGCTGGTCGAGCACCACTCCGTAGACTTCATAGGCCTGTTCCAAGCTGCAGAAGTCGTCCAGCACGTCTTCCACCACTTGGTGTGCGCTGCGCTCGAGCGGGTTGCCATAGCCGCCGCCGCAGGGCGAGTAGTACGCCATGACGTCACCCGCCCGTGAGGTATGGCCGGAAAATTTCGAGGGCATCGAGACAATGTGGTCCGGGGTCGCGACATTATAAATTTCGGTCTTCCCGACCACCCCATCGCAGCCGCCAAAAATCCCCCAGGGCACGTCGAAATGGCGTTCGCTTTCGTGGGTGATAAAGCCGTCGGTCAGCACCCGCTGAGCTTTCACCACGCCGATGCCACCACGGTATTTACCGGCGCCGGGCATGACGTCATCGCGCAACTCGTAGCGGTCGCAGATCATCGGCAAGTGCATACCCAAGTCTTCAATCGGATTGTTGCGCGTGTTGGCCATCAGGTTGTCGATGGCATCCGGGCCATCGGATTTCGGCCGCCCCCCATAAGCCCCTTCGTTAACCTCCAGAAACACCCAGTAATCGCCTCCGGGCTTGATACCGGAGTACGCGGCAAACGATATCGACGCCGAACTGCCCGCGATAATTCGTTCTGGCAGTACCGGTGCCAATGCCTTGATGATCAGGTCGATCATGCGGTTGCACTGGGTAAAACGCGCCTCTGCCGCCGCCGGAAAAATCGGGTTGAATATGCTGCCTAGCGGTGCGACGACGCTAATCGGGCGGAATGAACCTTCGTTAGACGGAACCGGACTTTGCGTCGTGTAGGCATCAAGCAGAATCTTGCGAAACGCGGCAAACGCCGCCACTTTGCACGAGCCTTCGAACGGTACGTTGTAGGCGGTCAGCGTCTGCGGCGCCGAGCCCGTCAGGTCAACGATGACCGAGTCGCCTTGCACCTTGACCGTCACCACCACTGGCAAGCGTTGATCACGATGGCGACCGTCGTCATCGAGAAAACCCTCGGCGCGATATTCGCCGTCCGGAATCTCCTGGATCTTCTGACGCATGATCGTTTCGGAGTAATCAATCAACTGGTTGATCGCGTCAAAGCTGAAATCCTTGCCATAACGCTGGAGCAATTCCTTGAACCGTTTTACCCCCAGTTGCGCCGACGCGACCTGGGCTTCGATATCACGAATCAACTGCGTGGAGGCGCGGCTGTTGTACTTGAACATCTGCACCAGCGCTTCGTTGCGAACGCCCTTCTCGTACAGTTTCAGGCCCGCCATCAGCATGCCCTCGGCGTAGACATCGCCGACATCGATGATCAGGCCCGGCGTCGCTGCGCCAATATCGATGTGGTGCGCGGTATTACCGGAAAAGCCCACCAGTTCACCGTCATGGAAGATCGGAATGATGATGGCCAGGTCAGGGCTGTGGCTGGAGCCGTGATAGGGATGGTTGTGCACGACCACATCGCCTTCATGCCAGGCGCCGCCCTGCAGCGTGGCTTCGATACCGCGCAAGTACGCGGGGATCGAGCCGATGTGCATCGGCGTCGACTCGGATTCGCAGATGGTCTGGTAACGGGTATCGAACAAACCAGCCCCCATGTCCTGGGACTCGCGAATGATCGATGAAAAGGACATGCGGTACAGCACGTGACCCATCTCTTCGGCGATGGTTTTCAACGCACCATTGATAACTTGCAGGGTAATGGGGTCAACCTTTTGCTGGCTCATGGCTTGCTCCTCAATGATTACGAACGGGAAATGATCAGGTTGCCGTATGCACTCACTTTGGCGATCCAGCCGGGGGGCACCAAGGACGTAGAGTCGTGCTGCATCAGCATCGCCGGACCTTCGATGTATTGCCCCGCGCGCAACTTGCTGCGGTCATAGCGTGGCGTCGGCAGACGCTGGCCGTCATCGAAACACGTCGTGCGCTCATAGAGGAAAGCCTGCCGGGTGTCGCTGTCCTGCGCCTGCGGCAACGGTTGCCACTCCAGTTTTCGCGAATGCGAATGGCCTATCACCCGCAAGCTGACGACCTCGACCGTGGCGTCTTTAAAGCAGTAGCCGTAGTCTTTTTCGTGCTCGCGATGGAACTGCGCCATGACCTCCTCGATCGCCCCACGGTCGACAGCGCCGCTGGGTACCCGCGAGCGCAACTCGAAGCCTTGCCCGTCATAACGGCACTCGGCGATGCGTATCAGCTGCATGTCGGACTCGTTGACGCCATCGTTTTCCAGCTGCTTGCGAATGTCGGTTTCAAGCCCCTGAAACGCCTTATCGATGTGGCCCATGTTCAGCTCGCTGATGTCGTTCAGGTTGCACAGCAGCGACCTTAGCGCCTCGTATTGCAGATCGGTGGTCAGCAGCCCCGCGGCGGCGGTGATGCCTGGCGCCGGAGGAATCAGTACCGACTTGGCATTGACCTCGTCGGCCAGCGCCGGGCCATGCACGGGACCGGCGCCACCGAAAGGCATCAACACGAAATCACGCGGGTCGATCCCTTTGGCTACCGAGTTGGAACGTATTGCCAGGGCCATGTTGTTGTTAACTATCTTGAGGATCCCCAGCGCGGCCTGGTACACGTCCATCCCCAGCGGCTTGGCGATTTTTTCTTCAATGGCCTTGTAGGAAAGCGCGGGATCGACCTGCAGGTCGCCGCCGAGCATCTGGTCGGAATCAAGCCGTCCGAGGACGATGTTAGCGTCGGTGACCGTCGGCTCCACGCCGCCACGGTTGTAACACGCAGGCCCCGGATTGGAGCCCGCCGAGCGCGGGCCGACCTGAAAGCCGCCGGCGGCATCGATGAACGCCACCGATCCGCCGCCGGCACCGATGGTGATGAGGTCGATCATCGGCACCAGCACCGGGTGCCCGGAGACGTAGGAGTCGCGGGGGTTCATGATTTTGATCTGGCCATCGACCAGCGTCGAAATGTCCGCCGAGGTTCCGCCGATGTCGACGGTGATGATATTGCGTTCGCCATCGAGGCTGGCGAAGTAGTGACCGCCCATGACCCCGCCGGCAGGGCCGGACATCAGGATATTGACCGGCCGTTCGCAACAGCTTTCCACGGTGGCCACGCCGCCATTGGATTGCATGATGCGCAGATCCGCGTGGATACCGTTTTCGCGCAACTGAGTCGACAAGTGGGTCAGGTAACTCGACGTCCGGGGTCCCACGTAAGCGTTCATCGCCGTGGTGGAAAAGCGCTCGTACTCGCGCATGACATCCACCACTTCGCTGGAGCAGCAGACGAACGCTCCTGGCATGACCTCCTGAACGATGGCCTTGGCCCGTAGCTCGTGGCTACGGTCGAGAAACGAGTACATGAAACCGATGATCACCGCTTCGACACCACGGACCTTGAGCGTCAATGCTGCGTTGCGCACTTCCTCGTCGTCCAGTGGGGTCTGGATCTCGCCATGGGGTGGAAGCACCCGTTCATTGATCGCGATGCGGTTGCGCCGACGCACCAGCGGTGCACTCTGCCAAGGAACATCGAAGTGCAGGGAAAAGTTGAACGGTCGCTTGTGCCGTCCAATATGCAGAATGTCGCGAAATCCCTTGGTCGTCAGCATCCCGACATTCGCACCATTGTGCTCGATGGAAATATTGGTCGCGACCGTGGTGCCATGAACGATTTGCTTGATCTCATCAGTACCAATATTTGCCTTGGCGCACAGTTCCAGGATTCCGCGCATCACGGCGATCGATTGATCCTCGACCGTCGTCGGGACTTTATGGGAGAAAATTTTCCGGCCGATCGAGTCTTGCTCGGTGGTCTCCAGAATCAAGTCTGTGTTGGTGCCGCCGACATCTACGCCAATGCGTGCCATACCCTGCTGCTCCTGCCTTATCGCGAGTGCTTCGAGCGTAGCGCCCGTTGCTGGTTCGCCAGTTGGTTTTTTTATGTCGCAAGTTCTTCGATGAGGTGCCGTTCAGTGCGCTGGCTTGAATCGGGCCCGTTGCTGCGTGGCATTCTCTTGCAGTGAACACCCGCAGGTTTCCGGCAGGGCAAGACCACCGGCCAAGGCGAAGATCGCAATACCGGCCAGGTAAAAAGCCGGTGCCATGGGGTTGCCGGACAGTTCGATCAGCCAGGTCGCCATGAACGGTGCCGTACCGCCAAACAGCGTGTAAGCCATGTTGTACGTGACGGCCGAGGCCGTGTAGCGGGCGTGCGTCGGGAACACTTCGGACAACAGCACGGCCGTGACGACACCGCACAACACCGCGCCTACCGCCAACAGCAATGCACCCGCCAGCGCCGACACAAAGAACCTTGAACCGGCGAGCAGGAAGGCTGGATAGATCGTCACCAGCAGCCATACGGCGGCGGTCAGCATGGTGCGGCGGCGGCCGACGCGATCAGAATAGGCACCGGCGAACGGACACAGCGCAGCGGCGAATATCAGCGTGAGCACCGAAATCAACAGCGCTGTCGGCCGTGGCAGGCCGCCTTGCAGTTGCAGATAAGTGACGAAGTACGTGGTGCAAATATAGAAGGACAGCGCCGTCAGCGAGATGAACGCCCCCAGGCAGCCCATGGCGCCCGCCTGCTGGCGCAGCGTTTCTTTCAACGGTGCATGAGCGCCGCGCTCGGTGGCGGCAATGGCCTTGAAGGCAGGGGTTTCGTCGAGTTGCCAGCGCAGGTACAGGCCCACCAGACCCAGTGGTGCAGCGATCAGAAAAGGAAGCCGCCAGCCCCAGCTCGCCATTTCTTCAGCGCTTAACAAGGTATTGAGCGCATAGGTGACGATAGCTGCCGCCGCAAAAGAGGCAAAGGTCGACACCAGCGCCGCGCTGCCGTATTTGGCACGTTTGTCGGCGGGTGCGTGTTCGATCAGGTAAATGCATGCACCGGCATACTCTCCCCCGGCAGAAAAACCCTGTACGCAACGAATCAGGGTCAACAGCACCGGCGCCAATAAGCCAATGCTGGCGTAGGTAGGCAACAGGCCGATCAGGGTCGTCGCGCCCGCCATCAGCAAGATCGTCAATGACAACACTCGCCGCCGCCCAAGCCGGTCGCCCAGCATGCCGAAGACCAGGCCACCCAATGGCCGGAAGGCGAAGGCCACGGCGAACACCGCGAAGGTCTTTAACAGCGCGGTTGTGCTATCGCCACTGGGGAAAAACACTTGCGCAATCGTGGTGGCGAGAAAGCCGTAGATTGCGAAGTCAAACCATTCGACAAAGTTGCCGATCGACGCGGCCCACACCACTTTTTTCAATGCCACCGGCGGCTGCGGCGCACAGGTATTAGTTGTCATATCCACCTCACTGTCAGTTGTCTAAACAAGCGATCGGCAGTTGCTAACTAAACAAAAAAGAGCTGGGCAAAGTCGGCCTCTGGCGGGCCGTAGTTGTCTTCAATCGGTGACGTAAAGCAACTGCACGCGACGCTTTTCGTCCGGACCGGGTACGAACCAGGTCAAACCGGTGACGTGTCGAGCGCACGCTTGCTGAAAATCAGGCTGGCGTTTGCTCCGCCAAAGCCAAAACTGTTACTCATGACGCAGTTCACTGGCTGGTTCAAGCGCGTGTGGCGGATGATCGGCAATGCCTCGACTTCAGGGTCGAGGTGCTCAATGTTATGAGAGGCCGCCATAAACCCGTGCTGTATCATCAACAGCGAGTAAATGGCCTCATGCACACCCGCCGCACCGAGCGCATGCCCGGTCAACGACTTGGTCGAACTGAACGCAGGCAAGTGTCCATGGAAAGCAAGCGCAGCGGCACGCAGTTCGACCAGGTCTCCCGCCTGGGTGCTTGTCCCGTGGGTGTTGAGGTAATCGACCGACTCCGCGCAGGTGCTCAGCGCCGCCTGCATTGCCCTGAGCGCGCCGTCACCGCTGGGGGAAACCATGTCCTGACCATCGGATGCCGTGCCATAGCCAATCACTTCGGCGTAGATCGTCGCCCCTCGTTCGAGCGCATGCTCGAATTCTTCGAGGACCAGCACGCCGCCACCGCCGCTGATAACAAAGCCATCGCGCGCGACATCGTAAGGGCGGCTGGCCTGGGTCGGTACATTGTTGTAGCTCGTGGAAAAAGCCCCCATCGCATCGAACATGCAACTCTGGCTGACATGCTCGGCCTCGGCCCCGCCGGCAAACACGACGTCCTGTTTGCCAAACTGAATCTGCTCAAACGCATGGCCGATGCAATGGGCGCTGGTTGCGCAGGCCGATGCGATGGAATAGTTGAGACCCTTGATCGCAAAGAAACTGGCCATGCACGCCGAGACTGTACTGGTCATGGTGCGAGGCACCCGGTAAGGGCCGACTTTGCGAATGCTTTGGCCAAGCAGTTGGTTGGCTTCGACGATGTCCTGGCTGGACCCTCCTCCCGATCCCATCACACAACCCGTCCGAGGATTTGACACCTGCGAGGCGTCCAGCCCTGCGTCGGCAATGGCATCGCGCATCGCCAGGTAGGCGTAAGCAGCGGCATCACCCATGAAGCGGCGCTGGCGACGGTCTATCTGCTCCAAATCCACGTCCAATCGGCCACTGACATGGCTGCGCAGACCCGCTTGCGCATAGTCTGGATTGAAGCCGATCCCGGAGCGTCCTTCGCGCAACGCTTGCAAAACGTCCACCTGAGAGTTTCCCAGGCAGGAAACGATACCCATCCCGGTCACTACGACCCGACGTAACCCTGTGGTGTGCCTGGAGGCTTTATCAATCTGCAAGGCGTATCTCCCTTCTCTTTTCACCGCGTGAACAACGCTGTGATGTGCCCGAGTCTAATCGTGATGTTTAATTCTGATAATTCGTATGTCTGACAGCTTTATTACCAAAATAAGTATCAATATAACTTCGCTACCGCCCCGCTGCTGACAGCCTTGAACATCAGCGCTCGGGCATTGCCGATAGCAGTGCACGGGCATGGAAAGGGGGCCGCATGGCCCCCTCGAAAAACTTAATGTGGCCTGTTGCGCGTTGGCTTAACCGACAAACCGCTCCACACGCGCAGGACTGCGCTGCATCAGCACTTTGCCGTCTCGGATCGACATTAATACCTGGCCCTGGCTACGAATCATCTCGTAGTCGTCCGGCGCTGAAAGAATCAGCAAGTTGGCCGGGCGCCCTACTTCCAGACCGTAGCGCTCGCCCAGGTGCAAGGTTCGGGCGCTGTTGTCCGTAATCAGGTCGAGGGAACGCTTGAGGTCGTCGTAGCCGAGCATGTGACAAATGTGCAGGCCGGCCTCGAGGATGCGCAGGATATTGCCATTACCCAGTGGATACCAAGGGTCGACGATGGAATCCTGACCGAAGCAGATGTTCATCCCCGCCCGGTCGATTTCAGCGACTCGGGTCAAGCCCCGGCGCTTGGGATAGCCGTCGAAACGACCTTGCAAATGAATGCTTTCAGTCGGGCACGAAATGAAATTGATCCGCGACCGTTTGAGTAGGCGGAACAGCTTGTAGCAATAGGCGTTGTCGTACGAACCCATGGCCACGGTATGGCTGGCGGTGACCCGTTCGCCCATGTCGCGCACCCGCGCTTCTTCGGCAAGCACTTCGAGAAAGCGCGACTGCGGGTCATCGGTTTCGTCGCAATGCACGTCCACCAGGCAGCCCGTTCGTTCGGCCAGGTCCATCAGAAACTTCACCGAGGAGTCGCCCTGCTCCCGGGTGTTCTCAAAGTGCGGAATGCCGCCCACGACGTCGGCACCCATGGCCACCGCCTCGGTCATCAAGGCGCGGCCGTCCTTGAAGGATTCAATGCCCTCCTGGGGAAAGGCGACAATCTGCAAGTCGATCAGGTGCCGGGTTTCCTCGCGAACCTCCAACATGGACTTGAGCGCCGCCAGGGTCGGGTCGGTGATGTCGACATGGGTACGCACGTGCTGAATACCGTTATCGACCAGCATGTCGATGGTTTTGCGCGCACGAACCTTGGTGTCTTCGTGGGTGACCAACGCCTTGCGCTCGGCCCAGCGCTCAATGCCTTCGAACAGCGTGCCGCTCAGGTTCCAGTTCGGCTCGCCGGCCGTGAGCGCGGCATCCAGGTGAATGTGCGGTTCAACGAAGGGCGCCGTCACCAGATTCTGCCCCGCGTCCAGATCCGTCGCATGGGTGGCTTGCACCACCTGCGTCTGGGCGACGATTGCCGCAATCTTCGGGCCATTGAGTTCGATGTGATACAAGCCGGTTTTACCGCGCAGACGCGCGTTGATGATGTTCATGTTGACTCCTTGCTGTGGACTTCGGTCATGCGCCATACCAGCAGCGCAACCGATGCATTCATTCGAAAAAGGGGATCGTCCAGCGACTGTCCGCTCTGCTGCTCGATACGCTGGATACGTTGATTGATGGTGTTGCGATGGATGGCCAAGCGATTGGCTGCCCTGAGGGCATTGCCGTTTTCCTGGAGCAGCGCGTCGAGGGTTTCCAGCAGCGTGAAGGGCTGCTTGCGGGACGGCTCGATCAAGGAGCCGAGCGTTTGCGTCACAAAGTGATCGATCACCGAACGGTCGCCGATGCCTTGCAACAGGAGCAACACCCCCAGCTCGCTGAAATCGCAAAAACCGCTCGCCGGGTGCAGGCTTTCCGCGACGTCCAAGGCCTGCCGTGCTTCATTCAAGGCCTGGCGGTAGTGCCCGCAATGCTCCACGCGGTTTGCCATACCCATGTACAACGTCATGTCGCCGATCATTGCGGTGAGTTCCCGGTACAGCCCCTGGAGATCGGCACGCAGGGTTTCCTGATCAGGCAACAGCATGATGAACAGGTCGCCCTGAAGGATCACCGGTAGCCTTTCTGACCTGATACGGCTCCATGCCTCCAGGTGGTCCTGACAGGCTTGGCGAGTGTGCTGTAACAGACGCTCAGCTTCGATCGGCGGATGGCGCTCGAACAACACGCTCACCGAAGACAGGCGCAGGGCTACTAGACGCCGCGGTCCATCGATCGGCAGTTGAACATGCTCGGCGCGCTGCTGCGCGATGGCCAGGCTGGGGTAGTCGCCGGTGAGCAACTGGCTGAGGATATCGTGACGTGTACGCCTGGCCTGCGCCATATGCACCAGCGCCGTACCGATGGCATGGGTGACGATGACCATCTTCAGCAGGTAAGGCTGCTCGATCAACGGCAAGCCGTGGTGCTCTGCCCGTTCGATAACGGTCTGGGGGATGCGCTGGATGAACGCCCCCCCGGTAAGGATCACCAGACCGGCAATCCCCATGGCAATACCGTCCTCAATGACGCTCAGCAAGTTGGCCTCATCTCGCGCGTGATTGACGCCAGTGACAAACACCAGTTCGCCGCCCATGACCCACTCGGCGATACCCTCGTTCTCCGCCACGTATGGCCAGCGCACGGTGCGTTGCAGGTGCAGGTGACCGGCACGCACAATCAGTCCTTCCAGGCCCGGCAGCTTGAGGACTTCTCCGACCGTCAGACTCACAGTTCCCCCGGCGTGGTGCTGACCGCAGCGCGGCGACCGCTGAATTGAAGCAAACCGACATAGCAAACGGCGGACACGACGATTCCCACCAGTGGGGCAACCCAGGGCGAGCAATAGGCAACCACCGCGCCGATGGCATAGGCCGAAAGACCGACGAAGTTGTAGCGCGGCAACCTGGCGCTGGCGAGCAGCGGGTATTGGCCACGATGGCGATACCAGAAATCGGCCATGATCACGCCGCCGACGGGAGGGATGATAGAGCCCAGCAGCACCAGAAATGGGATCAGCATCTCGTACATGCCACCGATGGCAAGCAGCACCCCGACGCCGGCAGCAGCCAGCGTCATCGTCCGGCGGCGCTCACTGCGCAGTAAGTGACACGTGGCAGCGGAGACGTTGTAGATCGTCGGCCCCTGAATCGTCCAGAGGTTCAGGCAGAGCATGATCACCGCTGCGAACGACAGGCCTTGCAGGATCATCACTTCGACGATATCGGCCTGTTGATAGACGATCGCACACCAGGCGCCCGCAACCACCATCAAGCCGTTGCCGAGCAAAAAGCTGACCACGCTCGCGATAATTGCCACACGGCCGGTACGCGATAGTCGTGTCCAGTTGGTGGCCTGAGTGGCACCGCTGGCGAAGGTACCAAACACCATCGTCACCGCCGCCGAAAACGTCATGGTTTCATGGGGGATGACGGCCGCGAGCGCCTGAAACCCGCCCACATCATGGGTGGCGATGTACATGGAGATCACCAGCAGGACGAACATCAACGGCACGGAAATCCGCGAGAGCAGGTCCAGGCCTTTGAAGCCGATGATGGCGGTGAGGCTGAAGCCAAAGCCGAACAGGATCATCAGCGGAATCGTCAGTCCGCCTGCCAGACCGAGCATCTTCACCAGCACGATCGCCACTGTTGCCGTCCCCCAGGCATACCAGCCCAGTTCGGCGAACCCCAATAGAAAATCGGAAAGTCGGCTGCCCACTTCGCCAAAGCAGAACCGTCCCATTAGCACGGTATTGAGGCCGCTACGGGAGGCGATAAAGGCAAGCGCCGCGGCGTAGAGTGCCAGCAAGCTGTTGCCGATGGCGGCGATCGATAACATGTCGACGAAGTTGAAAGCCAGCCCCAGCTTGCCACCGGCAAACATGGTGCCGGTGAAAAAAGTAAAACTGAACAGCACCATGGAAATGGACAATAACCCCTTGCGCGCTTCGCGCGGGGCTTCGGTCAACGGATAGTCGCCAGTTGCACTCATATGTTTTTCTCCAAATCGATAGCGGGTTGGCTAGGCTCACTTGTGTCAGAGCAATTACCAGGCCCGTTTTGGCGCCGCTTTGAAATGAAGAAAAAAGGGTGCGCGAACGACATAGGAGTATGTGCAGTAAGCACATTTTTATAGAGCATCTGGAGGATTTTGTGTGCCAATCGCCCTATTCTGTGGCGCCTGTGCACTATTCAGGTACGTAGATTAGGGGGACGTTGGGCGCTCGCTTGGACGTCAATGGCTGTCGTGCCGGAAGGGATACAGTCTGTTGCTGTCAACTGCCTATGCCCGCCTTCGTTAGAATTGGGTCTGGCAGCATTCGGCTGCTGTAGTGCTCATAGGGTATCGAAAGAATTTGCATAAAATACGGGCTTTATTAGGGATAATCGTAGGGATATAAATTTTAGACATCAGCATGATTTCATTATAAAACAGGCGCTTACTTTTCTATTCGAGTCCAGGTCGTGGAGCCAGATAGGAAAAGCCTGCAGCGATGCAGGCTTTTTTTTGCCTTGGATTTTTCCGGGGTGGTCAAAGCGCACAGTGTGACCAGCATGAATGCATCTCAAGTCCTACGATTCAGAGGTAAATATCATGAAAGTCGCTGCAGTCGTTTGAACCAAAGACAGGCCGGGTAAAACTGTCAGTCGCGACAGGCAGAGATCGGCCGATTCTGTTGAAAAAGTCGGAATTTCAGGCTGGAAGAAGGCGACGTTGGCCCTCGCTTCAGAACCTGGTCACCACGTTGCGTGGCTTTCCAG
>LNAP01003211.1_pt1 | contig 15690 bp, 13 predicted proteins | sample 602601 | NCBI WGS metagenome assembly LNAP01 (sample SAMN02440304, study PRJNA202911) | soil metagenome | biome: Subtropical and temperate rainforests or woodlands; isolation source: soil samples (1 kg each in a 20% v/v slurry with milli Q water) were... ...
GCAAGGCGCGAAAACCGATCAGCCCGGCACACAGCAACGGTGCGGCCTGGGTGGCCGAGAGCGCTTCGGGAAGCGGCAGGCAGAAACGGGCGTCGGCGAGGGTGTAGTCGGCGTAGCCGCCGTCCAGGTGACAGCCGGTAAATTGCGCCTGGTCGCACAGGTTTTCCCGGCCCGTGCGGCAGAACTCGCATTCGCCGCAGGTCCAGCCGAGCCAGGGCACGCCCACCCGCTGGCCGATCCAGTCCGGCGCGACGTCGGCGCCCACCGCGGTCACCTGGCCAACGATTTCGTGGCCCGGCACCCGTGGCAGCACGGCCTGGGGCAACTCGCCATCGACCAGGTGCAGGTCGGTGCGGCAGACGCCGCAGGCCAGGACTTTGATCAGCAGTTGCTGGGGGCCGGGTGCCGGGATCGGGCGTTCTTCCCGGCGCAGCGGCTCGCCGGGGATATGCAGGACCATGGCGCGCATGATGGTTTTCCACGCTTCCAGGGATCAGCGCGGGGCTGAACGGTGGCAACCTGCGACCAATTGCTTGAGTCCCTCCATGTTCAGGACCTTGACTTCCCGGCCGGAAATTTCCACCAGCCCCTGGTCCCGCAGGTGCGCGATGCCCCGGCAGATGGTTTCCAGCCTCAGCCCCAGGTAGGAGCCGATCTCCTCGCGGCGCATCTTCAGGATGAAGTCCCTGGACGAGTAGCCACGCTGGCTCAGGCGTTGCGACAGGTTCAGCAGGAAGGCCGCCAGGCGTTCGTCGGAGTTCATGTTGCCCAGCATCATCAGCATGTCGTGATCGCGCACGATCTCGCGGCTGAGGATCCGGTTCAGGTTGTGCTGCAGCGACGGCAGCTCCAGGGCGAGTTTTTCCAGGTGGGCAAAATGGATAGGGCAGACTTCGCTGTCTTCGAGGGCCAGCGCGTTACAGGTGTGCATGTCGCTGCTGATGGCGTCCAGGCCAAGCATTTCGCCCGGCATCTGGAAGCCGGTGACCTGCTCGCGCCCATCGAGTGAAAGCACGCTGGTCTTGAACGAGCCGATACGCACGGCATACAGCGAGCGCAATGGATCGCCGGCGCGATAGAGGGCGGCGCCTTTCCTGACCTTGAACCGTTGCACGATCAGGGTGTCCAGGCGCTCGATTTCGTGCCCGGTCAGGCCAAGCGGCAGGCACAGCTCCAGGACGCTGCAGTTGGCACAGGCAGTCTTGAGATGATGGTTCGGGTGCGTCCGGGCGTCCGGCATGCCATAAGACCCCTCTATCGGTTGGTAAAGCATAGTCCTTGAACCTCGCTAGGGCGGGCCGTCCGGCTGCTGGCAAAAAGCAGGCGACGAGCGGAAGGGCCTGGTCAAGACGGCGTCGATGGAACGATGGCTTATTCAGCTTCAATGGCTTCATCGGTGCTTGATGTAAATCAAGTCCTGAGCGTTCCAGGCTCCCAGAATCGATGCATGTCGATCGGTGGGCCGGGCCCTGGCGGAGAACTTCATGAGCGGTTTCCTGAGTGCGGAACAACTGGAGACGCTGGATGCCTACTGGCGGGCCTCCAATTACCTGGCGGTCGGGCAGATCTACCTCAAGGACAACCCGCTGCTGAGGACGCCGCTGGCCCTGGCTCATATCAAGCCGCGGCTACTGGGGCACTGGGGCACCACGCCGGGGCTCAACCTCATCTACACGCACCTCAACCGGCTGATCAACCAGTACGACCTGAACATGATCTTTGTCGCCGGCCCCGGTCATGGCGGGCCGGCTGTCGTGGCCCAGACCTACCTGGAAGGCACCTACACCGAGCTCAATCCGGAGGTGGGGCGCAACGCCAGCGGCCTGAGCCGCCTGTTCAGGCAGTTTTCCTGGCCATACGGGATCTCCAGCCACGTTTCGGCGCAGATTCCAGGGTCGATCCATGAAGGCGGCGAGCTGGGTTATAGCCTGGCCCATGCCTACGGCGCCGCCTTCGATAATCCGGACCTGATCGTGGCCTGTGTCATCGGCGATGGCGAGGCGGAAACGGCAACGCTGGCGGCCAGCTGGCATTCCAACAAGTTCCTCAACCCGGCGCGCGACGGCGCGGTGTTGCCGATCCTGCACCTCAATGGCCACAAGATCGCCAATCCGGCGCTGCTCTCCAGGATCAGCGAGGACGAGCTGTCGGCCCTGATGTATGGCTATGGCTACGACCCGTATTTCGTCGAAGGCGATGACCCGATGGAGGTGCACCAGGCGCTGGCCAGGACACTGGACACGGTGCTGCAGGAAATTCGCGAGATCCAGCGCATCGCCCGCCGCAATACCCAGGACCAGGCTCCGGAGCGGCCTCTGTGGCCCATGCTGGTGTTACGCACCCCCAAGGGCTGGACCGGGCCGAAATTCGTCGACGGCCATCGGGTCGAGGGCACCTGCCGTGCGCATCAGGTGCCCCTGGCCGATTTCCAGCAGCCGCTGCACCTGCGCCAGCTCGAGGAGTGGCTCAACAGCTACCGTCCCGACGAGCTGTTCGATGCCAACGGTGCCTTGCTGCCCGAGCTTGCCGCACTGGCGCCCACCGGACACCGGCGCATGAGCGCCAACCCCCATGCCAATGGCGGCGTGTTGTTGCGGTCGCTGGATCTGCCACGGTTCGCCGACTACGCCGTGCCGCTCGCGGCGCCGGGCTGCCTGCGGGCAGAGGCCACCCGCGTGCTGGGCAGGTTCTTGCGCGACGTGATGAAAAACAGTCTGCTGTCGCGTAACTTTCGCCTGTTCGGCCCGGATGAAACGGCCTCGAACCGGCTGGACGCGGTCTATGAGGTCAGTGCCAAGGCCTGGATGGATCCACAAGAGCCCGACGACAGCCACCTGGCGGCTGACGGTCGGGTGATGGAAATCCTCAGCGAACAGGTCTGTGAAGGCTGGCTCGAGGGCTACCTGCTGACGGGGCGGCACGGCCTGCTGTCCTGCTACGAGGCGTTCATTCATATCGTCGATTCGATGGTCAATCAGCACGCCAAATGGCTGAAAACCGCCGCCGAGGTGCCGTGGCGCAAACCCGTGGCCTCGCTCAACTATCTGCTGACTTCCCATGTCTGGCGCCAGGACCACAACGGCTTCTCGCACCAGGACCCGGGGTTCATCGACCTGCTGGCGAACAAAAAGGCCGATATCGCGCGAATCTATCTGCCACCCGACGCCAATTGCCTGTTGTCGGTAGCCGATCACTGCTTGCGCAGCCGCAACTACATCAACGTCATCGTGGCCGGCAAGCAACCGGAGTGGCAGTGGCTGGATATCGATGCGGCCATCCGCCATTGCCAGGCCGGGATCGGTCGATGGGACTGGGCCAGCCGGGATGACCAGGACCCCGACGTGGTGATGGCCTGCGCCGGCGATGTGCCGACCCTGGAGACCCTGGCCGCCGTGACCCTGCTGCGCGAGTACGTTCCGGACCTGCGGGTGAGGGTGGTGAATGTCGTCGACCTGATGGTGCTGCAGCCCTCATACCAGCACCCCCATGGTTTGCCGGACAGCGCCTTCGAGCAGCTGTTTACCCTCGACCAGCCGGTGATCTTCGCGTTCCACGGCTACCCGGCGCTGATCCACAGGTTGCTGTACAAGCGAAACAATCCCGAGCGTTTCCATGTGCGTGGTTTCAAGGAGGAGGGCGCGACCACCACCCCGTTCGACATGGCGGTGATCAACAACCTGGATCGTTACCAGCTGGCGCTGGACGTGATCGAGCGGGTACCCCGGCTGCATGATCAGTTGCAGCTGGCGCGGTCGCGCTACTGGTCGACCCTGGAAAAACACAAGCTCTACCTCATCGAACACGGTCAGGACATGCCCGAGGTGCTGAACTGGCAATGGACGCCCGCGACCGGTACTTGAGTGTCAGAGCGCGCTCAGCCGCTGCGAAGCCTGGGCCGGCACCAACGGCCGGAGCGGTGGAAATTCCTCGGGAGTCAGGGTCTCCTTTTCCAGCAGCAGGCGGGCTCCGGCATCCAGGTCGTTCCGGCGGTTCTGGAGCAGGGTCTTGGCCTTGTCATAGGCTTCATCGAGCAAGGCGCGGATGGCCAGGTCAATTTCCCGGGCGGTTTGTTCCGAATAGTCTCTCTCGCCACCTCGCGGCAGGCGTTCGCCCAAATAGCTTGCAGGTTGCCGTTCGAGTACCGACTGGCCGAGGGTCGAGTCCATGCCGAACCGAGTGATCAACTGGCGGGCAATATCGGTGGCGTGCCCCAGGTCGTCAGCGGCGCCGGTGGATATCTGGCCATAGGCAAGGAACTCGGCGGCGCGTCCGGCCATCAGCACGACAATCCGGTCCTTGAGCATCTGGCAACTGATCAGGAAGTGGTCCTCGGTCGGTCGCTGCAAGGTATAGCCCAGAGAACCGGCGGCGCGCGGGATGATCGACACCTTGTGGACCGGGTCCATGGCCGGCAGGCTGCTGGCGGCCAGGGCATGCCCCATCTCGTGATAGGCCACCACCTTGCGTTCGTCGGGGTGCAGCAGGCTGCTCTTGCGTTCGATCCCCGCGACAAGGCGCTCCACCGCCGAGGTGAAGTCGTCGAGGTGGACCGACTCGGCGCCGCGGCGGGTGGCCACGATGGCGGCTTCGTTGACCAGGTTGGCCAGGTCGGCACCCGTGAAACCGGTGGTGATGTCGGCGATACGCTGGCAATCGAGGTCCGCGGCCGCGGTAATTTTTTTCAGGTGGACCTTGAGAATCGCCTCTCGGCCTTTGCGATCGGGGCGATCGATCAGCAACTGCCGGTCGAACCGGCCCGCCCGTAACAGTGCCGGGTCCAGAATCTCGGGACGATTGGTCGCGGCCAGAAGGACGACGCCTTCGCGGGGATCGAATCCGTCCAGCTCGGCCAGAAGCTGGTTGAGCGTCTGTTCTTTTTCGTCATTGCCACCGAACGCGCCGATACCCCGCATCTTGCCCAGGGCATCGAGCTCATCGATGAAAATAATGCAGGGTGCGGCCTGCCTGGCCTGCTCGAACAGATCACGCACTCGGGCGGCGCCGACGCCAACGAACATTTCGACGAATTCGGAGCCCGAGATCGAGAAAAACGGTACCCCGGCTTCCCCGGCGATGGCCTTGGCCACCAGGGTCTTGCCTGTACCCGGTGGACCGACCAGTAACGTCCCCTTGGGAATATGCGCCCCAAGGCGCGCGTACCTGGCCTTGTCCTTGAGGAACGAGACGATCTCCACCAGTTCGGCCCTGGCTTCATCGATGCCCGCGACATCGGCGAAGGTCACCCCGGTATCGCGCTCCACGAACACTTTGGCCCGGGACTTGCCAATGCTCATCAATCCACCCAGGCCCTGTTTTTCCGCCAGCCCGCGAAACAGGAAGTGCCAGACCGCCATGATGAGGACAAAAGGTAGCAACCACCCCAGCAGGTTACTCATCAGGGTGTTTTCATTGATGCCTCTGAATCCGACAGTCGATCGGGCAAGATCCGCCGCCAGCGCCGGTTCGACCCGCACCGTCGAGAACCGGTCGTGCCCATCGATGGGGGCTGCAGTTTGCCGCTGATCCGATCCTTCTCAATCCGCAAATCGCTGACCTTCTGCTCGTTCAGCAGTTGCAGAAACTGGCTGTAAGGAATGTCCTGCACGGCATGACGATCGAAAAAGAGAAACTGAGCGAGGGCGACCATGGCCAACGCGATCACGAAGTAGGACAGGTTCCATTGGTGACTTTTGTTCATGGCCTTGGCTCACGGAGAGGGCATGGGGGCCGGACAGGCCGCCTATCACCCGGGGAAGCCGTGGGCGCCCCGGGTGATCGATTCAGGCAATCAGCAAATGATCGTCTACCTTCCTTACTCCCGGCACCGACCAGGCAGCTCGTTCGGCTATCTGCCGTTCGCGCCACAAATGGACCTTGCCTTCAAGCTTTACCACATCGCCGTCGACCTTGATGTGAATGGCCTTGGCATCGATTTCCGCATTGCGCTTGAGGGCGTCCTCGATACGCTGCCGGATATCGCCGGCATCCACTCGCGGACGCAGGGTGAGCTGGTTGTCCACGCCCACCACGCCAGACAATTTACGTACCGCCCGCTCCGCGGTTTCTTTCTGGTACTGCCAGTCGACTTCGCCTTCGAGGGTGATCCAGCCGTTCTGTACCATGATCTTGATGTCTCCTTCAGGTACGTCTGAACTCCAGTTGAGGATGTTCAAGGCTCGGTTGGCAATGGTGTCGTCCGCCGTGCCGGCGCCTTTTTCCAGCCTGACCTGGATTTCCTCGGCCAGCGCACGCACTCCCTTGATGCCTTTTACCGCACGTTCGGCACTGATTTTCTGGGCGTAGCTGTTGACGTGGCCAGTGAGCGTGACCACACCGTTCTCCACTGTCACACCGATGTTGGCGGCATCGATATCGGGCTGGAACTCCAGCTCCTCCAGAATGAATTTACGCAGATTCAGGTCGCTCATGATGGTGTCCTTTGGCTGATGCGTTGGTTGTCCGGGTCATAAACCGGCCTCTCTGGTTTTTTTACGCCTGAGCGACGCTGTGACATTGAGCTAAATCAACAAGGCTTCGCTGACGCCGCCCGCTGATCGCTAGCCGGTATTAGTTGATAAAGATCAGAGGCTCGGCTCGATAACGCCCGATACTCGAAGCACAGCCTGAAGCTATCCAGTCGTAATCGACTGAGGGGGAAACCATGGATAAGCACTTGCCCGTTGTACTGCTGGGCATCGTGTTGGCGACGACGGCCGGTTGCAGTCAGCGACATGCCCAGGAAATCGACGCGCGCCTGGAGTCCGCGGAAAACAACGCCGCGACGGCGAGGCTCAGGGCCGATGAAGCTTATTTGAAAGCGGAACGGGCAGAGGCAACGGCCAGCCAGGCGCAACGGACCGCGGATGAGGCGAATGAACGTGCTCGTCGGATGCTCGATAAGGCGACCCGCAAGTAATGAATGATTTTTGAACGATGCTCCCGGCAGGAAGCCGGGCTGGCAGCTACACGGGTAAAGCGTTTCCAGGACGAGGTGTGTGATGTTGAAAATACAACGTTTACTGCTCATTGCACCGACGGAGATGATTCGCACCCCCGCATTCGAGCGGGCGCAGGCGCTGGCCAACGCAACAGGTGCGATGTTGCATATTGTCGCGTTCGATTACGTCAACGCACTGGCGGTGGCCGGCCTGTTCGACCACGACGCGATGACCCAGGCCCGGGAAGGTTACCTGCAGGTGCACCGCCACTGGCTCGAGCAACAGGCCAGGCTTGAGCGATGCAAAGGAGGGCAGGTGACCACTGAAGTGGTCTGGGCCAGGTTGAGCCCGGCCCACGTGCTTGAATACGTGAACGACTTCTACCCGGACCTGGTGATCAAGGATATGCAGCCGGTGCCGGCACTCGACCGGGTGTTCCATCGGCCTCTGGACTGGTTGTTGCTGCGTGACTGTCCCGCCCCCTTGCACCTGGTCATCCGTGCGGAAAACCCCAGGCCGTTGAAGATCCTCGCCGCCATCGACCTGTCCCACCTCGAAGCACTGACCCAAGGGCTCAACGAACGGATTCTCGACCTGGCCTCGACGCTGGCAACGTCCTGCGGCGCGACCGTGCACCTGCTCAATGTCAGCAACTGGTCGGTGGTGGGCGACACGGTGACGAGTGTGCCGACCTCGAGCCTGGACGACAGCCTGCGGGATGCGGTCAACGATGCCCAGCAAGAGGCCTTCGATCTGCTCGCCGAGCGCTATGGGGTCGAGCAGAAACACCGACATCAGCTGGCTGGCATCCCCCATCAGGTGATCGGCCATTTCGCCCGCCGGAACGTGTTCGACATGGTCGTGCTGGGCACGGCCTGCCGCCACGGCGTCGAGGTTGTCGTCGGCAGTACCGCCGAGAACCTGCTGCACCATCCCCCCTGCAGCCTGATGCTGGTCAAGCCGCCCGCCGAGGCCGGCTGAAATGACCGCGGGCACAGCCACGGTTGATAAAAATCAACGGTCGCCAGGGCGAAAGGAGCGATCAATAGCGTTCCCATGAAGGTTCAAGGAGACAAGCATGCGAATGTCATTTCTCGGCGCGGCCGGTACGGTCACCGGCAGCAAGTACCTGCTGGAGCATGAAGGCCAGCATGTACTGATCGATTGCGGCCTGTTCCAGGGCTACAAGCAATTGCGCCTGCATAACTGGGACCCGTTCCAGCTACCGGTTCGCGAGCTGGACGCCATTGTCCTGACCCATGCCCACCTGGATCACAGCGGCTACCTGCCGGTATTGGCGCGCAACGGTTACCGCGGCCCGGTGTATGCCACGGCCGCCACCTGTGAGCTGGTGAAAATCCTGTTGCGCGACAGCGGCCGCCTGCAGGAGGAAGAGGCCGAGTTCGCCAATCGCCATGGCTACTCGAAACACACCCCGGCGCTGCCGCTCTATACCGAGCAGGATGCGGAGCGCGCCCTGAAGCTGCTGCGGCCGCTGGAGTTGCACCATCGGGTCGATATCGTCCCGGGTATGAGCATCCAGTTGCGCTGCGCCGGGCATATTCTCGGCGCGGCCACGGTGGAAGTCGTGGCCGGCGGCGTCACGCTGGTGTGCTCCGGGGACCTGGGGCGGCCCAACGACCCTTTGATGTTCGCCCCGGAAACCATCGAGCACGCCGATTATCTGCTGGTGGAGTCGACCTATGGCGACCGCCGGCATCCCGTCGAGTCACCGGAAGAGCAACTGGCACAGGTCATCAGCCGAACCGCGATGCGCCGTGGCATCACCCTGGTACCGTCGTTTGCGGTAGGGCGCGCGCAATTGCTGATGTATCACCTGTACCGGCTGTTGCAGAAACGTGCGATCCCCGACCTGCCGATCTACCTCAACAGTCCCATGGCCACCGATGTCACACGCCTGTACCAGCGTTTTCGCAGTGAGCACCGCCTCTCCCAGGAGGAGTGCGAAGGCATGTGCCATGTCGCGCATTTCGTGCGCACGACCCAGGAATCGATCAACCTGGATCTGCAGCGCACGCCCGCGGTGATCATCGCCGCCAGTGGCATGGCCACCGGTGGCCGGGTGGTTCACCACCTCAAGGCGCTGGCCCCCAACCCGATCAATACGTTGCTGGTACCGGGCTTCCAGGCTGGCGGCACCCGCGGCGCGCAGATAGTCGCAGGCGCCGAGTCGGTGCGTATCCACGGCAAGGATGTGCCGATCCGCGCCGAAGTCGTGCCGATGGAAACCTTGTCCGCGCACGCCGACGCCGATGAAATCATGCAGTGGTTGCGCGGGTTCAAGCGGCCGCCGAAACACACCTTCGTGGTGCATGGCGAACCCAACGCCTCGGACGTACTGCGCCGCCGCATCAGCCAGGAGCTGGGATGGTCGGTCTCGGTGCCGGAGTACCGCGACAGCGTCGAGCTCTCGGCTGCCGACCAGCCTGCAAGCTCATCGCTCTGACAACCCCCCCCGGTGTTGCCACTCACCGATCGAGGCGTCGTGGGGGCGACGAGAGTGATCCTATGAAGGACAACGGTTTTCCCAGCGCTGAATGCGAATCGCCTGTTGAGGAACTCTCCTCGATGTTCGGCAAGTGGCTGAACCCGCTGCTATTGCTGTTCTGCGTGTTGACGCTCCTGGCCGGTGGCGTTGCGTACATGGCGCAGAAGCCCGGCTGGGCATCGCTAGGCTGGGCCGCAGGCAGCCTGGTGATGGCCCTGGTCCTGCTCGTCGAGATTGCCCAGCGCCTGGCCCGGCGCGAGGCGGGTGTAGACCTGATCGCGCTGATGTCGATGGTCGCCGCACTGGTCCTGGAGCAGATGCTGGTGGCGGCGGTGATTGCCTTGATGCTGGCTACCGGACGCACCCTGGAGTTCTTCACCAGGCAACGCCGGTAACCCGTCGCCAAGGTGAGCAACTGCCCAGTGGCGTATCCAATGTCGGCGCACCTTTCCTGTTAACCGCCACGCGAACGGCTGCGCAAAGCACCTATGCCGGAATAGTGCGGCTGGCGGAGACGGCACGACGTTCGCGCGCACCCTTTGTGCGCCTGGCCGACCGCTATGCGCTGCTGTTCATTCCGCTGACTTTGCTGATCGCCACCGTGGCCTGGCAAATGAGTAGCGATCCCTTGCGGGTGCTGGCGGTCCTGGTGGTCGCCACACCTTGCCCGTTGATCCTGGCGGTGCCGATTTCCATCATGTCAGGCATTTCGAGGGCGGCGCGGCGCGGGATATTGATCAAGGACGGCACGACCCTGGAGGCGTTGGCCGGGATCAGGCAGGTGTTTCTCGACAAGACCGGCACACTGACCAGCGGCCATGCGCGCCTGCAGTCGATAGAGGTCAACGGGCTGGCCAATCCCCAGCACCTGCTTGGCCTGGCCGCCTCGCTGGCGCAGGCTTCGACGCATCCGATCTGCCAGGCAATGGTCGAGGCGGCACATCAACACCATTTATCACTCAGCGCTCCGCGGGAGGTTCAGGAACATCCTGGCTCGGGGCTTTGTGGTCTGGTCGAAGGCCGGCGCGTGCGTTTCGGCACCTTGTCTTTTGCGCATGAACAAGCGCCTGCGACTGACTGGAGCACGGCCATGCTGCGCCATATGGATTACCTGGCGTGTAGTGGCAGCTTCATCGACGTGGACGGGGAGCTGGCTGGCCTGCTGGTGTTTTCGGATAAGGTGCGCCGAGAAACCCCGCAAACCTTGCGGCGATTGCGCAACCGAGGCATCGAGAAAATCGTCATGCTCACCGGGGACCGCCTGGAAACCGCCGAGATGATTGCCCTGTCTGCCGGGATCGACGAGCTGCGAGCCGGGTTGACGCCCAAGGATAAAGTGCAGGCTGTCCAGCAGGGCTGCCAGCGTGCCAGCACACTGATGGTCGGCGACGGCATCAACGATGCCCCCTCGCTGGCGGCGGCCAATGTCGGTGTGGCGATGGGCGCCAGCGGTGCCACGGCATCTGCGCAAGCGGCGGGTGTCGTATTGCTGGTCGATCGCCTGGACCGTCTGGTCGATGCGCTGGACATCGCTCGCCGGACCTGCCGGATCGCCCGGCAGGGCGTATGGGTCGGCATGGGCATGTCATTGCTGGCCATGGTCGTGGCTGCGCTCGGTTACCTGCCACCGCTTGTCGGTGCCGTTGTGCAGGAGGGCATTGATGTGTTGATCATCATTAACGCCCTGCGTGCATTGGGACCTCTGCAGGGAACGGGCCCACGAAAGCTTGCCGCAGAACATATCGATCGCCTGCAAGACGAACACCAGCAACTGGCCGCAGTGCTGAGCGATCTGCATCAACTGGCCAGTGACTTTTCGCGGCGCCCCCTTGAGCAGGCGCAGGCCGACTTGCGGGAACTGGTTGGAAAACTGCAGACATCGCTGGCGCAACATGAGCGCGACGATGAAAACACCCTGTACCCGCTGCTGACTCGCAGCCTGCCGGGCGAGGACCCCCTGTCGACAATGAGCCACGCCCATCGGGAAATTTTTCGCCTTATCCATTTGCTGGCACGCATGAGCGCCGACTTCAGCGCCGACCCCGCCACGGCTTCTGCCGAGGAGATTCAGCATCAGTTGATTCGCCTGGACACCCTCGTGAGGCTGCATTTCGATCAGGAGGAAGAACTGTTCCGTTATCTCGACTGGCGCTAGCCGTGTGAAGCCGGTCCCAGCATTTGACGGCACTCGTCATCGGTCATCCGCGCATTGGCCTTTATGCGTGGCGCAGGGGCTCGCCGACAGCGTGGGTTTGTTGATGAAAGTCAAGGTTTCAGGGGCTGTTTCATGGAAGCTGAAAGGACTATCGAACGGGTAGGAGAGCGACTTCATGGCTCACAGTAAAATCGTGTTTCGTGCTGCTGCTCGCGAGAAGATCCTGAGTGGCGCCACACAGTTGGCGGACGCCGTGCGCGTGACGCTGGGCCCGAAATCGAAATCAGTGCTGATTCAGAACAAGTGGGGCAATCCGACGGTCTGCAATGATGGCGTGACGATTGCCAAACGCATCGACCTGCTCGACCCCGAGGAAAACCTCGGGGCTCAAATGCTGCGTCAAGCGGCCGAGCGCACAGGCGACGCGGTAGGCGATGGGACCAGCACGTCAACGGTATTGGCCCATGCGATCCTGGCCGATGGCATACGCAACGTCGTTGCGGGAGCCAGTGCGATCGACCTCAAGCGCGGCCTGGATCGGGGGTTGTCGTTGGTCGTGGCGTCGCTCCAGGCCCAGTCGCGGCCGGTGGGCACGCCCAGGGAAAAGGCACAGGTGGCCTCGCTGTCGGCGCATAACGATGCCGTCATCGGCCAACTGGTGGCTGACGCTCTGGAAAAGGTGGGCGTTGAAGGCGTCGTCAGCGTCGAAGAGTCCAAGACCACCGAGACCGTGGTCGAGGTCATGGAGGGGATGCGGTTCGACCGGGGTTATGTCTCGCCTTACTTCGTCACCGATACCGAGAAGATGCAGGTCGAGCTCGATGACGCCTACTTGCTGCTCTGCGACCATAAGATCGGCGTACTCAAGGACTTGCTGCCATTGCTTGAGCTGGTTGCCAAAAGCGGGCAACCCCTGGTGTTGATCGCGGATGACATCGAAGGAGAGGCGTTGACCACGCTGGTCGTCAACCAGATACGGGGTGTCCTGCGCGCAGTGGCGATCAAGGCGCCAGGCTTTGGTGACCGACGCAAGGAGGTACTTCAGGACATGGCTGTCCTGACAGGGGCAACGGTGGTTTCCAACGAGTTGGGCGTCAGCCTCGAACAGGTGGAACTGGGCCAGTTAGGACGCGCGCATCGAGTCGTGGTGCAAAAAGACAGCACGGCGCTGATTGGCGGGGCAGGTAGCCGTGAAGCTATCGAGGCGCGCCTGCAACAGATTCGCGCGCAAATGGGCAGTACTACCAGCGATTACGACCGGGAAAAACTTCAGGAGCGGCTGGCCAGGTTGTCTGGCGGTGTCGCAGTGATCCGGGTCGGGGCGCCTTCCGAGGTTGAAATGAAGGCCCGCAAGGATGCACTGGATGACGCGATCTCGGCGACCCGGGCGGCGATCGCCGAAGGCATCGTTCCGGGGGGCGGCCTGGCCCTGCTCAAGGCTGTCCCGACGGTTGCCGCCGAGGAGACCTTGCATGAGGGCGATGCCAGGACCGGTCTGCAGATATTGCGTCGGGCGTTGGAAGCCCCGGCGCGGCTCATCGCCGAAAACTCGTCGGTGGATGCCGGCGTCGTCGTTGCGCGCATGCTGGCGGAACCTGGGAGCATTGGCTTCGATGCATCCACCAACAGCTATGTCGACATGTACGAAGCCGGCATTATCGACCCGACCAAAGTGGTGCGCATTGCCCTTGAAAATGCCGTTTCGGTGGCCAGTATCTTGCTGCTGACCGAGGCGACCATGACCGATATTCCGGAAAAGGAATCGCCTGCCCAGCCACCATTCCCTGAGTGATGGCCGTGAGCCGGGTCGTACTCGCGCATGGGTGAAGAAGGGCGCTCCCGCCCTGATTGATATTGACAAATATGCTGGATAACAGGCCGGGTGTCCGGGCCGGAGGGGGCATTTTGCCTGCCTTGCGCGGGCACTTGATATAAATCAACGCCAAGGGGGCATCGACGGAGGACGCTGGATTGCAAGCGCTGGTGCCTGCGCCAGCGAGGACGCCGCGGCGGCCGTCGAAAGGGCCACGGCAGGCGTTGAAACCCATCTGCCCGGAGCCCGCTCATGAGCCAGTATCAACGGTTATTGCTGATCATCAACCCGGCCCTGCGTCACTCCCAGGTCATCAACCATGCCGCAGCCCTGGCCAAGGCCAGCGGAGCGAGCCTGCATGTCTGTGCCTTGATGCCTTCCTGGAAACTCTTGGCGTTGCTCGAAGAAGGCGACCGGAAAAAGGCGCGCGCCGATTACCTGCAAGACCATCGCGACTGGCTCAAGGAACAGGCGAAAAACCTGCGCGACAAGGGGCTGGTGGTGACGACAGAGGTGACCTGGGCCGATGACCTGCAGCAAGACATTCTCGATCACGTCATGGAGATGCAGCCCGACTTGCTGATCAAACAAGTGCAGCACGAACCGGCACTCAAGCGCGCGTTTTTCACCCCGCTGGACTGGCGCTTGCTGCGCCATTGCCCGATACCGGTCTATCTGGTTGGCGAAGGTGGCCATGCCATGCCGCGCAAGGTGGTGGCGGCGGTCGATGCTTCGAGTTCCGAGCCACAGGGCGACGAGCTCAATGAGCGGATCATCAAGCAGGCCTGCGACCTTGCCATGCAGTGCGACGCCGAGCTGCACCTGCTGTATGCCTGCGATATTTCAGCCGCCTATCTGGCCGACATGGGCGGGCTGACACTTGCCGACCTCACTAAAGAGCAGCTCAGGGACATGGAGAAATCGTTCCTCAAGCTGGCCGGTCGGTATGGCGTGTCCTCTGACCGCCGGCATTTCATCCAGGGCCACCCCGTTCCGGTGCTGAGCGAATTCGCCCATCAGCAGCAGGTGGATGTGATCGTGATGGGCCGAGTCCAGTCCCGGGGCCTGGAGAAGCTGCTGGGCAGCACGACCGAACATATCCTCTATCAGGTGCCTTGCAGCGTCTTGGCGATATAGGGAAGGCCGCATCCCCACGTTACGCGGCGAGCGCCGTCATCGCCTGAGGAAGTTCTCCGATGTCCAAGAGTCCTTCATTGCAAACCATCTTGCGCGATCGGGCAGATGCCGGTCGCCGCCTGGTGGAGCCGTTGCTCGAATATGCCCATCGGCCCGATGTCATTGTCCTCGCCTTGCCCCGTGGCGGTGTTCCGGTTGCCTATGAGGTGGCCAGGGCCCTGGACATTCGCCTGGACCTGATGCTGGTCCGCAAGCTGGGCGTACCCACCCGCGAGGAATTCGCCATGGGCGCCATAGCCAGCGGCGGCATTCAGATCCTCAATGAAGACGCCCTGCGTGCCCATCCGGTCGATCAAGCCCGTTTCAATGCCGTGGTCACGCGGGAAACGCAGGAGTTGTTGCGTCGTGAACAGGTTTACCGGGAGGGCCGTCCACCGTTGCAGCTCAAGGATCAGGTGGTGATTCTGATCGACGACGGCCTGGCCACAGGCGCCTCGATGATGGCGGCGGTTCACGCGGTGCGTGCGCAAGCGCCGGCGCGCATTGTCGTTGCGGTGCCGGTTGCACCGCTTGAGACAGCGGAGGCGCTGCGCAGCGAAGTGGATGAACTGGTCTGCCCGCTCACCCCCGAGTGGATGATGTCGATCGGCTATTGGTACCTGGATTTTTCCCAGACGTCGGATACCGAGGTCATCGATCTGTTGCAGCGCGCCTGGCAACGGGAATCGGTTCCCGGTCCCTCGGCCCAGGAGCCTCGCGATGTTTGAACCTCGAGTTCGACAGCTGGACCTGGAGGGCATCGAACTATCAGCCGATTTACGCCTGCCTCCGGGCGCCAGGGCGCTGGTGGTCTTCGCTCATGGCAGTGGCAGCGGCCGTTCAAGCCCGCGCAATCGGTACGTTGCCGAGTCGCTGGCCAGGCGCGGGCTGGGGTCGCTGCTGTTCGACCTGCTCACGGAGACCGAGCAACGCCTGGATAACCGGACCCGGGAGCTGCGTTTCGACATCGCATTGCTTGCCAGGCGCCTGACTGAGGTGCTCGACTGGATCGATCGGGACCTGGAGTTGCAATCGCTGCGGGTCGGCCTGTTCGGCGAAAGTCCGGGCGCGCCCGGGGCCCTTTGGGCCGCGGCCGCGC
>LNAP01003212.1_pt1 | contig 15685 bp, 12 predicted proteins | sample 602601 | NCBI WGS metagenome assembly LNAP01 (sample SAMN02440304, study PRJNA202911) | soil metagenome | biome: Subtropical and temperate rainforests or woodlands; isolation source: soil samples (1 kg each in a 20% v/v slurry with milli Q water) were... ...
TTCAGACACGCCGCCACCATCGCCTCGACCTCGGCGGCGCGCGAGACGGCGGCGCTCACCGCGTCGCTGCGCAAGCTGCAAGCGCTCAAGTCCCGCGCTGACCGCGCGATGGCATCCGCCGACAAGAAGCTCGCCGCGGCGAAGTCCGACGCGTCTAAGGCGCAAGCCGAGCAATTGAAGCAGAAGGTCGCCGCCCAGGTCGCGGAACTGGCAGGGCAACTCGACGCTGCCAAAGCAGACCTTGCGTCAAAGCCCAGCGCCGCCGCCACGAAGGAGGCCGCCAAGGCAGCCGCGACTCGAAAAGCCGACGCCGCCAAGGCGGCGAGCGAGGCGAAGCTCGCGCTTGAACCGGTCTCGATCTACATCAGCCGCGAGACGCAAAAACTCTACGTACGACGCAACACGCACAAACCGGCGCCGGACGGCGGCGGCGAGGTGTTCGATTCGAGCATCGAGGTGCCCATCACGATCCGCAATCCCGACCAGCCGATCGGCACCCATGTGTTCACGGCAGTGGCACGCGAGGGCGCCAGCCTGCGCTGGACCGCGGTCACCATCGACAATGGCGACGACGCCAGGAACGCGCTCGACCGCATCACCATTCCGCAGGAGGTGCTCGATCGCATCGCGCCGACCGCCATGCCGCGATCCTCGATCGTCATCTCTGACGAGCCGCTGAGCAGGGAGACCAACTATCGCACCGAGTTCGTCGCGGTGCTGGCCAACCAGCCCCAGGGCGGTTTCATCACGCGCCAGCCGACGGCGATTGCGACCCGCGACGTCCAGGACGACGACGATGGCTTCGACTTCTTCTCGCCGCGCAGCTGGGGTGCCCAACCGGTCGATCCGCGCCGCGGCGGCAGCCAGCCCTATCGTCCGGTGCAACGCGGCTGGTGGTAGGACGCGGCGCGCTGCGTCGGAGCATCGTCGCTCCATTCAAGAGCCGATCTGGCCAGCCGGCATCGTCCGGCTGGCGCTGACATCTCGCGCTGATTGCAATATTCAACCTGACGTCGTTGCGTGATGGGTCTCGCGCGTGCTTGCGGAACGTTACACCGCGCGGAACTCGGACGTCGACACGGCAATGCGAAAAGCGCGACGCTGATCTGCGCTGCCATACGCTTGGGATAAGCGCCCCCGCTTTCATGAGGCCGTCATGTCGCTCGACTAGCTACTGCGCAACAACTCGCGGTGCGGCTATTTCGAGGACATTCATGAACGCCAAATCTGATCTGCCGGTGGTCGGCGCCGCGCTGTCGACGGCAACGCTTGCCCTTCATCGCGACTGGATTCTCGAGAAGCAGCGCGATCTGGAGATTCAGGACTTCTTCAGCAGCGCGACGCTCGACGGCGACTGGCGCGCGGTGGCCGATGAAGTTCGCCGCCTGCTCGACGGCTACAGCGGACGGCTCGGCATGCACGGTCCGTTCTGGGGCTTCAAGATCGACAGCCAGGATCCGCTCATTCGCGCGGTCGTCACCAAGCGGCTGCTGCAGGGACTCGACGCCTGCGAGGCGATCGGCGCGACACAGATGGTGATCCATTCGCCGTTCACCACGTGGGACTACAACAATCTCGATATCAATCCCGGCTCTCGTGACGCGCTGGCCGAGCGCGTCCACCAGACGCTCGCGGACGTGGTGCAACGCGCTGAAGGCATCGGCTGCGAACTGGTGATCGAGAACATCGAGGACATCGACCCGCTGGCGCGCGTTGTTCTTGCCAAAAGTTTCAACAGCGTGGCGGTTCGCGTGTCCATCGATACCGGCCACGCGCACTACGCCCACGTGTCCACCGGCGCGCCGCCGGTCGATTATTATGTCGATGCCGCCGGCGCGGATCTCGCCCACGTCCACATCCAGGACGCCGACGGCTATTCCGATCGTCACTGGCTGCCGGGCGACGGCACCGTGAACTGGATGGCGGTGTTCCGCGCGCTCAGCCGCCTGTCGCACAAGCCGCGGCTGCTCATCGAGGTCAAGGACCAGGCCAATATTCGCCGCGGCGCCGCGCATCTCGAGGCGCTTGGCCTCGCGACTTAAGGCGCTATCACCCAGCGCCTCGCATCTGTTTGTCGTTGTCCGATGCAAAGGAACGTTTCATGATCCGTCCCAATCGCCGTTCAGTTCTGGGTCTCGGCGCCGGCGCCGCCGGTGCATTCATCCTGCCGCGGATTGCAGTCGCGCAGGGCGACAATCGTCCGTCGATCACCATCGCCGTGCAGAAGGTCGCCAATTCCAACACGCTGGACGTGCTGCGCGAGCAGTCCAATGTCGGCGAGCGGGTGTTCTACTCATCGCTGTGGGAGGCCCTGATCGGCAAGGACTGGCGCGGCGATCTGCGCATGACGCCGGGCCTCGCCACCGAATGGCGCCGCGTCGACGACCAGATCGTCGAACTGAAATTGCGCCAGGGCGTCAAGTTCCACAACGGCGATGAAATGACGGCCGAGGACGTCGTGTTCAGCTTCAGCCGCGAGCGCATGTTCGCCAATACCGAAGCCAAGAACCGCAGCACGATCAGGGCGACGGAGCAGATTCCGACGCCGCGTCCGGGCAAGGAGCTGCCGGGCGATCTGCCGGCGGTGGCGCGCCGCATCTGGCCCGATCTGGTCCGCGTCGAGGCGGTGGACAAATACACCGTGCGCTTCATCAACGCGACGCCCGACGTCACGCTGGAAGGCCGGCTGTCGCGTTCCGGATCCGACATCATGAGCCGCCGCGGCTGGGACGACGCGGCGAGCTATCTCGACTGGGCGCGCAAGCCGATCACCACCGGACCGTACATGGTGGCGGAGTACAGACCCGACGTATCGCTGACGCTGGTGGCGCATGACGAATACTGGGGCGGTCGCCCGCCGATCAAGCAGATCCGCTTCGTCGAGGTGCCGGAAGTGTCCAGCCGGGTCAACGGCCTGGTATCCGGCCAGTACCAGTTCGCCTGCGATATTCCGCCGGACCAGATTGCCGGCATCGAGAAGAACACCGGCTTCGAGGTGCAGGGCGGCACCATCTCCAACCACCGCCTCACGGTGTTCGACAAGAACCATGCGCAACTGGCCAACCCGCTGGTGCGCCGCGCCTTCACCCATGCCATCGATCGCCAGGCTATCGTCGACAGCCTGTGGGCCGGCCGCACCCGGGTGCCGCACGGGCTGCAGTGGGAATTCTACGGCGACATGTTCCATGCCGACTGGACCGTGCCGGAGTACAACCCGAAGCTCGCGCAGGAGCTGTTGAAGCAGGCCAACTACAAGGGCGATCCGATCCCGTATCGGCTGCTCAACAACTACTACACCAACCAGGTCCCGACCTCGCAGGTGCTGGTGGAGATGTGGAAGGCCGTCGGCCTCAACGTCCAGATCGAGACCAAGGAAAACTGGACCCAGATCATGGAGCGGACGCCAACCCGCGCGGTGCGCGACTGGTCGAATTCGGCGCCGTTCAATGATCCCGTGTCGTCGATCGTGGCCCAGCACGGTCCGAACGGACAGCAGCAGCAGATCGGCGAATACGCCAACGTCGAAGCCAATGCGCTCTGCGAAGTGCTGGAGACCTCGACGGATCGGCCGAAGCGCCGCCTTGCATTCCGCCGCATGCTGGAAATCCTCGAACGCGAAGATCCCGCCTATACGGTGCTGCACCAGAACGCCACCTTCACCGCGAAGCCGAAATCCATCAAGTGGAAGGCCTCTCCGGCCTTTGCGATGGATTTCCGTCCCGGCAATTTCGGGAGCTGAGCGATGCAGCCGCTGATCACCATCGATGCGCTGACGGTTGCCTTCCGGGGCGTGAAGGTGCTGGACGGCGTCAGCCTCGACGTCCGCCGCGGCGAGGCGATCGGACTGGTCGGCGAGTCCGGCTCGGGCAAGTCGGTGACCTGGCTGGCGGCGCTCGGCCTGCTGCCGAACACCGCGACCGTGAGCGGCAGCGTGAAGCTGGAGGGCGCCGAACTGCTCGGCGCGTCTGCCTCCGCCATGGACAAGGTGCGCGGCGGCAAGGTCGCCATGATCTTCCAGGATCCGGCCAGCGCCTTGAATCCTGTGCTCAGCATCCGCCGGCAGATCAGCGAGAGCCTGGCGCTGCACGGCGGATTGTCCGGCGCAGCGATCCCCGCCGAAGCGAAGCGCCTGCTCGACCTGGTCGGTATTCCCGATGCCGAGCGCCGGCTGTCGGCCTATCCGCACGAGTTCTCCGGCGGCCAGAGCCAGCGCATCATGATTGCGATGGCACTGGCAGGAAATCCCGATCTGCTGATTGCCGATGAACCGACCACGGCGCTCGATGCAACGATCCAGGCGCAGATTCTCGAACTGATCTGGCGCGTGCGCCGCGAGACCGGCATGGCCATCGTGCTGATCAGCCACGATCTCGGCGTGGTGGCGGAAAATTGCGACCGCGTCGCGGTGATGTATGCCGGGCGTATCGTCGAGGAGGCGCCGGCGGCGGAGCTGTTCGACGATCCGCGCCATCCCTATGCCGCCGGCCTGGTCGGATCGCTGCCGACCATGGATGGTCCGCGGCGCCGGCTGACGGCGATCGCCGGCACCGTGCCGGATCCGAAAGCCATGCCGACGGGCTGCGCCTTTGCGCCGCGCTGCGACTTCGCTGGCCCGCCGTGCCAGTCGGTGCCGTCGCTTCGCGTGGTTGGCGACAACCGGCGGATCGCCTGCGTCATCGACCGTCGCGCGGCTGCCGCGGTACGGTTCGGCCAGGCGGCCGAATGACGGCGTTGGTGAAGGTCGACGGGCTGGTGCGCAGCTATCACATGCGCGCCGGCATGTTCGGTCGCGCGCAGCAGGTTCGCGCGGTCGACGGCGTCAGCTTTGCGATTTCCCGGGGCAAGACGCTCGGCCTGGTCGGCGAATCCGGTTCGGGCAAATCCACCACGGGCCGGCTGGTGCTGGGACTGGAAAATCCTGATGCCGGATCGGTCGTTTTCGACGGCGCGGCGGTTCCGGTATTGGACACGGCGCCATGGCGCGCTTCGCGCGCGCGCATGCAGATGATCTTCCAGAATCCGCTCGGTGCCCTCGACCGGTTGCTGCCGATTGCAACGCAACTTCGCGAGCCGCTCGACATCCACACTATCGGCGATGCCGCATCCCGCACCGCGCGGGTGGCGGACCTGATGCGCAGGGTAGGGCTGTCGAGCGAGATCGGCCAGCGCTATCCGCATGAACTGTCGGGCGGCCAGCGCCAGCGCGCGGTGCTGGCACGGGCACTGACGACCAAGCCGGATTTCCTGGTCTGCGACGAACCGGTTAGCGCGCTGGACGTCTCGATCCAGGCCCAGGTGGTCAACCTGCTGACCGATCTGCAGGCCGAGCTGGATCTGACTATGCTGTTCATCAGCCATGATCTGCGCGTGGTGCGCCAGGTTAGCGAGCGGGTCGCGGTGATGTATCTGGGGCGCGTGGTCGAACTCGGCGACGCCGACGATCTGTTCGCCTCGCCGCAGCATCCGTACACGAGCGCGCTGGTGTCGGCCTCGCCGACGCCGGGACGCGGCAAGGCCGAGCGCATCGTGCTCGCCGGAGAACCGCCGAATCCCGCGGCGAAACCCGCCGGCTGCGGCTTCCATCCGCGATGCCCCATGGTGTTCGCGCGCTGCCGCGTCGAGGCGCCTTTGCTCGTCGAGGTCGCGCCCGGCCGCAGCGTGGCCTGCCATCAGGTCGGATCGGGTTCTTCCGCGAGCGCCGGAGCGCTGCACTGATGGCCCGCTATTTTGCGATCCGCCTCTTGCGGGCCCTGATCACCATCGTGCTGGTCGTGACCTTCGTGTTCGTCGTACTGCGCATGTCCGGCGATCCGGCGCTGATCATCCTCGGCCCGGAGGCGCCGCCCGAAGTGATCGCCGCGTTCCGCAAGGCTTGGGGATTGGACGATCCGATCTGGCTTCAATACGTCAATTATTTCGGCGCCATCGCCAAGGGCGAACTCGGCCGCTCCATGCGCGACGGCCGTCCGGCCATCGAGTTGGTGCTGGAGCGGATTCCTGCAACGCTTGCGCTGACGATTCCGGCGTTGCTGATCAAGCTCGCGATAGGAATCCCCGCCGGCATTTTCGCGGCGCTCAATCGCGGCAGCTGGATCGATCGCGCGGTGATGATCGGCGCCGTGGTCGGCTTCACCGTGCCGAGTTTCGTGCTCGGCCTGGTGCTGGTGTTGATCTTTGCCGTGCAACTCGGCTGGCTGCCGTCCGGCGGACAGGAAAGCTGGAAGCACTCGATTCTGCCGATTGCCACGCTCGGCATCGGCGGCGCCGCCGTGCTGGCGCGCTTCACCCGCAGCGCCATGCTCGAAGTGCTCGGCCATAGCTACATTCGCACCGCCTCGGCAAAGGGCCTGTCGTGGCGGACCGTTGTGCTGTCCCATGTGCTGCCCAATGCGGCGATTCCCACGGTGACGATCGTCGGCTTCATGGTCGGCAGCCTGATCGCCGGCGCCGTCGTCGTCGAGAGCGTGTTTTCATGGCCCGGGGTAGGGCGGCTGCTCGTCGTCGCGGTGGCCAACCGCGATCTCGCCGTCGTTCAATGCATCCTGCTGCTGGTCGCCGCCACCATGGTGACGTCCAACATGATCGTGGATTTCCTCTACGGCTTCCTCGATCCGCGCCTGCGCAGCCCGCAAGCGGCCGGAGCGCATTGAGATGGCCGATCTGTCGCTTTCCGAGGAACGCACCGCGAAGCCGGCGATGACCTGGCCGAAGATTCCGGCGGCCGTCGTGATCGCCATCATCTGGCTGGTCGCCATGCTGGCCATCGGACTGCTGGCCGATACGCTGGCGCCCTATGGCATGACCAAGATGGATCTGCGCAACCGCCTCGCGCCGCCGGGCCATGCGCTGCATTGGCTGGGCACTGACGAACTCGGCCGCGACGTGCTGTCGCGCCTGATGTTTTCGATCCGCATTTCGCTGCTGATCGCCTTCGGCGCCACGGCGATCTCCGCGGTGGTCGGCACGCTGCTCGGCTTCGTCGCCGCGCATTTCCGCGGCCTGGTGGAGCAGGCGGTGCTGATGCTGGCCGACTTCCAGGCCAGCATGCCGTTTCTGATTCTGGCGCTGGCGGTGCTGGCGTTTTTCGGCACCTCGCTGCCGCTGCTGATCGGGCTGATGGGCTGCTACGGCTGGGAACGCTATGCGCGCATCGCCCGCGGCCTGGCGATCTCGGCGAACAAGCAGGGCTATGCCGCCGCGGTCCGGCAGCTCGGCGCGACGCCGTCGCGGATCTATCTGCGCCATATCCTGCCCAACATCGTGTCGACGCTGATCGTGTCGATGACGCTGGTGTTTCCCGAAGTCATCCTGCTGGAGTCCGGATTGTCGTTCCTCGGCCTCGGCGTGCAGCCGCCGATGACCAGCCTCGGCAACATGGTCGGCTATGGCCGCGACTATGTCGGCAGCGCGCCGTGGATCATGCTGGCGCCGGCGGTGACCATCACGCTGACCACCCTGGCGGTGTCGCTGATCGGCGACTGGCTGCGCGACCGCCTCGATCCCACCCTCGACGATTAACGCTGAATGGAAGCATCGATGTCACACCCGATCGTGGTCACCGTCATCTGTGACGGCAACCGTCCCGATTTCGTGTCCGAAGAAAACACGCCGCAGATGGCGCGGCTGCGCAGGGCCGGCACCTGGTTCGCTGACCATCGTGGAATCTTTCCGTCGGCGACGCGGGCGTCGTCGGCGTCCATCTCCACCGGCTGCTGGCCGGTGTCGCACGGGCTCCGGGGCAACTCGGTCGCGCTGCCCATCGCCGGCGGTCACGACGTGCACGATGCCGGCAGGCCGGAATTTTTTGACACGTATCAGCGTCATTTCGGGCGGCTGCTGCTGCGCCCGTCGCTGTCGGCACGGGTGGCGGAGCTGCACGGCGCGCTACTGTGCTCCAACGTCTCGCCGGGGGCGGCCTGGTTTCACGACGCCGATGCCCACGCCGAATTGTATCACCGCGAGCTGAGCTATCGCCCCGGCCGGGTGCCGCTGCTGCCGCCGATCGACGCGCCGGCAGGCGCCGTCGGCGATGCGGCGCTCACGGAAAAATTCATCTCGATCCTGCAGGAGCGGCCGCCCTCGGTGGCGACGTTGTGGCTGTCCGAACCCGACAAGACCATGCACGCGTTTCCGCTCGGCTCGCCGGAGCACCTCGCGGCGTTGCGTGCGGTCGACAACCATGTCGGCGCTGTCGCCGAAACTGTCGCGCGGCTGCGCGATCGCGGCCACGACGTCTTGCTGATGGTCGGCTCGGACCACGGCCATGAATCGGTCACCGAGGTCGTGCCGGTCGAAAGACGTCTGTTCGAAGCCGGCTTCAAGACCGAGTTGGACAGCCCGGATGTGGTCGTGGCCTGCCAGGGATCGTCGGCATTCATCCACTTCGGCGGCGACGCCCTGAGCCGGCGCGACGAGGTGGCGGACTGGCTCGGCCAGCAATCCTGGGCGGGGCGTATCATCCGCGGCGAGGACCTTGCCGCGCTCGGGCAAATTCCGGCCGCCGACGCGCTCGCCCTCGACATGGCGAAGTCGCCGGGAAGCAACTGCAACGGCATTCCCGGGCTCACCGCGATGGCGGTGCGCTTCTCCGAGGACGAGGATGCGGTGCGCCGCGACTGCGGCATGCATGGCGGGCTCGGCCGCTACGAGACCAATCCCACGCTGATGATCGTCGGCAACGGCTTTGCCGCAGGTACCGTGGTGACGAGGCAAAGCCGCATCATCGACCTCGCCCCCACCGCATTGCGCCACCTTGGCCTGCCGCAAGACGGTCTCGATGGCATTGCGCTCGATAGCGGCAACTTCGGTTGAGGCCGCATCAGGGAGACTGCTCCAGCCACGGACGGCGCGCTTCAATGGTGGCGCACCGTCAGGCGGCGCGGATCTCTGCGCCGTGAGCCAGGAAGGGCGCGATGGCTTCGAGGAATGCCTCGGGAGCCTGCAAGGGCGGCACGTGGGCGCAGCCTTGCAGCACATGCAGGCGGGCATTGGGCAAAATCGCGCGGAGCTCTTCTGACATCGGCGGCGGCGTCGCTTCGTCCTGGTCGCCGACCATCACCAGGACGGGCACGGTCACCTTTGACAGTTCTGGACGCAGGTCGAGCCCCGCCAGCGCCGTGCAGGCGGCGTGAAACACCTCGACGTCGGTGCGCAGAAACGCCGCCTCGCGGTCCCGCATCAGGTCGGGATGCGCCTCCTGATAGGCAGGCGCAAACAGCCGCCGCATCGCCACCGGCGTGATCGCCGCCAGTCCCTTGCCGCGGGCCGCGGCCGCCATGTTGCGGAACGCCTCGCGGCCGGGCTCGGAGAATGCCGCGCCGCAATCCGCCAGCACCAGGCGGCTGGCGATGCCGGGATGGCGGATGGCCATCTGCAGCGCGACGAAGCCGCCATAGCCGTTGCCGAGCACGATGGCGTCCTCGCCGGCCGTCGCCTCGCGCACGAACGCGGCCATGCGATCAGCCACCGCGGCCAGGCCGCCCTCGATGGGGTGTGACCCACCGAAGCCCGGCAGCTCCGGAACGATGACGCGAAAGCGCTGGGCGAGGGACGGTGCGATGCGATCGAAGCTGGCGCGGTCCGAGAGCAGGGAATGGAACAGCACCAGCGGCGGGCCTTCACCCAAAATCTCAGCGTTCACAGTGCCGTCGGCGAATAACTGGTTCATCGGAAGTCCTCGGTGGTTCGATCGCACGATCCAGTGATACGGAGATTTTGGACAAGTTCAAGCCAATTCCCGGTTGACGTGATATTTCACGCGTGCCAAAATTCTGAAAGAATTCTGGAATCGAACGATGCTTTTACGCGATAATATCTACGATTTGCTGCGTGATGATATCCTGACATGCCGGTTCGCGCCGGGTGATGATATGCGCGAGCAGGATCTCGCGGAGCGTTATGCAGTCAGCCGCCAGCCGGTTCGCGAAGCCCTGCTGCGGCTCGAGCGCGAGCATCTGGTGACGGTGCAGCCGCGCCAGGGCTACCGGGTCAACCCGATTTCGCTGGCCGATGCGCGCGACTTGCTGCGCTTCCGTCTGGCGCTGGAACCGGCCTGTGTGGCCGAGGCGATCGAGCACGCGCCCGCTGAAGTGCTCACGGCGCTGGACGAGTTCCGGACCTTCGTCGGCAACCGTGAGGAGTTCATCACCTACAACCGCGCCTTCCATACCGCGCTGGCCTATGCCTCGGGCAACCGCCGCATGGCGGTCGCCGCCTGCGACCTGATCGGGCAGGCGGACCGGCTGGTTCGCGTCAGCCTGGCCAACGTCAAGGGCCACGACCCCGCGCAGCTCGTCGCCGAACATGCCGACCTGATCGACGCGATGCAGCGCCGCGACGGTCGGGCGGCAGCCCGCATTATTCGCGGGCACATCCAGAAAACCGAGAAACGCGTTTTGCCGGCGCTTGCCCGCAACGCGGTGATCATCTGACGGAGATTAGCCATGAACAGCCCCGCAACACCGACGGTCTCAGACGTCGAAACCCACGGCAATTTTGTCGACGGCAAGCAGATCGAAGCCGGTGACGGCACGCTGCTGGACGTGCGCAATCCGGCGACCGGCGAGATCATCGCGCGGATTCCCAACTCTACTTCCGCCGATATCGATCGCGCGATGAAGAGCGCTCGCGCGGCGTTCGAAGGTCGCGAATGGGGCAGCATGGACATCCGCAGCCGCGCCCGCCTGGTGAACCGGCTGGCCGACGCGTTCGAGGCCAATCTCGACACGCTGTATCGCCTGGAGACCCTGAACAACGGCCGGCCGCTCAACGAGACGCGCGCCCAGCTCGGCCGCCTGCCGGACTTCTTCCGGTACTTCGCCGGGCTGGCGCTGTCGCGGCGCGACTCAGTAATCCCCGTCGAGGGCGACTACCTGAACTACACCTTGCGCACGCCGATCGGCGTGGTCGCCAACTGCACGCCGTTCAATCATCCCCTGATGATCATGTGCAAGTCACTGGCCGCGGTGCTGGCGTCGGGCTGTACCACCGTGGTGAAGCCGTCGGAATACACCCCGCTGACCACGCTGAAGCTGGCGCAGATCTTCACCGACGCGGGCCTGCCGAAAGGCGTATTCAACGTCGTGCTCGGCCTCGGCCAGAGTGCCGGCAAGATGCTCGCCGAACATCCGGACATCAACAAGCTGGTGCTGACCGGCGGCACCGAAGCCGGGCGGATCGCCGGCAGCTCCGCCGCAAAAGTGTTCGCCCACCAGACCATGGAACTGGGCGGCAAGACGCCGGTCATGGTGTTTGACGATTTCAACATCGACCAGGCCGTCAACTACGCGGCGTTCGGCGCCTTCATCGGCGCCGGCCAGACCTGCGTCTGCGCCTCCCGGCACATCGTGCAGGACACGATCTACGACGAATTCGTCGAGAAGCTGCAGCGCAAGACCGAGTCGATCCGGATCGGCGACCCGTTCGATCCGGCAACCCAGCTCGGGCCGGTGATCTCCGCCAGGCAGCGCGATCGCGTGCTGATGTATTCGCGCTTCGGCCATGAGGACGGCGCGCGGCTGGTCACCGGTGGCGTCGCCGCCGATGTGCCCGGCCATCAGGGTGGCTACTTCGTCAAGCCGACGGTGTTTGCTGATGTGCGCGCCGACATGCGCATCTTCCAGGAGGAAGTCTTCGGGCCGTTCACCTCGGTGACCCCGTTCAAGGACGAGGCCGACGCGCTGCGGCTCGCCAATGATTCACCGTTCGGCCTGGCTGCCGCGATCCGCACCGGCAATGTCGGCCGCGCCCACCGCGTCGCCGCCGGCGTTCGTGCCGGCATCGTCTGGGTCAACGACCATCACCGGCTCGATCCGGCATCGCCCTGGGGCGGCGTGGACGACAGCGGCATCGGCAGCGAGTTCGGCACCGAGAGCTTCGAGACGCACTTTAATACCAAGAGCGTCATGGTGGCCACCGCCGAGAAGGATTTCGACTGGTACCGCGACACGGCGGGCCAGAAGCGCCTGAACTGACAGATCGAAGCGGGCGGCTGCCAAAAGTCCAAAGAGACGCAGCCGTCCGCACCATCAACATAACGGGAGAAACGCCTATGCCGACTTCAGTCAATGCCGGAGGTCGCCTCGATCGGCTTCCGATCGGACCATTCCACTACCGCATCATGACCCTGATCGGCATTGGCATGTTCTTCGACGGCTTCGACATCTATCTCGCCGGCACCGTGCTCGGCGTCACCTTGAAGACCGGCTTCTCGACGCTCGGCCAGAATGCGATCTTCATCTCGGCGACCTTCGTCGGCATGATGGTCGGCTCGTTCGGGACCGGCTTTCTCGGCGACCGCTTCGGCCGCCGTTTCAGCTACCAGTTCAACCTGCTGCTGTTCGGCCTGGCCTCACTCGCTGCGGCCTTTGCCCCGAATATGACCATCCTGATCGTCTGCCGTTTCTTCATGGGTGTCGGACTCGGCGCCGAGAACGTGGTCGGCTATTCCACCATGACCGAGTTTGTGCCCGCAAAATCGCGCGGCAAGTGGCTCGGGTTGATGGCGGTGTGCGTGGTCACCGGCCTGCCGGCCGCGCTGCTCGTCGCGTCGATCGTCGTGCCGGCATTCGGCTGGCGCGCCATGTTCATCCTCGGCGGCATCGGCGCGCTGGTGGTCTGGTATCTGCGCAAGAACCTGCCGGAATCGCCGCGCTGGCTGGAGGCCGTCGGTCGCAGGGAAGAAGCAGAAGCGCTGATGCAGAGCATCGAGCGTGAGGCGTCGCAGGGCCAGCCGCTGCCGGCTCCGGCGCTGGCGCCCACGGTGGCGCCGTCGGGCGACATCGCGACGCTGTTTACGCAGCCGCTGCTGAGCCGCATGATCGTCGGCTCGGTGTGCCTGATCACCATCAACACCCTGCTGTACGGCTTCGTCACCTGGCTGCCGGTGTTCTTCATCAAGCAGGGGCTGAGCGTCGCCACCTCGTTCGGCTACGCGCTGCTGATGGCGCTGGGCGCCCCGATCGGCTCGGCCATCGGCGCGCTGACGGCGGATCGCTGGGGCCGCAAGCCGACCATCATCGGCTCGTCGCTGATCACGGTGGCGCTGGGCATCATCTATCCGATGATCTCCGACCCGATCCTGCTGCCGGCGGTGGGCTTCCTGCTGACAATCCCGATCTATGTGCTGGTGGCGCTGCTGTTCGGCATCTACATCCCCGAACTGTTCCCCACCGAAGTGCGGCTGCGCGCATCCGGCATTGTTAATACGCTGGGCCGCGGCGCCACCATCGTCACGCCGTTCCTGGTGGTGATGCTGTTCGAAGCCCGCGGCGTTGCCGGCGTGATGTCGCTGATGATCGGACTGCTGGTGATCCAGATCATCACCGTCGCGGCCATGGGGATCGAAACCCGGCATCGTCGGCTTGAAGAACTGAAGGGCGAGGACCCGGCGCCCGCGGCGCTCAAGCAGCCCTTCTGACGTCCGGGAAGCATGAGACGGTCTCTGGTGAGTGATCAAGGTCGCTCACCAGGGTGCAGCACGTTTCAGCGCTGCCGCCGCTTCTGCGCCATGTCCGCGGCCAGCAGCAGGGCGGCCCGCGCCGCTCCGACGCTGGCGATTCCTTGCCCTGCGATTTCGTAGGCGGTGCCGTGGGCCGGCGTGCAGATGGGAAACGGAAAGCCGCCGAGCAGCGTCACGCCGCGATCGAAACCCATCAGCTTCATCGCGATCTGCCCCTGGTCGTGATACATCGTCAACACGGCATCGAACGCGCCGCCTTTGGCGCGCAGAAAGACGGTGTCGGCGGGAAACGGTCCTTCCGCCGTGATGCCGTCAGCGCGCGCTTCCTCCACCGCGGGGCCGATGGAGTCGATCTCTTCTCGCCCGAAATTGCCGCCATCGCCGGCGTGCGGGTTGAGCCCGGCGACCGCGATGCGCGGCCGGGCGAATCCGGCGGTGCGCATCGAGGCATCGGTGAGCCTGATGGCGCGCAGCACGCGTTCCCGTGTGATATGGCCTGCGACCTCCGCCAGAGGGATGTGCGACGTGACGCGCGCATTCCACAGGCCGTCGAGCACGTTGAACTCGCTGGCGGGGCCGGTGAGCCCGACCACGTCGGCCGAGAAGCTGATCTCGTCGTCGTAGACGGAATGGGCGAGCCGCATGGCATTCTTGTTGAACGGCGTAAAGCACACGGCATCGGCGCGGCCATCGCGCGCCATCGTCAGCGCGTGGCGATAGTTTGCCAGCGCAAACCTGCCGCCTTCGGCCGTCGCGGTGCCGCGCGCCACCGAGGCCGGATCGAGATGGCCGAGATCGATGAAGACCGGCGCCCAGTCCTCGTTCGAGACATCGGTGTCAGGCGATGCAGAGATGACGTCGAGCTTCACGCGGGCTACGCGGGCGCCGTCGTCGAGCACGCGGCGGTCGCCGATCACGACGAGCCGCGCTCTGTCGACGACCTCGTCGAGGGCGAGCAGCCTGGCCGTCAGTTCCGGGCTGATGCCGGCGGGATCGCCCATGGCAAGCGCGATAATCGGTCTCATGGAGATCTCCCTGGGGATGGTGTGATCCGGTGCGTCATCGCGGCTTCAACTGCGATCGCGGGATGATCCTGACGGCGGTTCGCCAGATCACCGGCATCAGCAGCAGCGCGGCGCCGAGCAGGATCAGCGTCGTCACCAGCGGCTTGGCGAAGAAGATGCCCAGCGAGCCGCGCGACATCAGCATCGACTGGCGAAATGCATCTTCGGCCTTGTCGCCGATGACGATCGCCAGCACCAGCGGCGCAAGCGGATAGTGCAGCTTCTTGAACAGGTACCCCAGGACGCCAAATCCCATCATCAGCATGACGTCGAGATAGGAGTTGGACACCGAATAGGCGCCCACCGTGCAGATGATGACGATCAGGGGAGCGATGATGAAGAACGGCACGCGCATCAGCGCGGCGAACACCGGCACCGTCAACAGTACCAGGACCACCGCGACGACGTTGCCGAGATACATCGAGGCGATCAACCCCCAGACGAAATCCTTCTGCTCGACGAACAGCATGGGGCCGGGGTTCAGTCCCCAGATCATCAGCCCGCCCATCATCACCGCGGCGGTCGCCGAGCCGGGAATGCCCAACGCCAGCATCGGAAGCAGGGCGCTGGTGCCGGCGGCATGGTCCGCGGTTTCCGGCGCAATGATTCCTTCCGGCTCGCCCTTGCCGAAATTGGCGTGGCGGGGAGAAAGACGTTTGGCGATGCCGTAGCTCATGAACGATGCCGCGGTCGGGCCGCCCGGCGTGATCCCCATCCAGCAGCCGATCGCCGCGCTGCGCAGCAACGCCCAGTGATACTTCGGGAGGCCGGCCAGCGTCCGGAATACCTCACGCCATTCCACCTTGGACGAGATCGCCTTGACGTGAAATTCCTCCTCGACGGCGACCAGCAGCTCGCCGATCCCGAACAGGCCCATGACGGCGACCACGAAGCTGACGCCTTTCACCAGTTCGTCGATGCCCATGGTGAGCCGCACGCTGCCGGACACCGTGTCGATGCCGACCGCGGCGAGGGCGAAGCCGATCGCTAGCGACACCAAGGTCTTGATCGGCGGTGAGCCGCCCATGCCGATGAAGCTGGCGAAGGCCAGGAAATACACCGCAAAATATTCCGGCGGGCCGAACGCCAGCGCCACCTGCGCGACCCACGACGCCGACAGCGTGATGAGCACCACGCCGGAATATTTTGCGGTGTATTTCCT
>LNAP01004448.1_pt1 | contig 15681 bp, 15 predicted proteins | sample 602601 | NCBI WGS metagenome assembly LNAP01 (sample SAMN02440304, study PRJNA202911) | soil metagenome | biome: Subtropical and temperate rainforests or woodlands; isolation source: soil samples (1 kg each in a 20% v/v slurry with milli Q water) were... ...
CATGACTCAACCATCGGGTGGGAAATTCAAATGAGCAGAAGCGCACGCAACAGCAAGGATCAATCGAAATGCACCGAGGAGCGGGTTTTGCGGCTGGGGCCGGGGGCGCGGGCTTGACCGGCTGCGGTTTTGGCAGCGGCTTCGGCTTGACCACAGGCTTGGGTTTCTCGATGGGCTTGGGTTTCTCCACCGGTTTTGGCGGAGGTTCCTTTACCGCATCTTCATCTTCCTGCGGCGTCTCCGGTTCGGGCGGCGGTGGTGGAGGTGGAGGGGGTGGCGGCTCTTCTACAGGCGGTGCCGGGGGCGCCGGGCTGGTGAGTTCGACCGTCATCTCCGGGATCTCGGGCGGCGTCACCAATGGGGCTGCCTTGGCCTCCTGAAAAAACCACCAGGCACCGCCGTGCAACAGCGCAACCACGGCGATCAACAGCAACAAGTACGGCTTGCTCAGCCCGCCCGGTTGCGACGCGTTAGGCACATGCCTGATACGCATCCACTGCTGCATCCGCTCGGCGCCGATGAGTGGCTCAGGCCGCTCTTTGTGTTTTACCTCGTCACTCATTAAGAGTCCCTCGACTAAAAGAAGGGCAATAAGGCTCCGTTCGCCCTTGCACGCAGGGACGAGAACTAATCATTTCATTCAACAGTTATAAAAATGGGCGCCTGTACAAGTGATAACTCACCGGTGCAATGCATTGGCCACTATGGCGAGAGAGTAGTCATTACAGCTCCTGTCTTGTTGTGAATTGGATCCAGTAATAGTGGGTGGATTACGCTTGTTACATTGTTTATAGCAACAGCTATGCCAAAAATGCCGATTCAGGTTTTTTGTAAGTGCTTCTATATAAACGGCCAGTGGTTTTTTCAGGCAAGCGCTGATTACAAGTTTCAGGGTTAACGAAATTGTATGTTTGACAGTCTTGGCAGGGCCATTAAACACGTGACTGTCCTACAATCCGCTCATGTTCTCGGAAACGCTCAAGGCAGTGCACCATACTTACAACGCACTGCCATTTAGTAGTGCGGTGCGCGGCGCGTTACTTATAAAGTCAGTGTCAAGTGCTCTAAAAGAGCCCCCGGAACAACGCGGCTGCCGAGTTGCCTGCGCGCGTAAGTTGCGGCGTCGATGCACAAGGCCTGTTCGCGGGTCAGCGCCAATAAATTAGCCCCCAGCAGGTTGTACACCGTGTCATCAAACCGCATGGTTTCAACCGGGCCGGCGATTTGCCCGTTCTCCACCCAAAAGGTGGCGAAGCGCGTCATCCCGGTGAGCCTCGCGGCCCCGCTGTCCGAGTAGTTCAAATACCACAGATTGCTGATGTACAAGCCGGTGCCCAGCTCGCGCAACACCTGCGCAGTCGCCAGCTCGCCGGGCGCCATCACCAATGAGTGCGGCATTTCTTCTTCGCCCGCACCGTTGCCGTGCAGGTCATATTCGGCAGCCGAACGCGAGTTGGCCAATTGACCCACCAGTTTCCCTGCCTCAATCAAATTGACGTCTTCGGCCAGTACGCCGTCGTGGCTGAAACCCGGTTCAAAGCCGGTGGAAGACTGTTGGCGCAGGCTGACCCGTGGCGAGAGCTGTTGCGCGCCCAACTGTAACTGTTGCAATGGGCTTTGTCGGGTGGCGAGCGCCTTGGCCGAAAACGCGCCGTAACTGAGCATGCCGAGTACTTCATCGACTGCCGCCGGGGCGAGGTAGGCACGGTATTGACCGGGTTGGAGCTTGATTCGCGGCTTGTTCAGGTGTTCCAGCTGCTCGCGAGCGTGCCCAAACAAATCGGTTAATGCCTGGGTATCCCACTGCGCCGAACCGTAGGTGGTTTTGACCGCTTCACCGCTGGCATTGAACAGGCTCCAGTCAAACAACGCGTTGGCGCATTGATGCCAGCCGTACGCGCCCCAACTGCTGGCGAACCCGCGGTACAACGTGCCCGCAGCGTAAATGCCGACCATGTCGAGGCCTTGGCTGAGCCGGTAAATCGTGTCGATCACCTGTTGCATCGGCGGCACACAACCCGGCACATGGCGCTCGGATTGCCAGTCCTGAGTGTTGAGCAATAAATAAGGGTCGGCGGGCAGCACGTCGAGTACATCGCGCAACTGCTGCAGGGTTTCGCCCAACTGCGCCACATCGTGTTCGAACGCGCCGCTGAGGTTTATTTGTGTGCTGCTGTGTCGTTCGTTGCGGATCACGCGAAGCGTCAATTCGATTTGCAGCACAGGGTAGGCCTGGCGCACTTTGCCGTGGTTGAAGCGCACGAACTGGCTGTCTTCAGCCTCGTACCGCAGGGTGAAATGTTCATCGGCGCGCAACTGGCGCGTGAGCCATTGTTGCAGTGCCTTGAACTCAACGGCGAATGGGCAATCGTTATTCATCACGCCTGGCCTCCGAACACATCAATTGCGCTGAATACGCAGGCCGGCGACGCATGGCCTACGGTCACTGCCTGGTTGGGTTCGCCCTTGCCGCAGTTGGCCGTACCCATTACCCGAAGGGTCGATGCATCGCCCACGGCGCGTAAATTGCGCCAGAACTGTGATGACACGCCGCGATAATTGGGGTTTTTTACGACCGCTCCCAACTCACCGTTTTCGATCAACTGGCCCCATTCGCAGCCGAACTGAAACTTGTTGCGCGCGTCGTCAATCGACCACGACCGGTTGGTGGCCATCAGAATGCCGTGTTCGATACCGCCAATCAGTTGCTGCATGCTTTGATCGCCAGGCTCTATGTTGAGGTTGGCCATGCGGTCAATCGGTGCGCGGTTCCAATTGCACGCGCGGCTGTTGGCAACGCCCGGCAAGTCACTGCGGGCCTGCGACAGCGCGCCGCCCATTGGCCGTTGCAAAATTCCCTGCTCGATCAACAGGTGTTTTTCGGCCTTAAGGCCCTCGTCGTCATGGCTGTAACTGACCAGTTCGCCCGTCACATTCGGGTCGAAGCTGACATTCAGCAGATCGGAGCCATAGCGGTAATGGCCGAACATTTGCGGCGTGACAAAGCTGGTGCCGGCGTAGTTGCGCTCATCCCCCAAAATACGATCCAGCTCCAGCGGGTGACCGATGGATTCGTGGATCTGCAGGATCATTTGGTCCGGCATCAACAGCGTGTCCCGCACGCCGTTCGGGGTGTTGGGGGCCATCAGCAGTTGCAAGGCCTGGTCCGCCACGCGCGGCGCTTGATCCGTAAAACCTGACTCGGTCACCAGGCGCGCACTGCCTTGCTGCGCCAACTGGTACGAGCGGTGCTGGCTCTGGTGGCCCTCAAATGCAGTGACGGCCAAGGCCGGAAACAGTTGCTGTTGTGTGCGCTGAATGTCGTTGCCCTGGTTATCCAGGTACAGCTGTTGTTCGCGCACCACGCGAACGCTGCAGGACCACTGCACCAGTCGCGCATCCTTCGGCACTTGCTGCGAGGTTTGCATTAACAGCGCCAGCCACTCGGCAGTGTCGGGGAGCGGCGTGTCCAGTTCGGGGGAGCGGTAATGGGCGTGCACGCCTTGCACGTACGCCGTGGTGTATTTCAACAGGCCGCGACCGCGCAGTGCCTGGGCCGTTTGGGTGGCGCGATCGAGTGCGTAGCGCAATCCGGATTGGCTGATGTCACTGGTGGCGGCAAAAGCCTGTTGACCGTCAACGTGCACACACACCATTACCCCACATTCATTGCGTTGGGCGGGTGGCTCAATAATATTTCGGATCACAACCAAAGACTGCGATTGTTGTTCAACCAGGCGCAGGGAAATAAAGCCAGGCACATGCTCACACTGTTGCATAAATCGCCTGAGTGCAGACTGGGCGGTACTCATCAATTGACGGTCCTTCTTCAGCGTAAGACCTTGAACTTAGTCCAGGGTCTTATCAGTTAGTTAACATCTATTCACATAAAGTTATAAAGGGTGCTGCGCGAACTGCCGGACTGCAGGGTGTTTATCAGGTGACTAACACGTCATGTTTTGGCGCATCGGTTTGGCTCAACAAACCGTCCGCTTGATGCTGCCATAGCCGGTAATACAAACCGCGAAGTTCAAGTAGTTGATGATGGCTGCCGTCTTCCACAATCAAACCGTTGTCCAGCACAATAATGCGGTCCAAGTGAGCGATAGTTGACAGTCGGTGCGCTACGACCACCACAGTTTTGCCGGCCATGATGTCGTCCAGGCTGCTTTGAATCAGGCTCTCGGTTTCTGAGTCGAGGCTGGCGGTGGCTTCATCGAGTACCAGAATCGGCGCGTTCTTGAGCAACGCACGTGCAATCGCAATGCGTTGGCGTTGGCCGCCCGAGAGTTTCACGCCGCGCTCGCCGATCAAGGCGTCGTAGCCGTCCTGCATATTCAAGATGAACTCATGTGCATGCGCACGCCGGGCTGCCTGCACGATTTGCGCTTCGCTGGCGAGTACGTCGCCGTAGCCAATGTTTTCGCGCAGGGTGCGGTGGAACAGGCCGGGTTCCTGTGGAATCAAGCCAATTTGGCTGTGCAGCGATTGCTGGGTCATCTGCTGAATATTGGTGCCGTCGATTTCGACGGTGCCGGCTTGCGGGTCGTACGAACGCAGCAGCAGGTTGAGCAGTGTCGACTTGCCTGAACCGGAAAGGCCAACCAGGCCTACCCGCTGGCCGGGGCGAATATGCAGGTTGAAGTGTTTGAATATCGGTTTGCCAGGGCCGTAGGCGAAGTTAACGTCGCGAAACTGAATCGAGCCTTTTTGCACAGTGGTCGGCAGGGCGCTCGCCTGATCCGGCATTTCGTGCGGTTGCAACAAGGTATCGAGGCTGTTTTCGATATTGCCGGTGCACTCGAAGAAGTGCATGAACTGCATGCTCAGGAAGCTGCATTGGGCCACGATCATCAAGCCCAGCGTCGCCACCATCACGAACTGCCCTACATCGATTTTGCCCACATGCCACAAGTACAGCGCCAAGGCGACCAGGCCGACGCGCAGCACAACCGACAGACTGTCCTGCAACAAGCGGATTTTTTCCTGGTAGAAAAACGAGCGTTGCGCCGCCTGTTTTTCACGGATCTGGTAACGGCTCAGGTAGCCGAGCTCAAAGTCCTGGCGGACGAACAGGCGGATGCTGATCAAGTTGCTCACCGCGTCGACGATCTTGCCGGTGGTGATACTGCGTGCCTGAGCATGCGTGGCCGCCAACACCTGAGCCTTGCGTGAAAGCACAAACGCCAACAGCGTGTAGGCCACTATCCATACCACCAGGCCCAGGCCCAGCCAGGGTGACGCCTGTGTCAGCAGCGCCAGGCTGGTGAGCAACACGACTAAAATCGGCAGCATCTCGATTGCCAGCGACCAGGTAATTTCCAGCAGGCCAATACTGCCTTCACCGATGCGATGCGCCAGGCTGCCGGCAAAGTGCTCGCCGAAATAGCGCGCTGAATGGCACTGCAAGTAGGCGAACAAGTCACGCACGATGCGGATTTTCTGATCCGGCCGAACCATTATCATGCACAGCGTGGCGCCGCGTGCGCAGAGCATTTGGGCCACCGCAAGCCCGCATAATAAAGCCAGCGAGGGCAGGCTGGCGGCGAATAGATCGCCATGCTCCCACGCCCCAGCGCTGACCGCGCCAGTGATGCGGCCAATCGCATAGGGCATCAGCGTTGCGAACAGGGCCGCGCCCACTTGCAACACCACGATTGCCCAGTGCCAGCGCGGATACAGCCGTATGTAATGCCACACAAAGGCCCACGGCCGTTTGGGAGGAACGGTGATAGCGTCAAATTTTGACATGACAGACCTTTTTTCAAAGCAAAGCTATCCGCGTCGGCTGCGCGAGAAGCCGCGGCCGAGTGAGGGCACTCAAAAAGGACGGATGCGTCTGTCCGACCCCCCTACAGGGCGCGGCGACGCAGCTGAGGCTATGTGTCGGTGCCTGAGGGGGAAGGCACAGCGCAGGAGGGCAAATACAGGCCGAGCGCGAGGGGCAAGAGGCAGAGGTTCATTAAGCGCATGCGTACATCAGACATCGTTCTAATTCCTTTAAAACAGCCAATCATTGACGTGACTTTTGGTCAGTCTTTGCACTGAAGGTGGACGGCGTTTACGTCTTTGCTTGCAATTGGTGCGGGTTGCGCACTCTGGAAGGCTTAATTCCAGCAAAAGAACTGCTCGCTCGGATTTATATGAAAAATGTGTGCCAAGTTGTGTCGGCGCCGACAAAGAAACGTATAAAGGCCGACGATTCGCGGCGTTGTCTCTGACCGAAAACTGACCCAGCAGGGCGTCTGTATCCTTCGCGGATCGTGGTCATCGCCGACGAAATGGTGATCGCAAGTCACGAGCGCCTCTTTGATAGAGATCAGGCCAGCTTTGAGTGGTAGCATTTATTCCGCTTATCGAACGCAAGACTGGTGCACTGCGCAATGGCGCGTCATGTGCCGATCTGCCAAAACCGCTACGGCTTCTCAAGCGCGGACTGATGCGTCACACCCACGGTGATCGAATCATGATGCAGGTACTGGCTGCTGTGCCCATTCCCGGTCTCGAACCGGTGCTGGTGGCGGTGGAGCTGGTACTTGAATCGGGAAGTCTGGACTTGTCATCCGCAAGAACGCCCCTTGTAAGATTGTTTTCACCTGCTTCAGACCGTAGTGCCCTCTGATTTCGAGATCGTGAGTGAGCATGGGTCGGAGCGGGTTTCTTCCTAAACTAGTCCGAACGGTTGCCTGGGCGCAAAGCCCGATTCTGCAAGGTTGGACGTGAGGAAAACGCTATGGACCATGACTCTGCGTTCGTCGGAATTGATGTTTCCAAAAACAAGCTCGACTCATTCGTCAGCACTACTGGCCAAGTCGAACAGTTTTCCAATACTCAAGAAGATATCCAGCGTTTAGCTAAACATCTCAAGGCTCAGGAGCCGGTTTTGGTGGTGCTGGAAGCGACTGGTGGATATGAGCGGCTTGCCGCTGCCGAGCTTTGTGCTGCTGGATTACCAGTTGTTGTTGTCAATCCCCGTCAGGTTCGTGATTTCGCCAAGGCGACCGGTAGGTTGGCGAAAACCGACGCTCTGGATGCCCAGGTAATTGCGGAGTTTGCCCAGGCGGTCAAACCCGAGATTCGGGAGATGCCAGATGAACACGCTCGTGAACTGGCGGATCTACTGACTCGACGCCGCCAGCTCATCGATATGATCGTGGCGGAAGAGTCTCGACTGAAACAGGCGGTATTCAAGGCACTTCGACGGGACATCAAGGCACATATCGTCTGGCTTCAAAAGCGCCTTAAAAGCACAGACGATGACTTGCACGAAGCGATCAAAGCTTCGCCGGCTTGGAAGGCCAATTATGATTTGCTGCGCGAGGTATCGGGCGTTGGCAATGTGCTCGCACTTTCGCTGCTGGCAATGGTTCCGGAGCTGGGCAAGGTTAATCGCAAACAAGTGGCTGCATTGGTTGGTGTGGCCCCTTTTAACTGCGATAGCGGCCTCTACAAAGGACGTAGACGGATATGGGGTGGTCGAGCTGAGGTGCGAAGTGTCCTTTACATGGCTGTCTTGTCCTCGAAGAGCCATAACCCGGTGATCGAGAGGTTTTACAACCATCTACTTGCTGCAGGGAAGACGAAGAAAGTAGCGCTGGTGGCATGCATGAGAAAGTTGCTGACGATCCTGAATGCGATGGTGCGCGATCAAAAGCATTTCGCTGAAATGGCTTGAATTTCGACACGGTTGCTCACTAATGGACAAGGCGATACGAGGTTGGCTCTTCGTGAGGGCAGCTACTCAGTTGTTTCGCATATAAAAATAGGAAAAAAAATTAAATTAGGTAAGCATCTGATTTATGGACGATAAAACACATATAACAGTTATCAAAGCTCCAGATCTGATGGAAGAATCGAATTTGTCCGTCGGCGGGCATGCGATGTTCGTGCACTACCGGCAAGGCCTGACTGATTACCTTGCGATCGCGCTGCTGCATCAAAGCACCGGCGTGAGCCTGGACCAACAGATGAACGTGGTGGCGGCGCCGCATCTGGACTTTGGCCATGTCCACCTGGCGGCCCGGGTGAACGTCTCCGAATGGCTAAGTAACCCCGTGTCTAAACAGTACGTTTCATTTTTGAAAGCCAAGCAAGGCCGGAAGGTCAGTGAGTACTTCCGCGACTTCATCGGCTGCCAGGAGGGTGTCGATTCCGCGGGAGAAACGCGAACGCTTTTGAAAGCCTTCAGCGACTTTGTTGAGTCCGAAGATCTTCCTGAAGAGTCCGCGCGTGAAAAGACGCAGACACTGGTCCAGTACGCCAGCAGCCAAGCCAAATTTGGCCAGTCCGTCGGCCTGTCTGAACTGTCGGGGTTGCTCGATGAAGACAGACCACATGCGTTCATCGAGCATTTGCGTAACCAGGATTATGGCCTGAGCGAGGAGTTCCCCGCTGACAAGAAGGTTTTGAACAAATTCAGGCGTTTTACCGGGCGGGCAGAAGGGTTGTCCATCAGCTTCGAGCAGCACCTGCTGGGGAACAAACTTGAGTTTGACGAACAGAACGGTACTTTGCTGATTCGTAATCTCCCGACGCAGTTACTGGAGCAACTCAAGCGGGCAACAGAGGCCTGAGTATGAGGCCCGTTGACGAATTCAAGGCGATCAAAGTGCGGGTGACTGAGTGCCTGCACTTGGCCTCCGCGCATTTTGGAAAAACGTTTCCGGAAATCCCCGTCAAGTTTGACCTGACGGGGAGAGTCGGGGGGTATTACTGTTACCACAAGTGTGATGCGACCGGGAAGGTAACTCAGTCTTTCCGCTTTAACCGGGCGCTGGTGCGTGAAAACCTAAATGAATACCTGGACCAGATCTGTCCCCACGAAGTCGCACATTACATTGCTGGAACTGAGTGGGGAATGGGAATCCAGCCCCATGGTGTCGAATGGAAAAGCGTGATGATCGAGGTCTTTAACCTGTCCCCCGATCGCTGCCATTCTATGGATACAACCAGCGTGGCAAAGCGATATTTCATATACGACTGTGGGTGCAGGGAGCATCCCCTTACAAAGATCAAGCACAACAGAATAATGAGAGGATATGGCTACAGGTGCAGGGCCTGTAGTAAGCCGCTATCTTTTAAAAGGGAAGAGATACCGGTCAACGCGAACGTCAACATCATTCCAAAACTCTTTGTCAGTACAGCCGATGCTCCTCTTTGTGAAGCCCATATCCGTCAAATCGCCGCCATGATCATTGACCATCAGGTGCTGGCGCTTGTGGCAGATCCGCTGATGAAGTCTGCCGCAAAGCTACAAAAGTTGGGGCGGACATTGAAGGTTTCGGATGCCGCGGTGGCTCGCCACCCTAACCCTAGCACTCTGCCGGGCGGCGTGACGCACGCCATCATCTTCGGCGATCGGCAAGTCGAGCGTCAGCAGCGGGTGGCCGCAGCGTTTGAGAAGCGTGGCGTGATTGTGCGAAAGGTTAAGGCAGGGATTACATAACCTTCCTGGATTTACAGCGCGATGTCCGGCATCTAATGAATGCAACAATTCAGCACCAGCACCGCTCGACACCCAACCGGTTACGCCGGCAGCCATTGGCTAACTCTTCACCCGGACCTCATCTCACTGCGATGGGGTTTTTTTTCGCTTTCATCGCCGGGCCGTCCAGGCTCGAACCCCGTCGCGAGCGCGAAGGACAATCTATGACGCGTATACATATCTTAGTATTGCACTGATATGATACTGCCAGTATTATTAATCCGTGTTAAATTCTAGCGCTGCACTCAAGGCCGATAAGCGCCAGTGCAGATGACGACTTTAAAGGGGCTCGCACAAATGACGCCGGAACAATTGATCGATCAAACTGATGACCAGTACATGGGACCTAAGCAAACCACGTTCTTCCGTGAACTGTTGCAGTCCCAACGACGCGATGCCTTTGCACGGATCGAAATGCTACGTACTGACTTGGCGGGACTCGAAAAAGCGGCAGACGAGGTGGATGTCGCCCTCAACGAGCAGGAGCGGCAGGGTCTGTTGAGCGGGATTGATCGCGAGAATCTCAACCTGCGTGACATCAAACTGGCTCTGGATGCTATCGACGCCGGCGAGTACGGCTGGTGCGCCGAAACAGGTGAAGAAATCGGCCTCGCACGTCTGCTGTCCAACCCCCGGTCCTTGCTGACCGTCGAAGCGAAACAGCGCCGCGAAAACCAATCGCGGCACCAACGTGCCGCCTGATCATCCATCTCTACCAGGGCTACCCTTCAGCCCCAAATCTCAGAGGATACTCTATGTCTACTTCCTCCCGTAATGCCGAAAAATTCGTTGTGCGTTTGCCTGATGGCATGCGTGACAAGATCAACCAAGTCGCTCGCAAAAATCATCGCAGCATGAACTCCGAAATTATCAAACGCCTGGAGCGCACGTTGAGCGAGGACGCTACGGGCATCTTGAACGTTGAGTATTTGGAGCAATTGAGCAAACGCTGCAAGGAGCTCGAGGCCAGTTTGGAAGGATTGCAAAATGAGCCTACCGTCGCCTTGCTCAAGCGGACGCTTGAACAAGTCACTCGACGCTGTGAAGAGCTCGAAGCCCGGGCGCCTGGTACCCAACTGAAAATTGCTGCTCGCGGCTAACAGCCATCAGGAGGCCGGTATGGGCATGCAACCACAACCCGTAAGCGCCATCTACGTCAATTCTCAGGCTGATCTCGGGGCGGCCTACCTATTAGCTGCGAAGCGCTACTTTTGGTTGCGTCAGCAGGCGCTGCGTACCGGGCACGCCAACATGCCAATGGTTCGTCTGGGCATGGGGGACCCGCTGGATGGATTCGACCTCGATTTAGAGGTCGACGAAGCGATGTCCAAATGGCCCCTGCCGGCGATCCACTTTCAAACTGAGGCGCCGGCGCACGATTACGAATTGACCTCAACCGAGGCCGAGTTTCTGTCGGAAGTGGTGGAGTCCCCAACTGAAGAGCGCGAAACACTGCTCTCGCGTTACGCCAATTCCGCGGGTGTCGATGATGTGATCAGGCTCTTTTCTCAAATGATTGGGTGCGCCAATGCCGTAATCGAAAATTGCCGGCTTGGCGCTATCGACCTGCTAATCACCGAGGGTGGACTACACCCTCATGTAGCAGAGGATATTAACCTGCCGACCCTGGCCGGAGCGATGTCAGGCGTGATGCTGTCAGCTGGAGTTATCCCCCGTGGACTTTGCTCGGGATGCGTCTACCGACATGGCACTCACGCCAATCAGTCGGCGGTGACCACCGAAGACGCTAATTACAGCGCGTGCGGCAGCCGGAAGTTTATGTGCCACGAGAACCTTGACCAACACGGTAGTCCCACTCAGGTCTGCATAGGCCATGCTAAAGCTCTCAAAGCGGTCAATGAGGCTGAATGCGAGCCTCTCGGCGCCACTACCAACATTGAACCTCAAAGCATCCGCGAAGCCGTCACTGGGCACGCATGGACCCAATCCATTCCAGAGCGCCCAGGGAGTTACTGGAACTGGGGCGGACAGCCGGGGGTTGAGGCTGACCTTATCCAGGTACGCCGAGATACGGCCGCCGGTTGTTTCAGTGTCAGCGAAGGACAATTGGGGCTGGCCAAAGCTGTGCCCTGTGCTCAGTGGGGTGGATGGTGGGCCCCTGTGCAAAAACCTGACGCTTACTTCGAGATCGGCGGGGCAAACGAACATCTCTCGCCAACGAGCAAAGTGGGATAGCGGGCGAGGCGCACTGAGTTGCGCCCTCCAGATCACACCCTAGGCTAACCCCCCCTAATTCAATTATGTACTGACCTCCCTCAGAGGTCGGTATGGCGTCCCTCACTGGAGAAAAACCAAATGTGGTTCAAAAATCTGTTGGTGTACCGACTGACCCAGGAAATTCCTTTTGAAGTGTCAGTATTGGAGGCGGCGCTCAAGAGCAAACCTGCCCGGGCCTGTGCCTCGCAAGAGGTAACGACATACGGCTTTGTTGCCCCGTTCGGTAAAGGTGACGATGCCCCCTTGGTCCATCAGAGCGGTGAGTTTTTCCTGATCGCCACCCGTAAGGAGGAGCGCATTCTTCCCGGTTCGGTAGTGCGCGATGCAGTGAAGGATAAAATCGAAGAGATCGAGGTCGAGCAGAGCCGCAAGGTTTATAAGAAAGAACGCGACCAGATCAAAGACGAAGTGATTCAGGCGTTCCTCCCGCGAGCCTTCATTCGCCGAACCTCCACTTTCGCAGCGATCGCGCCGAAGCTCGGTTTGATACTGGTCAATAGCGCGAGTCCTAAGCGGGCCGAGGACGTGCTCTCGACCCTGCGTGAAGTCGTGGGCTCGCTGCCGGTACGACCCCTCACCGTGAAGATCTCACCGGTTGCGACCATGACCGAGTGGCTGAACACGAAGAAGGCCGCAGAGGGCTTTTTCGTCCTGGACGAATGCGAGCTTCGGGACACTCATGAGGACGGAGGCACTGTGCGATGCAAGCGCCAGGATCTGACGTCCGAAGAGATAGCCACCCATTTGGGTATAGGCAAAGTAGCAACGCAGCTTGCGCTGGCTTGGCAAGACAAGCTGTCGTTCATGCTCGATGACAAAATGATCATCAAGCGTCTGCGTTTCGAAAGCCTTCTGGAAGACCAGGCGGCAGCGGACGGGGGGGATGACGCGCTCGGCCAACTGGACGCAAGCTTCACCCTGATGATGCTCACCTTTAAGGAATTCTTACCGGAGCTCTTCGACGCATTGGGCGGGGAAGAAGTACCGCAAGGGGCCTGACAGGCGCTTCAGTGGTTGATGCCAGTCAGATCTGAACAATGTTGAGGAGTTTATATGCCCAATGCAAAAACTGAAAAAACGATGCCGCAATCCAACCAGTCGCGGTGGACGAAATGGGCGGAGGTAGCGTTCTTTACCGCCTATTTGGCTTACCTTGGCCTCTGTGCTTATTCAAGCATTGAGTTAGATCGCGAGGTGCCGGTGTCGTACTGCCTCTTGGCTCAGCTATACGAACGAGCACTATTTCGGGCAATGTTTACCGAAAGTGTTTGCGGCATTCGTCATCGGTATTGGCATTCTATTGGCCGTTACGGGTCGAGGATTAATAACTGGCCTCGCGATGGTACCAATCGGGGTTTGCATGCTCGTTTATTCCAACGACGCAGCTCTATTTCGTTCGGCTGTAATCGACGGAACTGCCAAGATCGGCTGCTTCAGCTACGAAGGGCGAGAGTGCAGGGAAATGCTTTCTCTCGACACGGCCGGAACGCTACAAATGTACCAGGACCCGACGAGTGAAAATGGCCATGAAAAACTGTCTGCCTGGTACGCAGATGTACGGAAAAATTTAAAGGGCACTGGCTATTTTGTGCCTGACTCCTTCCATTCCAGTCCGTTTTTATTAATGCATGCAGAAGAATTGAGAGCACTCCTGGACTCGCAAAGAGCTGAATTAGCGCTACCGCCTGGCCGGGAGCAAGTAGGAGCTGTTGATTCAGATATGGGGTGACTCCCTGGTGAGTTGTGGTCTTCGATGTCACTAGACGTTCCAACCGCCTACAACGGTTAGGGGTAGCCCCCACTCACATCAATGGTTGAACCAAGCCTCCGCATGCCGGGGGTTTTTTTTCGTCCGGCAAAAGTATCAGCTCCTGTTCGGCATACCCAGGCACGAAGCAAACCAAATTTCAATTCCCCCGACTGGGCACAGGCCCCGTCAGGGGAGCTGTGTCGTCAAATAGGAGCAATACCATGACGACAATTATCAACGCGAAAATCGGCGAATCGAAAGGTCTGCCGCGTGTCTGGATGGAAGGACAAAAACTGCACCATGGCGGTGTCCAGATCGGGAAGAAGTACACCATCAAAGCTGACGTCCAGGCCAAACGCCTGGAGTTGATCGAAGTGCCTTTCGACTTTTCGGGTAAGCACGTCACCGTTTCAAAGCGGGAGCGCAACGGGGTAGTTCACCCGCTGATTGAAATACGTAGTGAGCAAATCCGTGAAGTGTTTGCAGACGACGACAAGGTGCGGATTGCATTGCGCCGCGGCCGTATCGTCATTACGGCACTTCAGATCCAAACCAAGATTCGCGAACGCCTCAAACGTATCAAGGAAAAGCTCGATCGTGGCGAGAAGCTTGATGTTGTCAGCCTTTTTCACGGTGGCGGCGTGCTCGACCGTGCAATTCACTCAGGCATGCTGCGATCGGGCGTTGGCTCGTTCGTTCAAGTCGGTGTTGAGCTTGAAAGCGAATACCTCGATGCATCGCTCCGCAACAACCCCCAAATGTGGACAAGTGAATCAATTGCGATATGCTCAGATATACGAGATGTGCACTTAGGTGATGCAACACCGCACGCATCAATATTAATCGGAGGTATTCCATGTACGGGCGCCAGTAGAAGTGGTCGCTCTAAGAACTCACTTGAGTTTGCTGAAGATCATGATGAAGCAGGCGCTTTGTACATTGATTATCTCAATTGGCTTCGTGCAACTAACCCAGCAATTGCGATAATAGAAAATGTTGGCGAATATGCTAAAACGGCTTCAATGTCTGCGATTCGCAGCGTATTTAAGCATTTGGGCTACGACGTACACGAAACAGTCCTGGATGGATGGGACTTCGGGTCGCTCGAACGACGTAAGCGCATGGTGGTTGTCGCAATAACCCAGGGACTAGGCGACACCTTTTCGTTTGACAACCTCAAGGTTAACAAGGTCCGGGAATCGTGCATTAACGATATCCTTGATCCTGTAGCGCTCGATGATGAAAGTTGGAAATGCTACGACTATTTGGCCGTAAAGGAGGAGCGTGACAAAGCTGCGGGTAAAGGATTTGGTCGACAACTTTTGACCGGGTCTGAAGACGGATGCGGCGTACTTGGAAAGGGCTACAAAAAGGGACGCTCAACTGAACCGTTCCTAATTCACCCAATTGACCCGACACTAAGCAGGCTCTTCACTAAAGCTGAACATGGCCGGATTAAAGGTATTCCACAGGTTATGCTTGAAGGCGTATCTGAAACGACGGGGCATGAAATTGCAGGACAATCTGTTTGCTACCATCAATTTGATTCTGTTGGTGAGGAAATCGGCAGTTTCTTGATGAGGTCCCGAAACAATATTCTGAAATTCCAAAAGCGCCGTGCTGCTCCTGAACAAGTGATTATTGTTGCAGCTCCTGAGCCCATTGTTGCTCAAACCGGGACTATGTCCCTTTTTAACTAACCTAACATACCGTTTTGACGGTTAAAGCTACACCCACCCGGTGCGCACTGCGCATCGGGTTTTTTATTGACTTGGGAATCACTCTTGAGGGTTTTTCTTGCCGGTTGCGATTGAGTTTGCTATACATGAATTTGATTTTCGGTTTCAGGTAACACAGGAGTTACTGCAATGAAAACGACTTTTTTTTCAGAATTTCTGAGCGCCGCCAAAGACGCTCCGCGGGCCTATTTCGCACCATTGGCGGGGGCGGCGAAGGCGATAAAGGCAGAGTTTTGCCGTGTCAAAGAGGAATCAGCGGGCCAAGCGCCGTTGGCCCCCACCGCGAAGCAATAAATTGTTTGCATACCTCTCTCTAAACCCGCCATCGGCGGGTTTTTTTGTGTCTGGGCAATCAATGCCCGATTACAGTTCCGCGTCGATCATCTCTCAAAGGCAAGTACAACCTTCAGGAGAATGAACATGGCGTTGGCCCTCAATGACCCGGCAGTGCAATCCGCTTTGATCCAGGC
>LNAP01003216.1_pt1 | contig 15678 bp, 7 predicted proteins | sample 602601 | NCBI WGS metagenome assembly LNAP01 (sample SAMN02440304, study PRJNA202911) | soil metagenome | biome: Subtropical and temperate rainforests or woodlands; isolation source: soil samples (1 kg each in a 20% v/v slurry with milli Q water) were... ...
CGTATGCCGACCACTTCCTGTTCTCCTGCGGCATGGAGGTGCTGCTGGCCGACGGCCAGCTGCTGCGCACCGGCATGGGCGCCATGCCCCGCAACAACAAATGGTCGGCCAATCCCGATTGCCATCCAGGACGACAGCAAGCCTCTTTTTACGATAGACGGGCGGGGGCCTGTAGCATGCCAGCGCCGGCGTGGTCGCGGCGCGCATTCATGCAAGCCGCCGCCCTGCTGCCCGCGGCGCTTCTGCTGCCGGGATGCCGCGGCCAAGACGCGGCATCCAGTGAAGAGCACGCCAGTTTTTTTACGCCAGCTGAACGCCGGCTGATCGATGCAGCCACGGCGCGCCTGATTCCCTCCGACGAAAGCGGACCCGGCGCCAGCGAAGCCGCCGTGGCCGTATTCATAGACCGCCAGTTGGCTGGCCCCTATGGCCGGGCCGAAACCTGGTATATGCAGGGCCCCTGGGCCAAGGGTACGCCCTCGCAGGGATACCAGCTCAAGGTCTCGCCCGCGCAGCTTTATCGCACGGCCATCGGCCGGCTCGACGAATACTGCCGCAAGGCTTATGGCAAGGACTTCGCCGATTTGCCGCCCACCGGCCAGGACAAAGTGCTCAAGGCCGCGGAAAGCGGCGAGATCGAGCTGGGCGATGTGCCCTCCGATGCCTTTTTTGCCATGCTGCTGCAGAATACCCAGGAAGGCTTTCTCGCGGACCCCATGTATGGCGGCAATCGCGAATTTGCAGGCTGGAAGCTGATCGGCTTTCCGGGCCCGCGATACAACTACGTCGACGAGATCACCCAGTATCACAAGCCTTATCCCCAGCCGCCGGTGGGCCTGCTGGGGCGGGATGGCACACGCACCTTGAAAGGATAAAGCATGGCAAGCAGACTCAAGCCTGTTGATGCCGTCCTGGTCGGATTTGGCTGGACGGCGTCCATCATGGCGCAGGAATTGACCGAAGCCGGATTGCAGGTGCTGGCGCTTGAACGCGGCCAGGACTGCGATACCGTGCCCGAGATGGCCACCACGCATGTCCAGGATGAATTGCGCTATGCCATGCGCAATGGGCTATTCGAAGATACCGCGCGCGAAACGCTGACCTTCCGCAATTCCATGGACCAGCAGGCCCTGCCCATGCGTGAACTGGGCTCGTTTCGGCCCGCCTCCGGCGTGGGTGGCGCCGGCGTGCACTGGAACGGACAGACCTGGCGCTTCCTGCCTGCCGACTTCCTGATGCGCAGCCATATCGAGGAGCGCTATGGCGCGGCCTTCATCCCTGCGGACATGACCATACAGGATTGGGGCGTGACCTACGAGGAGCTCGAACCCTATTACGACAAATTCGAATACCTGTGCGGCGTATCGGGCGAGGCCGGCAATATCCAGGGCGCAATCCAGCGGGCCGGCAACCCCTTCGAGGGCGCGCGCAGCCGCGGCTACCCGCTGCCGCCGCTGGAACGCAGCGCCGGCACGCAACTGTTCGACAAGGCGGCCAAAGAGGTCGGCTTCAAGCCCTTCGCCGCGCCCGCCGCCAATGCCTCGCGGCCTTATCTCAATCCGCTGGGTGTGCAAATGGGGCAATGCACTTACTGCGGCTATTGCGAATGGTTCGCCTGCGGCAATTATTCCAAGGCTTCGCCCCAGACCACCATACTTCCCGTCCTGCTGAAAAAAGACAATTTCTCATACAGGACGGGCTGTGACGTGACCCGCGTGATCATGGACGCCGCGGGCAAGCGCGCAGTCGGCGTGAGCTATGTCGACCTGGAAGGCAGGGAATTCGAACAGCCTGCCGACCTGGTCATCCTGTGCGCATTCGCTCAGCACAACGTCCATTTACTGCTGTTGTCGGGCATAGGCCAGCCCTATGACCCCAGGACCGGCACCGGCGTGACAGGGAAAAACTATGCCTACCAGATCACCTCGTCTGTTGAGGTCTTTGTCGACGACATCATGAATCCCTTCATGGGAGCCGGCGCTCTGGGCCAGGCGATAGACGAATTCAATGGCGACAACTTCGACCACGGCCCGCACGGCTTTATCGGCGGCGGATATATCGCGCTGTGGACCACGGGCGGACGCCCGATTCTGCAGCATCTGCTGCCCGAGGGCACCCCGAAATGGGGCGCCGGCTGGAAGAAAGGCATGGCCGAAAACTATCTGAAAAGCGTCTCGATTTCCACCCACGGCGGCGTCATGAGCTATCGCGACGCCTACCTGGACCTGGATCCCACCTACCGCGATATCTACGGCAATCCCTTGCTGCGCATGACCTTCGATTTCCATGACAATGAGCTGGACATGTCGGGCTTCCTGACCGACCAGGCGGCCCTGATCGCCAAGGCAATGAAGCCGCGCTCCATGAACGTCAAGAAGCGCAAGGGGCCTTACTCTATCGTTCCTTACCAGACGACCCACAATACCGGCGGCGCGATCATGGGAACGGATCCGACCAACAGCGTCGTCAATCGCTACCTGCAGTGCTGGGATGTGCCCAATGTGTTCGTGATGGGCGCCTGTGTATTTCCCCAGAATGCGGGATACAACCCCACCGGGACTGTCGGCGCGCTGACCTATTGGGCCGCCGATGCCATCAAGAATGTGTATCTGAAGAACCCCGGCCCCCTGGTCCAGGCCTGAAGGAGACATGATGAAACGATTGCCATGCCAGGCCGGGCTGCTGGGCCTCGCCTTGCTCGCCGCGTCCAGCGCCTGGTCGCAGGGCGCGGGGTTCTCGCAAATCCAGCTGGGGCGCTATCTGAGCAAGGCGGGCGACTGCACTTCCTGCCACACCGCGCAAGGCGGCAAGGCCTTCGCCGGCGGCTACCCCATGGACACGCCCTTCGGCACGCTATATACGCCCAATATCACTCCCGACCGCGAGACGGGCATAGGCAAATGGTCCAGCGATGATTTCTTCAAGGCCATGCACCAGGGCATGCGGCGAGACGGCCAATACCTGTATCCCGCCTGTCCCTATCCCTGGTTCACCAGGCTGAGCCGGGGCGATGTCGACGCGCTCAAGGCCTACCTGGACACGCTGGAGCCGGTCAGGCAGGAAAACAAGCCCAATGCCCTGCCCTGGCCGCTTAGCTGGCGCGGCGTCATGGCGGGCTGGAATATGCTGTTTTTCCACGAGGGCGGGTATGTGCCCGACACATCCAAGACGGAAGAATGGAATCGCGGCGCCTATCTGGTTGAAGGCGCCGGCCATTGCGCCGCCTGCCATACCCCCAAGAACATATTGGGCGCCTCCAAGAAGGATCTGCACCTGCTGGGCGGCGATGCGGGCGAATCGTGGTTCGCACCCAGTCTGGCCGGCGACGAGCGCGACGGACTGGGAAAATGGACCACGCAGGATATTATCGACTATCTGAAAAGCGGCGCCAATCATGAAACGGCAAGCGCCGGCCCCATGACGGATGTCGTGGTGAACTCCACCCAGTATATGAGCGATGCGGACCTCAAGGCCATCGCCGTGTATTTGAAGGACTTGCCGGCGGCCGGCAAGGACGGGCAGGCCGGCAAGGCGCAGGTCAGCGAGCAAGTCATGAAGCAGGGATATGGCTTGTACGTGGACAACTGCATGGCCTGCCATATGGCCAAGGGCGAAGGCCTCAAGAACGCCTTTCCGCCCCTCAAGGGCAGCGCTTCCATCCAGGCCGAGAACGCGGCCAGCCTCGTCCAGGTGGTGATCGCAGGGGATCGCATGGCGGCCACCTCTTCCAGGCCCACGGGGCTGTCCATGCCGGCTTTCGGCGGCAAGCTGGATGACTATGAAATAGCCGTCCTGGTGAACTACATACGAAATGCCTGGGGAAATCAGGCATCCTTGATCGAGAGCGATGATGTCGCCAAGGTGCGCAAGGCTGTCAAGGAGTTCGGACCCAGGCATCCCCGGCGATCGAGCGCGGCACAATAGCGCCCGCCGCGCAAGGCTGGGCCCCGAATAGTTTCAGCCACGGCGAGGATGTGTGCGTCTGTTGCGACCGATCTCAACGTAGATATCGGTTAAACTAGCGCTTCTTTTTTTGAACACTGCTGCCATATTTTTTATATTGCACGGCGGTATATTCGAACACGCCAGAGAGACGAGGCACCCGTCGTCGGCTTGCCCGGACTGGGTATTGGTATATTCTCTCAAAAAATTTCTCCGATGCATTGCCGCCAATTGCACCTGTCGAAGCACGCTGGTTCGATGAGTCAGACGCAATCCCATTAGCGCATCCGACGGCACGCACGACTCATCGTAGTTCCTGATTGTGTTGTCATGAAATCCTGCTTGTTCACCGCTACGACCGGTGCCCTGCGTGGCGCCGTCACCATCCTATTGATCTCTGCCGCCATTTATAACCGGCCTACGTTCGCAGGTGGCGCGCAAGAAGAAACAGCCGGCATGCTTGCCCCCGTGATTGTGCAGGCCGACAACAACGATGACCCCTTGTCACCGTCCTGGCGACGTGCCCAACAACGCCTTTGGACCTCACCGGAAAATGCAAGCGTGGTGCGCGCCGCCGATTATGACGGCGGCGCAGTGCTAAGCTTGCGCGACGCTTTGTCCCGCACGCCCGGCATTTTCGTACAAGCAGACGCCGGAAGGCAGTCTACCCAGATATCGATACGCGGATCCGGCCTGAACTCGCCGCTAGGCAGCCGGGGCGTGGCCATCCTGCGCGACGGCATGCCGCTTGGCCAAGCCGACGGATCAGTCAACCCCATGTATGCCGACCCCTTCAATGCCCGTTATATCGAAATCCTGCGCGGAGCTGCCGCCCTGGGATATGGTGCGTCTACCCTGGGCGGCGCCATCAATATCGTATCGCCCACAGGCTATTCGAACCCGGGCCTAGAAATGCGCATCCAGGCCGGGGCGCGTGGCTATCTGCAGACCCAGGCGCGCGGGGGCCAAGTGTTCGAAAATGGCATGGATGCGTTTGCTTCGGTTAGCCATTCTCGTACGGAAGGGCCAACCGACCATGCCGGCCAGAAGACCACGCGATTTTACGGAAACTTGGGGATTCAGTACAGCTCCGCTTCGGAAGGCCGTTTCCATCTGGACATCGACCGGCTGGACCAAGACATAGTAAGCCCGGTCACGTTGGCGCAGCTGCGGGATCAACTGGCCGTCAGTGGCCCGGAACCCGACTATCCCCACAGCCGAACGTCGACGCACCCGCATATACGGCTGGCTTATCAGCATGCGCTTCGATACAACGATAGCGACCGCCTGACGCTCGGCGCGCATTACACGAGCTCGCGCTTCGATCTCCTGGGAACCGCCGTACCCATTTATTACGATGCCATCGATTATGGGGTCAGCGTGCGCGGCGAACTGCAACGTAGCTGGCTGGAGCGCAGCAACACACTTATCTGGGGCGTAAACTTCAGCCGCGGCAGCAGCGGCAGCGATACCTTCGGCCCATTTACCCTTCCAGGCGGCCGGGTCTACGATTCGTCCACCGATCAGTTCGAAGGTATACACGCGAACGGCCAGACGGCAGAACTCTATGGCCAGAACAGCTTCCAGTTAACGCCCCGGCTAGCCATCGTCAGCGGCGCGAAGGCCGTAACGGCTACGCGCGGACGGACGATAAATGCCTTGCGCAACCCGCCAGGTCTGTCCTATTTCAAAAATGTGGACGCCTCGGAGCGTTATACCGGCATTAGTCCAAAAGCCGGCCTGCTGTGGCAGGCGACGCCACAGGCCCAGCTGTATGCCAGCGTCAGCCGCAGTTTTGAACCGCCGACCGGCATCGAGTTCTACAACTCGGCGGGCACTACCGCCGCCCAACGCGCCACCAGTTTCGAAGTTGGAACGCGCGGTGCCACGCCACGGCTTCATTGGGAGATCGCACTGTTCCGCAGCCGTATCAGCAGCCAACTGCTGCGCATCCCCAACCCAGCGGGCACGCCAGGCGAGGGTTATGAAGGCGGCAATATCGACGATTCTTCAAGCACCGGCCTGGAAATGAACCTGGGGGGAAGCCTGCGCCTCGACGGCATGCCCGGCCGCGTCGAATGGAATCTGGCCTATACATGGACCCGGCTCCGCTTTGTCGATGACCCCGTTTTCGGCAACAATGCGGTGCCCGGTATTCCAGAGCACTATGGCCGCATCGGCGTCACCTACCGGCATCCTTCGGGCGTCTATTTCGGACCCAGCCTTGACTTCGCATCTTCGTGGTATGCCGATCAGAAGAATACGCTGCAGGCGCCGGGCTACGGGCTCGCCAATTTCACCGTTGGATATACCGCCCAGGCTGCGCAGTACTCGCTGTTCATAGAGGGGCGCAACCTTGGCGACAAGCGGTACGCAGCGTCTACCCAATACATTGCCATGGCGGGTTCTGGCACCAATGAGCCGGCCTATTATCCCGGTGCCGGGCGCGCCGTCTTCGCAGGCGCTGAAATCCGATGGTAAGCCGTCTTCCTGCCCGATATCAAGAAGGCCGCCGCCATGAATACCCCTCTGGCTCAGTCCCGCTAGTTGCCCGTTCTCAGAACTGATACGCCATCTTTAGCCAGAACTGTGGCTGGCTTTGGCGCGTATCCGTTTGTGCGGCGCCACCATGGTGGCGCCATGCGGCGACGCCGTCCAGCAACAAGTTGCCATTCTGGAAACGCACGCCGACGCCGCCGCCCGAAAGGCTGCGGTGGTTTTCACCGCTAGTCCACGGATTGCGATTGATCTTGACCTTGCCGGTGTCCCAAAAGGCATAAGGAGTAAACATCCCGGCGTTATAACGCAGTTCTACCTGAGCCAAAACACCTTGATCGCCCGATCCCTCGCCCAATGGATACGCCCGAACGCCATCGATGCCGCCTAAGCTGAAACGCTCGGATGAATCGAGATTGCTCTTAGTCCATTGGCCAAGGACACGGCCAAACAAATTGAAATTGCCCGGCAGGGCCTGCAGACGAGCCAAGTCCATATTCAATTTGGTAAAACTCCCCGCAGTCCGCGCCGTAACATCGTCTTGCTCGCGCAGAGAAGGCGTATCCAGCGACACTTCGCCCGCGGTCAGCGTAACGCCGCCATAAGTTATGCCGCCACCCAGCAACGAGTCACGCACATCAAACTGCAGGGCGATAGGGACGCTGTTGCTGGATTTTTCGTTACGGATATTAAGGCTGGTGTATTCGTCCACCAAATCCTTATGCTGATAATGGGCGGCAATCAGCACATTGGCCTTATTGCTGCGCAATATCGGGTAGCTTAACCCTACTGTGCTCACCTGCGCAGTGCCAGTGGCGCCCAGTACGGCGAACTCTTGGCCCAGTTCGTAAGAGCTCTTGGCAAAACCGACATCGCCCCGCAAGCCGCTGGTGCCGAGGGGCAATGAATAGCCAATACTGCCGAAGTAGAGCTTTTCGTCAGTAGCCATTACCGCCACATTAAGCTGGTCGCCCAGCATAAAGGGGCTATTCCAATTGCCTTGCACGGTAAGGCGGTTGCGTCCCGAATAGCGGTTGCCATAATTGTCCAGCGTTACCTTGCCTTCCACGCTTTTGGTACGCGTAGTCTGAACATTCAGATCGCCCGTTCCCACCTGCTCGCCAGGGCGGATGACAGGCCTGACCGCTACGCCGGGCAAATCGGACAAAATCAAGACAGCGCGTTCGAGCGGAGCGCTTTCAATAACGTCGCCTGTCTTCAATGAAGACAGGAAGGGCTGTGCTTGCTCGGCCAGTTTTGCATCCTCGCCGGCAGTGGCGGCAACCTTTCCATACTGCCCTTCGATTACTTCAATGATCAGCTTCCCCCCGGCCATGCGCTGGGCAGGCAGGTAGGCACGCGCAAAAGGGTATCCATGATCGCGATAAAAGACGGTCACCTTGCGGCCCAGCTCACGCAATTCGTCCAGGTCTAACGCTTTTCCCAGCGACGATGCGACCAGGTCCTGAAGCACGTCATCTGTGAACTTGCCCGCTCCTTTGAAACTTACGGCATTAAGCCGGACTTTCGCCCCTCCGACTTTTTCATGCGTTTTGATCGCGGGACTGTCTACATCAACATCCACCGACGCCGGCAACTGCTGCTGGGGAATAGGCATTTCCTGCAAAATACGGCCCGCGTCGGGCAGCGACTGGGCGCTGACTGCGGGCAGCGACTGGGCGCCGGCACAGGATGACGCCATCAGCGCCAAAGTTATAGTGGAAAGACACAACTTGCTATGCATTTACTCTGACCTCTTGAATATTTCGTCCGCCACTGCCCCGGGAGCTCGTTTCAGAGCCGCCCGGGCATGACGCGTTTTTTGAATTACTGAATGTTTGCTGTTAAAGGGATGGCTTTGTTATGTCGGGCAGCCGAACACCGCCCCGTACAACGAAGACCGTTTGCGGTGGATAGGCAGCGCAGGCTCCGCCCTCAGTCTGGCCGCCATCAGCACAAACATTTCCTCCAACATCCTCTCCATCGCCATCATTAGTAGCACTGCCGCCGCTAATGCCATCGTCTTTCTGGAACGCAACGCTGGTTGCCGAAACGTCACCCCGATCAACAAAAAGCAAACCGCCGTTTGTCACTCCGAGCTCGGCAAATGCGTCCTGTTGAAACTGCGTCAACCCGCTGTCAGGGAAATGAAGCTGAGGATTTGATGCCGCGTTCTGCGTTATCGCGTCTATGTTTTGCTTTGCTGCGTCGTAGTCCGCCGCTGCGGTAATCGTCAAGTTCGCATTCGCCGGATTACTCTGAATGAAATACCCCAACTCAGCCAAGCCGGAAATATTGATCAAATGCCGGCCGGGCGAAGATGAGTCCGTCCAGTACCAAGGCATACCAAGCATCCATTTGCCGTCGCCGTTAAGCAGCCCCTCAGCGTCATAGCCGGCGATGCCGCCGCCGTCGAAGTTCGCCGACCCGTCGTAAACCTTGGTCGCGGTGGTCGAGCCGTTGGTCGAGACAATCAGCGTAGGCCGCTCGCGATAGATAGCATGGACGCCGCTATTGCCCAACGCTTTGGTAAAGTTGCTTGCCATCTCGTCACTGTTGTAACGAAAATTTCCGCTACCGTAGCCAACGGCATCGGTCAAACCGGTGCTGGCGGCCAAGCCACCGGTATAGATCAGCGTTCTGCCGCCAGCGCCCGTTATAAACGCTACGCCCGGGCTGACGCGTACGTCGCCGCCAGAGGCGTCGCCAGCGGACCTGGCCTGCCCTGCATTGAGCACGATCGCATCGGCTTCGGCGTTGCTCGTGGCAATGTTCTGCGTAACATTGATGTCGCCCGCCGCGGTAGCGATCTTCACCTTGCCGTCGTTATTGATGCCGACGATGGTGTCAACCACTTCACCGTTGCCATTGGTTTGCGTCAAGATGCCGACCTTAAGATCGCCTGTGTTGGTAAAGGCGACCTGCCCTGCCCGACTGGCGATATCGCCTACCAGGTTCCCTGCCTTGTCAAGATTGAAGTTACCGCCGATCAGGGCCAAGCCTGCCGCAGTGATGGCACCCTTTCCTGAATCCTGGGTGGTATTGCCGGCGATATCCAATATCACATTGCCGGTTGACTTCAATTTCTCGTCAATCGCCAGGCCACCCGTGGTCTTTATACTTACGTCGCCCGTGTTGTCGACGCCGGTAATGGTCCTGACTACGGCGCCGTTTCCGTCGGTTTCGGTCAGCGTGCCGACCCGGACATCGCCCGTATTGGCAAACGCCACCTTCCCGGCATTGCTGGCGATATCGCCTACCGTGTTGCCGCTGTTGCTCAAGTCAAAGTCGCCGTCCACCAGTGCCAGGCCAGCCGCCGTGATGTTGCCCTTGGCAGTATCCTGGGTGGTCTTCTCGGCCACATCCAGGAACACATTGCCGTCGGTGTTCAATTTTTCATTGATCGCCAGATCACCCGTGGTCTTGATGCTTACGTCGCCCGTGTTATTTACGCCCGTGGTGGCCTTAATCAGATCACCGTTGCCGTCGGTTTCGGTCAGCGTGCCGACTTTCAGATCGCCGGTGTTAACAAAGGCAACCTTGTCCGCCTCGCTGGCGATGTCACCCACTTTGTTGCCGGCGTTGCGCAGCTCGAAATCGCCACCGTTCAGCGCCAGGCCGTCGGCGGTAATGTTGCCTTCGGCATCCTGCGTGGCCGTGCCGTCCACGGTCAGGAACACATTGCCGTCGGTGGTCAATTTTTCGTTGATCGCCAGATCGCCGTCAGTGCTGATGCTGACGTCGCCCGTATTGTCCACGCCAGTAATGGTCCTGACTTCATCGCCGTTACCGTCGGTCTCGATCAGCGTGCCTACGTTCAGCTTGCCCGTATTGGCAAACGCGACCTTCCCGGCATCGCTGGCGATGTCGCCCACCGTATTGCCCGTATTCCTCAGGTCGAAGTCGCCTCCGACCAATGCCAGGCCAGCAGCCGTGATGTCGCCTTTGATAGCATCTTGACTGGCATTGCCGGCCACATCCAGGAATACGTTGGCGTCGGTCGTCAGCTTCTCGTTGATCGCCAGATCGCCCGTGGTCTTGATGCTTACGTCGCCCGTGTTGTCCACGCCGGTAATGGTGTCTACGCTACCATCGGCATGAGTGATGGTCAGTTCTCCAACCTTGAGATCCTCGGCGTTATTGAATATCACCTTGCCGGCATTGCTGGCGATATCGCCGACTAAGTTGTCGGCACTCCCGAGATCGTAGATGCGTCCATCAGGCTCATCGCCGCCCAGTAACGCCAATCCATCGGCCGTAATCGCGCCATTTGCGCTTTGGGTTGCACCACCAGCCGCGTCCAAACTGAGCGTCAGACCGTCGCCCGGTCCTGCTGAACCGTCATCGGCATCGCCGTCGTTATCGACGAGCGTCAACGCTGCGTCAAGCGTGAGTTTGCCGCCGGCAACAAGATTCAGATCGTCGCGGAACTCTGCCGTGCCGCCCTCCACCACGGTAATGTCGCCGCTCTCAACAGAACCAATGGTGATGGAATTGAAGCCGTCTTTCAGCTTATCCAGATCTTCCTTGGAGAACTGCAGCACGCCTTCTTTTTCGGTCGGGTTCGATTCACCCAGTTCGATAGCAACATCTGCAGTCTTCTGCTGTAAAACCAGTTGCCCAGCGCCGCTTACTCCATCATTGAAGTCGATTTCATCCGCAGTCAGGCTCAGATTGTCTTCGTTCTTCATGCCGACGACGATCTGTCCGCCTGGCATGTCATCGGTCGCGCTGTCCGGCACAGTGATGGTGCCCACAGTAAGGTCGTCGACATCGGTAAAGCTGACTGAGCCGGTTTTACTGGCAATCACATCCACGTCGTTGTCTGCGGCGTCAAGCTGATGAGTCGCTCCTTCGCCCAGCAGGACCAGGCCGTCGGCGACGATGACGCCGTCGGCGGTTTGATCGACTTTGCCGCCCGTCTCGTCGCCGTTGGCATTGCCGCTATCCAGCACGATGACGGTAGGGTTGCTGTCATCGCCGCCGCCGGGAACGTCAGCCACGGTCAACCCGGCGTTAAGGTGAATGTCTCCGTCGCCGGTTCTTAGTATCAGATCGTCTTTAACATTGGTGTCGCCGATTACGTTGATATCGCCGACCATTTCAGCGCCACCGATATTGATCGATGAAAAGCCGTCTCCCAAAGCATTCATATCGTTGCCGGTCAGTTCCAGTGAGCCAGCAGCATCGCCTGTAGCACCGCCAATGGCAATGTGTTTGCCCTCCGTGCCAGTCTCTAGGCTGACTTTTCCCGTTCCGATGACACTACCCGCTCCGCCGTTGAAGTTAATGTCATCGGCCTTGATGGTCAAGTTGTTATCCGTGGTATTCAGGCCGCTGCCAAAGGTAATGGAGCTGCCATTGACGCTTTTCGGGCCACTGGATGTAGCAATTTTGTCGATGGTCAAACTGGCGCCGAGAACGCTGCCGCCAGTGAAATCGTAGCTGCCGGACACGAACACGAACTTGTATGTACCCGCCTTGTCTGCCGTGATTGTCGCTGTTCCCCAAGGGCTGCCACCGGTATCCGATTCGCCGGTGCGGTTGAGGATGATCTGGGCTTCACCTGTTTCGACATTCAGCAGGTAGCCAAATACATCAAAGGCGTCCTGGCCTGGACCAGCCTGTGCGGTCCAGTTGAACTGAACTGATTCACCTTTTGCCAAGGCTATTTCGCTGTTACTGACAACGTATGGGCCTCGCACTACGCAGTAACCATCACCCCCCCCACTGCCGCCGCAGTTCGCCGCCAACGTCAATTTCAAGGCATCGCCATCGCCTTCCGCGCCGTTTACGATGCTGTGTGAATATGCGTCGCCGTTAACGCTGTCTCTGTCGTCTCCGTTGTTGCCGTTGGAGTTGTTATTACCGGGATACTCGTCATCCAGCGGAGACTTCCAGCCATCGACTATCGTCTTGCCAGTGATGAAGCGCCCGTCGGTAATCGTCCAACCATCGGTTCCCTGCTCAAAATCAGGGTTGACGAATTGCACAGTGCCAAGTTCGACCGGGCTGTTGTATACCTGCTCCTGCCAGGTACGCACCACACTGCCGTTGATATAAGTCTTGCCATCATCGCTCGTGGTGACATAGAGCGAATCCAGCGGATTGGTGCCGCCTACCATATCGCTGAACGTGACTTTGCCATCGCCTAATGTCGCAGCACTGGCAGTGGTATCGACCGCCAGTCGGCGCGCATCGGCTTGTACACCGGTAGCCGAATCAATCCAAGCGCCGAACAAGATATCTCCACCGTTGCTGTACAGTTCGATGTCCTTGCCTAGATTGACGTTACCATCAAACACCATGCCAAGGCTGCCGTTGTCGCCGGCGCCACGGGCATCAATGCTGCCGTTCAGATTTATGTCGCCAGTGTTATAGACCGGGTCACCGTCATCATTCGTGATGTATTTTCCGGCCCCAAGGGTAAGAGTCCTGTCGCCGCTGATACTTACAGGACTGTAGTCGCCATTCCAGGTGATACTGTTATCCGCTTGAATCTTGACATCCGTACCCCCAGACAAAGCCGCGTCAATAGCGCCGTGGCTGACAGTATCGTCACCAATGCCTCCCCCAGTGGCGGCCACAGTTACATCGGCAGGATCAAGCAACCACAACCCGCCCTTGCCGTGCTTGGCCGAAGCATCGACTGCCTGATTCACGCTCACATGAGAACCGCTGGTCTCAACCTTCCCGCCGTCGCCGCCATTGGCTCCGCCGGTGGCCTTCAGACTGCCGTGAACCCGGGTCACGCTATCCGCATTCTTTACATCTGACCACGCTACCACGGTGCCGCCATCGCCATTGACCGTGGCCGAGGCATCCAATTGAGCGCCCTGGGCAATAGTGGTGCTGATGGCCTGCTTGATCGCGGGATCTTTGCCCTGCCAGCCGCCGCCCACGTAGATTTCGCCGCCGCCGGTGGCGCCTGTGGCATCGATTCTGGCTGTGCCCGCGATGTCCACCTTATCGCCGGTGACAACGACCTTCCCGCCTTCGGCGATATCGGAAGACACATCGATACGGCCTGCCACCTGCACTCCGCCTTGCTCGCCAAGCAGCGTTACAACGCCATCTTCGCCAACGCCCAGGGAATGGGCTTCGATTACGCCGGTGCTGTTGATGACCGTGCCCGCCAAGGTTTCCGCCGCGCGCGCCGTAAGCAATATGGTGCCGGCATCGGCGCGAATAGCGCCGCCATTTTTAATCAACGCATGCAGCGCGCCTTCTTCCACTTCCAGTTTCACCGGCCCGCCAAGATCCAGCGTTACAGCGCTGCCAGCCCCCATCAGCACATCGCCCCGATTTGCGGTGATCGTGCCATCGTTAATAATCTGGGCCGCTACTAAGGCAACTGTGCCACCTTCTGCCGCGGTAATTTTTCCCTGGTTGATCACTGCGCCAGCGCTGTCCCCTTTGAAGCGATAGTTACCCGCCATGAAATCTTCAGTGCTGATGTTCAACGTCGAAGCAACCAGTCCGCCTACATCCACCCGGGCCGTCGGGGTAAACAATACGCCATTGGGATTGACCAGAAACACTTGGCCGTTGGCCTGCAAGGCACCCTGAATTACCGATACGTCGGCGCCCAGCACGCGGTTCAGGGCGATGGCGTTGGCGCCAGGCTGGTTGAACTGCACCGTGTTGCCAGCACCGACCGAAAATCCCTGCCAGTCGATGGCCATCTTGCCGGTACTCTGATCGATAGTCATGTTGCTGCCATTCTGACTGATGGCGCCCGCGCCCCCGACGATATTGCCGCCGGTAGGCAGGTCGGCCGCCATGGCCGAGCCAAATATGACTCCTCCCAAAACGACAAGGCTGGCGTTGATAGTCTTGCGGCTTTTCGTCTTCCCGCGACCCTTGGCCAATTCGGACGCTACCTGAAAAATTCCTAATGCGGCATTCCAGACAACTCGGTAGGTTTTATTCATTTCTTACATCCTTCTTATTGCTATGAGGGGCGCTCTGCTGCCAAGCCGGCAGCAACGGCGCAGTCACCGTGTTCGATTTCTGCCGCAGACTTTGCCGTAATCGACGGCTTAATACTTTTGGCGTAAGGACATTTGCCTTTGCGGTAAGCAAAAAGGCGCTTTTCAATTGTGAAGAAAGGAAAAGTAAGCCGCTTAGTGCGGCAGCGTTGCAACAGCTTAAGGTCCATTAGCTGCGTCCACTACGCCGAAATACCGTGGGCGATACGCCGGCGTATGCGCGAAATGCCGTGGAAAAGTTGGCAGCGCTGGAAAAACCCAATTCCGTTGCAATGGCCGCAATACTTAATGATGTTTGCCTTAATAAGCGCTCGGCCAGATGCATTCGTTCGTGACGCCAGTACTCGAATATCGTCATGCCCAGGTTTTTACGGAAGGCGCGTGATAACTTCCGCTTATTCACGCCGAGTTGGCGGGCCAAGTCGCTTGCGTCAGGAGTTTCGAGCAAACAGGCTTGTAACTGGCGCTGTGCCGCCCGTACCAGTACCTGCTCAGTGTCCGTCATGGCGCCAACCGGTTCCTCATGACTATCTACAGTGCTCCTGCCGGCCAACCTCAGATGAACCTGCACGCGGGCGACTACTTCCTCTGGAACAAAAGGCTTGAGAATGTAGTCGACCCCGCCGTCACGCAAACCAATAAGACGGTCGCTAATATCGCTGCTCGAACTAAGAAAAATCACCGGAATGTGCGTAGTCGCCGGATTCGCCTTGAGCCAACGGCAAAGCGTGAAACCATCCATCCGCGGGGTTCTTACGTCCAGTAAAATCAAGTCGGGTAATGTCGCCATGGCGCGGTCATAGCCTTGCGCGCCATTGAACGCCATACTGACCCGGATGTTGCTCGCTCGCAATGCCTCCACTAATAGGCGGATTTGATGGGAATTGTCGTCGATGAGAAGAACATGAGCACTTGATGAGCGAATACGGCAGGTCGACATACTTTTAAAGCACGGATTTACTGTGGCTATATCGAAATGAACGGAAATGTTGATCCACAGTCAGGCCTACAGCCACGGCATGCGGCCGTCATAAATGTTGGGGGCACCAACTTTGCCGCAATCGGAGACTTAATATGTTTGACGTAAAGACATTCGCATTTGTCTGAAGACAAAAAGGACTGTTTAACTGTCAAGAAAAGAAAAAAAGCGTACGCCGCAAAAGATATTTAACTAACTCGTACGGTCGCCATGCCTTAGAGCGGCGAATTAACTGTCCACATATAAAAGTCCACGTCGGGCGCTTGCTAT